>Ga0102832_1000183_pt1 | contig 153870 bp, 143 predicted proteins | sample EBPBio282013_DNA_FD_88942 | JGI IMG/M metagenome (GOLD analysis project Ga0102832, IMG submission 88942) | Wastewater treatment Type I Accumulibacter community from EBPR Bioreactor in Madison, WI, USA - Reactor 2_5/28/2013_ DNA (Illumina Assembly) | ecosystem: Engineered > Bioreactor > EBPR >... | reverse complement strand
ATCCTTGGCCTGCGCGAAGCACCAGGCCACCGCGTCGGGCAGCGTGTCGTGGCGCTGCAGCGGCACGCCACCCGCGGCCAGCGCGGCCAGCGCCGTTTCGATGGCCGGCGCGTCGCGGCCGATCAGCGCCACCGCGCGCGCATGGCGCTGCAGCGGCGCCAGCAGCGGGCCGAAGTCCTGGCCCTTGCCGTCGCCGCCGAGGATCAGCACCAGCCGCGCCGGCGCCTGGTCGGCGCCCAGGCCCAGCAGCGCGGCGACGGTGGCGCCGACGTTGGTGCCCTTGCTGTCGTCGAAGGCATCGACGCCGCCGACGCGGCCGACGAACTGCACGCGGTGCGGCTCGCCGGCGTATTCGCGCAGGCCGTGCAGCATGGGCGCCAGCGGGCAGCCGATGGCCGTGGCCAGCGCCAGCGCGGCCAGCGCGTTGGCGGCGTTGTGGCGGCCGCGCAGGCGCAGCGCGTCGGCTGGCATCAAACGTTGGAGGTGAAGCTCCTCGTCCTCGGCCTTGCGCTTCTTCACGGTCTCGTCGGCCGGCAAGGCGCGCACCAGCCAGGCCATGCCGTTTTCTTCGACGAGGCCGAAGTCGCCGGGCTTGTCGGGCGCGCCAAGGCCGAAGCGCAGCACCTTGCGCGCGCTGATCTGCGGCTTGCCGCGGCCGGTCTTCACGGCCACCGGCGCCGGCACCAGGGCCTCGACGCCGGCGTCGTCGCGGTTGATCACCATCGTCGCGCCGCGGCCGAAGATGCGCGCCTTGGCCGCCGCGTAGGCGGCCATGTCGCCATGCCAATCCAGATGGTCCTGCGTCAGGTTCAGCACCGTGGCGGCCGTGGGCTCGAAGCCATCGCCGGCATCGGCCAGCTGGAAGCTCGACAGCTCCAGCACCCAGGCCTCGGCCCACGCGTCGCGCGGGCCGTCGAGCATGGCCGTCAGCCGGTCGAGCAGCGTGGGGCCGATGTTGCCGGCCACCGCCACGCGCAGGCCGGCGCGCTCGACCAACAGGCCGGTCATCGCGGTGGTCGTGGTCTTGCCGTTGGTGCCGGTGATGGCGATGACCTTCGGCGCATAGCCGGGCTCGGGCGGCGGCGGCGGGGCGATGACCGGGGCCGGTTCGTCTTCGGCGGGGGCGTCGGCCGCGGGGGCCGCTTCGGCGGCGGCCGCGGCCTGGGCATCGGCCGCGGCCTGCACGGCTTCGGCCGCCGTCGCCGCCTTCAAATCGGCCAGCGCCTGCGCGAACAGGTCCAGCTCGGCCATCACCGCCACGCCGGCGGCGCGTGCCGCGGCCAGCAGCGGCGCGATGCGCGCGTCGTGCGGCATCAGCCCGGGGCTCTTGAGCAGCAGCTTGACGCCTGCGGGCAGCGTGCTGCCCAGCTCGCCGCTGAACAGGCGCACGTCGGGCCACTCGGCGCGCAGCGTCGCGGCCTGCGGCGGCTGCTCGCGGGAATCCCACACCTGCACCTGCGCACCTTGGCGCGCGCACCAGCGCGCCATCGCCAGGCCGGAATCACCCAGGCCCAGGATCAGCACGGAACCGTCGCGCAGGAAGTTCATCGCAGCTTCAAGCTCGCCAGCCCGACCAGGCACAGCAGCATCGTGATGATCCAGAAGCGCACCACCACCTGGGTCTCGGGCCAGCCCTTCTTCTCGAAGTGGTGGTGCAGCGGCGCCATCAGGAAGATGCGCCGGCCTTCGCCGTAGCGGCGGCGCGTGTACTTGAACCAGGCCACCTGCAGCATCACGCTCAAGGCCTCGGCGACGAAGACGCCGCCCATGATGCCGAGCACGATCTCCTGCCGCGTGATGACGGCGATGGTGCCCAAGGCGCCGCCAAGCGCCAGCGCGCCGACGTCGCCCATGAACACCTGCGCCGGGTTGGCGTTGAACCACAGAAACGCCAGCCCCGCGCCGGCCAGCGCGGCGCAGAACACCAGCAGCTCGCCGGCGCCGGGGATGTAGGGGATCAGCAGGTAGCGGCTGAACACCGAGTTGCCGGTGAGGTAGGCGAACACGCCCAGCGCCGAGCCCACCAGCACCACCGGCATGATGGCCAGGCCGTCCAGCCCGTCGGTGAAGTTGACGGCGTTGCTGGCGCCGACGATCACGAACCACGTCAGCGCGATGAAGCCGAACACGCCCAGCGGGTAGCTCACGGTCTTGAAGAACGGCACCAGCAGGTCGGCGCGCGGCGGCAGCTCGTTGGAAAAGCCGCTGCCGATCCAGCGCAGGAACAGCCCCAGTACGCGCAGGTTGGAGGTTTCGGAGACGCTGAACGCCAGGTACAGCGCGGCCACCAGGCCGATCAGGCTTTGCCAGAAGAACTTCTCGCGGCTGCGCATGCCCTCGGGGTCTTTGTGCACCACCTTGCGGTAGTCGTCGGCCCAGCCGACGGCGCCGAAGCCGAAGGTGACCAGCATCACCACCCAGACGAAGCGGTTGCTCCAGTCGAACCACAGCACGGTGGAGACGCCGATGCCGATCAGCACCAGCACGCCGCCCATCGTCGGCGTGTTGCGCTTGCCCAGGTGGGTCTGCACGCCGTACTCGCGGATCGGCTGGCCGATCTTCATCTCGGTGAGGCGGCGGATCACCCAGGGACCGAAGGCCAGCCCGATGAGCAGCGCCGTCAACGCCGCCAGCACCGAGCGGAAGGTGAGGTACTGGATGACGCGCAGGAAACCCAGCTGCTCGGGGTACACCGACATCAGGTACTGCGACAGGCTAAGCAGCATGGCCGCCCTCCGCCGCCGTGGCTTGCAGCGCCTGCACCACGCGCTCCATGCGCATCGAGCGCGAGCCCTTCACCAGGATGGCCGCCGCCGCCGGCCCGCCCGGCAGCGCGGCCACCAGCGCGTCGATGTCGTCGAAGTGGCGGCCGCGGCATTGGCGGCCGGCCTCGGCGCTGAGCGTGCCGAAGGTCCACACCGCGTCGAGCCCGCGCGCCGCCGCGTGGCGGCCCACCTCGGCGTGGAACGCCGGGCCTTCGCGGCCGACCTCGGCCATGTCGCCCAGCAGCAGCCAGCGCGGGCCGGGCAGCTCGGCCAGCACGTCGATGGCGGCCAGCACCGAATCGGGGTTGGCGTTGTAGCTGTCGTCGACCAGCGTCGCGCGCCGGCCTTGCCAGTCCAGCCCCAGGCTGCGGCTGCGCCCCTTGACCGGCGTGAACGCCGCCAGCCCGCGCGCCACGGCAGCCGTCGGCGCGCCGGCGGCCAGCGCGGCGGCGGCGGCCGCGACGCCGTTGCGCGCGTTGTGGCGGCCGGCGATGGCTAACGTCGTTTCCAGGCGGCCTTCGGGCGCGCTGACCTGCAGGCGCCAGCCGCCGTCGGCCCATTGCGCCTGGCCGCGGACTTCGGCGGCGGCGTCGGCATCGCCCGCACCGTCACCGTCCAGCGCAAAGCGCCGCACGCGGCCGATGCCCAGCGCCGCGGCGCGCGCCAGCCACGCGGCAGTGCCGGCGTCGGCGGCGGGGATCACCAGCGCGCCGCCGTCGGCCAGCGCGTCGATGAGCTGGCCGTTCTCCAGCGCCACCGCGTCCAGGCCGTGCAGGAACTCCTGGTGCTCGCGCTGGGTGTTGTTGATCACGCCCACCTGCGGCGCCACCAGCCGCGCCAGCGCGGCGATCTCGCCCGGATGGTTGGTGCCGAGCTCGACCACGCCGACGGGCTCGCGCCGCAAGCGCAGCAGCGTCAACGGCACGCCGATGTGGTTGTTGAGGTTGCCCTCGGTCGCGAAGGCCGCCGGGCCCAGCCAGGCGCGCAGGATGGCGGCAATCATCTGCGTGACCGTGGTCTTGCCGTTGCTGCCGGCCACCGCGATCAGCGCGACGGGAAGCGAGCGCCGCCAGGCGGCCGCCAACTGCTGCAGCGCGGCCAGGCTGTCGGCCACCTGCAGCCCCGGCAGCCCGGCGTCGGCGATGCCGCGCTCGGCCAGCGCGGCGGCGGCGCCGGCGGCCTTGGCCTGCGCCAGGAACTGGTGGCCGTCGAAGCTGTCGCCGCGCAGCGCGACGAAGAGGTCGCCGCGCTGCAGGCTGCGGCTGTCGCTGTGCACGCGCTCGATGGGCGTGTCGGCATCGCCCACCAGCGTGGCGGCGCCGCCCAGCAAATCGAAGGCCTGTTGCAGCGTCATCATCATGCCGCCGCCTCCGGCCGGGCCTGCAGCGCGCGCGCCGCCACCTCGGCATCGGCAAAGGGCCGGCGCACGCCGCCGGGGCCTTCCTGGTAGCGCTCGTGGCCCTTGCCGGCCAGCACGACGACGTCGGCCGCGGCCGCCTGGCCCACCGCGTGGGCGATGGCCTGGGCGCGGTCTTCGATCACCGCCACGTCGTCGTGCCCGGCCACGCCGGCGAGGATTTGCGACAGGATGAAGCCCGGCGCTTCGTCGCGCGGGTTGTCGCTGGTCAGCACCACCTGGTCGGCGCGGCTTTCGGCGATGGCGCCCATCAGCGGGCGCTTGGCGGCGTCGCGGTTGCCGCCGCAGCCGAACACGCACCACAGCCGGCCGCCGCGCGCCGCGGCCAGCGGGCGCAGCGCCTGCAGCACCTGGTCCAGCGCGTCGGGCGTGTGGGCGTAGTCGACCAGCACCAGCGGCGCCATGCGGTCACTGTTGCCGCCGCTGCTGCCACCATTGCCGCTGCCGGCCGTCACCGGCTGCAGGCGGCCGGGCACCGGCTGCAGTTGCGGCAGCACGGCGGCGATGTCGGCCAGCGGCAGCCCCAGCGCGCGCAGCCCGGCGGCCACCACCAGCAGGTTGCTGGCGTTGTAGTCGCCGAACAGCGCGCTGCGCACGGCGTGGCGCTCGGGCCCTTCCACCAGCTCGAAGGCCAGGCCCTCGGCCCGATGCTGCAGCGCCTGCGCCTGAAGCCGCGCCGCGGCGCCGCGGAGGGAGACGGTCCATAACGCCAGATCCGGGCGGCTGCGCAGCTCGACGGCCAGCGCCGCGCCTTGCGGGTCGTCGACGTTGACGACCGCGGCGCGCAGGCCCGGCCAGTCGAACAAGCGGCGCTTGGCGGCCCAGTAGGCGGCCATGCTGCCGTGGTGGTCCAGGTGGTCCTGCGTGAAGTTGGTGAACTGCGCCACCGCGATGTGGGTGCCGGCCAGCCGGTGCTCGACGAGGCCGATCGACGAGGCCTCCAGCGCGCAGGCCGCGAAACCCTGCTGCACGAAGCCGGCCAGCGCGCCTTGCAGCAGCACCGCATCGGGCGTGGTGAGGCCGGTGTCGGCCATGGCACCGGGCTCGCCGACGCCCAGCGTGCCGACCAGGCCGCAGCGCCGGCCCAGCCGCGTGAGCGCCTGCGCCGTCCACCACGCGGTGCTGGTCTTGCCGTTGGTGCCGGTGGCGGCCACCACCTGCAGCCGCGCGCTGGGGTCGTCGTGGAACACCGCGGCCACCTCGCCGGCGTGCACCTTCAGCGCCGGCAGCGCGGCGATGCGCGTGTCGCTGTCGTCGAAGCCGAAGGCGGCCACGCCCTCGGCTTCCACCAGGCAGGCGGCGGCGCCGCCGGCCAGCGCCGCGCCGACCTGGCCGCGCGCGTCGTGGCGGCGGCCGGGCCAGGCCAGGAAGCCGTCGCGCGGCTGCAGGCGGCGGCTGTCGGTGCCCAAGCCCGCGCAGCCGCGCGCGCGCAGGAAGCGCGCGGCCTCGGCGGCGGTGTGGAAGGTGGGCAGCGCCACGGTCAGAAGCTCTCCGGCTCGGCGGGCACGTTCTTCATCTGGATGCCGGCTTTGACATCCAGATCGGGCGGAACGTTCATCATCCGCAGCGTCTGCTGCACGACCTGGCTGAACACCGGCGCGGCCACGTCGCCGCCGAAGTACACGCCCTTGCCGGGCTCGTCGACCATCACCGCCACCACGATGCGCGGCTTGTCCACCGGCGCCAGGCCGACGAACCAGGCGCGGTACTTGTTGCCGTAGCCCTTGCCTTCGGCCTTGCGCGCGGTGCCGGTCTTGCCGCCCACGCTGTAGCCGATGGCCTGCGCCTTGGGCGCGGTGCCGCCGGGGCCGGCGGCCAGGCGCAGCATCTGGCGCATGGTGCGCGCGGTATCGGCGGAGATCACGCGCTGGCCGACGGCCGGCTCGGTGCGGCGCAGGATGGAGATCGGCATCACCTCGCCGTCGCGCGCGAACACGGTGTAGGCGCGCGCCAGTTGCAGCAGGCTGGTCGACAGGCCGTAGCCGTAGCTCATGGTCGCCTGCTCGATCGGGCGCCAGCTCTTGTACGGCCGCAGCCGGCCGGTGACGGCGCCGGGAAAGTCGATCTGCGGCTTCTGGCCGAAGCCGGCCTGGGCGAAGATCTCCCACATCTCGCGCGGCTGCATCTGCATGGCCATCTTGACCGTGCCGACGTTGCTGGACTTCTGGATCACCTGCTCGACCGTCAGCACGCCGTGCGGGTGCGAATCGGTGATCGGCAGCCCGCTGATCAGGATGCGGCCGGGCGCCGTGTTGATGGGCGTCTGCGGCGTCACCAGCTTCTTTTCCAGCGCCAGCGAGACGACGAAAGGCTTCATCGTCGAGCCGGGCTCGAAGATGTCGGTCAGCGCGCGGTTGCGCAGCTGCGCGCCGGTGAGGCGCTTGCGGTCGGCCGGGTTGTAGCTGGGGTAGTTGGCCAGCGCCAGCACCTCGCCGGTCTGCACGTCCAGCACCACCACGCTGCCGCCCTTGGCGTTGTGCTCGGCCACCGCGTCGCGCACGCGCTGGTAGGCGAAGAACTGCACCTTGGAATCCACCGCGAGCTGGATGTCGCGGCCGTTGACGGGGTCGATCTGCTCGCCCACGTCGTCGACCACGCGGCCCAGCCGGTCGCGCAGCACGGTGCGCGAGCCGTCGCTGCCGTGCAGCGCGTCGTCGAAGCGCAGCTCGATGCCTTCCTGCCCCGCTTCCTCGACGTTGGTGAAGCCCACCACGTGCGCGGCCGATTCGCCTTCGGGGTACTTGCGCTTGTACTCGCGCTGCTGGTAGACGCCCTTGATGTCCAGCGCCTTGACCTGTTGCCACACGGCGTCGTCGACCTGGCGCGCCAGCCAGGTGAAGTTGCGCGAGCGGGCCAGCCGCTCGTCCAGCTCGGCGTTGCTCAGGCCCAGCAGCTTGCCGAGCTGCTTGCGCTGCGCGGCGTCGGCCTGGAAGTCTTTGGGCAGCGCCCAGATCGACGGCGTGGGCACGCTGGTGGCCAGCACCAGGCCGTTGCGGTCGAGCACGCGGCCGCGGCTGGCCGGCACGTCGATGCTGTGGGTGAAGCGCTTCTCGCCTTCCTTCTGATAGAAGTCGGTGCCGATGATCTGGATGTACACGGCGCGCCCCAGCAGCACCGCGAAGGCCGCGCCCAGCAGCGCGACGATGAAGCGCGACCGCCAGGGCGGCGTCTTGCTTGCCAGCAGCGGGCTGGTGGCGTAGTTGACGCTGCGCACGCTGGGCGGCGCCGTGCGTGCCTTGGCGGCCTTGCCGCCGTTGCCGCCCTTGCGGCCAAAGATGATCTTCATCGCGCCCCTTCCCCTGCGGCCGCCGAGGCGGCGCCCGGCGTCGCATCGGTCACGTACTGCGTCACCGCCGGCGAGGCGGTGCGCATCTGCAGCTTCTCGCGAGCTGTCTTCTCCACGCGCAAGTGCGTGGCCTGCGCCTGGGCTTCGGCGTCCAGGCGCTTGTATTCGGTGTCGAGCTGGTGCTGCTCGGCCTTGGCGCGGTCGAGCAGCGCATACAGGCGCCGCGCCTCGTACGAGGTCTTCACGAGGTACAGGCTGCTGCCGATCAGCGCGGCCAGCAGCAGCACGGCGAGACGCGTCATGCGCCCTCCCCGCCGCCGGCGGCGGCGACGGCCGTGCGCTCGGCCACCCGCATCACGGCCGAGCGCGCGCGCGGGTTGGCCTGCAGCTCGGCGGCGCCGGGGCGCACGCGGCCCAGCGCCGCCAGCCGCAGCGCGCGCGGCGGCGCCATCGGCACGCGGCGGTCCACCACGTCGCGGCTCTCGCGGGCGATGAAGGTCTTGACGATGCGGTCTTCCAGCGAATGGAAGCTGATCACCACCAGCCGGCCCTGCGGCGCCAGCAGCGCCAGCGCCGCGTTCAGCCCCTGCTCGAGCGCTTCAAGCTCGGCATTGACGTGAATCCGAAGGCCTTGAAACGTGCGCGTAGCAGGGTCCTGGCCCGGTTCGCGGGACTTGACGACACGAGCCACGAGTGCGGCCAGCTCGCCGGTGGTTCGAACGGGGTTCCCGCCCTGGCGGCGAGCAACAAGCGCACGTGCAATCGGCTGAGCAAACCGTTCTTCGCCATGGTCTTTGATCACCTGTGCAATGTGGCGCTCGTCGGCGCGGGCCAGGAAGTCCGCGGCCGTCTCGCCGCGGGTCGTGTCCATGCGCATGTCCAGCGGCGCATCGAAGCGGAAGCTGAAGCCGCGCGCGGGCGTGTCGATCTGCGGCGAGCTGACGCCCAGGTCGAGCAGCACGCCGTCCACCCGCGCGATGCCCAAGGCGGCCAGCCGCGCCGCCATCTCGGCGAAGCTGGCGTGCACGATGGCGAAGCGCGGGTCGCCTCGCAGCGCCGCGTCGCCCTGCGCGGCGGCCACGGCATCGGGGTCGCGGTCGAAGGCGATCAGCCGGCCGCCGCCGCCCAGCCGCGCCAGCACCGCGCGCGAATGGCCACCGCGGCCGAAGGTGCCGTCGACGTAGATGCCGTCGGCGCGCGTCACCAGGGCCTCCACGGCCTCGGCGAGCAGCACGGTCTGGTGCAGGCTCTGAGTCATCGCCACAATCAGCGGATGACCGCTTTCTGCAGCGTCTCGGGCCGTTCGCCGGCCAGCATGCGAGCCTCGCGCTCGTCGTAGCGCGTGCTGTCCCACAACTCGAAATACGCGCCGACGCCCATGAACTTGACCTCGCGCTCCAACCCCGCCCAGCGGCGCAGCTCGGGCGGGATCAGCACGCGCGAGGCGCCGTCGATCTCCACGTCGCTGGCCGAGCCGACGTACAGCCGCCGCCAACCGTCCATCTCCAGCGGCCAGCCGCGCATCTCGGCCTCGAACTGCTCCCACACCGGCAGCGGGTACAGGCTCAAGCAGCCGTCGGGCGACTTGGCGACGACCAGCTGCCCGCCCACCGTGGCGGCGAGCACGGTCGCGAACTTCGAAGGCACGGTCAACCGCCCCTTCTCGTCCACCTTCACCACCGGGCCGCCACGGAATCCAGACACTTTTCACCACTTTCCGACACTTAGCCCCACTTTACCCGACGCAAGCCCGGGCGGTCAATCGACACTGTCGAAAAAATCAGTGAAATCAAACACTTAGACGCCAATTTGAAAAAACGGCGCCGCAAATGTCGTTCAAAAACAAGCACTTTGGCGGGGGATCGAAAGTGGCTTATGAGCTAGGGGGCCGGCGCGGCCGACCTACGGGCGAGGCGCCGCGCCGGGCCGCGGCGGCGACGCCAGGCGAGCGCGGCGACCGCCGATGAGCGGCGTCATCGTCCGCCAGGCCGTGGCCGCCGACCTCGACGACCTGGCCGAACTGTTCGACCAGTACCGCCGCTTCCAGGGCCAGCCCGGCGCGCTGCAGGCGGCGCGCGACTTCCTGCGCGCGCGCTTCGACCACGGCGAATCGGTGATCTTCATCGCCCAGGCGGCCGGCGCCGCTTTGGGCTTTGCGCAGCTCTACCCCAGCTTCTCGTCGGTCAGCCTGGCGCGCGTGTTCATCCTCAACGACTTGTACGTGGCCGCCGCCGGCCGCCGCCGCGGCGTGGCCACGCGGCTGCTGGCCGCCGTGGAGCGGCACGCCTGGTCGTTCGGCGCCGTGCGCATCACGCTCAACGTCGCGCAAGACAACCTGCAGGCGCAGGCGCTGTACGAAGCGCGGCAGTGGCAGCGTGACGGGCAGTTCTTCATGTACCACCGGTTTGCGGCGGCGGGGGCAGCTGCGGCTTCGACGGCGGTCGACGGCGAGGCGGAAGGTTCGTGATGGCGATCGACACGCTTCAGCAAGCGCCGATGGGCGTGGCGCAGAAACAGCGCCGGCGCAGCGCTTGGGCCGATGGCGGTGCGTCGGCGGCGGCGTTCATGTTCGCTGCCTTGCTTTTGAGCGACCGGCCGATGTCGATGGCGCGCCGTAATGACCCACGCAATGGCCCGCGCCTCGATTCGGTTGGTCCATCAGATTCGGCCCCGAACGGCCTGCGTGGCCGCGTTTGCAGGATTTGCGCCGCGCGTGGTGCAGGTGGCGTGGTTAGAACAAATTAGCCCCGCACGAAGTCAAGCCTGCTTGACGCGTATGCATATTATATGCATAACGACCGCGTGGAAATCGAGTTCGACCCAGTCAAAGCAGCGAGCGATTTCACCAAGCACAAGGTCAGCTTTGCCCATGCTGAGCAAGCGCTACGCGATCCGATGGCTGTGACCATCGAAGATCCGGATTCCGTAGGCGAACAGCGCTTCATCACGCTGGGCATGGACACCGTCGGGCGAGTGCTTGTTGTGGTTCATACCCTGCGCGGCGATCGGATTCGCCTCATTTCCGCACGCAAGGCCAGTCGCGGCGAATCGGAGCAATACCATGCGTAAAGAGTACGACTTCAGCAAGGGCAAGCGCGGTGCCGTCATTCCATCTCCAGGCAAGACGCGCATCACGATCATGCTCGACGATGAGATTCTGGAGTTCTTCCGCACCAAGGCAGAGGCCAACGGAACGGGGTATCAGACTTTGATCAATGCTGAACTCAGGGCCGTCGTCGGAAAGCTGGCGGGCAAGGAGTCTGAGCCACTCACTGTCGAGCGGCTTCGCCAGGTTCTCCGCGAAGAGCTTCATGCCGCATAAGACCGTGCGGGCCAACCCCGAAGCGCCGCCGCCCGAGCGCTGATGCCTTGCGGCGCCGGCGGCCACGCCCTCGTTCCCTAGGGCCTGTTAACACAAACGCAGCCCATCGGCGATCAACGAAAAGCTGATGAAGCCGATGAACAGTGCGTCGAGTTTGTCAAAGCGCGAGAAGATGCGCCGGAAGCCCTTGAGGCGGCGGAACAATCGCTCGACCTCGTTGCGCCGCTTGTACATCTCGCGGTCATAGTCCCAGGGATCGAGCCGTGTCTTGGGCGGCGGCACGACTGGGATGTAGCCGAAGTCCAGCGCGAGTTGAATCGTCTCGTTGCCCGCGTAGGCGCTGTCCATGAGCAAGTGCAGTGGCCGGTTCGGTGCGCCCAGGTGGCTAAGCAGTTCTCGACCCATCGGCGCGTCGCCGGCTTGGCCCGGCGACAGCGCGAACGTTATGGCCGTTCGAGCATCCGCGGCAACCATATGAACCTTGGTGGTCCATCCGCCGCGGGACTTGCCGATGGCCTGCGGGCCGTTTTTTTTAGCGCCCCCGTGCCGTCGGGATGCACCTTGATGATGGTGGAGTCCAGCGACACGGCCTCGATGCGGATGCGCACGACCTGCGATTGCTGCAACTGCTCGAACACCCGATCGAGCACGCCCAGCTTGGACCAGCGGTTCATGCGTGTGTAGATCGTGTGCCAGTTGCCGAAGCGCTTGGGCAGGCCGCGCCACTTGCAGCCGTGCTCGGCCACGTAGAGGATGGCGTTGAGCACGTTCAGGTTGCTCATGCTCACGTTGCCGCGCTGCGTAGGCAGGCAATGCTCGATGCGAGCGAACTGTTCTGCGGTGATCTCCATCTCCGCAGTGTCGCCGCTCCTGCGGCATCGGCGCCAGTAGTGTTAACACGCCCTAGGCCCTGGAAGGAATGGCATAGCGCTTGCGGAGCATCGCCACCAGTTGCGACGCCAGCGAGCAGATCACCATGTAGACGACGGCCACCGTCAGGTACATCTCGACCAGCCGGGCGTCGCGCTGCGCCACCTTGGACGCCGCCCCGAGCAGGTCGGTGATCGACAGCACGTACACCAGCGACGTGTCCTGAAACAGGATGATGGTCTGCGTGAGCAGGATCGGGCTGACGGTACGGAACACCTGCGGCAGGATCACCAGCCGATAGGTCTTGGCCGTCGACATGGCCAGCGCCTTGCAGGCTTCGTATTGGCCCTTGGGGATTGCCTTCAAACCGGCCCGAATGATCTCCGCGTAGTAGGCTGCCTCGAACAGCGTGAAGGTGATGAACGCCGTCCACACCGGGCCGATCGGCACCGGCCGCGGCGCCCCGGTCACCCACATCAACACCAGCGGCACGAGGAAGAAGAACCAGAACAGCACCATGATCAACGGGATGGCGCGCATCAGCGTGATGTACCCGCCGGCGAGGCGCGCGGCGACCGGCACATCCAGGTGGCGCACCAGCGCGAGTGCTGTGCCAAGGATCAGGCCCCCGGCAAAGCCGACGGCCGTCAGTTGCAGCGAGAAGATCAGTCCTTGCAACAGGAACGGGAAGGCCTGCGCGACGACGGAGAAGTCGAGGGGTCCCACCTCACGCCACCTGCTTGCGCGCGCCTGGAGTCGACGCCTTGGCGCCCTCCTGCCCCGGCGTGCGGAACCGTTCTTCCAGGAAGTGCATGCCGGCGTAGACGACCAGCGCCAGCACCAGGTACACCACCGTGGCCGACCCGAAGGCCTGAAACGTCTGGAAGGTGAACTCGTTGATCTGGCGCGCTTGCGCGGTCAGTTCCAGCAGGCCGATGGTCAGTGCGACCGAGGTGTTCTTGAAGATGCCCATCACCTCGCTGGTGAGGGTCGGCATGATGATGCGCAGGCACTGGGGCAGCAGCACCAATCGGTACACCTGCAGTTCCGTCATGCCGAGTGCCTGTGCCGCCGACCGCTGCCCGAGCGGCAGTGCTTCGATGCCCGAGCGAACCTGCTCGGCCACCCGCGCCGCGGTGTACAGCGACAGGCCGATCAAGGCCGGGATGAAACTGCCCCAGGGCGGCGCGATGTGCTTGTAGGCGTCGCCCAGTGACTTCGGCAGCAGTTCCGGGAACACGAAGTACCAGAGGAACATCTGCACGATGACCGGGATGTTGCGGAACACCTCGACGTACAGCCGTCCGGCGATCGCCAGCGACCGATGCTGCGACGTGCGCGCACTGCCGACGAGCACGCCGATCACGAAGGCGATGCACCAGCCGGTGATAGCAAGGGTCAGCGTCCACCCCAGTCCGGAGAGGAGCCAGTCCAGGTAGCGCTCCTCGCCCTCCTGGACGGTTTCGAGCAAGACAAACGACATGGATCTGGCTCCACCCCCGGCTGCGTGGTCAGCCGTCGATCTTGTCGCTCGGCGCCTTGACGCGTTCCTTCAGTTTGTCGCTCATCGGGAACGCCAAATTCATGTTGCGCGGCGGGATCGGCGACTCGTACCACTTCTTGTAGAGCTTTTCGAATTCGCCGCTCTTCATCAGGCCGCCCAGCACCCCGTCGACCAGCGTCTTGAACTCCGGATCGTCCTTGCGGAACATCAGGCCGTAGTAGATGTTGTCGAGGTTCGTCGGCACCAGCGCGAAGGCGGCCGAGTTGCGAGCATTGGCCTTCTCGCCCGCCAGCAGGATGTCGTCCTCCATCCATGCGACGGCGCGACCGCTGTCCAGCGTCAGCATCGACTCGCCGTGGTCCTTGGCCTGGATGACGGTCAGTTCGAGCTTCTGCTCGTCGTTGATCTTGCGGGTGAAGCCGACGGCGTTGGACCCCTGCGTGACGACGGCCGTCTTGCCTTTCAGGCCGGCCGTCTGTTTGATGCCGGCATCGGCACGAACCAGCCACATCGGCTGGCTGACGAACGTAGCCACCGAGAACGCCACCTGCTTCTGCCGGGCCGCGTTGTTGGCCGTACCGCCGCACTCGATGTCGACGGTGCCGTTGACGACGAGCGGAATGCGGTTGGACGAGTTGACGGCGACGGTCTTGACCTCCAGCTTCGGCAGGTTCAGTTGCTGCTTCACCTTGGCGACGATCGCCTCACACAGGTCCATCGAGATGCCCACCGGCTTTTGCTGACCGTCGAGGTAGGAGAACGGGATCGAGGATTCACGGTAGCCGAGCGTGATCGCGCCGGTTTCCTTGATCTTCCTGAGGGTGTCGCCACCGGCTTGCGCCTGAGCCGGGTTGGCCAGCAGCGCGCCGGAAAGACAGACGACCGATACGAAGGTGCGGGTGTTCATTCGGAACTCCGTGGTTGAAGTGAGTGTCGGCAGGCTGGGGAGGTCAGTCCATCTTCTCGACGGCTCGGCTCGCGCAAGCGGCGTCTGAATGACGGCGCAGGACGTCGCCCAGCCGCTCGACGTCGTCAAGGGTGTTGAACATCGCGAACGAGATCCGGATGCCGTCGCGTTCAGGCGAGACGCGAACTTGGTTGTCGGCAAGGTGCTGCGCCCAATCGGCCAGCCGGACGCCGAGCACGTAGATGTGCGCACGGTGCTCGCGCTTGCGCGGGCCGACGAGCGGAATTCGCAGTTCATCCAGCAGTTCGATCAGCCGGTCACCCAGCGACAGCGTGTGACGCTCGACGTTTTCGACGCCAACCTTGGTGATCAGGTCGATGGCGGCGTTCAGGGCCTGGATGTCGGGCAGGTTGAGGTTGCCGGTTTCGAAGCGGGCGGCGTCGCTGCGTGTCTTCAGGTCATCGGGCCGGGCAATGTAGTCGGCCGGCGGATTGGCCAGGCTGGACATCGCCAAGTAGGCCGGTTGCAGTTCGTCGAGTCCGTCGCGCACGACCAGCACGCCCAGCCCCTGCGGCACCAGCAGGCCCTTGTGCGTGCCGGCAGCCAGCACCGAGATGTTCATCGCCTGCACGTCGATGGGCAGTACGCCGACCGACTGCATGGCGTCCACCACCAGGTAGATGCCGCGCTCCTTGCAGAAGCGACCAATGTCCGCGATATCGTGGCGCTGGCCGGCATGGAAGCTCACGTGCGACAGGCAGATGGCCTTGGTGCGGGCGTCGACGGCGGCACGGAATGTCTCGGCGTTGGCGACGTCGCTTTCAGCGTGCAGCTTGACGAAGCGAACCTCGACGCCCTTGCGACGCTGGTTCAGCCAGGCGTAGGCCGCGTTCGGATGATCGCCCTCGATCAGGACGACGTTGTCGCCCGCCTTGAAAGGCACCGCGTTGGCCGCGATGTTGATGCCTTCGGACGTGTTCTTCGTGAAGGCGATTTCGCTGGGCGCGGCGTTGAAGAGTGCGGCAACCCGGGCCCGCGTCTCTTCCACACGGCGCAGCCAGACCGGCTTGGGCCCAGCCGTCTCGTGTCCTTCCGCAAGGAAATCGGCCAGTGCGTCGCGAATGCTGGTCGCCAGCGGCGTCTGGTGGGCCGAGTCGAGGTACAGCATGCGCTTGGTGACGGGGAACTCGCTGCGCACGGAGGCAAGGTCGATGGTGTGGCTCATGGATTTCGCTGGTGGTGACGAAGTCGCCCGCTTCGCTGTCAGGGCCCGCGCTGCCGGGCTGTGTTGGACGAAATCCTAGGTGCCGCGGTGAGCTACGGCGTCTCGACTTCCGAGACCTGAAGTCGAGTCACGAGCGTCCGAAAAATGAGCGTTTCCCCTTGATTTGCCTACGGCACCCTCAAGGCAAGGTCGTCCGAAATTCGAGACTTAATTTTGTGATGCGCCGGCGTGGAGGCATCGAAACGGGCCGAACCAAGATGCGCCGCCAGCCTGGTGCCCTGCACATCGAATCCGAATTCCTCGGCGGCGCCGATATCCCATCGACCGCCTCTTGGAACGTCGCCACTTCCCTACCCACCTCGCGCAACGGCACGGGCGCGCGTCAGTGGTAGTCGTCCTCGAGTTGGTGACGCACGGCCAGCACAGCGACGTTGGCGTCGTCCTCGATCTCGAACAAGGCCACGTAGCCCGATCGTCCGAATGGAACGATCAGTTCGCGCAGGAACGGACTCTGCCCGGCCTTGCGACAGGTGAAGGGAGAAGCCGTCAGCGCTGCGATGCCGGACCGCAGTGCAGCGATGGCTTGCGTCGGCAGGCCCAAATCACCGCCGTCGCGCGAAAGCTCGCGTTCCAGCAGGAAGTCGAACAGCCGGTCCAGGTCGGCTGCAGCGCCCCGGGTCAGCCGCACCTTGAACGTCACTTGCCCTTCTTCGCCAGGCGCGCGCGCGCGACGTCGAGCTTGCGTTGCAGGCCGTCGAGCACCACGCTGGCATCAACATAGCCACCCGTGCGGCGCGCCTCGTCGCGCGAGCGCAGACCGCGTGCGATGAACTCGGCCTGCATGCGACGGCGCTCGACACTGGCGCGCACCGAGGCTTCGACGAACTGCGAAAGCGTCTCGCCCTCTACCAGCACCGCTTCGACCTCGGCACGAAAGTCGGGCTCGACACGGATGGACGGAATGGTGGTCGTCTTCATCGGCAGACTGTATCGCAATTGCGCCACAACATGGCCGCGCAGCCCGGCAGTGGGGTGGCGGGCGGGGAGGCCATGAGACCCGCGGACAAGTCCGGCGAGACCTTGAGGCAAGACAGCGGCCGCTCGGCGATCGACGATGCGGCCCGGCCCCAACGCGTCATCCGCCCCAAGGAGTTCACCGCATGCCCGCCCTTCAACACCCGAAGCTGCGCGTCGCCGCCGTGCAGGCCGCGCCCGAGTTCCTGGACCTCGACGCGACGATCGACAAGGCGATCGCCTACATGGAACGCGCGGCCGCCGACGGCGTGCAGTTCATCGCCTTTCCCGAGACCTGGATCCCCGGCTATCCGTGGTGGATCTGGCTCGCGGCGCCGGCACTCGGCATGCAGCATGTGCAGCGCTACTTCGACCACTCGCTGGTGGTCGGTTCGCCCGAGTTCCAGCGCCTGTGCGACGCCGCCCGCCGGTGCAAGCTGTGGCTGGCCATCGGCTACAGCGAACGCGCCGGCGGCAGCCTCTACATGGGGCAGGCCTTGATCGACGACACCGGCAAGCTGCTGCAGACGCGCCGCAAGCTGCGACCGACGCATGTCGAGCGCTCGGTGTTCGGCGACGGCGACGGCTCCGACCTGACCGTGATGCCCACGCCGATCGGCAACGTCGGCATGCTGAATTGCTGGGAGCACCTGCAGCCGCTCAGCAAGTACGCGATGTACGCGCAGAACGAACAGATCCACGTGGCCGCGTGGCCCAGCTTCTCGGTGTACCGCGGCGGCGCGCACGCGCTAGGCGCCGAGGTCAACAACGCCGCCAGCCGGATCTACGCGGTCGAAGGCGGCTGCTTCGTCATCGCGCCCTGCGCCACGGTGTCGGCCGCGATGCAGCAGATGCTGTGCGGCGACGACCTGCAGCGCCAGTTGCTGCTGCCCGGCGGCGGCTTCGCGCGCATCTATGCGCCCGACGGGCAGGAGATCGGCAACCGGCTGGAAGAGACCGAGGAAGGCCTGGTCGTCGCCGACATCGACCTCGGCCTGATCGCCCTGGCCAAGGCCGCGGCCGACCCCGCCGGTCACTACGCCCGCCCCGACGCCACGCGCTTGCTGCTCAACAAGACCCCAGGCAACCGCGTGGTCACGCAGATGCCCGAGGCTTCTGGCTTCCGCGAGGTCACAACGCCCATCGCCGCCGCTACGATGGAGTGACACGTCCGTGGCCGGTGCGGGCGGCCCGAGGAGAAGCGCGATGCGGCATGTCCTGACCACCGAAGCCGTCGGCTCCGGCGAACGCGTGTCCTACTGGGTCGACATGATCTGCTCGACCTACGTGAAGCTCGAGTGCGACCCCGCGCCCAGCGGGCGGCCGGGCTTCGAGGGCGCGATCGAGCACCACCGGCTGCCGGGGCTGGAACTGTCGGTGGTGCGATCGGGCCCGCAGACGGTGCTGCGCACCGCGTCGGCCATCGCGCGCGACCCTGAAGACTGCTTCCTCATCGCCACCCAGACCCGTGGCCACGGCATGGTCGAACAGGACGGCCGCGAAACGCTGATGTCGCCGGGCGAGTTCTCGATCTACGACAGCAAGCGCCCCTACACGCTGCGCTTCAGCGAGGATTTCGAGGAAATCGTTCTGAAGGTGCGCGGCGACACGCTGCGCGCGCTGGTGCGCGACGCCGAATCACTGACGGCGACCAAGGTCAGCGGCTCCAGCGGCCCCGGGCGCATCCTCCACGGCATGTTGCAGGCGCTGCGCGGCGACCTCGATTCGCTGCCCGCCGCGTCGGCCTCGCCGCTGGGCGACAGCCTGCTCAGCCTGGCGGCGGCCGGCCTGGGCACGCTGCAGGGGGCGCCGCGCGTCGAATCGAGCGCGCTCAAGGCCTACCACCTGGAGCGCATCCGCCGGCACATCGACGACCGCCTGCACGAGCCGAACCTCACCATCGAGGCGGTGGCCATGCAGCTGGGCATGTCGGTGAGCCACCTGCACCGGCTGTTCGCCGGCGAGCCGCAGTCGCCCGCGCAATACCTGTGGCAGCGCCGGATGGAACGCTGCTCGCGCGACCTGCTGGACCCGCGGCTGGCCGCGCGGCCCGTCTCGGAGATCGGCTACCGCTGGGGCTTCAACGACGCCGCCCACTTCAGCCGCGCGTTCCGCGAGCGCTTCGGCTGCCCGCCGCGTGAATGGCGGCAGCGCAAGCTCCAACGCGGCGCGAACGGCGCCGCCGCCGGCGTTCACTGACCGCGACCGAAGCCTCAAGCGGCGAAGCGCGCCACCGCCTCTTCGTTCCAATCGATGCCGGTCCCGGGCTCGTGCGGGCACACGGCCTTGCCATCGGCGAATGTCAGCGGCCGGGCCAGCACGGCGCCGGCGAGGTCCATGCGCTCCAGCCAGTGCGCGGTGGGCGTCACGGCCAGCAGGTGCACCGAGACCTCGGGGAAGATGTGGCTCGACATCGGCACGCCGGCCGCCTGCGCGATGGACGCCGCGCGCAGCCAGCCGGTGACGCCGCCGATCTTCATCGCGTCGGGCATGGCGAGGTCGCAGGCCCCGGCCTCGATGGCGCGTTGCATCTCCAGCGGCCCGCACCAGTTCTCGCCCATCTGGATGGGCAGGCCGTGCTGGCGCAACCTGGCGTGGCCGGCCAGATCCTCCTGCACGGTGGGCTCTTCGACCCAGGCGACCTGCTCCTCGCGCAGCGCCTGGATGCGGCGTTGCGCCTCCGGCACCGTCAGGCCCTGGTTGTAGTCGACCATGATCTGCACGTCAGGTCCGACCGCCGCGCGCAGTGCGCGCACGATCGCCAGGTCTTGCTGCAGGCTGGGGTAGCCGATCTTGGTCTTGATCGCGCGATAGCCGGCTGCAGCGGCCGCCGCCGCGCGGCGCACGCCGAGGTCGAGCCCGTCCATGCTGTGGCTGTCGTAGGCCGGCAGCTCGCGCGGCGTGCCGCCCAGCAGCGTCACGAGCGGCACGCCCTGGTGCAAGGCCAGCGCATCCCACACCGCCATGTCGATGCCGGCGCAAGCCATGATCGCCAGGCCCGGGCGACCGAGCAGGCGCAGGCGCGACGCAAACCACTGGTCGATGTCGAACGGCGCCAGCGGCTGCCCGACGATGGCGGCGCCGAACGATTCCAGCAGCGTCTTCGTGGCCTGCAGCGCCAGGGGCGTGTAGGTGAACACGTAGGAACGGCCGGTCACGCCGGCGTCGGTGTGCAGGTCGACCAGCACCAGCGGCGAGGTGGCGACGATGCCGACGCTGGTGCGAACCGGAAATTCCAGCGGCACGTTCACGGCACGCGCCGCCAGCGCGGTGATCTTCGGCGCCATCATCGGTGCGCGCGCCATCGCGGGCCTGTGCCTTCAGTTGACGGCGGTTCGGCCCAGCGTCTGGCGACGCGCATCGACGAGTGCCTGCACGCGCGAAGCCAGGCCGGCGCGGTTGTCGGTCTGCAGCTTCCGGAACGCGTTGGCGAGGTGGAAGCGCACCGTCGGGTAGCCCACTTCCAGGCGGCGTGCAATCTGCTTGTCGGCGCAGCCGCAGGCCACCAGCCAGGCCACCTCGGCCTCGCGTTGGCTGAGGCGCGCGCAGCGCTGCAGCAGTTCTTCGGCGCGCTCGGTGGATTCACAGGCCGGCGCCGCCGTGCGGTCCCAGCACAGGCGGCCCAGCGCCGCGGCGATGGCCGGCTCGACCATGCGCATCAGTTCGACATCGTTCGGCTCGAAGTTGCCGCGCTCGCGCTTGCGCCAGATGCGGAAGTCGCCGACCGCCGCCTCGCGCTCGAAGAAGTAGACGTTGATGCCCCAGTGCATCTGCTCGGGGCGCAGGAAGTCGTTGAAGAACTCGGTCTTCGCGAGATCGGGCTGCCGCAGCACCTGGGTGGCCACGGTGGGGCGGCGGCGCTCCATCATCGGGAACGTCAGCGGGTCGATGAAGCGGAAGTGGTCGTCCCAGTGGCGCAGGCTGTCGGCCGACACGTTGACGGCGGTGAACCGCTCGAAGCGAGCCACCTCCGCATTCCACACCATCGACACGTACTGATCGGCCGCCAACAGTTCCAGCATCGGCAAGGCCAGGGCTTCGCGCAACGCATCGCCGTCGGTGGCCTCCGCCAACAGCCGCATGACATCACCGAGCGCTCGCGTCTGGGTCGTGGACAGGTGCATGGTGGGCCTTCGGCAAACTTCGTGCAAACGCAACTCGTCGGATCGTAGGCAGGCCCCGTGGCGCCTGAATCGGTGCAGACCCCCACCCTAGCGATCCTGATAGGTGTCCGCCGACCGCCCGGCTCCTAACCTGCGCGCTGCCGATTTTCGGAGACGCCATGGACCTCATCGACTGCACCGCCACCGAGATTCTCAAGGCACTGGAACGCGGCTCCGCCAGCAGCACCGAACTGGCCGAGCAATGGATCGCGCGCACCGAGCAGGCGTCGGTGCTGAACGGCTACGTCAGCTTCGACGCCGCCGGTCTGCTGCAGCAAGCCGCACAGGCCGACGCGCGCCGGGCGGCGGGCGAGCGCCTGCCGCTGCTGGGCCTGCCGATCGCGCTGAAGGACAACATCGATGCGGTCGGCTTCCCTTGCGGCAACGGCACCGGCGCCCTGCACGGCCGCCATCCCGTCGGCGACGCCGAACTGGTGCGCCGGCTGCGCGCGGCCGGTGCGCTCATCGCCGGCAAGGTCGGCCTGCATGAGCTGGCCTTCGGCATCACGACGAACAATGCCGTCACCGGCGCGGTGCGCAACCCGTGGGACCTGTCGCGCATTCCCGGCGGCAGCAGCGGCGGCTCGGGCGCGGTGGTGGCCGCGCGCCTGGTGCCCGCGGCGATCGGCACCGACACCGGCGGCTCGGTGCGCGTGCCGGCGGCGCTGTGCGGCGTGGCCGGTCTTCGGCCCAGCGTCGGCCGGGTCAGCGCCGACGGCATCGCGCCGATCTCGGCGACGCGCGATACCGCCGGGCCGTTGGCGCGGAGCGTGGCCGACCTGAGCCTGCTGGACGGCGTGCTCACCGGCGACGCGGCGGCGCCGCCCGACGTGTCGCTGCGCGGCCTTCGCCTGGGCCTGCCGCAGACGTACTTCTGGGAAGACCTGGAGCCCGGCGTGCGCGCGCAGGCGCAAGCCGCGGTGGCCGCGCTGCGGGCCGCCGGCGCCGAGATCGTTGCGGTCGATCTGCCGGGCATCGCGCAGCTCGATGGCGAGGTCAGCTTCGTCGTCGCGCTGTACGAATTCGTGCGCGACATGACGGCGTATCTGCGCGACCGCTCGCGCGGCATCGGCTTCGAGCAGCTCATCGCCGGCATCGGCAGTGCCGACGTGAGGGCCATCGCCGGCCCGCTGCTCGGCGAAGGCGCCGTTCCGGAGGCCGCGTACCGCCAGGCGCTGGAAGCGCGCAAGCGCCTGCAGGCCTTGTATGCCGAGACGTTTGCCAAGTCCGGTGTCGCCGCGCTGGTCTTTCCCACCACGCCGAGCACGGCCGCGCGCATCGGCGACGACGAAACCTTCGATTTCAGCGGCCGCGCCTGCCCGACCTTCGCCACCTTCATCCGCAATGCCGACCCCGGCAGCAATGCGGCGCTGCCGGGCCTCTCGCTGCCGATCGGCCTGAGCCACGGGTTGCCCGTCGGTCTGGCGCTCGACGGCCCGGCCGGCAGCGATCGCCGCTTGCTGGCCATCGGCGCGGCCGTCGAGGCGGCCCTGCCCCCGATGCCGCTGGCGCCCGTCCCGCGCTGACGAACCCTTTTCGCACGACCCCTTGCATCCACCCAGGAGAATCCCATGGACCGTCGCCTGTTCCTGCAATCGACCGCCGCGGCTTCGGTGCTCGGCGTTGCGCACCCCGTCTTCGCCGCAGACGCCGTCAAGGTCGCGGTGATGATTCCGCAAAGCGGCCCTGCCGGCCTGTTCGGCCCATCGGCCAAGGCCTGTGCCGAACTCGCCGCGGAGACCATCAATGCGCGCGGCGGCCTGCTCGGCCAGAAGATCGAGCTGCTGTTCGGCGACGCCGGCCTGGCGCCGGCCGAAGCGTCGCAGGCCGCGCTCAAGCTCTGGAAGGGTTCCGGCGCCGCCGCCGTGATCGGCATGCACGACAGCGCCGTGCGCGGCGCGCTGGTCGGCCTGTTCAAGGGCCAGGTGCCGTACTTCTACACGCCCGTGTACGAAGGCGGCGAATGCGCCAAGGGCACCTACGTCAACGGCGAGACCCCGCAGCAGCAACTGCAGCCGGTGATCCCCTGGATCGCCGCGGAACGCAAGCCGAAGAAGTGGTACCTGATCGGCAACGACTACATCTGGGGCCGCAACACCAACGCCGCGGCCAAGGGCTACATCGAGAAGACCGGTGCCCAGGTGGTGGGCGACGAATACCTGCCGTTCACGGTGGACAACTTCGACGCCAGCCTCGCGCGCATCCGCGACAGCGGCGCCGATGCGGTGCTGGTCTCGCTGGTCGGCGGCGCGTCGGTCGGCTTCAACAAGGCCTTCGCGAGCTTCGGCCTGGCCGACAAGGCGCTGCGCCTGGGCACGCTGATCGAGGAGAACACGCTCGCCGGCATCGGCCTGGCCAACGCGAAGAACCTCTATTCCAGCGCCGGCTATTTCGCCAACATCGCAACGCCGGCGGCGCAGGCCTTCGCCGCGGCCTACGGCAAGCGCTTCGGCCCGCAGGCACCGGCGCTCAATGGCCTCGCGGAGTCCACCTACGAGGGCTTTCTGATGCTCGAAGCCGTGGCCAGGAAGGCCGGCGCCCTGAGCGTGGCGAAGATGGACGCGGCTTGCGAAGGCGCTTCCTACAGCGGGCCCCGCGGCGCCGTCACCATGAAGGCCCGCCACGTCGAGCAGGACGTCTACGTCGCCGATGTCGCCGACAAGGGCTTCCGCGTCGTCAAGACCTTCTCGCACGTCAGCTCGGGCCAGACCTGCAAGGCGTGACGACATGGACGGCGGCACGCTGCTGCACGCGCTGAACCTCGTCTACGAGCTGTCGACGCTGGCGCTGACCACGCTCGGCCTGGCCGTGGTGTTCGGCCTGCTGGGCGTCATGAACATGGCGCACGGCGAGTTCGTGATGATCGGCGCGTACTCGGTCGTCGCCGTGCAGCAATGGGGCCTGCCGACGCTGGCCGCCTTCCCGCTGGCGATCGCGGTCTGCGCGGCGCTCGGCTGGGTCGTCGAGCGCTGGCTGATCCGGCCGCTGTATCGGCGCCCGTTCGACACCTTGCTCGCGACCTGGGCGCTCGCGATGCTGATGCGCAAGGTCGTCGAGGCCATCTGGGGCAAGGGCTTCCGCAATGTCGACGACGCGCTGACCGTCGCGGTGCCGATCGGCAACACCTCGTACCCGGCCTACCGCCTGGGCCTCATCGCGCTGACGATCGTGCTGCTGGCGGCGCTGGTCTTCTGGTACCGGCGCAGCAGCGCAGGGCTGCGCGTGCGCGCGATGACCGGCAACCCGATGCTCGCGCAGGCGCTCGGCATCGACACGCAGCGGCTGGCCTCGCGCACCTTCATCGTCGGCGTGGTGCTGGCCGGCGCGGCCGGGGTGATGCTGGCGCCGCTGATCCGCATCGAGCCCGGCATCGGCGTCGACTACCTGCTGGACGCGTTCTTCGTGCTCGTCGTCGGCGGGCTCGGCACGCTCGGCGGCCTGGCCGGCGGCGTCGGCGTCATCGGCGGCTCGCAGGCCCTCGTCAGCAGCCTCTTCGGGCAGACCAGCGGCTATGCCGTCGTCCTGGTCATCTCGATCCTCTTTCTCTGGCTGAAGCCCGATGGCATCTTCGCTCGCCGCTGAGTCGCGGGCCGCTTCATCGCGCGATCCCCGCCCGCGCGGCCGGTCGCTGTGGCCGGCCGCGACGCTGGCGGCGGCGCTGATCGCCCTGCCGTTCGCCGGCAACGACTTCATCGCCTACCAGGTCGCGCTGTTCCTCATCTACGGCATCGCGACGCAGGGCGTCGCGCTGTGCTGGGGCCGGCTCGGGTTTCTGCCGCTGGGCCACTCGCTGTTCTTCGGCCTGGGCGCCTACATCGCCGGCGGCGCGGCCAAGGCCGGCGCCGCGCAGCCGCTGTGGTGGCTGGCCTTTCCGCTGGCGCTGCTGCTGCCGGCACTGCTGGCCTGGGTCGTCGCGCGCCTGATCTTCGCGCGCAGCATGCGCAGCGGCCCGTACTTCTCGCTGATCACGCTGGCGATGACCATGCTCGGCTTCCTCGCGGCCCAGCAATGGAGCAGCATAACCGGCGGATTCAACGGCATGGGCAACATCCCCGAGCCGCCCGGGCTGGAGCGCTACTCCACGCTTTACTGGCTGGTGGCCGCGGCCGCCGTGGCCAGCACCGCCACGCTGGGCGTGCTGGTGGGCCGTCCGCTCGGCGTCCTGTGGCGGGCGATCGCGCAGAACGAAGAGCGCATGCAGCTCTTCGGCTACGCCACCGACCACGTCAAGGCCAACGCCTACGCCTTCTCGGCCTTGCTCGCGGCGGGCGCGGGAGCGCTCTTCGCCACGCACCAGGGCATCGTCACGCCGCAGGCGATGAGCTTCGTGCTGGCGACCGAGTTCGTCATCTGGGCCGCCGTGGGCGGCAAGGCCAGCCCGCTGGGGGCCTTGCTGGGCGCCGTCGTCGTCGGCTATGCGTCCGCCGAGCTGCGCGACCACTTCGCGATGTGGGAGGTCTTCGTCGGCCTGCTGTTCATCGCGGTGGTGCGCTTCCTGCCGGACGGCATCGCGGGGCTCGCGGGCCTTGCCGGGTTCGGCGGCAAGCCGGCGCGTCGCAACGCGAACGTGGCGATCACGCCTTTGCCGGCGCCGCCCAGCTCGGCGCCGAAACAGGTGCCGGCACTCGTCTTCGACGACGTCCGCTCGACGCAGGGCGGCGTGCGCATCCTCGACGGCTTGAGCTTCAGGCTCGCAGGGCCCGGCATTCGCGCGGTCATCGGCCCCAACGGCGCCGGCAAGACCTCGGCCTTCAACGTGCTGACGGGGCGGCTGCCGGTCACCGGCGGGCACATCCAGGTGGGCGGTCGCGACGTGACCGGTTGGACCGCCTGGCGCGTTGCCCGCCTGGGCGTCGGCCGCAAGATGCAGGTGCCGTCGGTGTTTGCCGACCTGAGCGTCCGCGAGAACCTGTCGGTCGCCCTCTGGGCCGGGCGGCTGCACGGCAGGGCCGCGCTGCGCCGGGCGCCACAAGCCTGGTGCACGCCGCTGCTCGAAGAGATGCTCGGCTGCTTCCCGGAGCTGGCCGCTTCGCTCGATGTGCCGGCCAGCCGGCTCTCGCAAGGCCACCGGCAGGCGCTGGAGTTCGTGATGACGGTCTTGCCCGAGCCGCACCTGCTGCTGCTGGACGAGCCCTGCGCCGGGCTCTCGCCGGCCGAGACGCAGCGGATGATCCAGGTGATCGTGCGCGCCGTGCGGCGCCTTGGCGCCGGCGCCTTGTTGATCGAACATGACCTGGCGGCGGTGGCGGCGCTCGACGGCGAGGTCTATGTGCTCCATCAGGGCCGGATGCTCGCGCAGGGATCGCTGCAAGACCTGCAAGCGGATCCGGCCGTGCGGGCCGTCTACGCCGGCGCCCGCAAATGACTGCGATCGCGCTGACGTTTGAAGACCTGGTGTGCGGCTACGGCGACACGATGGTCGTGAGAGGCGTGTCGGGCCGCGTGCAGGCCGGCAGCGTGCTCGGCATCGTCGGCCGCAACGGGGTCGGCAAGTCGACGCTGCTGAAATGCCTGGCCGGCTTTCTGCCGGTGTCCGGCGGCCAGGTGCGGTGGCGTGACCGCGACCTGAGCGGCGTTCCGGCACACGCCCGGCTGGCCCGCGGCATCGCCTACGCGCCGCAGGAGAACGTGGTGTTCGGCGAGCTCACGGTCGAAGAAAACCTGTGGCTGCACCTGCCGGACCGCAACGCGGCGCGCTACCACCCGCTGCTGCAGGCCTTTCCGCGAATCGGCGAGCGGCTGAAGCAGCGCGCCGGGCTGCTGAGCGGCGGCGAGCGCAAGCTGCTGTCCTTCACGCGGACGATGGGCCTGCAAGCCACGCTGGCGATGCTGGACGAGCCGACCGAGGGCGTGCAGCCCGAGAACATCGACCGCATGGCCCAGGTGGTCGGCCGCCTGAAAGCAGCGGGGCACGGCTTCGTCGTCGTCGAGCAGAACCTGAGCTTCATCGAGCAGGTCGCCGACCATGTGCTGGTGCTCGATCACGGCGAGCGCGTGCTGGCCGGCACGCTGGCGGACCTCGGGCGCGCGGCGATCGAGAAGCACCTGATGGTCTAGGGCTTGTAGGCCACCGCCTTGATCTCGATGCGCAGCTGCGGGTGCGGCAGCTGGTGAACGGCAACGGTCGTGCGCGCCGGCCCGTCGAAGCCGAAGAACTCGCCGTACACCGCGTTGTAGCCGCCGAAGTCGGCCATGTCGACGAGGAAGGTCGTGACTTCGACGACGTCCTCGAGGCCGGCGCCGACGCTCTCGAGAATGTCGCGGATGTTCTCGATCACCGCGCGCGTCTGCTCGCGGATGTCGAGGCTCAGCGTGCCCATCGCATCGGCGCTCGCGCCGGCGATGCTGTTGTCCGGCCGGCGCGAGCTGGTGCCGGAGACGAACAGAAAATCGCCGGCCCGCTTCACGTGCGGGAAGCGGCCGCGCGGCGTGGCCTTGCCGGGCACGACGGTGGCATCTTTGCTCATGCTGCAGGCTCCGCCGCGCTGACCCGAAAGCCGATCCGCCCCAGCCGCTGGAATTCGGCGCTGACCGCCGCGCCGGCTCGCAGTTCGACCGCGGCGGTCGCGCCGCCGGCCATCACGATGCTGCCGGGCTCCAGCCGCTCACCCGCCGCGGCCACCAGGCGCGCCGCCGCCACCAAAGAGCGCAGCGGATGACCGAGGATCGCCGCGGTGCTGCCGACCTGCGCCGCGCGGCCGTCGATCGCCAGCACGATGCCGAGGTTGGCGACGTCGACATCGGGCTTGTGCCACGCACCGAGCACCACGCCGGCGGACGACGCGTTGTCGGCGATCACGTCGGCCAGCGAGAAGCGGAAGTCGCGGTAGCGCGAGTCGATCACCTCCAGCGCGGGCGCCACCGCCTCGACGGCGTCGAGCGCCTGCAGCGGCGTCACCACGCCTTCCAGCGGCTTGCTCAGCAGGTAGCAGACCTCGGGCTCCACGCGCGGGTGGATGTAGGCGTCGAACGGCAGCGGACCGCCTTCCTCGCAGACCATGTCGCTGGTCAGCCGGCCCCAGATCAGCTCCGACAGGCCCATCTGCTGCATCTTCGCGCGGCTGGTGAAGCCCATCTTCATGCCGATGCGTCGCGCCCCGCGCGCCAGGCGCTGCGCCACCAGCGCCGCCTGCACCGGGTAAGCCTCGGCCAGGGTCGGCGCGTCGGCACCCTCGGGCTGCGCGATGGCGTGCCGTTGCCGCGCCGCCTCGTCCAGCCGCCGTGCCAGCGATTCGATGCGTTCGCTCATCGTGCCTCCTGTACCGCGCCGAACGCGGCGCGCACGCTGCCCAGGCCTTCGATGCGGGCCTCGATCACGTCGCCGGGGCGGGCGACGACCATCGGGCCGAGCGCGCCGGTGAGCACGGTGTCGCCGGCTTTCAGCGGCTGGCCGACGCGCACCATCGTGCGCGCCAGCCACAGCGCCGCATTCAGCGGGTGGCCGAGGCACGCGGCGCCGACGCCCACCGACACCGGCTCGCCTTGCAGTTCCATCACCATGCCGGCCAGCCGCAGGTCGAGCCCGGCCAGCGCCACCGGCGTGTTGCCCAGCACGTACAGGCCCGACGAGGCGTTGTCCGCCACCGTGTCGACGATGCGGATGTTCCAGTTCGCGATGCGGCTGCCGACGATCTCGATGGCCGGCAGCGCGAACGCGGTGGCGCGGATCACGTCGGCGATGGTCAGCCCCTCGCGGTCGAGATCGTGCTCGAGCACGAGCGCCACCTCGGCCTCGCACTTCGGCTGGTGCAGGCGCGACCAGGGCACGTCCTCGCCGTCGGCATAGGCCATGTCCGCGAACAGCATGCCGAAGTCGGGCTGGTCGACGCCGAGCTGCTTCTGCACGGCCAGCGAGGTCAGGCCGATCTTGCGACCGGCGATGCGCCGGCCCTCGGCGACCCAGCGGCGGGTGTTGGCGTCCTGCACCGCATAGGCCGCGGCAACGTCGTTCGCGGGCAGACGTTCGCGCACCGGGTCGATCGCGCCGCCGTGCACATGCACGTGGAACAGGTCGTCGGCGACGCGCCGGATGTCGTCGTTCATGCCAGGGCCTCCTGCGCTTCGATGCGGACGCACACGTTGGTCAGTTCGGAATAGAAGTTGAGCGAATGGGCGCCGCCTTCGCGGCCGATGCCGGAGATGCCCGCACCACCGAACGGCGTGCGCAGGTCGCGCAGGAACCACGAGTTGACCCACGCGAGGCCGACGCGCATTGCCGGCGCCACGCGGTGCGCCCGGTCGACGCTGCCCGTCCACACCGTCGCGGCCAGGCCGTAGTCGGAATCGTTGGCGCGCGCCACCGCCTCGGCCTCGGTGTCGAAGGGGCTGACGTGGCACACCGGGCCGAAGATCTCCTCGCGCATGCAGCGCGCGCCGTCGGGCAGGCCGGCCAGGATCGTCGGCTCGATCCAGAAGCCGCCGTCACGGGCGTCACCGAAGGCCGGCACGCCGCCACCGGTGACGAGCGTCGCGCCTTCCTGCTGCGCGAGCCGGTAGTAGGCCAGCACCTTGCGGCGGTGCTCGGCGGAGATCAGCGGCCCCATCGACGTGCCCAGCTCACGCGGCCAGCCCAGCACCAGCTCACGCGCCTTGCGCGCCAGCGCGTCGACGAAGCGTTCGTAGATCGGCCGCTCGACCAGCACGCGCTCGGAGCAGAGGCAGACCTGGCCGGTGTTGAGGAAGCTGGCGCGCACGAGGCCGTCGACGGCCTTGTCGAAGTCGCAATCGGCGAAGACGATGCCGGCGTTCTTGCCGCCCAGCTCGAACGAGATCGGCTTCACGCCCTCCGCCGCGGCCCGCATGATCGCGCTGCCGGTGCGCGATTCGCCGGTGAAGGTGATCGCCGCGATGCCCGGGTGCGTGGTGATGAACTCGCCCGCCGAGTCGGGGCCGAAACCGTGGACGAGGTTGAACACGCCCGGCGGCAGGCCCACCGCGTGCATCACCTCGGCAAGCAGCGTGGCGGTGCCGGGCGTCTCCTCCGATGGCTTGGCAACGACCGCGTTGCCGCAGGCCAGCGCCGGCGCCACCTTCCAGGTCAGCAGCAGCAGCGGCAGGTTCCAAGGCGAGATCACGCCGACCACGCCGAGCGGCTTGCGCACGGTGTAGTTCAGCGCGTGCGCACCGCCGGGCAGGTCGAGCTGGAAGCTTTCGAGCGGCGCCGTCTTCAGGATGTCGGCGAAGACGCGGAAGTTCGCCGCGCCGCGCGGGATGTCGAGCGTCGACGCCAGCGCGCGCGGCTTGCCGGTGTCGGCGATCTCGGCATCGAGAAAGTCGTCGAAGCGGCGCTCGATCTCGTCGGCGATGCGGTACAGCATCGCGGCCCGCTCGGCCACCGGCGCGCGGCCCCAGGCGCCGCGCACGGCGGCGCGCCCGGACTCGACGGCGGCGTCGACCATCGCGCGGTCGGCCTCGTGCACCTCGGCGATCGTGCGGCCGTCGGCCGGATCGATGTCGGGAAAGCGGCGAGCGCTCTCGACCCATTCCCCGGCGATGTAGTTTCGGTACTGTCTCATCGGATCCTTTCCGGAGTCGCAGGCTCTCGCGTGGCGCGCGCGGTCACGACAGGCGCACGACGGCCGCACCGCAGCCGAATTGCGGGCCGTAGGCATACACCTCGCACGCGCCCAGGCGGCCGCCCAGCGCGCCGAGCGCAAAAGCGAAATGCTTGAATCCCATGTCGACCTTGGCATGGGCCAGGTAGTCGGGCAGCTGGCGCTGCAGTTCGTCGAGCTCGCGCGCGCCGATCAGCTTGAGGATGCGGCGGTTCCACTCGTCGTCGGTCGCCGTCGCGACGGCGTCGTCGGCGAGCGCCCGCGTGTCGCGGAACTGGCTGCCCGAGAGCTCGCCGACCGCCAGGATCACCACCCGCTTGCCCTGCGCGGTGGCCTGCGCGGCAACGATCTCGCCGAGCGCCTGCGTGCGCGCGGCATCGTGGTAGAGGTTGTTGGCGACGATCAGCGACGGGAAGCTGCCTTCGGCGTTGGCCAGCGCCTGCGCCGTCAACGTGCCCGAGTCGAGCGGGAAGCCGGCGTAGTCGACCAGCTTGGAAGCGATGCCCGCATGCTGCGCGGCGCGCACGCAGGCGCGTGCGAGCGAGACATCGGTCGTGATGTCGTAGCGCATCTCGCCCAGCTCGTGCCAGTTGTCGTCGACGTGCAGGCCGGTCACGCGGGCGCGGCCCTGCCACAGCTGGTCGAGCACCGCGTACCAGCGCGTCGAGTAGATCACCAGCGTGTCGGGCTGCAGGTCCTGCAGGTCGCGCGCGACGCGCGCGTAGCCCCGGCGCAGCTCTTCGTACGCCGGCTCCTGGCGGGCCAGCGTGAGCAACGGGCTGCCGCTGACCAGGTAGGCGCCGACGACGCCGGGCTGGTCCGCCAGGCCGCCGCCGGCGCTGCGACCGTCGTCGCCGACCAGCACGGTGGCCATGCGCCGCCAGATCGACGGGCCGCTGCGGCGGCGCGCCGGCTGCCGCAGGTCATGCACGATTCCCATGACGCCGCGCGGCAGCAGCAGCATCAGCAGGATCGACAGCACGCCCATCACCAGCATGCCTTGGCCGGCCGCCGCCGCGAGCACGCGGTCGACCAGGATGTAGAGCACGCCGCCGATCACCGGCCCGGCCACCGTTCCCATGCCGCCCGCCACGACGATGAAGACGAACGCCGACGCCCAGCCGAGCGAGAAGGCCGAGGGCGGCGTGATGATCACCACGTCCATGTAGTACAGCCCGGCGGCCAGGCCCGTGACCGTGGCGCTGAACAGGAACACCGCGGCCTTGACCTGGTTGACGTCGACCCCGCTGGAGCGGGCCGCGTCCTCGTCGTCGCGCACCGCCGTCAGCGCGAGGCCATAGCTCGAGCGCATCCAGCGCCAGATCACCGCCGTGGTGACCACCAGCAGCGCCAGCGCGACGTAGTACATCTGCAGCGGCGTCACCGCCGACTTCAGCTGCATGCCGCCGCCGGCGCCGACGACGCGCCACTCGTTGAACACGCTGGCCACCGCCTCGGCCACGAGCCAGGTCGCGACCGCGAAGTACGGGCCTTTCAGCCGCAGCAGCGGCAGCGCGCCGAGGAAGATCAGCAGCAGCAGCGCAACGCGCCGCACGTAGGCGCTGCCGAAGACGTCGGCCGCCGGCACGCGGGCGATCAGCCATTCGTAGAGCAGCCACAAGACGACCGCGACGACGACGCCGATCTTGACGCGCCGCCGGCTGCCGCCCTCGCGCAGCGGCAGGCACAGCAGCCAGGCGAACAGCAGCGAGGCGATGCCGGCCACCGGCCACGACGTCCAGATGGACGCCGGCGAGTAGTAGAAGACGATGGCCTGCGCGAAGCCGCCGATGCCGACGAACACTTGCTGGCCGAAGGTCAGCAGGCCCGCGTAGCCGGCCATCAGGTTCCAGGCGTGGCCAAGCGTGGCGAACACGAACACCGAGAACAGCAGGTGCAGCAGGTAGCTCTGCGGGCCGGTCATCGCCGGGACCAGCAGCGCAATCGCCAGCACCGCGGCCGCCCACGCCGCGCCGCGGCTGCCGTAGAAGGAGTCGGCCAGCAAGCGGCCGGCCGAATCGGGTTCGCGGCCGTGCGCGCTCATCGGGCGAACAGCCCCTGCGGCCGCACCGCCAGCACGAACAGGATCAGCAGGTAGCCGGCGACCTGTTGCGCCGCCGGGCCGGCGTAGGTGCCGGCCAGCACCTGCACGACGCCGAGCAGCACGCCGCCGACGAAGCTGCCCCACAGCGAGCCCAGCCCGCCCAGCACGACGACGCCGAAGGCGGTCAGCAGGAACGGCGGGCCGTCGAAGGGCTGGAACGAGCGCGTCATGCCGACCATGAAGCCGGCGATCGACGCGCTGGCCAGCGCCACGCCGCTGGCCACGCCGTAGACGTGCGAGGTGCGCATGCCCATCAGCGCGGCGACCTCGGCATCGTCGCTGGCGGCGCGGATCGCGCGGCCGATGTGGGTGCTGCGCATCCACAGCGCGAGCGCCGCGAGCAGCACCGCGGCGGCGCAGAAGAAGCCGAAGCGCAACGTCGACAGGCTGAGGTCGGCGCTCAGGCGGATCGCGGAATAGGACAGCTCGTTGCGGATGGTGGCGGCGTCGGAGCTGAACACCAGCAGCATGCCCTGGCTCAGCACGATCGACAGGCCGAAGGTGACGAGCAGCGGCAGCATCAGCCCGTACAGCGGCGACATGCCGCGCCGCTCGGCCGCCTGCACCGACACGTGGTTCAGCAGCACGCGCTGCACGAGATAGCCGACGCCGAACATCAGCGGCACCACGACGGCGAGCGCCCAGAACGGCGCGACGCCGGGGATCATCGTCAGCAGCGCCACGCAGAGGTAGGCGGCGACGATCAGCCAGTCGCCGTGCGAGAGGTTGACGAGCCGCATCACGCCGAAGTTGAGCGCGAGCCCGACGCTGATCAACGCGTACGAGCCGCCCAGCACGGCGCCGGACAGCACGCCGTTGGCGATCTCGACGCCGAGCCAGTAGAGATCGTCGTTGCTCATCGCTCGCTCGCCTTCATGCCTGCCGCGCCTCGCCGGCGCCGAAGTACGCGGCGGTGATCGCCTCCATCGGCACCTCGCCGGGCCGGCCTTCGAGAACGATGCTGCCTTCCAGCATCACGCAAAAGCGCGTGCTCGACGCCAGCGCGCGCTTGAGGTCCTGCTCGACGATCACGCAGCTGACGCCGCGCTCGATGATCTGCGCCAGCTTGCGGTAGATCTCGTCGACCATCACCGGCGCGAGGCCGAGCGACAGCTCGTCGAACAGGATCAGCTTGGGCCCGCTCATCAGCGCGCGGCCGATCGCGACCATCTGCTGCTCGCCGCCGCTCATCTCGCTGACGGTCTGGCGGCGCCGCTCGCGCAGCCGCGGGAACAGCTCGAACACCTCGGCCAGGCGCTGCGCCGCCTGCGGACGGCAACGCGCCAGGTAGGCGCCGGCAAGCAGGTTGTCTTCCACGCTCATGCGGTCGAACAAGCGCCGGCCCTCGGGCACCAGCGCGATGCCGGCATCGACGATCTCCTCCGGACCGAGCTTGTCGATGCGCCGGCCCTCGAACTCCACCAGGCCGCGAAGGTGCGAGCGCGCGCCGTGGTTCATCAGGCCGACGATCGACTTCAGCAGCGTGGACTTGCCGGCGCCGTTGGCGCCGATCACCGCCAGCACGTCGCCGCGCGCCAGTTCGAGCGAGCAGTCGTAGATCGCCCGCAGCTCGCCGTAGTAGGCCGACAGGCTGGCCACCCGCAGGACGGTCTCAGGAGCCGAGGTAGACACGCTTGACCTCCGGCATCGTCATCACCTGCTGCGGCACGCCGAGGGCGAGCACCTCGCCACCGGCAAGCGCCATCAGGCGGTCGGTCGCGACGAGCATCGTGCGGATCACATGCTCGATCCAGACGACGCTGATGCCCATGTCGCGCAGCCGGCGCACCAGCGCGATGAACTCCTCGACTTCCTGCTCGGTCAGGCCGGCCGCGACCTCGTCGATCAACAGCAGCTTCGGCCGCATCGCGAGCGCGCGCGCCAGCTCGTGGCGCTTGCGCACCAGCAGCGGCAGCCGGCCGGCCAGCGTCTCGGCGTAGCGCGTCAGGCCGGTGGCGGCCAGCGCGCGCTCGATCCACTCGGTGGCATCCGCGCCGTGCAGCCCGCCGGCGAAGTGCGCCGCGACGCGCAGGTTGTCGAACACCGTCATCTGGCCGAACGGCCGCGGCACCTGGTACGTGCGCGCGATGCCGCGGCGCGCGCGGTCCTGCGGCGGCAGCGCGGTGATGTCCTCGCCGCGAAACAGGATCTGCCCGGCCGACGCCTCGACCTGGCCGGCGAGCATGCCGAACAGCGTGGTCTTGCCGGCGCCGTTGGGGCCGATGATGCCGAGGATCTCGCCCTCGACCACGCCGAACGAGACCGCGTTGGCGACCTGGATCGCCCCGAAACTCTTGGACAGCGCGCGCACCTCGAGGATGTTGGCCATCGCCTCAGCGCCTCGCCGCCAGCGCGATCCATTGCGCGAGCGGGCTCTTCGGATCCTCGAAGCCGTAGATCGCGTCGAAGTGGTTGCGCCCCTCCTGCGGCAGCCGCCGCGCGCGGTTGCCCGCGGCCTGCCAGGCGGCGAGGAAGTCGTCGGACTGGCGGCGGAATTCGTCGGGCTCGTTGCCGCCCCAGCTCACCAGCGCCGGCGTCGCGCACGACCGCACGTGGAACAGCGGCGAGTTGCGCTGGATCACGCCGTCGTCCAGCTGCAGCATGGGCTGCATGTTCGACCAGCGCAGCGGGCGCAGGTCGAACAGCCCGCTGACCATCACCGCGCCGGCCAGCGGATCGGGCGGCAGGCCGTAGTCAGCGTCCCAGTCGGTCTGCAGGCACATGGCGGTCAGGTGGCCGCCCGCCGAATGGCCGCCGAGCACCACGCGCGACGGGTCGCCGCCGTGGCGGTCGATGCGCCGCAGCACCCAGGCGACGGCGGCGCGCATCTGGCGCGTGATCTCGTCGATCGTCACCTTCGGGCACAGCGCGTAGTTGACGACGACGGTGGTGATGCCCAGTTCGTGCAGGCCGAGCGCGACGCACGAGAACTCCTTGCTCGACAGCATCCGCCAATAGCCGCCGTGGATGAACACGAACACCGGCGCGCCGGGCATCGCGGCGGAGAAGATGTCGAGCGTTTCGTCGCGGGTGGGGCCGTAGGGCACGTCGAGCGTGCAGCGCAGGCGGTGGCGGGCCAGCCGGCTTTCGTCGATGTAGTGGCGGGCGTAGACGGTGAAGTCCGGCACCGACTGCTCGACGTCGTACTGCGCGTCGATCTCGGCTTGGGTCGCGAACTGTCGGTACAGGGGGCGCATGGGCGGGCCACGCCGGGCCCCAGCGAGGCCCGGCGTTGCGGACGGCTCGTCAGTGGTAGGTCTTCATGTCGCCGGTCTTCTTCACCGACGGGTAGACCGCGTTGTAGACGTTCTCCTTCACCAGCTTCTTGCGCTTGTCGTCGTAGCGCCACTGCGCGCCGCCGAGCGGCTGCACCGAGTAGTGCTGCTCGTTGAACTTCACCGTGCCGGCAACCGTGTCGAGGTTGGTCTCGGCCAGCGCCTTCAGCACGGCGGCGCGGTCGGTGGTGCCGGCACGCTGCAGCGCGTCGAACAGCACGTCGTAGGCCGCGTCGTCGTAGCCGAGCGGCGGGATGTACTGCTTGCCGGTCGCCTTTTCGTAGGTCTCGACCAACCCTTCACCGGTGTAGCCGCCGAACTTGCTCTTGCCCGGATAGGCCGGCGACCAGAAGTTCACCGACAGGATGTTCTCGCCGGCCTTGCCGATGGCGTTCATCGGCTCCGGGTAGCCGGTGGCCTTGTCGATGATGTACATCTTCGGCTTGTAGCCTTGCTGTGCGGCCTGCTGCAGGTAGTTCTGCAGGTCCGGCGGGGCCAGCACCCCGGTGACGACCTCGACCCGGTTGCGCTTGAACTGGTTGATGATCGAGCTGAAGTCCGGCAGGCCCTGCTGGAAGCGGCCCGGATCGGTCGGCTTCCAGCCTTCCTTCTTGAAGGCCGGGTCGAACAGCGACGCGAACACCGTGCCGTCCGGATCGTTCGGATAGAGGTAGCCGATGTTGCCGTTGAAGCCGCCCGGCAGCGCCTTGATCATGCCGACGTGGTTGGTCACCAGGTCGGGCACGCCGAAGAAGAAGTGGAACGTGTGCTTGAAGGTCTTCGGCTTGCCGTCGGGGCCGAACAGCCAGGCCTCGACCGGCGTGTTGACGGTGATGCACGGCACCTGGTTGCGCTCGCACAGATCCGACGGCGCGTTGGTGGTGTCGGGCGTGCCCTGCGCCATCAGGAAGTCGACCTTGTCCTGCAGGATCGCGCGCGTCGCGGCGTCGGCGGAGCCGGCAACGGTGCTCTTGCTGTCGTAGATCTTGTACTCGACCTTGCACTGCTGGTTGCCGACCTTCAGGCCGCCGGCCTTGTTGATCGGGCCGACCTTGTGGTCGTCGACCCAGGGCGTGTCTTTGCCGACGTCGGCCAGCGGGCCGGTGACCGGCACGACGCGCCCGATCTTGATCGTGCACGACTGTGCCCAGGCGCTGCCCGAGAGGACGGCGAGCGCGACGCAAGTGAACACGTTGGTCATCTTCATGGATGCAGGCTCCTGTGTGCCGGGGGTTGCTACAACGTGAACTCGACGACGGCCGCACCGCTGCCGTACGCCGGTCCGTATCCGTGAACGCGCGCTCCGGGGAAACGCCCCTTCAGCGCGCCGAGGATCCAATAGAAGTGCTTGAAGCCCATGTCCGCCCGCGCCTCGCGCGCGAAGTCGGGCACCAGCGCGCGCAGCTGCGCGACATCGCCCGACTCGACCAGTTGCAGGATGCGCTGGTTCCACTTGTCGTCGTCGGGGCTGGCGATGCGGTCGGTGCGCACGTCGATCTCGGTGCGGAACTGCGAGCCCGAGAGGCCGCCCACGCCGACCACCGCGACCCGCTTGCCCTGCTCGTCGGCGCAGGCCACCGCCATCGCGGCGAGCTTCTCGGTGGTGGCGGCATCGTGGTAGAGGTTGTTGGAGGCAACGACCAGCGGCCGCTCCGGCGTGCCCACCTCGAGCGCCTGGCTCGCGACGATCGTGCCGGTGTCGATCGGGAAGGCCTCGTAGTTGACGCCGCGCGCCTGGACGCCGATGCGCGGCGAAGCGGCCACGCAGGCGTGCGCGAGTTCGGTGTCGGCGTGCAGGTCGTACGGCAGGTCGCCGTGCTCGTACCAGTTCTCGTCGACGTGCACGCCGCGGCTGCGCCGGTGCGTGAGCCATTGCTGGTCGAGCACCGCGAACCACTGCGTCGAGTAGACGAGCACCGCATCGGGCCGCGACGCCGCGAGCGCGCGGCCGGCGCGCTGGCAGGCCGCCGCCAGCCGGCCCCAGGGCAGCACCTCGGGCTTCAGCCGCGGCAGCGGCGAGCCCGGAACGAGGAAGGCGCTGACGACCGGCATGCGGCGGCCGTCAGTCCGTCAGCCGCGCCAGCGACGCTGGCTCGCGGCCCAGCGTCGACAAACCTTCGCGCTGGAGGTTCCAGCCCATCACCGCGTTGCCGGTGCCGATCACCGTGCCGTAGCCGTACAGCTCGCCGGGGATCTCGGGGTAGCCCATCGCCGAGAACATCCAGGTGAAGGCGCCGGACTTCACCTCGGCGAACGCCTCCTCGATGAACTGCGGCAGCAGCTTGAACACCTCGCGCGTACGGCCCTTGCGCATCAGCTCGATCATGCGCATGTCCCACTTGTAGCCCTCGTAGGTCTGCGGGTGCTCCTTGCTCATGTCCTCCGGGATCGCGGGCTCCTCGTGGAAATGCCAGTGCGACAGCGTGTTGGACGCCAACAGCACCGCGCGCCGCCCGGTCCGGCGGATCGCCTCGCGCGTGGCCTTGCCGAGCAGATCCATCTCCGACAGGCCTTCCTTGGTGTTCAGGTAGTACGGCGTGTTGTTCGCCGACAGGCCGACGACCGGGATGTCCCACTGCGGCCGGATCATGTGCAGGCAGGTGATCGTTCCGTAGTCGACGCGGAAGTTCGGGTTGCGCATCATCTTCGTGACGAGGCCGAGCTTGCGGCCCTCTTCGGCGCAGGCCTCGGCCAGCTCCACGTCGACGTCGAGCGAGAAGCGGTAGCGGAAGAGGTTCGGGAAGATCGGATCGACCGACTTGCCCGACAGCGTGCGCACGCCGAGCAAGTGGTGCCCGACCGAGGTGATCCAGTGCGGCGAATGCACGAGCAGCACGTCCGGCTTCAGCGCCTCCAGGTCGGCACGCGCGCGCTCGTAGGCCCAGCGCAGCGGCTCCCAGCCGCCCTGCGAGCGGGGCTCGTTCTGCTCGGGGTTCTCGCCGTACACCAGGTGCGGCGGGTGCGGGGCCAGGAAGCCCGCGAGGATCTCGCCTTGTGCCATCGTGACCTCCGCCCGGCCCGCCGCTCGCCGACGTGCCCATCGGGATTCGGAATTAGGCCGTATACGTTGTGTTCCGGGGCAGTCTAGGAATGCCGGACAGCGAAGTCAAGCGCCGCGACCGCACGGCCATACCTAGAAGTTTCCCTGGGCCGGGCCCGTCTTGACGGAGAGTGGACACGCTTCTATAAAGACAGCGCTCATGCACTGCGAGCGCCATAACTAGCATGTATACGTACAGCCATACGTACAGCCGCGAGAGCCGCAAACCGCACCGCGCATCGCCCCGCACGCCGCCGATGTCGAAGGAACGCGATGGCCGCGCCTGAGACGGCGCGCCGCGGCCGGCGCCACGCCGCGGCGGCGCCGCAGGATGCCCGCGAACTGGTCACGGCCCCGGTGCGCGAGTTGCTCGATCGTTTCCGCCTGGAAGACGTGGGGTCGCATCTGCTGCGCCGCGCGCACTTCCTGGCCGAGGAGCTGTTTTCGCAGGAGTTCGCCGCCCAGTCGATCACGCCGCGGCAGAAGGCCGCGCTCGTCACGCTCTACCAGCAGCCCGGACTCAGCCAGAACTCGCTGGCCGACCGCTTGTTCATGGACCGCAACACGGTGGCCGAGATGGTTCGCCGGCTCGCTGCCAACGGCCTGGTGCGACGCGTTCCCGCCAGCGACGATCAGCGCGCGTACGAGCTGTTTCTCGCGCCGGCCGGCGCCGACATGCTCAACCGCGTGATGCCGCGCGATGCCCGCGTCGAACACCAGGTGCTCGAGCGCTTGCCGGAAGAGTACCGGCCGCTGTTCGTCAAGTGCCTGCGCCTGATCGTCGAGCGGCCCGCGGCCGCCCCCGCCGAAACCCGACCATCGCCCAGCGAGTAGCGCCCATGGAGATCAACTTCGGTTCCGTGCTGTTGACGATCATCGTCGTCGTCGTCGCGATCGGCATCGCCTGGTGGCTGCTCTCCAAGCTCTACCAGCGCTCGACGAGCGAGACCTCGTTCGTGCGCACCGGCTTTCTCGGGTTGCGCGTGTGCATCTCCGGCGGCGCGCTGGTCATCCCGGTGCTGCACGAGGTGACCCGCGTCAACATGAACACGATGCGCATCGGCGTCTCGCACCGCGACCACGATGCCTTGATCACGCAGGACCGGCTGCGCGTCAACGTCGATGCAGACTTCTACGTCCGCGTGGCGCCGACGACCGAGGCGGTGAACGCCGCCGCGCGCACGCTGGGCGGCCGCACGATGTCGATCGACGCGATGCGGCAGCTGCTGTCGGCGCGCTTCGACGATGCGCTGCGCACCGCCGCCGCGGAATCGACCATGGAGGCGCTGCACGAGCACCGCAGCGCGTTCGCGCAACGCGTGCGCGCGCTGGCATCGCAAGGCATCGACACCAGCGGCCTGGAGATCGACAGCGTCTCGATCAGCTCGCTGGACCAGGCGTCGCGCGAGTTCTTCAATCCGAACAACGCCTTCGACGCCGCCGGCCTGACGAAGCTGACCGAGGAAATCGAGCAGCGGCGCAAGCGCCGCAACGAGGTCGAACGCGAAGCGCAGGTGCAGATCCAGCGGCAGAACCTCGCGGCCGAGCGGCAGATGCTCGAGCTGCAAAAGGAGGAGGAATATGCCCGCCTGATGCAGGAGCGCGACATCGCGATCCGCCGTGCGCAGGAGCAGGCGCAGATCAGCATCGAGAGCGCCGAGATGCAGCGCTCGTCGCAGGTGGCGGAAGTCACGTCCACCGAAGCGGTCGAGCGGGCCAAGCTCGTGTCCGAGCGCACCGTGCGCGAGGAGAAGCTGCGCGTCGAGCAACAAGTGCGCGAGATCGAGATTTCCAAGGCACTGACGGTGGAGGTGGCCGAGACCAAGCGCCGCCGCGCGCTGGAGCTCGAGCAGCAGCGCAACGAGATCGAGATCGCCGAGCACTCGCGCTTGCGCAACGAGGCCCTGGTCGACGCCGAGCGCTCGCGCGCCGAGGCGGTCAAGGCCGAGGAATCGGTGGTCACGCTGCGTGAGCTGGAGCGGGCGCAGCGCGACAAGGCGCTGGTGCTGGTGGCCGCCCAGCGCGATGTCGAGGTCAAAGGCCTGGCCATCGTGCAGGCCGCCGAGGCGGAGCGCGAAGCCGCTGCGCGCCGTGCCGAAGCCATGCGAACCACCGCCCTGGCCGAGAGCGACGCCGAACGGATGCGCCAGGCAACGGCCGACCAGGGGCACGAGATCGAGGCCCGCGCCCGCCGCGCGCTGAACGAGGCGGAGAACGCGATGTCGGCCGAGACCCTGCAGTTGCGCATCCGCCTCGCGACGCTGGAGCGCATCGAGGCCGTCGTCCGCGAAAGCGCGCGTCCGCTCGAGAAGATCAGCGAGATCAAGATCGTGCACGTCGACGGCCTTTCGGCGCCGTCGCCCACCGGTGGCGGCGGCGAGCCGGCCGCGAGCGTGTCGGACCAGGTCATGTCCAGTGCGCTGAAGTACAAGCTGCAGGCGCCGCTGGTCGAGGCGCTGCTTGAATCGGCCGGCATCAATGCGGGCGACGCGCGGCGCGATCTCCTGCCCTGACCAGCGCCTCCGCGCACTGCCCCATCAACGCCTCGATGCGCGCCGGCATCTGCGCGTCGATGTCCATCGCCACCTCCGACCGCAGCCGATCGAGCAGTTCCCTCGCCTCGCCGGCGCGGCCCTGATCCAGCAGGTGCTGCGCCAGGTCGAGCCGGGCGCGGGCTTCCCAGGCCAGGGCGCCCTGGCTCTGCGCCACTTCGATGGCGCGCTGGAAGCAGGCTTCGATGTCGGCGGCGGGGCGGCCGAGCTTGGCGAGCACGGTGCCGCGGTAGCGGTGCAATTCGGCTTCGCTCCAATGCTCGCGGGTGCTGTGGGTGCGCTCGAGCCACAGCGCCAATGCGGCTTCGGTGCCTTCGGTGTGGCCGGCGGCTGCGCGCGTGGCGGCAAGGTGGCCTTGCCAATGCGGCAGGAAGTGCCGCGCGCCGGTCATGCGGAACAGCTCGAGCCCGCTTTGCAGGCCCTGCAGCCCGGGCTCGGTCTGCCCGCGCAGGCCGGCGACCCAGGCCTTGATCATGTAGCCGTGGGCCAGGAAGATCAGGATGTGCTGTTCGCTGCAATAGGCGATCAGCTCTTCGCTGTAGGCCTGCGCGCCTTCATCGTCGCGGCAGAAGATGCAATGCCAGCCGGCAAAGGCCAGCGCAAAGGCGAACGACAGCGGATGCGCCAGCCGCCGCGCCAGCGCAACGGCCTGCTGCGAGGCCTGCAGCGCCTGCGGCTGCCGGCCCTGCAGCCAATAGATCCAGATCAGATAGACGTAGCACAGCACGCCCGGGTCGTGCCCGAACAGGAAGGCGTGGCCGCCATGCCGCTCGACGGTGTACATCTGCAGGCAATGCTCGAGCTGCTGGCGCGATGCAGTGAATTCGCCGCGGAAGAATTGCGTCAGGCCCAGCGTCACGTCGCCTTCGATCAGCAGATCGTCGCCGGGCGTGTTCTGCGCAATCTCGCAGAACCGTTCCGACATCGCGAGCGCGGTGTCCAGATTGGCGCTGACGATGTTGTAGGCCACCTGCTGGTACAGGGCCGCCGGCAACAGCGGCGTGTTGCCCACCAGCGTGCACAGCGCCGAGACGCGGTCGCACGAGGCCTTGACCTCGTCGGCGGCGTAGCCCTTCCACGTCATCAACGCGTGGCCCAGCACGATGCGGAAATCGAGTTCGCGCACGTCGCGCTCGGGCGAAGGCGGCGTCTCCTCCAGCAGCGCCAGGCCGCGGCTGAAATGCGCCACGGCCTCTTGCGCCGACGAACTTTTCATCGCCAGCCGGCCGGCCGCGTGCCAATAGCGCATCGCCGGATCGCGCTTCTTGCCGGCGGTGTAGTGCTGCGCCAGCACGTCGGGCTGGCGCGCCGCCAGTTCGGGGAAGCGGTTCTCCATCACCTCCGCGATGTGCGCGTGCAGCGCCTCGCAATGGCGCTTGAGCAGCGAGTCGTAGGCCACGTCGCGGATCAGCGCGTGCTTGAAGCGGTATTGGCCGCGGCTGCGGTCGCTGCGCGTCTGCACCAGGTCGGCCTTTTCCAATTCGGCCAGGCCGCGTTCGAGTGCGGCGGGGCTGCCGGTCCATACCGCGTCGAGCAGTTGGCGGTCGAAGTCGCGGCCGAGGATCGCGGCCACCTGGGCGACGGATTTCGTCTCGCCCATGTGGTCCAGCCGCGCCATCAAGGCGTCTTGCAGGCTTTCGGGGATGGTGCTCGCGGGCTCTGCAGCGGCGCCTTCGGCCCGCGCCGGCGCGGGTTGCGGCTGCGCATGGTCGACGAAATGCCGGGTCAGCATTTCCAGGTACAGCGGAATGCAGTCGCTCTTGCGCAGCAGCTCCTGCTGCAGGCTGTCGCGCAGCGCCACTTCGCCGGCCGCCAGGCGCACCAGTTCCAGTGCCGGGGCGTCGGGCAGCCGGCCCAACTCCACCGCGGCGATGTTGTCCTGCGCGGCCCACGGCGGCACGAATTCGGCGCGCGAGGTCATCAGCGTGTGCGTGGTGCTGCCCGGCGAGCCGGCCAGCCACAGGCCGATCAGCTCCAGCGTCGACGGGTCGGCCCAGTGCAGGTCTTCCACCACCAGCAGCACCAGCGGCAGCGGGTACAGTTGCTTCACCAGGTCGGCCAGGTATTGCAGCGTCAGGCGCTTCTGGCGATCGGCGGTGAGGTTCAGCGGCGCATAGCCGGGCGGCACCGGCAGCGACAGCAGCATCGCCAGGCAAGGCACGGCCTGCGCGGGGTCGATGGCGGTGCGGCCGACCAGCGTTTCGATCACCTTGCACTTTTCGGCGTCGCTCATCGCGCCATGCGCCAGAAAGATCGCCTGCCACCAGTCGAGCACCGGGAACAGCGCGCTCTGGTTGTGATACGGCGAGCATTGCAATTCGACCGGCAGGATGCCGTGCTGCGCGCAGATCTCCTCCACATGCGCGCGCACCAGCCGCGATTTGCCGATGCCGGGCTCGCCCCGCACCAGCACCGCGTGGCCGTCGTGTTGCACCGCTTTGTCGGCGCATTGGCGCAGCAGTTGCAGTTCGCCGTCGCGGCCGACGATCGGCAGCGTCTCCAGGCCGTGCGCGGCGGCAAAGCGGCTCAGCCGCGCGCTCGGGCCGATGATCTGCCGCACCCGCATCGGCTCAGCAATGCCCTTGAGCGTGCGCACGCCCAGGTCCTTGAATTCGAAAGCCTGGCCCAGCAGGCGCCGCGTGTGCGGCGAGATCACAACCGTGTCCGGCTCGGCCAGCGCCTGCAGCCGCGCCGCCAGATTGGGCGTGCTGCCGACCGCCAGGCGTTCGGCGGGCCCGCCGGCGCCGACGTGCTCGCCGATCACGACCTTGCCGGTGGCGATGCCCACGCGCACCTGCAATTGCACGCCCGGCGCGGGCTGCAGCGCGCGCACGGCCTGCACGACCCCCAGACCCGCGTGCCCGGCACGCAACGCGTCGTCCTCGTGCGCGCGCGGGTAGCCGAAATAGATCAGCAGCCCGTCGCCCAGGTGCTGCGCCACCCAGCCGTCATAAGGCTCGATGGCCGCGACGCACGCGTCCTGGAAGCGGCGGATGATTTCGCGCAGGTCCTCCGGATCGAAGCGCGTGGACAGCGGCGTGGAGTCGACGATGTCGCAGAACATCACCGTCAGTTGCCGGCGCTCGCCGCCGTTGGCCACATTGGCCACCGCGGGCGCATCCGGTGCGGTCGCGGGCGCGGGGGCTGCAGCAGTTGCCGTGGAAGCTGCCGTGGCGGTTGCCGCGGCGGTTGCGGCTGCCGTTGCGGCCGCCGCCACCGCCTGCAACGAGGTGCCGCAGGCCTGGCAAAAGCGGAAGGTGTCGCCGTTGTCGGCGTGACATTGCGGGCACTTCATGTCTCGACCTCAGGGTAGCCAGCCGCGCCGACCGACGTCCGGGAGCGACCCGAGTTTGCCCACCACCGGCGTTACAAGGCTGCTGGGGTATTCCCGCAAATCTTGAAGGGACAACTGGACAAGCCGGCCCGCGCGCGGTTCAGCCGGCGGACGCGACGGCGGGCTTGGACCGCGAGGCCGCCCCTCACTCCCACTCAATCGTCGCCGGCGGCTTGCTGCTCACGTCGTAGGTCACGCGGTTGATGCCGCGCACCTCGTTGATGATTCGCGATGAGACCTTCTTCAGCAGCGCGTACGGCAGTTCGGCCCAGTCGGCGGTCATGAAGTCGCTGGTCTGCACGGCGCGAAGGGCCACCACGTGCTCGTAGGTGCGGCCGTCGCCCATCACGCCGACGCTCTTCACCGGCAGGAAGACGGCGAAGGCCTGGCTGGTGAGGTCGTACCAGCTCTTGCCGCTGGCTTCGTCCTTGAAGGCGCGCAACTCGTCGATGAAGATCGCGTCGGCGCGGCGCAGCAACTCGGCGTATTCGGGCTTCACCTCGCCGAGGATGCGCACGCCCAGCCCCGGGCCGGGGAACGGGTGGCGGTACACCATGTCCGGCGGCAGGCCCAGGGCCACGCCGAGTTCGCGCACCTCGTCCTTGAACAGGTCGCGCAGCGGCTCCAGCAGCTTCAGGCCCAAGGTTTCCGGCAGGCCGCCGACGTTGTGGTGGCTCTTGATCGTGGTGGCCTTCTTGGTCTTGGCGCCGCCGCTCTCGATCACGTCGGGGTAGATCGTGCCTTGGGCCAGCCACCTGACGCCGCTCTCGGCGCCAGTTCGAGTTGCAGCGTTGGCGATCTTCTTTGCCTCGGCCTGGAAGACCTCGACGAACTCGCGGCCGATGATCTTGCGCTTTTGCTCGGGGTCGGCCACGCCTTGCAGCTTGCCGAGAAACTGCGCGCTGGCGTCGACGTGCACCACCTTGGCATGAATGTTCGACGTCGGCCCGGCGAACATCTCCATCACCATGCGGCCTTCGTCCAGGCGCAGCAGGCCGTGGTCGACGAAGACGCAGGTTAGCTGGTCGCCGATGGCGCGGTGGATCAGCGCCGCGGCGACGCTGGAATCGACGCCGCCCGACAGCCCCAGGATCACCTGCTCGTCGCCCACCTGCGCGCGGATGGCGGCCACCGCTTCCTCGATGTGGTCGCGCATGATCCAGTCGGAGCGGGCGCCGGCAATCTGCAGCACGAAGCGTTCCAGCAGCGCGCGGCCCTGCACGGTGTGCGTGACCTCGGGGTGGAACTGCACCGCGTAATAACCTCGATCTTCGTCGGCCATGCCGGCGATCGGGCAGCTCGGCGTGCTGGCCATCAGCTTGAAGCCCGGCGGCAGCGCGGTGACCTTGTCGCCGTGGCTCATCCAGACCTTCAGCATGCCGTGGCCTTCCGCCGTGGCGAAGTCCTGGATGCCGTCCAGCAGCCGGGTGTGGCCGCGCGCGCGCACCTCGGCGTAGCCGAACTCGCGGTGCGTGCTGGCCTCGACCTCGCCGCCGAGCTGCACCGCCATCGTGAACATGCCGTAGCAGATGCCCAGCACCGGCACGCCGAGGTCCCACACCGCCTGCGGCGCGCGCAGCTCGTGTTCTTCGTAGGTGCTGGCGTGGCTGCCGGAGAGGATGACGGCCTTGGGCGCGAAGGCGCGCACGAAGTCGTCGCCGACGTCGTTGGGGTGGATCTCGCAGTAGACGTGCGCCTCGCGCACGCGGCGCGCGATGAGTTGCGTGACCTGGGAGCCGAAGTCGAGGATCAGGATCTTGTCGTGCATGGCGATGAGGTTCAGGCCGGGGCGACGGCCGCGCCCGCGTGGCGGCGGAAATGGCGGATGGCGATGAAGGCGCCCAGCGCCTGCAGCGCCGCGCAGAAGAAGAACGGCAGCCCGATCCAGACGTCGCCCGGCGGCCGGTGCGAGACCACGCCCAGCAGCGTGGCGCTGACCAGCGGCGCCAGCACCGCCATCAGGCTGGTGAGCGAAGCCACCGAGCCCATCGCCTGGCCTTGCTCGTGCGAGGCGGCGGCGTTGGAGACCAGGCTTTGGATCGAGGCCTGCGCGCCGCCGCCGATGAGGTTGCCGACGATGATCACGGCGAACATCATCCAGCCCTGGCTGGCCAGCCCGAAGCCGGCGTAGGTGAGCGCCGAGCCGATCAGCCCCACGGTGGCCAACTGCCGCGCCGACCAGCGCGCCAGCAAATGCTTGAGCAGGAAGCCCTGCACCAGCACCGACATCACGCCCACCGCGAACAGCGACCAGCCGTTCTGCGCCGGCCCCCAGCCGAACTTGAACGTGGTGTACAGCACCCAGGCGTTATGCAGCGTGAATTGCGCCAGCGCGGCCAGCGCGATCACCGCCACCAGCGGCCCCACGCCGTGCAACTGCGCCAGCCCGCGGAAGGCGCCGATCGGGTTGGCGCGCCGCCACTCGAAAGGGCGGCGCTTGTCGGCCGGCAGCGATTCGGGCAGCACGAAGAAGCCGTACAGCCAGTTCAGGATGGCCATGCCGCCGGCCACGAAGAACGGCAGGTGCACGTCGATCGAGCCGAGCAGCCCGCCCATCACCGGCCCCAGCGTGAAGCCCAGCCCGAACATCGCGCCGATCAGCCCGAAGCGGCGCGCCCGCTCGGCCGGCGGCGTGATGTCGGCCACGTAGGCGTTGGCCACCGCAGCGTTGGCCTGCATCAGGCCGCTGACGCAGCGCACCGCGATCAGCATCCACAACGCGGTGGCCAGCCCGGTGACGATGAAGCTCAGGGCCAGGCCCGAGAAGCCGATCAGCAGCACCGGCCGCCGTCCATGGCGGTCCGACAGCGCGCCGAGGATGGGCGAGCCGAAGAAGTTGGCCACGCCGAAGCTGAAGCTGACGACGCCGAACCAGAAGGTCTGCTCGGCCGGCGACGCGGTGAAGGTGCCGACGATCAGCGGCAGCACCGGCACGATCAGCCCGATGGCGATCATGTCGATCAGCACCGTGATCAAAATGAACGGCATCGCCGCGGTTCTTCGTGCCCCCCGCCCGGCGGGTCCGCCGGGCGACCCCCCGGGGGGGTGCGGGCCGGCTTGGGGCGGCCCGGCGCTCGGCCCGCTGCCTGCAGCGCCCTCGTCACTGCGCATCGTCACTCCGCCCGGTAGTTGGGCGCTTCCTTCGTGATCTGCACGTCGTGCACGTGGCTCTCGCGGATGCCGGAGGAGGTGATCTCGACGAACTGCGCCTTGGTCTTCATCTCTTCGATCGAGGCGCAGCCGCAGTAGTGCATGGAGGCGCGCAGGCCGCCGGCCATCTGGAAGATGATGCCGACCACCGAGCCCTTGTACGGCACCTGGCCTTCGATGCCCTCGGGCACCAGCTTGGCCGAGGTCTCGCCGGCGCCGCCTTCCTGCCCTTCCTGGAAGTAGCGGTCGGCCGAGCCCTTCTGCATGGCGCCGATCGAGCCCATGCCGCGGTAGCTCTTGTAGCTGCGGCCCTGGTACAGGATCACCTCGCCCGGCGCCTCTTCGGTGCCGGCGAAGGCACCGCCCATCATCACGCTGTCGGCGCCGGCGGCAATGGCCTTGGCCAGGTCGCCCGAGAAGCGGATGCCGCCGTCGGCGATCAGCGGCACGCCGCTGCCCTTCAGCGCCTTGGCCACGCCGTCGATGGCCATGATCTGCGGCACGCCGACGCCGGTGACGATGCGCGTGGTGCAGATGCTGCCGGGGCCGATGCCGACCTTCACCGCGTCGGCGCCCGCTTCCACCAGCGCCAGCGCGGCGTCGCCGGTGGCGATGTTGCCGCCAATCACGTCGACCTGTGGGAAGTGCTTCTTCACCCAGCGCACGCGGTCCAGCACGCCGGCCGAATGGCCGTGCGCGGTGTCGACCACCAGCGCGTCGACGCCGGCCTTCACCAGCAGTTCCACGCGCTCCTCGGTGCCATCGCCCACGCCCACCGCGGCGGCCACGCGCAGCTTGCCCTGGGCATCGCGCGCGGCGTTGGGAAAGCTGGTCTGCTTGGTGATGTCCTTCACCGTCATCAGGCCGCGCAGTTCGAAGGCATCGTTGACGACCAGCACGCGCTCCAGCCGGTGCTGGTGCATCAGCGCCTTGCCTTCGCCGGGCGAGGCGCCTTCGTGCACGTAGACCAGGCGCTCGCGCGGCGTCATCACCTCGCGCACCGGGGCGTCCAGGCGCGATTCGAAGCGCAGGTCGCGGTTGGTGACGATGCCCACCACCGTCTTGCCCTGCAGCACCGGAAAGCCCGAGAAGCCGTGCTGGCGCGACAGCTCCAGCACCTCGCGCACGGTGGTCTCGGGCGTCACCGTGATGGGGTCGCGCAGCAACCCCGATTCATAACGCTTGACGCGCGCCACTTCGGCGGCCTGCTGGCGCGGCGTCAGGTTCTTGTGCATGACGCCGATGCCGCCCTCTTGCGCGATGGCGATCGCCAGGCGCGCTTCGGTCACCGTGTCCATCGCCGCCGAGACCAGCGGCAGGTTCAGTCGGATGTTGCGGGACAGTCGGGTGGCAAGGCTGGTGTCGCGCGGCAACACCTGGGAGTAGGCGGGGACCAGCAACACATCGTCGAAGGTCAGCGCTTTGCCGAGTAGGCGCATGAAAAGGCTCCGGGCGCAAAAGCGGATTATAGGGATGACCCTCGATCCGCCCGGCTCCCCGTTACAGACCGGACACCCGTGCCCCCATGGCGGCGACTACACTGCGCGCCATCATGCGTCGACCGCCCCTCTCCCCGCTTCACCGCCGGCGTCTGGTGGGCGTGCTCGCCGCCAGCCTGGCCCTGCTGCTGGCGCTGCCGGCGGCGGCGCAGTGGCGCTGGCGCGATGCCAATGGCCGCGTGACCGCGAGCGACCGGCCGCCGCCGCGCGAGATTCCCGACAAAGACATCCTGCAGCGCCCCGCCGCGGCCGCGCGCCCCACCGCCAACGCGGCGCCGGCCAACACGGCCGCGTCGGCTGCGGTGGTGGCGGCATCGGGCCCCGCCTCGGCGCCGGTCGACAAAGACCTGCAGGCCCGCAAGAAGGCGGCCGAAGCCGAGCAGCAGGCCAAGGCCAAGGCCGAAGAGCAGCGCAACGCCGCGATCCGCGCCGACAACTGCGCCCGCGCGCGCAGCCACCTGGCCACGCTGGACAGCGGCCAGCGCCTGGCGCGCATCAACGACAAGGGCGAGCGCGAGGTGCTCGACGACGCCGCCCGCGCCGCCGAGGTGCGGCGCGCGCGCGACGTCATCGCGTCGGATTGCCGCTGAGCGCCTTCTTGCCCTTGTAGCGCTGGCGCCGCGCTTCCTTGGGGTCGACCTGCAGCGGCCGGTAGATCTCCACCCGGTCGCGCTCGCGCAAGAGCTGGTCCAGGCCGCAGGCGCGGCCCCACACGCCCACCGCTACCGCCTGCAGGTCCAGCCCGGCGCGCGGCAGCACGCCGCTGGCGAGCAGCGCGTCGCGCACCGTGGCGCCGGCCGGCAGTTGCAGCGGCGTCAGGTCGATGCGGTGCGGCGCCGCGCCGTAGGCCACCTCCACGGCGATCATGGCCTCAGCGGCGGCCATACACGGCTTCGGCGCGCTTGACGAAAGAATCGACGAAGGTGTTGGCCACGCGGTCGAACACCGGGCTCACCACCGTCTCCAGCGCCGTGCTGGCGAAGGCGTAGCGCAGGTCGAACTCGATCTTGCAGGCCTGCGGCGCGCCGCCGGCGGCGGCGCCCAGCGGCAGGAACAGCCAGGTGCCGTCGAGCAGCGAGAACGGCCCGTCCACCAGGCTGATGGCCACGCGCTCGCCGGGCACGTTGGCGTTGCGCGTGGTGAAGCGGTGGCGCACGCCCATGTAGGCCAGGCCCAGGCGGGCGGTGACGCCGTCGTCGTGCTGCTCCAGCAGCTCGGCGCTCTCGCACCAGGGCAGGAACTCGGGATAACGCGCGAAGTCAGTCACCAGGGCGAACATTTCCTGCGGCGAGTACCACAGCAGGACCGACTTGCGCACATGCTTCATAGAATGGCGCGATTGTAAAAGTGCCCCGCGCCACCATCTGCCCGCCATGGCCGCCATCGCCGAAAACCGCCGCGCCCGCCACGAGTACAGCATCGAAGAAACCTTCGAGGCCGGCATCGTGCTGTCGGGCTGGGAGATCAAGGCCATCCGCGCCGGCCAGGTGCAGTTGACCGACGGCTACGTGCACATCCGCAACGGCGAGCTGTTCATGATCGGCTGCCGCATCAACGCGCTGCGCAGCGCCAGCACGCACGTGGTGCCCGAGCCCGACCGCACCAAGAAGCTGCTGATGCACAAGGACGAGATCCGCCGCCTGGTCGGCAAGGTGGAGCAAAAGGGCTTCACCCTGGTGCCGCTGAACCTGCACTACAAGGGCGGTCGCGTGAAGGCCGACATCGCGCTGGCCAAGGGCAAGGCCTTGCACGACAAGCGGCACGACGAGAAGAAGCGCGACTGGGAACGCGAGAAAGGCCGGCTGATGAGACACAAGGTCTCGGGGCCGTCCAAGGAACACTGAGCGTGGCCTGGCGTCAGTCCAGCGCGCGCAGCGCCTGAACCAGGTCGGCGCGCAGCGCGGCTTCCGATTCCAGGCCGATGGCCAGCCGCACCAGCGTGCCCGGGTAGGGCGGGCGCCCACCGCGCATGCCGCTCAGGTCGTAAGGCACGGCCAGGCTCACCGGGCCGGCCCACGAATAGCCGATCTTGAAGAGCCGCAGCGCGTCGACGAAGGCATCGACCTGCGCCTGCGAATAGCGCTCGTCCACCATCACCGAGAACAGCCCGGCGGCGGCCGTGCATTGCGCCCGCCAATACGCGTGGCCGGGGCAGCCGGGCAGCGCCGGGTGCAGCACGCGGCTGATCTCCGGCCGCGTGGCCAGCCACTCGGCCAGCGCGCGCGCCGTGGCGTCGTGCGCGTGGTAGCGCAAGGCCAGCGAGGGCAGCGAGCGCAACAGCAGCTCGGCATCGTTGCCGGCCACGCCGTAGCCCAGGTGCATGTGGGCGAGCTTGATGCGCTCGTGCAGCGCCGCGCTGCGCGTGGTGACCGAGCCCATCAGCACGTCGCCGCCGCCCGACGGAAACTTGGTCAGCGCCTGCATCACGATGTCGATGCCCAGCTCGAAAGGCCGCAGCGCAATGCCGGCGCCCCAGGTGTTGTCGATCGCCGTGGTCACGCCGGCCGCGCGGGCCGCCTGCACCAGGCCGGCGAGATCGGGGAACTCCATCGTCACCGAGCCGGCGGCCTCCAGCCACAGCAGCTTGGTGTTGGGCGTGACCAGCGCGGCCAGGCCGGCGGCGTCCAGCGGGTCGTACAGCCGGTGCGTGATGCCCCAGCGCGCCAGGTCGGTGCGCGCCAGTTCGAGGCTGGGGCCGTAGACGTTGTCGGGCAGCAGCACCTCGTCGCCCGGCGACAGCAGCGCCAGGTCCACCAGCGCCACGGCCGCCAGCCCGCTGGGCACCAGCACGCACTGGCTGCCGCCTTCCAGCGTGGCGATGCGCTCTTCCAGCGCGAAGGTGGTCGGCGTGCCGTGCAGGCCGTAGGTGTAGCCGTCCTTGAACCGCCAGTCGCGCTGGCGCAGCGCGGCGACGTTGGGGAACATCACCGTCGAGGCCTTGTAGACGCCGAGCTGCGGCGCCGCGAAGCCGGCCGGCGCTTGATAAGGATGGTGAATCAGCTCGGTCGGATCGAAACGTGTCATGTCGGGCGTTGCCTCCAACGTTCAGACCGGCATGCCGACGAGATCGTGCCCCTCGGTGGCCACGATGCGCGCACGCGCGAACTCGCCCGCCTTCAGCGTGCGCGAGGCCTTCTCGGGCGGCAGCAGGCGAACGGTGCCGTCGATCTCCGGCGCATCGGCATAACTGCGCGCCCGCGCCCCCTTGCGGCCCAGCGCCGACGCGTGGTCCACCAGCACCTGCATGGTGGCGCCCACGCGGCGCTGCAGCCGGCGCGCCGAGACGTCCTCGGCCACCGCCATGAAGCGAGCGCGCCGCGCTTCGCGCTCTTCGGCCGGCAGCGCGCCGGGCAGGTCGTTGGCCGCCGCGCCGTCCACCGGCGAATAGGCAAAGCAGCCGGCGCGGTCGATCTGCGCCTCGCGCATGAAGGCGAGCAGGTCCTCGAACTCGGCCTCGGTCTCGCCGGGAAAACCGGCGATGAAGGTCGAGCGCACCACCAGCTCGGGGCAGGCCTCGCGCCAGCGCGCCAGCCGCTCCAGGTTGCGCTCGCCGCTGGCCGGGCGCTTCATGCGGCGCAGCACCTCGGGGTGCGAATGCTGGAACGGCACGTCGAGATACGGCAGCACCTGGCCCGCGGCCATCAGCGGCAGCACCTCGTCGACGTGCGGATAGGGGTAGACGTAGTGCAGCCGCACCCAGGCGCCGTAGGGCTCGGCCAGCCGGCCCAGCGCCTCGCACAGCTCGTACAGCCGCGTCTTCACCGGCCGGCCGTCCCAGAAGCCGGTGCGGTACTTGACGTCCACGCCGTAGGCGCTGGTGTCCTGGCTGACGATCAGCAGCTCCTTGACGCCCGACTCGAACAGCGCCCTCGCCTCGCCCAGCACGTCGCCGATCGGCCGCGACACCAGGTCGCCGCGCAGCCCCGGAATGATGCAGAAGGTGCAGCGGTGGTTGCAGCCCTCGCTGATCTTCAGATAGGCGTAGTGGCGCGGCGTCAGCTTGATGCCGGCCGAACCGCGCGCTTCTGGGACCAGGTCGATGAAGGGATCGTGCGGCTTGGGCACGTGGCGGTGCACCGCGTCCATCACCTCCTGCGTGGCATGCGGGCCGGTGACGGCCAGCACCTTGGGGTGGACGCCGCGCACCAGGTTGCCGCCGCCGGTGTCGGCCTTGGCGCCCAGGCAGCCGGTGACGACGACGCGGCCGTTCTCGGCCAGCGCCTCGCCGATGGTGTCCAGGCTTTCCTTGACCGCGTCGTCGATGAAGCCGCAGGTGTTGACGATCACCAGGTCGGCGCCGGCGAAGGTCTTGCTGGTCTCGTAGCCTTCGGCGCGCAGCTGGGTCAGGATCAGCTCGGAATCGGTCAGCGCCTTGGGGCAGCCGAGCGAAACGAAAGCGACGGTCGGCACGCCGGCAGCGCCGGCGGAGGAAGTCTCTGGAACCATGCCGGCATTGTCGGTCATTGGCCCGCACGCGAAGTTCGGGCGCCTGATCCGCGAGACGGGACTGCGCGCCGCGTGATCGGCCGCTGGCGGGCGCGCCGGCCTCCGGCGCCCGGCTCACGCCGACCGCCCGCCTTGCGCCTCCTGCGCCGTCGCGCTGGACCAGCGGCGCACCTGGCGGCGCAGCCATTCCAGCGCGTCGTCGACGTAGGTGAAGACCACCGGCACGACGAGCAGGCTCAGCGCGGTGGAGGTCAGCAGGCCGCCGATCACGACGATGGCCATCGGTTGGCGGAAGCTGGGCTCGGCGCCCAGGCCCAGCGCGTTGGGCAGCATGCCGGCGCCCATCGCGATGGTCGTCATCACGATCGGCCGCGCGCGCTTGTGGCAGGCGTCGACCAGCGCGTCCAGCCGCGGCAGTCCGCGCTCGCGGCGCGCCATGATGGCGTACTCGACCAGCAGGATCGAGTTCTTGGTGACGATGCCCATCAGCATCAGCACGCCGATCACCGCCGGCATCGAGAAGGCCTGGCTCGTCATCCACAGCGCCATCAGCGCGCCGCACAGCGCCAGCGGCAGCGCCGACAGGATGGTGGCCGGCTGCAGGAAGTCGTGGAACAGCAGCACCAGCACGGCGTAGATGCAGAACACGCCCACCGCCATGGCCAGGCCGAAGCTGCGGAACAGCTCGCCGGTGCGCTGGATTTCGCCCGATTCCACGGTGCGCACGCCAGCCGGCAGCTTGGCCAGCGCGGGCAGTTGCATCGCCTCGCGCTGCACCTCGCCGATGGCGCGGCCGGCCAGCTCCACGCTCAGCGTGACGTTGCGCGAGCGGTCGAGCCGGTCCACCTGCGAAGGGCCGCTGCCCAGCGACAGATCGGCCACCGCGGCCAGGTTGACCGAGCCCTGGCTGCCCGGCACGCGCAGCTGGCCGATGGCGTCGATGTTGGTGCGCACGGCCGGGTCCATACGCACGCGGATGGCCACCTGGCGCTCGGGCAGGTTGAGCTTGGGCAGCGCCGTCGAATAGTCGCCGTAGGTCGCCATGCGCACGGCCTCGCCCAGCGCGTCGGAGGTCACGCCCAGCGCCGCGGCGCGCTCGAAGTTCGGCCGCACCTGCACCTCGGGCCGCTGCAGCGCCGCCGACGAGGTGACGTTGCCGATGCCCTTCAGGCCGCGCAGCTGGCCCTCGGCCTGCGCCGCGGTGCGGGCCAGCGCGTCGGCGTCGTCGGCGGCCAGCGTGATGGTCAGCGTCTCGCCGCTGCCGCCGGAGCCCACCGCGACGCGCGTGGCCGGGATGGCGCGCAAGGCCTCGCGGATGCGGCTCTCGACGCCCGACTGCTTCAGCTCGCGCTGGCCGCGCGGCAGCAGGTCCACCGTCAGCGTGGCGCTGCTCACGTCGGTGGTGCTGCCGCCGCCGAAGCCGCCGCCGGTGCTGGCGGTGCCGGCGGCGATGAACACGCTGTCGACGCCGGGCACGCGCTTGATCAGCTCGGCGGCCTGCTGCGCGGTGACGGCCGTCTCCTGCAGCGTGCCGCCGGGCGGCAGCGTCAGCGTCACGCGGGTCTGCGACTGGTCCTGCGCCGGCATGAAGCCGGTGGGCAGCAGCGGGATCAGCGCCATCGAGATGCCGAAGAACACCAGCGTCGCCAGCACCGTGGTCTTGCGCCGCGTCAGCGCGCCGCGCACCCAGCGCAGATAACGCGTCATGATGGCGCCATCGGCCTGGCCCTGGCCGTCGCCCGGCGGCTTGGCCTTCAGCAGGTAGGCCGCCATCATCGGCGTGACCAGCCGCGCCACCAGCAGCGAGGCCAGCACCGCCACCGAGGCGACGATGCCGAACTGGCGGAAGATGAGCCCCGGAATGCCGCTCATGAAGGCCGTCGGCAGGAACACCGCCACCAGCGTGAAGGTGGTGGCGATGACCGCCAGGCCGATCTCGTCGGCCGCCTCCATCGCCGCCTGGAACGGCTTCTTGCCCATGTGCAGGTGGCGCTCGATGTTCTCGATCTCGACGATGGCATCGTCGACCAGCATGCCCACCACCAGCGACAGCGACAGCAGCGTGACCGTGTTCAGCGAGTAGCCCAGCAGGTACATCGCGCCGAAGGTCGGGATGATGGACAGCGGCAGCGCGGTGGCCGAGATCAGCGTGGCGCGCGTGTCGCGCAGGAACCACCAGACGACGGCAATCGCCAGCAGCGCGCCTTCGATCAACAGGTGCATCGAGCCTTCGTAGTTGTCCTCCACCGGCTCGACGGTGTTGCTGGCCTCGGTGATGCGCAGGTCGGCATGCTGGGCCGCGAAGCGCTTCACCGCGGCGCGCACGTCGTCGGCCACCTGCACGTCGGAGAAGCCTTTCGAGCGCGTGATCTGGAAGCCGATCACCGGCTTGCCGTCGCGGAAGGCCAGCGTCGTGCGCTCGGCATGGCTGTCGCTGATGCGGGCGATCTGGTCCAGCCGCACGTAGCGCCCGTCGGCCAGCGGCAGCGTGATCGCGCCCACTTCGGCGGGCGTGCCGACGGTGGCGATGGTGCGCGTGGACTGGCGCTGCCCGCCGATCTGCCCTTCCCCGCCCGACGATTCGGTCTGCACCGCCTTCAGCCGCGTCGACACGTCGGCCGGCGTCACGCCGAGGCCGGCCATCAGCGTGGGGTCGAGGTCGACGTGCACCTCGCGGTCGATGCCGCCGACGCGCGCGAACGTGCCCACGCCCTTGACGGCGCGCATCGCCTTGGCGATGTCGTTGTCGACGAACCACGACAAGTCCTTCTCGTCGCGCTGCGCCGATTCGGCCGTGAAGGTGAGGATGGCCGAGCCCGTCGTCGTCACCTTCGAGACGGTGGGCGAGCTCATGCTCGACGGCAGCTCGGCGCGTGCGCTGTCCACCGCGTTGCGCACCTCGCTGAGCGCGGCCTCGCTGTCCTTGTCGAGCTCGAAGCTGACGCTGATCGTCACCGCGCCCTGCGTGATCGTCGTCGTGATGTGGTCCAGCAGCGTCAGCGAGGCGAGCTTGTCCTCGATCTTGCGCGCCACCTGCGTTTCCAGCTGCGCCGGCGCCGCGCCTTCGAGGCTGGCCGACACCGTGATGGTCGGCAGATCCATGTCCGGGAAGTCCTGGATCTGCAAGCGCTGGAAGCCGATCAGCCCCAGCACGCCGAGCAGCAGGAACACCAGCACCGAAGGCACCGGGTTGCGGATCGACCATGACGAGACGTTCATCAATGCGCTCCCGCCAGCGTGACCACCGCGCCATCGGACAGGAAGGCGCCGCCCTTGGCGACGACGCGCGTCGCGGCGTCGAGGCCGGCGGTGATTTCGACGCGGCCGTCGCGGCGGCGGCCGGTGGTCACCGCGCGGCTGGCCACCTTGCGCTCGGCGTCCACCAGGTGCACGTAGGAGCGGCCGTCGCGCAGCACGACGGCGGCCTCCGGCAGCGTCAGTCCGCGGCTCGCCGGCAGCTCGATCGTGCCGGCCGCGAACACGCCGGCGCGCGCCGGCGCATCGGCGCCCAGGCGCACGTAGGCGATGCCGCGGCCGGTGCTGGTGCTGAGCGTCGGCGAGACCAGGCGCACCTGGCCTTCGACGACGGCGCCGCCGGGGATCTCGACGCGCGCCGCCTGGCCTTCGCGCACGGCGGCCAGCTGCTGGGCGTCGAGCTCGGCGCGCCACTCGATGCGGCCCTGGCGGATCAGCCGGTACAGCTCGGTGCCCACGCTGGCCACGTTGCCGACGATGCCGCTCTTGGCGGACACGATGCCGGCGTCGGGCGCGACGATGCGCGTCTGCGCCAGCTTCAGCCGCGCGCTCTGCAGGTCGGCGCGCACCGAAGCCAGCGACGCGCGCGCGCTGGCCTCGGTGGCCTGGTACTCGTCGAGCTTCTGCGGCGCGATGGCGCCGGCCACGTCGATGGCCTGCGCGCGCTTTAGGTTGCCGGCCGCCTGCTGCAGGCTGGCCTCGGCCTGCGCCACCAGCGCTTCCTGCTTGGCCAGTTCGGCGCGCACGGTGTCGTCGGCCAGGCGCACCAGCAACTGGCCCTTGGCGACGCGCTGGCCGATGGTGGCGCTCAGCTCGGCGATGCGCAGCCCGCCCACCTCGGGGCTGATGACGATCTCTTCCCAGGCCGCCACGGCGCCGCTGGCGCGCAGGCTTTGCGGCCAGTCGCGCGGCTCGGGCGCCACCAGTTCGACGGTCAGCGCCGAGGCCGGCGTGGCCGCCGCCGCCGACGTTGCCGCGCTGCCCGACGGCTTGCGCAGCAGCAGCGCGGCGGCGACGAGCGCCGCGGCCAGCAACGCGCCTAACAGGATATTTCGTTGGATCTTCGTCATGTGCTCGGGGCGCTCGGGGCGCTCGGGGCGCTCGGGGCGGTGGCCGCGCGGCTGCGCGGCGGCGTGATGGGGGTCGGCGAGCCGCGGTCCCAGCCGCCGCCCAGGGCCTTGTAGAGCGCGATCCAGTCCGACACCTGGTCGCGCTGCAAGGCGATCAGGTCGAGCTGCGCCGACAGCGCCTGCCGCCGCGATTCCTCGAAGCTCAGCAGGCTGATGGTGCCGGCGCGGCGCTCGGCCTCGGCGCCGGACAGGTAGCGGCGGTAGGCGTCGGCGGCGGCCTCGGCCTGCCCCACGCGGCGGCCGGCGGCGTCCAGCTGCACCAGCGCCTTCTCGACCTCGGTCACCGCATTGCGCACGGCCTGGCGCCACTGCGCGTAGGCCACCTCGTGGCTGGCGCGCGCGGCGTCCACCGCGGCGCGGCGCGAGCCGCCGTCGAACAAGGGAATCGAGATCGTCGGGCCGAACGACCAGTTGCTGCCCGACACGCCGGCCGTGGCCGAGAAGCCGATCGACCCGCCGAGCTGGATGCTCGGATAGAGGTCGGCCACGGCAACGCCGATGTTGGCGCTGGCCGCGGCCAGGTCGCGCTCTTTCGAGGCCACGTCGGGCCGCTGGCGCAGCGCCTCGGCCGGCACGCGGTCCACCGCGAAGCCGGGCGCCGCCGGCAGCGCGGCGCTGCCGCCGGCCAGCAACGCGCGCAACTCGGCATCCGCCAGGCCGCTGAGGTTGGCCAGCGACTGCACGAGCAGCTCGCACTGCGCGCGCTGCGCCAGCAAGGCCGAGGTGGTGCTGGCCTGCGTGGCCTGCGCCAGCGCGCCGTCGGTGGCCGGGCTGAGGCCGGCGCGCACCAGCGAATCGGTGGCGCGCGCCGTCTGCTCGACCGAGACCAGTTCCTGCCGGTAGATGTCCACCAGCAGGCCGCAGGCCCGGTACTCGACGTAGCTGGAGGCCACCTCGGCGGCCAGCGTGACGCGCGCGTCGTGCCAGTCGCCGCCGCGGGCATCGAGCTTGGCGGTGGCCGCTTCGACGTTGCGCCGCAGCTTGCCGAAGAGGTCCAGCTCCCAGCTGGCGTCGAGGCTGGCGGCGCGCGTGGTGGTCGTGACGCTGCCCGTGCCCGTGCCCTGCTGCCGCGCGCGGCTCACGCTGGCGCCGCCGCTGAGCGTGGGCCAGGCGCTGGCGCCGGTGCCGGCCAGCGTGGCGCGCGCCAGCGCCACGTTGCCCCAGGCGGTGGCCAGCGTCGGGCCATCGGCTTCGGCCGCCTGCTGCAGCCGCGCGAGCACGGGGTCGTTGAACTGCTGCCACCACTGGCCGAGATCGCGCACGCTGCCGCCGTGCGGCAAGGGGCTTGCCCATTGCGCTTGCACCGCGGGCTCGGGCGGCCGGTGCTCGGGCCCGACGGCGGCGCAGCCGCCGAGCGTGATGGCCAGGGCCAGCGTCAACGACGACAGCGGATGAAGCGGCTGCAGCATGCATGCGCCGCGGGCGCGGCGCCGTTCGAAAGGTCTTGCCATGATGGGTGCGAAAGGCTGGCCACGATGTTAGGAGGCAGCCTCGCGCGGCGCGGCGCACCGGGGTTAAGTTGGGTTAAAACGCCCCGGCCGGCGCGCCGTGCGCGCGGCAGCGAACCGACACTTGCGCCATGAACCCCCGCGTGCTGCTCGTCGACGACGACATGGAGTTGACGGCGATCCTCTCGCAATACCTGCAACGCGAAGGCTTCGAGGTGCACGCCGTGGCCGATGGCCTGGCCGGCGTGCAGGAAGCGACGACGGGCCGCTACGCCATCGTCGTGCTCGACGTGATGATGCCGCGCCTGTCCGGCATGGAGGCGCTGCGCCGCATCCGCGGCAGCAGCACGGTGCCGGTGTTGATGCTCACCGCGCGCGGCGACAACGTCGACCGCATCGTCGGCCTCGACATGGGCGCCGACGACTACGTGCCCAAGCCCTGCACGCCCGGCGAGCTGGTGGCGCGGCTGCGCGCCATCCTTCGCCGCACCGAGCGCCGCGGCGACGCGCCCGACGCCGCCGCCGATGCCCGCGGCCCGGCCGCCATCGAATGCGGCCCGCTGCTGCTGCTGCCCGGCGAGCGCTCGGCGCGCTGGCACGGCGCGGCGCTGGATCTGACCGGCACCGAGTTCAACCTGCTCGAAGTGCTGGCGCGGCAGGCCGGCCAACTGGTCAGCAAGGCCGACATCTCGCTGCAGGCCTTCGGCCAGCCGCTGGCGCGCTTTGATCGCCGCATCGACGTGCACATCAGCAGCATCCGCCAGAAGCTGGGCGCCAGGCCCGACGGCCGCCCCTGGATCCAGAGCGTGCGCGGCCAGGGCTATCAACTGCTCGATGGCTGAGCCCGCCGGGAGAGACGCCATGTTGGAAGGTTATGCGGGCCGGCTGTTCTGGAAGCTGCTCCTCGCGCTGTGGGCGAGCATGCTGCTGTCGATCGTCGTCGCGGTGGCCTACCTGCGCTCGGTCGAGCTGGCGGCGGCACCGGCCAGCATGGCGCTGACGCCGCCGCCCTCGGTGCCGCTGTTGCCGCTGCTGCCGCTGGCGCCGGTGATCACCGGCATGGTGGCCATGTTCGCCGCCGGCGTCGGCGTGGCCTGGTACCTGGCGGTGCCGCTGCGCCAGTTGCGGCGCGGGCTGGCGCAGGTGGCCGAAGGCCGCTTCGACGTGCGCGTCAGGCCGGCGCTGGGCCGGCGCCGCGACGAGCTGGCCGAACTGGCCGACGACTTCGACCGCATGGCCGCGCAACTGCAGCAGCTGGCGCGCTCGCGGCAGGAGCTGCTGCACGACATCTCGCACGAGATGCGCTCGCCGCTGGCGCGCATGCAGGCCGCCATCGGCCTGCTGCGCCAGGACGCCACGCAGGCCGCGGCGATGATCGACCGCATCGAGCGCGAGAGCGAGCGCATGGACGCCCTCGTCGAGGAACTGCTGACGCTGCACCGGCTGGAGGCGGCGCCCGAGAGCTGGGCCGAGGGCACCGTCGACGTGCTCGACCTGCTGCACGCGGTGGCCGAAGACGCCGGCTTCGAGGCGCGCGCCGCTGGGCGCGAGCTGCGCATCGACGCGCCGGGCGAGTTCGTCGCGCGCGTGCGCGGCGAGCTGCTGCACCGCGCCTTCGAGAACGTGGTGCGCAATGCCGTCAAGTACACGGCCGCCGGCACCGCGGTCGAGATCCAGGCGCGGGTGGATGGCGGCGAGCTGGTCGTCACCGTGGCCGACCGCGGCCCCGGCGTGCCCGAGCACGCGCGCACGCTGATGTTCCAGCCCTTCACGCGGCTGGAAGGCGCGTCGTCGGTGCGCGGCATCGGCCTGGGGCTGGCGATCGCGCAGCGCGCGCTGCAGCTCAACGGCGGCAGCATCGAGGCCGGCGCGCGGCCCGGCGGCGGGCTGGTGATGACGCTGCGGCTGCGCGCAACATAAGCACACGAAGTGCGCCGGCGCGCCGGCACGCCGGCACGCCAGCGCGCCGCCCTACTTGTCGCTGGACGAGCCCGGCATGCCGGGGAACAGCGAGCCCTTGCCCAACTGTTCCTGCAGGCGGTCGAACATGGCCTTGGACTGCTCCAGGTACGGCGTCATCAGCCCCTGCACGAAGGGCGATTGCGGGCCCAGGAACTGCGTCCAGATCTCGGGCGTGAAAGAGCGCCCCGACTCGGCCAGCCGCGCCTGCAGCTCGCCGAAGGCGCGCATGTTGTTCTCCATGAACGCGCCCATCAGCCCCTGAGAGGCGTGGCCGTAGAAACGGATGATCTGCTCCAGCGTCTGCGTGCTGAAGATGGGCACGCCGCCGGACTCTTCTTCCAGGATGATCTGCAGCAGGATGCTGCGCGTGATGTCCTCGCCGGTCTTGGCGTCGCGCACGTCGAAATCTTCGCGCGCCAGCACCATGCGCTTGACGTCGGCCAGCGTGATGTAGCTGCTGGACTGGGTGTCGTACAGGCGCCGGTTGGGGTACTTCTTGAGCGTGCGCTTGCCGGCGGCGGAGGCGTCGCGGTCCGCAGCCGGGCTGCGGCGGGATGAAGGCATGCGCGGGCTCTCCTGGGGCGGCGGTGGGTCGACGGGAACGGCTCATTCTAGGAGCCGGTACCCCGCCCGCCGCTGGGGGGTTACCCCGCCGGGAATCACCATCGGCCGCCGCTGGACGGCGGTCAAAACCAGAGGTTGGCGCTCAGGTTGACGTAGCGCCGCCAGTAGCCGGTGCCGCCGCCGGCGCCGGCCAGGCCCAGGCTCTGGCCCGAGCCGCCGGCCGCCAGCCCGAGGCGCCAGCCGGGCGTCACGTCCCAGTCGATGCCCAGTTCCCACAGGTGCGGCTGGCCGCTGCTGGCGTTGCCGGCGGCGTCCACCTCGCGCGAGCGGCCCAGTCCGGCGCGGGCGCGCAGCTCGAAGGGCCGCATCTCGTGCTGCAAGGCCAGGTACAGCCGCGCCTGCGCATAACGCCGCGGGTTCCAGTACCCGCGGTCGATGGCGTCGCTGCCGTGCACGCGCTCGAAGCCGCTGGCCTCCAGGCCCAGCGCCAGCCGCGGGCGGTTGAGCAGCCGGTGCTCGACGCGGCCGCCGGCGCGCAGGCGCAGCGTGCCGTCGTCGAAGCGCAGCGCGGCGGCCTCGGCGGCCCACAGCCAGCGCGCGTCGGGCCGCTGCTCGACGCCGGCCGACAGCACGTCCACCGTCACCCGCGCGGCCAGCGCGCGCGGCGTTTCCACCAGTTCGCGCGTGGCTTCGGCGTCGACGCGCCAGCCGTCGTCGGGCACGCCGCGCAGGCGCAGGCTGGGCAGCAGCGTCGACCAGCCGCCCAGGCGCGAGGCCTTCAGCGCCGCGGTCGTCCACCAGGTGCCGAAGCGGCCGTCGGGCTCGCCGGCGCGCCAGCCCAGGCTGGCCTGCAACTGGCCGCCCTCGGGCTCGCCGGCGGGGTCTTGCAGTTGCAGGCGGCGCCACTGCAGGTCGGCCGTGGCGCCGGCCCAGGGGTGCCAGCCGGCGCCCAGCACCTGGGCGTCGGCGCGCAGGCGGTCGCGGTCGTCGGCGCGCTCGACGGTCAGGTAGGCGTAGCGCGTGCGCTCGCGCCAGACGCGCCAGTCGCGCAGCCAGGCCGAGTCGCGGTCGGTCGGGTCGGCCAGCAGCGGCCAGGCGCGCTCTTCGTAGCCGGCCCAGCGCCAGGCGCGCGCCAGGTCGGCACGCTCGCCGGGGTGCACCGGCGCGCTCAAGGCGTTGAAGCGGCGCAGCGCCAGCCGGTGCTGGCCGTTGAAGTTGTAGGCGTTGGCCAGCGCCCAGGCGAGGTCGCGGTCCTGCGGCTCGGCGGCCACCAGGGCCTGCAGCTCGGTGATGGCGGCGGCCTCCTGGCCGTTCCACAGCAGCGACATCGCGTAGCGCCGGTGCAGCCGCCGCTGCTGCGGCGCCAGCCCATGCGCTTGCGCGAAGGCGGCCAGCGCGCCGGCCTGGTCGCCGGCCAGCTGCCGCGCCTGGCCCAGGCCGTCCAGCGCCTCGACGCGGGCCTCGTTGCCGGCGGCCGCGGCCAGCCGCTCGGCGAACAGCGTTTGCGCCTCGGCCGCGGCGCCGCTCCACAGCGCCTGCCAGGCCAGCGAGGGCACGATGTCGGCGCGCCGCGCCGGCGCTGCCGCCAGCGCCTGGCGGTAGAGCGCGGCGGCCTCGGCGTTGCGGTCGGCATAACCGTTGACACGGGCGGCTTCGATCAGCAGGTCGGCGTCGTCGCCGTGGCGCTGCACGAGCAGCGCATAACGCGGCAGCGCAGCGGCCCAGTCGCGGCGGTCGGCGGCGGCGCGGGCCTCGGCGCGCAGGCTGGCGGTGGGGGCTTGCGCGTCGATGGCGGCAGCGGCAGCGGTCGCGGTGGCGGTGGCGGCAGTCTTGGCCGCCTCGTCGGCCCTCGCCAGCGGCGCGGCCACGGCCAGCGCGGCGGCCAGCGCGGCCGCCGCCAGGACGCTGCGCCTCAAGACCCGCTCCCGGTGCGCGCCGTCGACCAGCGCACCGCCGTGCGCGACGGCCGCCGCAGCAGGTGCGGCAGCGCGCGCACCGTGGTCAGCGCCAGGAAGGCCCAGTAGACGATGGGGTACCACACGGCATAGGGCAGGAAGCGCACGATGCCTTCGTCGTAGCGGCGGTCGACCAGCACGCCGATCAGCAGCTGCAGCAGGCAAAGCGTGGCGATCGCCATGCCCCACAGGTTGGGGATCGGCGAGGCGCCGATCGGCGGCAGCCCGACGGCATACGACAAGGTCCACAGCGAGGCCAGCGCGACGAAGCACACCGACCACAGGATGGACAGCGACGACTCGATGAACACCGGCCACAGGCGGCGGCAGTTCCAGGTGGTCATCACGTCGGCGTGCTTGCGCAGCACCTGCGCCAGGCCGCGCGCCCAGCGCAGGCGCTGGCGCCACAGGCCGCGCCAGCCGGTGGGCACCGTCATCCAGCAGATGGCGCGCGGCTCGTAGCGCACGTCGTAGTGGCGCTTTTGCAGCTTCCAGGTCAGCTCGATGTCCTCGGTGGGCATGTTCGGGCTGTACAGGCCGACGTCGTACACCGCGCTGCGGCGCAGCGCCGCCACCACGCCGGAGACGGTGACGATGCGCCCCCACACGCGCTGCGCGCGGCGCAGCAGGCTGATGATGGACGAGAACTCCACCGCCTGCAGCCGCGCCAGGAAGCTGCCGGTGTTGCGCACGCGCGGGTTGCCGGTGACGGCGGCGACGCGCGGCGAATCGAAGTGCGGCACGATGTAGCGCAGCATCATCGGGTCGGGCTCGGCATCGGCGTCCAGACCCATCAGGATCTCGCCGCGGGCCAGCGGCAGCAGGTCGTTCAGCGCCATCGCCTTGCCTTCGTTGCGCGCCTTGCGCACCAGGCGCAGCCGCGGGTCGGCCAGCAGAGGCTGCAAGGCCTGCCAGGTGCCGTCGCGCGAGCCGTCGTCGATGACGATCACCTCGAACGCCGGGTAGTCCAGGCGCAGCATGGCCTGCACCGAGCGGGCGATCACCGCCTCTTCGTCGTGCGCCGGCACCAGTACGCTGACGAAGGGCAGGCTGGCGTCGGGGCGCTCGCGGTCGGGCGGGCTGGCGTCTTCCCAGCGCCAGCGGAAGATCAGCGCCGTGACCATCCACATGATGCTGGTGACGATCGGGTAGGCCGCGAAGAAGGCCAGCGCCAGCGTGTAAGGCCACGACAGCTGCAACTGCAGCAGCCACGATTCGAGCGTCATGCCATGTCCTTCGCGACGAAGCGCTTGGCCTCGCCGTCGATCACGATCTCGATGCAACGCGCGCTGGCCAGCGCCGGCCAGTCGGCTTCGATGCGGCGGCCGTTGAAGTCGACATCGTGCTGCACGGCCACCGGCGTCACCGCGCGGCGCGGCCCCTTGCGGCGGTAGATGCCCACGTTGTGCGCCACCCACGACAGCGTGAGCACCGGCACCACCAGCAGCGCGGCCAGCATCAGCCACTTCAGCTCGCCCACGGCCGGCCGGTCGGCCGTCACGCGCAGCCAGCTCCAGGCGAAGAGCAGCCAGCCCAGCACGATCAGCAGCGCGTGCAGCAGGCGCCGCAAGGGCGGCAACGGCTGCGCGGGGCCGGGGCTGGCGGCCACCTCACCCGTGCCGTGGCGCCACCAGGGCCATGCCGTGCTGCCGCTGCGCCGCGGCGACCTCACGCCGCGGCCCGGCGCCGGCGCGCCGCCAGCGCCAGCAGGCCGAGGCCTGCCAGCGCCGCGACGCCGGGCTCGGGCACCGCGTCGGCGGGCAGCAGGTGTTCGGTGGGCACCAGCGTCCAGTCGCCATTGCCTTGCGACCAGCGCAGGTCGACCACGCCGGCGCCCAGGCGGTTCCAGCTGCCCATCTCGAAGGCATACAAGCCTTCGCCGAGCAGCAGGTTGTCGGCGAAGCCTTCGCGGTCGCGCGGGTTCAGGTAGTCCTGGCCGATCTCCAGCGTCTGGCCGCCGGCGCCGGTCAGGCGCAGGAAGAAGCCGTCGTCGTACAGCACGCTGAAGTTGTATTCGCCGGCCTCGGTGATGCGGATGTAGCCGGTGAAGACGCTGATCCAGTTCTGCTGCTCGGCGGCGCCGGCTTCGGCGTCGGCGCAGTTGCCCAGCGCCGGGGCGCTGCTGAAGAACGGCAGCAGCGCCACGCTGCCCCAGGTGGCGGTGTAGCACTCGTTGTAGCGCGAGTTGCCGTAGTTGATGCTGCTGACCTGGCCGCTCCAGCCCTGCACCGGCTGCGGGCCGGGGCCGCCGCCAACGGCCGACATCACCTGGTTCCAGTCGGCCTGGCCCCACAGCCCGCTGCCCCAGGCGTAGCCGCCGATGGCCGAGCCGTTGCCGTAGGTGTGCGTGGCCTCGTTCCACAGCACGGTGCTGCCGTGCCATTGATTGTCGATGCGGTAGAACGCCGCGTCGGCGCCGGTGCCGGTGGCGTAGCTGCCGGCGAACTGCGGCGCCAGCGCCAGCGGCCCGGCCGCCGCGGCGGCGCTGAACAACGCGGGCGCCAGCCACCACAGCGGGCGCAGGCGGCAAACAGAAGTCGTGATCGAGGACAACACGGTCATGCTCCAGTCAAAAGACAAGGTCGGCAGGCGGCGCCCGGCGCGCGGGATGGCCTGCCATCGGTATATCGGCGCGGCGGGCGACGGGGCCAAGCCACGGTCCGCGGCCGGGCGTGACGGATGCACGCGGCGCGGGCCAGGGTGGCCACCGGGGGAAATTGCTCGCTGAACCATGGCGTCCAGCCTAGCCAGCGCGCCCTGGGGCCAGGCTCAGGGATTGGATGAAACCCCGCCCCGCGCCGGGCCGCCGCCACCCCCGCGTGAGATGCTGACGCCCCGCTTTTGCGGGGGTGCGGCGGCGGCGGCGATGCCGTGTCACCGCCGCCGCGCCTGGCGCACGCCGGCCACGCGCGCCACCGCGCGCAGCGCCTGCGCCAGGCGGCCGGCATCCTCGGCTTCCACCGTGAACACCATGCGCGCCAGCGCGCCGCCGCGCTGGCCGGGCTGGCGCGCTTGCGACTGCGTGTTGACGGCGATGACGTTCAAGCGCTCCTTGGCGAACACCTCGCTGATGTCGCGCAGCAGGCCCTGGCGGTCGTCGGCCTCGATCTGCACGTCCAGCGGGTAGACGGCGGCCTTGTCGCCGCCGCGGCCGCTGCCGCCCTGCGCGCCCCACTGCACCTCTATCTCGCGGCCCGGAAAGCGCTCGGCCATGTGGCGGAAGTTGACGCAGTCGCGGCGGTGGATGGCCACGCCCTTGCCGCGCGTGACGAAGCCGCCGATGGCGTCCGGCGGCGCCGGCCGGCAGCAGCGCGCCAGCGCCGTCATCAGCGAGCCCATGCCGACCACCAGCACGCCGCCGCTGGCGCCGCCGCTGCGCGAGCGCTTCAGCAGCGGCGCTTCGGCCTCGGCCGCCGGCGGCGGCGGCGGGCGCAGCAGGTTCTCGATGTTGCGCAGCGAGAACTCGTCCTTGCCGACCACCTCGAACAAGCCGTCGGCCGACTTGAAGCCCAGCTGCTCGGCCAGGTGCTCCAGCTTCAGCGCGGTGCGGCCTTCGCGCTGCAGCAGCTTTTCCACCAGCTCGCGGCCGCGGGCGATGGTGGCGTCCAGCGCCTGGGCGTTGAACCAGGCGCGCACCTTGGCGCGCGCGCGCGGGCTCTTCAGGTAGCCGAGCTCGGCATTGAGCCAGTCGAGCGAGGGCCCGCCGTCCTTGGCGGCGACCACCTCCACCGTCTGCCCATGCTTGAGCGGCGTGTTCAGCGGCACCATCGCGCCATCCACGCGCGCGCCGCGGCAGCGGTGGCCGAGGTCGGTGTGCAGGCTGTAGGCAAAGTCGACCGGCGTGCCGCCGGCCGGCACCTCGACGATGGTGGCCTGCGGCGTGAAGACGTAGATGCGGTCGTCGAAGCCGGCGCCGGCGCCGCCGGCCGTGGCCTCGCCGCTGAAGTCGCGCTCCCAGGCCAGCAGCTCGCGCAGCACGGCGCGGCGCGCCTCGGCCAGGCGCTGCTCGTAGTCGCCGCTGGCCGACACGCCGGCATAGCCGCGCGCGCCGGCCTCCTTGTACAGCCAGTGCGCGGCCACGCCATGCTCGGCATGCTCGTGCATCGCGGCGGTGCGGATCTGCACCTCCAGCGGCCGGCCGTCGTCGCCCAGCACCACGGTGTGCAGGCTCTGGTAGCCGTTGGGCTTGGGGCGGGCGATGTAGTCGTCGAACTCGCCGTCCACCGGCGGCAAGGCCTCGTGCACGCGGGCCAGCGCCGCATAACACGCAGCCTTGTCGGCCACGATGACGCGCAGCGCGCGCACGTCGAACACGCGCTCGATGCTCAGGTGCTTGCCCTGCATCTTCTTCCAGATGCTGTACAGGTGCTTGGGCCGGCCCAGCACCTGCGCCGGCACGCGCGCGCGCTGCAGCAGGTCGGCCAGACGGCGGCGCGCCTGCTCGACGACCTGCTCGCGTTCGACTCGCTTCTCGTCGAGCAGCCGCGCCACCTGGTGGTAGGCCTCGGGGTCGAGGAAGCGGAACGACAGGTCTTCCAGCTCCCACTTGATCTGCCAGATGCCCAGCCGGTTGGCCAGCGGCGCGAAGACCTGCTGCGACTCTTGCGCCAGCGGCCGCGGGCAGGCCTGCCGCGCCGCGGCGAACCAGCGCAGCGACTGCAGCCGCGAGGCCAGGCGCAGCAGCACCACGCGCAGGTCGCGGCTGAAGGCCAGCAGCATCTTGCGCACGCGCTCGGTCTGCAGCGCCTGCTGCTCCTCGCCCACCTGGGCGCCGCGCGCGGCGCGCTGGATCTGCACCAGCTTGCGCGTCAGCATCACCAGGCTGGCGTACGACGGCCCGAACGCGCGGTTGACCATCTCCTCGGGCCGCGCGAGGTAGTCGCCCGCGTACACCAGGTAGGCCGCGGCCTGCATCGACGGCGCGGCGCCGATGGCGCGCAGGATGCCGGCCACGCCCTCGGCATGGGCCCAGGCCGACTCGCCGGTGTCCAGCACCTGGCCGGCCAGCAGCGGCTCGGCAAAGGCGCGGGCGCGCTGCAGCGCGTCGCCGGCCTCGGCGGCGGTGTCGGCAAGCTGGACGATGGCGGCCGTGGCGCGCGAGGCCTCGGCAAGCGTCTTCATGGCGCGGTCAGGAACTCCCGCACCGCCTGGCGCTGGTCGGCCTGCACCAGCGTGGGCGCGTGGCCGACGCCGGCAAACTCGACCAGCCGCGCCTTGGGGCCGCGCTCGGTCATCGCCCGCGCGGTGGCCGGCGACAGCAGGTCGGAATCGGCGCCGCGCAGCAGCAGCACCGGCAGCTTCAGCGAATCCCAGGCCTGCCACAGCAGCGCCTGGCCGGCGGCCGCCATCTCGGGCGTGATGGCGCGGAAGGGCACGGCAATGGCCGGGTCGTAGTGCGGCTTGAAGCCGTCGCCATCGGGCACGAGCTGCGGCCGCGTCAGCGCCAGCCACTGCTCGCGCGTGTGCGGGCCGAAGCCCTGGCTGATGGCCAGCAGCGCGTCGGCCGCCTCGTCCACGCTGCGCCAGCGCACCGGCTGGCCCAGGTAGGTGCCGATGCGCTGCAGCGACGAAGGCTCGATCACCGGCCCCACGTCGTTGAGCACCAGGCGGCGCAGCGGCGAGTGGGCCAGCGCCGCGACGCCCAGGCCGATGAGCCCGCCCATCGAGGTGCCGACCCAGTCGACCACCTCGGCATCGAGCCGCGCCAGCAGCGTCACCATGTCGGCCACGTAGGCCGGCACGGCGTAGCCCATGGGGTCGGCCAGCCAGTCGCTGCGGCCGCGTCCCACCACGTCGGGACAGACCACGCGATAGCGGCCGCAGAGGTCGGCGGCCAACGTGTCGAAGTCGCGCCCCTGGCGCGACAGGCCGTGCACGCACACCACCACGCGGCGGTTGGCGGGGTCGCCCCATTCCCAATAGGCCATACGGTGCAGGCCGCGGCTGTCGAGACACTGGACGTGGCGCAAACGGGGCTCGGTCATGGCGATGCGTGGGCAGGGAGGGACGGGAAGCGCGGCGCTGGAATCGGCGCGCGGCCGATAATGAAGCGATCGTAACCACAGCAGGAGCAACAAGCATGTTGACAGGCAAGACCGCCCTGGTGACAGGGTCCACCAGCGGCATCGGACTGGGCATTGCGCTGGCGATGGCGCGCCAGGGGGCGCGGGTCATGCTCAACGGCTTCGGCGACGTCGACGGCGCGCTGGCCGAGGTGCGCGCCTTCGACCCGCAGGCGCTGCACGACGGCGCCGACATGAGCAAGCCCGAGCAGATCGAGGCCATGGTGCAGCGCTGCGAGCGCGAACTGGGCCGGCTGGACATCCTGGTCAACAACGCCGGCATCCAGCACGTGGCGCCGATCGAGAAGTTTCCGGTCGAGCGCTGGGACGCCATCATCGCCATCAACCTCAGCTCGGCCTTCCACGGCATGCGCGCCGCGCTGCCGGGCATGAAGCAGCGCAACTGGGGCCGCATCATCAACATGGCCTCGGTGCACGGCCTGGTGGCCTCCACCGAGAAGTGCGCCTACGTGGCCGCCAAGCACGGCATCGTGGGCCTGACCAAGGTGGCCGCGCTGGAGAACGCGACCACCGGCGTCACGGTCAACGCCATCTGCCCCGGCTGGGTGCTGACGCCGCTGGTGCAAAAGCAGGTGGACGCCCGCGCCGCGCAGGACGGCGTCGACCAGGCCGAAGCCAAGCGCCGCCTGCTGGGCGAAAAGCAGCCGTCGATGCAATTCACCACGCCCGAGCAACTGGCCGAACTGGCGCTCTTCCTGTGCTCGCCGGCGGCCGACAACGTGCGCGGCGTGGCGTGGCAGGTGGACGGGGGGTGGACGGCGCAGTAGCGACGGCCGCTGCGCGGCGGCGCTGGTCAGCGTTGGGACAGCACGCGGCAAGTGACGGCAAGTCGACGTTCAACGCTTGCTGCCCATCGCCATCGAGGATCAACTGGCGCCATGGCTTCCGATCTCAAGACCGTGCTCTTCATCGCCGACCAGAGCGGCCTCGGGTCGCGGCTGACCTACCGGCGCATGTTCGGCGAATATGCGCTGTACCTGAACTCGAAGGTCGTCGCCTTCGTGTGCGACAACAAGCTCTTCCTGAAGCCGACCGACGCCGGCCGCGCGCTGCTCGGCACGCCGACCGAGGCACCGGCCTACCCCGGCTCGAAGAACTACTTTCTGCTCGAAGAAGAGCTCGAATCGCCGGCGCTGCTGCGCGACGCTTTCGAAACGACCGAAGCCGTGCTGCCGTTGCCCAAGCCCAAACCCAAACCCAAGCCCAAACGGCCGAACGCGAAGCCGGCGGCCCGACGATAGCAAGCGACCCCCAACGCATGACCTCGCCTGCCGCGCCGGCCGACCTCGGCTTCAGCTACCGCGTCCGCAAGAACGGCGACGTGGAGATTCTTCACCACGGCCGCCTGGCGTCCACGCTGCGCGGCCACGAGGCCGAAGACTTCCTGCACGACGCCGGCGATGCGGCGTCGCCGGCGGCGCAGCAGTTGATGGCGCGCGTCACCGGCAACTACAAGCACGGCAACGAGCGCCAGGCCAGCCAGCACCCGCGCAACCGGCGCTGACGAGGCCGTCGCTCAGGGCGACAGCACCAGCGGCTCGGCCAGGTCGCGGTTCTGGTCGCGGAACCACAGCCTGACGGTGCGGCGCGGCGCCGAGCCGATGCCCGACTTGCGCGCGCCCAGCACCACGGCGTACTGGCCATGGTGCTCGAAAGCGAAGCGGCCGGCCGAATCGGTGACGGTGTCGGCCACCCGCTCGACCGCCGTCACCGTCTTGCGCGACAGCACCACCGTGGCGCCGGCCACGGGCGCGCCGTCGGCCGCGACGACACGGCCGCTCAGGTGCCCGTCGTCGTTGGCGGCCACGTACAGGTTCCAGGCCAGCGCGACCAGGCCGATGGCCGCGAAGGTCAGCGTGAAGCGGTTGAGCAAGAGGACCGATGGCTTCATCGTCGCGCCCCTGGCCTCAGCCCTTCGCCGCGCCAGAGGTCAGGCCGCGGATGAAGTCGCGCTGCGCGAGCAGGAAGACCAGCAGGCCCGGAAGCACCACCAGCACGCAGAAGGCATAGAGCGCGCCGGTGGTGTCTTCGAACGACGCGAGAAACGCGACCAGCCCCAGCGGCATGGTCTGCTGCCCGGGGCTGCGCACCACCAGCAGCGGCCACAGGAATTCGTTCCACGACCAGATGAACGACAGGATGACGTTGGTGGCGACGGCCGGCTTCGACAGGGGCAGCAGGATGCGCGTCAGGATCTGCCATTCCGACAGGCCGTCGATGCGCGCCGCGTGGATCAGCGATGCGGGAACGGCCTCGAAGTTGGACTTGAACAGGAAGATGCAGACGATGTGGCTCAGCGCCGGCAAGGCGATGCCGAGCTTGCTGTCCAGCAGCCCCAGCTGCGAGGTGAGCAGGTAGGCCGGGATGATGGTGGCGTGGAACGGAATCATCATCGAGGCCAGCAGAAAACCCAGCACCAGTGGCTTGCCGGGAAACTGCTTGGTCAGCGCGTAGCCGGCCATCGCGTTGAGCACGAGGTTGGCGGCCACGACGATCAGCGCCACCACCACGCTGTTGAAGAACAGCCGCAGGAACGACACCGAGTACCAGGCCTCGACGTAGTAGTAGAGGTTGGGGTCGACCGGCAGGATGGACGGCGGGTAGGTGAACAGGTTCTCGCCGGTGAGGCTGGTCTTCAGCACCCAGTAGATGGGCGTCAGCATGATCAGGCTGACGGTGATCAGCGCCGCGTGGACGAGCAGCTTGGAACGGGTCTTCATGGCTTTGCCGGACGGCCGCTCATTCGGCGATGTCGACCTTGCCGGCGTCGCCGCCCGACAGGCGGTTGGCCAGCAAGGCGATGGCGAGGAACAGCGCGAACATCACCGCCGTCATCGCGGCGGCGTAGTCGAAGCGCGTCAGCGTGAAGGCCTGCTTGTAGATGTAGGTCACCAGCAGTTCGGTGGCGCGGCCGGGTCCGCCGCCGGTCATGGAATAGATCAGGTCGAAGCTCGTGAACGAGGCGATGATGCCCAGGATCACGCAGAGAAACAGCGACGGCCGCAGCAGCGGCAGCGTGATGCGCCAGAAGCGGTGGATGGCCAGCGCGCCGTCGATGCGCGCCGCCTCATACAGGTGCGACGGGATGTTCTGCAGCCCGGTGAGCAGGATCACGACGAACAGCCCCAGCATCTGCCACACGGCCGCCACCATCACCGCCGCCAGCGCGAACTGCGTGCTCTCCAGAAAGGCGATGGGCCGCGAGATCAGCCCCATCGACTGCAGCGCGTAGTTCACCAGGCCGCCGCGGTCGTTGTACAGCCAGCGCCAGACGATGCCGACGGCCACCACCATCATCGGGTAGGGCAGGAAGATGATGCTGCGATAAAGGCCCTTGCCGACCACCTTCTGGTCGACCAGCAGCGCCAGGCCGAGCGCCAGCGCGATGGACAGCGGCGTGGCCAGCATGAACAGCCCCGTGTTCTTCAGCGCCACCCAGAAGGTCTCGTCCTGGAACAGCATCTCCTCGTAGTGGGTGAGGCCGGCGAAGGCGATGGCCTTGCCGGGCGCCCAGTAGCTGAACGACAGCACCACGTTCCACAGCAGCGGCACCACGCGGTAGGCCAGGTAGATCAGCAACGCCGGCGCCAGCAGCAGCGCGATGAACAGCCATTCGCGGCTGCGCCGGCGGGCGAAGAAGCCGCGTCGCGCGGCGGTGGCGGCAGCGGCAACCGTGCCGCCGCCCGCCACCGGCTCAAGGACGGGCGAGCTCACGGTCGATGCGCTCCTGCGCCTTGGCGAGCGCGGCCGCCGCGTCGCCCTTGCCCAGCAGCACCGGCTGCACCTCGGTCCAGAAGATGTCCTTGACGCGCGCGTCCTTCGGCGTCTTCAGGTAGCCGGTCATCTTGTCGAGGTTGCGCGTCGTCAGCTCCAGCGCCTTGGCTTTCAGCGGGTTCTCGTCGCGCATCTTTTCGAGCAGCGCCTTGTCGACCGCGGTGTTGAGCGTGGCCACCGAGAAGTTCTCGGCGAACACCTTCTGCCATTTGTCGGAGGTGGCGATCTTGATCAGCTCGACCGCGGCGTCGGGGTACTTGCTCGACTTCGAAACGCCGAAGCCATGGTTGTTGGGCACTGCGTAGAGGCCGGCCAGCTCGACCACCTCGACGCCCTTCTCGTCGATCCAGTCGGCCTTGCTCGCCGCCCAGAACAGCGCCGAGGTCGGCGCCAGGTACATCGCCACGTTGCCCGAGGCGAAGGCGGTGTTGGGCTCGACCCAGCGGCCGGTCCACGAGATGTTGTTGATGACGCCGTTGCGCGTGGCTTCCGACAGCTTGGCCAGCGTCGCCGCGCCGGCGGCGGTGTTGAAGGCAGCCTTGGTCAGCGTCGGGTTCAGCACGTCGACGCCGTTCATCTTGAACAGCGGCCAGTACAGCCAGTCGAAGTTGGTGGTGAGGAAGCCCGACTTGCCCGGCCCCTTGACCTTGGCCGAGGCCGCCATCAACTCGTCGAAGCTGCGCGGCATCGCGTCGATGCCCGAGGCCTTCATCAGCGCCTTGTTGCCGAACAGCAGCGTCTTGCTGAAATACCAGGGCAGCAGCCAGTTCTTGCCGTTGGCGCTCCAGATGTCCAGCGCGCCGGGCGCGAAGCGGGCCTTCAGCGCCGCGTCTTTCGCGAGGTAGGGCGTGAGGTCGAGCAGGCGGTCGTCGAGCGCGTACTCGGCCCACAGCGTGCCCTGGATGTTGACCACGTCGGGCGCCGTGCCGGCCGCCAGCTGCGCCTGGTAGAAGGTGGCCCACTCGGTGCCCTTCTTGTCGATCCACTCGACCTGGATGTCGGGGTACTTCTGGTTGAACTCCTTGGTCCAGGCGGCGATCTTCTCGCCGTAGACCGGCAGGTTCCAGGTCAGCAGCGTGATCTTCTTCTGCCCCTGGGCCTGCGCCGGCAGCGCGGCGGCAACGGTGCCCAGCAGCAGGGCGGCGGCGGCGCGCGTCAGTAAGGTCTTGCGGTTCAACATGGTGTCTCCTTGGTGTCGTTGGCGGGTCGGGAAACGGGAATCGGCAGCAGGCGAGTCAGCGGGTGGCAGGCTCAGGCGCGGCTCACGATCGCAAGGCCACGCCCGACGGGGCCGCGAACAGGTGCGAGCGCTGCAGGTCCAGCCGCAGGCCGATGGCCGAGCCCGGCAGCGGCCGCACCTCGGGGCGCACGCGCGCCACCATCGACTGGCCGCTGATGCTGGCGAAGACCAGCGTGTCGGGGCCCAGCGCCTCGACGACGTCGACCGTGCCGCTGACGTCGGCCATGCCGGCCGGCGTCTCGCCTTGCGCCACCGTCACGTCTTCGGGGCGAATGCCCAGCACCACCGCGGCATGGTCACCGGCCTGGCCCGGCGCCAGCGGCACGCTGACGGGGCCGTCGCCCAGCACCAGCTGGCCGCCGCGGCAGGTGCCGTTCAGCAGGTTCATGGTGGGCGCGCCGATGAAGCCGGCGACGAACTGCGTGCGCGGGCGGTGGTACACGTCGTCGGGCGAGCCCACCTGCTCGATGTGGCCGCCGCGCATCACCACCACGCGGTCGGCCAGCGTCATGGCCTCCACCTGGTCGTGCGTCACGTAGATGGTGGTGATGCCGAAGCTGCGGTGCAGGCGCTTGATTTCCAGGCGCATCTGTCCGCGCAGTTTGGCGTCCAGGTTGGACAGCGGCTCGTCGAACAGAAAGACCTTGGGCTTGCGCACGATCGCCCGCCCCATCGCCACGCGCTGGCGCTGGCCGCCCGACAACTGCTTGGGCTTGCGGTCGAGCAGCGCGCCGAGGTCGAGCACGCGCGCCGCCTCGCGCACGCGCTCGCCGATCTCGGCGGCCGGCACGCCGCGGTAGCGCAGCGAGAAGGCGATGTTCTCGAACACGCTCATGTGCGGGTACAGCGCGTAGTCCTGGAAGACCATCGCGATGTCGCGGTCGCGCGCGTCGACTTCGTTGACGACGCGGCCGTCGATCAGGATCTCGCCGCCGCTGATGTCTTCCAGCCCGGCCAGCATGCGCAGGCAGGTGCTCTTGCCGCAGCCCGAGGGCCCGACCAGCACCACGAATTCGCCGTCGGCCACCTGCAGGTCGATGCCGTGCACGATGGGCACGGCGCCATAGTTCTTGGCCAGCTTGCGGAACTCCACCGTTGCCATTCGTCGTCTCCGTTCACGCGCTCGGGGCGGTGCGCGCGGGCGCATGCTCGGGAGACGGCGTCGCCCAGGCCTGCGGCTCCAACAGCCAGGGCGCCAGCGGCGGCACCACGCCGGGCGTGTCGGGCAGGGACACCACGCCGTCGCGCACCACCAGGGGTTCGGCAAACGCCTCGCTGCGCTGGCGGTTGGGGTTGGCGTCCATCTCCACCATGCCGGCGCCGCCGATCGCGGCCTTGAACTGCAGGCTCGCCATCAGGCCGATGCCGCCGGCCAGCCAGTGCGGGCAGATCGACGCCGGCGTGCCCTGCAGGCGGCGCGCCAGTTGCAGGTTCTCGCTGATGCCGCCCCACTTGCCCAGGTCGGGCTGCAACACGCGCACCGCGCCGCGCTCGACGGCGTCGACGAAGCGCTGCTCGCCGAGCAGGTTCTCGCCCCCGGCGATGGGCAGCGAAGGCGCCAGCGCCGCCAGCAGCCGCCAGTCGTCCCACGCGGCATCGGCGCGCAGCGGTTCTTCGCACCAGGCGATGCCGGCTTCGGCCAGGCGCGGCAACCAGGCCTTGGCCTGCTCGACGGTCCAGCCCTGGTTGATGTCCACCATCAGCGTGGCGCCGCGCGGCAGCGCGTCGCGCGCGGCGGCGAGGCTGGCGTGGTCGGTCGCGTCGTCGAAGCCCAGCTTGATCTTGAAGCCGCGGTGGCCGGCGGCGTGCTGGGCGCGCACCGTCTCGGCCACGTGGCGCGGGCCGATGCCGCTGGCGTACACCGGCACCTCGCGCCGGCCGCCGAGCAACTGCCACAAGGGCTGGCCGGCGCGCTTGCCGAACAAGTCCCAGGCCGCCTGGTCCACGGCCGCGATCAGCTGCGCCATCGCGCCGTAGTCGGCGCACTGCAGGCGCAGGATGGCGAACAGCGCGTGCAGCCGGGCCTGCACCTCGGCGGGCGCGGCGAAGCGCTGGCCTTGCAGCGCGGGGCGCACGTACTGCTCGATCAGCGTCGCCTTGTAGCGCGCGCCGCCGGCGGGAAAGTTGCACCAGGCCTCGCCGAAGCCTTGCACGCCGTCGGCATCGGTCAGCCTGACGATCAGGCCCGGGCGCGAGTGCATGCTGCCGAACGAGGTGCGCACCGGCACGGCAATCGGATCGTCGAGCAGCCGCAGGTCGACCTGCGCGACCGTGGCCGGCGACCAAGCGACGGATGGGCGGGGCGCGTCGTCGATCGCCGCCATCAGTAGCCTGCGCTCTTGGCGGGCGCCGCGGCCTGGCGGCCGAACACGCCCATGTGCGACTTGATCGTTGCGTTCATGGCAGCCAGGTCAGAGCCGATGGCGACGAAATCGTAGCCGACCTCTGCCAGGCTGCGCGCCAGTTCCGCCGTCGGCGCCACCACGCCGGCCTTGCGCCCGGCGCGGTGCACGGCCTGCGGGGCCTGGCGCACCGCCGCCTGCACCTCGGGGTGCAGCACGTCGCCGAGGTGGCCCATGCTGGCCGCCAGGTCGCCGGGGCCGATGAAGACGGCGTCGACGCCGTCGACCGCCGCGATCTCGGGCATGCGGGCGTAGGCCTCGACCGTCTCCACCTGCACGATGACGAACAGCTCGGGCCCGCTGCGCACCAGGTAGTCAGCCAGCGTGCCGTAGTGGCTGGCGCGATGGACGGCGGCCACGCCGCGGATGCCGGCCGGCGGATAGCGCGTGGCGCGCACGGCGGCGGCCGCCTGCTCGGGCGTCTGCACCATCGGGAACATCAGCGTCTGCGCGCCGGCGTCGAGCACGCGCTTGACCGTCACCGCGTCGTTCCACGGCAGGCGCGTGATCGTGCCGGCCGGCGTGCCGGCCAGCGCGCGGTGGATGTCGACCATGTCGGGCAACTCGATCGGCACGTGCTCCATGTCGACGACGAGGAAGTCGAGCCCGCTCCAGCCCAGCGCCTCGGCGCAGGTGGCGGAAGCCGACATCAGCCAGGTGCCCAGCGGCGTTGGCGCTTCCTGCAGGCGGCGGGCGAAGCGGTTCTCGAAGCTCATGAGGTTCACCGTGAAGGGTTGGTGGGCGACGCTGGCGTCAACTCGATGGCGCGCTTTTCGACGAAGGCGCGCTCGGCCGCCAGCGAGACGGCGACGCTCGGCCGCGCCTGCTCGGGCGACATCACCGAGCGGCCCGCGTGGAAGCCCTGGTAGGCGCGGCGCAGGTTTTCTTCCAGCTCGAACACCTCGCCCGAGAGCGGGATGGTCAGCGTCTGCACGTCCGCATCGCCGCGCCGCAGCTTGAGCTCGAAGCTCGGCGTCAGCGTGCGGTCGAGCGTGCCGCTCCACCAGGTCCTCAAAGCGCCCGCGCTGCCGGCCAGTTCGAGCACCGTGTGGTGCTCGAAGCCGCCCAGGCATTGGTTGAGCACGGCGGTCGAGCCGTCGGCCCATTCGAGCACCACCGTGAAGTGCTCGCTCAAGGCGCCGCCGAGTTCGTTGCCGAAGGCGCTGACTTTCGCCGGCGGCCCGTTGCCTTGCGCGTACCAGAGGATGAGGTCGATGAAGTGCACCAGCTCTTCGAGCACCCACGAGCCGACGCGGCCCGGGTCGTAGCGCCAGCCGCCGGCGCCGCTGCGAAACGGCTTGCGGAACAGCGAGAGGTGCTGGTGGCGCACGGCGCCGATGGCGCCTTCGTCGAGCAGCGAGCGCACCAGGCCCCATTGCCGCGACACCCGCAGCTCGTGGTTGACGGCCACCTGCCGGCCGGCGCGCCGCGCGGCCGCGGCGACGGCGTCGCACTGCGCGAGGTCGAGGCCCAGCGGCTTCTCCAGGAAGACATGCTTGCCGGCTGCGAGCGCGTCGATGGCGGTCTGCGCATGCAGATGGTTAGGCAGCACGACGTTGACGACGTCGATGCCGTCGTCGCGCAGCATGGCGGCGCCGTCGTCGTACAGCCGTGCCGCGGGCACGGCCTCGGCCGCCGCCCGGCGCGCCGCCTCGCTGCGCGCCAGCACGGCCACCACCTGCGCGCCGTCGATGGCGCGGATGGCGGTCGCGTGCATCAGGCCCCAGGCCCCGAAGCCGGCCAGGGCCACGCGGGTGGGCTTCGTCGGAGAGGGGTTTGGCGAACTTATGCGGGCCTCGCGTTGCAAGCGGTGGAGTGGAGAGAGACGGCGCTGGTGGCTCGGATCGCTCAGCTCACGCGGCCGCGCGCATCGATGTCGAGGTGCCCGGCCGGCACGCCGCCGCGCGTGCACAGCAGCCGGTCGGCCAGGTTGCTGACGACGCAGGCGTGGTTGGGCAGCACCCTCACCTGCTGGCCGATGGCCGGCACCTCGGCGCAGGCCGAGACGTCGACGAAGCCATGCTCTTCGGCCAGCTTGTACAAACGCGCCTGCGGGTAGTCGATCAACAGCCCGTGGCCGACCTGGCCCGAGAGGTCGGACGACAGCGTCTTCGAGCCGGCGTCGATCAGCACGCGGCCCGGCTCCGGGTGGCTGACCACCGTGGCGACCACGGTCAACGCGCAGTCGGCCAGCGTGGCGGCGCCGAGCGCCACCATCTGGCGGTCGTTGTAGACGTAGGTGCCGGCGCGGTACTCGGTCTCGCCCAGCGTGCCGATGCGCGCGCGGTTGGGCGTGCCGCCGCTGCAGAGGGTGCGCAGCGGCTGGCCGCGCGCTGCGCATTCGCGCCGCGCCTGCGCGATGAACGCGGCGCTCGCCGACAGCTCGCCTTCCGGCGGATAGAGCAGCAGGCCGTCGAACACCAGGCCCGGCAGGCCGGCGATGTGGGCGGCGAGATCGGCGGCGGCGCCGGCCGTCGTCACGCCGCAGCGCTGGCGGCCGGTGTCGCACTCGACCAGCAGGCGCAGCGGCGCGCCCGCGCGGCCGGCCAGCGCCTGCGCATAGCCGTCGGCGGCCTCGCGGCTGTCGCAGCACAAGCTCAGCGTGCAGCGATCGGCCAGCGCACGCAGGCGATGGTGCTTGGCGACGCCGACCACGTTGTACGAGATCAGGATGTCGGCGATGCCGGCCGCGGCCATCACCTCGGCCTCGCCGAGCTTCTGGCAGGTGATGCCGATCGCGCCGGCCGCGAGCTGCAGGCGCGCCATGCGGATGGACTTGTGCGTCTTGATGTGCGGCCGGTTGGCCACGCCCTGCCGGTCGCACAAGGCCTGCAGGCCGGCGATGTTGCGCTCGGCGACGTCGAGGTCGACGACGGCCAGCGGCGTGTCCAGCGGCATGTCCAGCAACGGCATCGCTTGCGGCATCGCTTGCGCAGCAACGGCGTTCATGCCGCGGCCCCTTCGCGCGGCAGTTCCCAGGGCCGCGGCAGCGGCGCATGGTGGCGGCCGCCGCGCCACAGCGCCAGCGGCTTGAGCAGGCGCACGCCGTCGCGCTGCACGCCGGCCGCGTCGGTGAAGCGCAAGGCCACGTCGACGGGCTTGAGCAGCGCCACGTCGGCGCAAGCGCCAACGCCCAGGTGGCCAAGGTCCGGCCGCCGCAACGCCTGCGCCGGCGCGACGGTGACCATGCGCACCACGTCGCTCAGGCCGAGCCCGCAGTTCAGCAGCTTGTTCATGGTGTGCAGCAGGTCGAAGGCCGGGCCGTCGACGCTGAGGCCGTGCACGTCGCTGGAGATGCAGTCGGGCAGGAAGCCTTCGGCGATGGCGGCATCGGCGCTGGCAAAGCCGAAGGCGCCCATGCCGTGGCCGATGTCGAACAGCACGCCGCGCTGGCGGCCGCGGCGCAGCGATGGCAGCACGTGGCCGGCGTCGTCGACCGGCGCGTTCGGCGCCGGGCGGAAGCAATGGGTGAGGATGTCGCCGGCGCGCAGGCGGTCGACGATCTCGGCGTAGCCGGGCGGCGGCCGGCCGACGTGGCACATCACCGGCAGGGCGAGCAAGGCCGCGGCCTCGATGGCGCGGTCCAGCGCTTCGAGCCCGACCTCGCCAGACACCGCGCCGCCAAGGCGGACCTTGATGCCGACCACGCTGTCGGCATGGCGGCGCGCTTCTTCCACGCAACGCGGCACGTCGAGCAGCGCGCGGTGCGCCGCTTCGCCGACCATCACGCGGCGGTCGAAAGCGAAGATGCCCGGGAACGAGATGTTCAGGAAGGCCAGCACGCGCGTCGCGGCGCGGCCGATCACGAAGTCGGCCAGCCCCGCGTAGTTGCCGGCGCCGGCGCTGCCCGCATCGACCATGGTCGTGACGAGCGAGCGCCGCGCCACCGCGTCGGGGTCCACGCCATACGACGTGGCCTTGTGGTAGACGTGGGTGTGCAGGTCGATCAGGCCCGGCAGCGCGATGGCGCCGGCCGCGTCGTGCACGGCGGCGGCACCGGCCGTGCGCGCCAGGTCGCGGCCGAGGCGCGCGATGCGGCCGTTGCCGATGCCGATGTCGAGCGTCTCGTCGATGCCATGCGTGGGATCGATGACGCGGGCGCCGGCGATCACGGCGTCGAGCGGAGCGTCGAGCGCGGTGTCGAGCGAAGTGCCGAGTGAAGTGCGGTTCACCATGGCAGCGGCTGGCCGTCGAAGCTGACGTAGGTGCCCGTCTCGTGGTTGCCCATGCGCGCCACGGTGGCACGCATGGCGCTGACGCTGTCGCGCGCGCTCAGCGGCGCCTGCGGGCTGCCGCCGGCGGTGTTGACCCAGCCGGGGTGGATCATCGTGACGGCGACGCCGCGGCGGTGCAGGTCGAGCGCCAGGCTGCGGCCGACGGCGTTGAGCCCGGCCTTGCTGGCGCGGTAGCCGTAATGGCCGCCGGTGAGGTTGCTGGCGATCGAGCCCATGCGGCTGGTGACCAGCACGATGCGGCGGATGCCGCTGGCCGCCACGTTGTCGACGAAGGTCTCCACCAGCTTCAGCGCGCCCACAAGGTTGACGGCCAGCATGCGGTGCACGTAGTCGAAATCGAGCTGGCCCAAGTGCCCGCTGTCGAGGCCGATGCCGGCGTTGGAGACCAGCAGGTCGAGCGGCGCGCCGCCGATGCGTTGGCGCAAGGCCTCGAAGTCGCCGAAGGCCGTGACGTCGAGCGCCGCATGCTGCATGCGATCGTCGGCCAGCGCGTTGGCGATGTCGCGGTAGGTGGCCCACACGGTCCAGCCGGCATCGGCATATTGCTGCGCGAATTCGCGGCCGAGGCCGCTGTCGCAGCCGGTGACCAGCACGCTCGTCATGGCTTGGCCCTCGTGGTCGTCGTGACGGGTTGATCGAACAAGCTGAAGAAGGGCTCGGGCACGCCGCGCGCCCCCAACCCGTCGATGCTGAACAAGGCGCCGGCCTGCGGCCAGGCGGCGCGCTCGCCTTCGGCCAGCAAGCCGCTGGCGCTGCTGACGTACAGGCGGTCGAGCCGCGGGCCGCCGAAGGCCACCATCGTCGGGTGCTTGGCCGGCACCGCGATGCGCTCGACCAGGCGGCCGGCCGGCGAGATGCAGGCGACGGCCGCGCCATGCACCAGCGCGCACCAGTAGTTGCCTTCGCGGTCGCAGGTGGCACCGTCGGCGCGGCCTTCGATGTCGGCCGTCGAGAAAAAGACGCGCTTGTTGCCGATGCGGCCGCGTTCGAGGTCGAAGTCGTAGACCCACACGGTTTCGTCGCGGCTGTCGGCCAGGTACATGCGGCTGTCGTCGGGCGCGAAGGCGATGCCGTTGCCGATGATGAAGTCGCCGTCCATGCGCCGGGGCTGCAGGTCGGCGCCCAGCTGGAACAGCTCGGCCGAGCGGCCGATGAAATCGGAGTGCACGCTGGCACACCAGTAGCGGCCGCGGCGGTCGCACTTGCCGTCGTTGAGCATCAGCCGGCGCTCGCGCGCCAGCGGGTCGGCGAGCAGGCTGCAGTGCGCCTGGCCGTCGTGCAGGCGGATGTGCTGGAAGCCGGCGCGCGTGCCGGCAACCAGGCTGCCGTCGCGGCAGAAGACGAAAGAGCCGATGTCGAACGGCAAGGCGAAAGACTCGACGACGCCGCTTGCGGGGTCGAGCCGGCGGATGGCCGGCGCGAAGCTGTCCACCCAGTACAACCGCTGCTCGCCGGCATGCCACAGCGGCGATTCGCCCAGCCGGTCGGGCCCCGGCACGACGACTTGCACGTCGCTCATGGCCGAGGCTCCCGGCAGCGATAGCGCAGGCCGTAGCTCGCGCGCTCGCCCGGCGGCAACCGGCAGGTGGACGGGCGGCCGGCGAAGTCGCCTTCGAAGTCGTCGCGGTCGCCGTGGCCGGTCCACGACTCGATGCACAAGAAGGGCGCGCCGCGCGGCTGCCAGAACGCCCAATGCGCGAAGCCGCGGCTTTGCACGTCGACCGCCGAGCCGTCGGCCGCCTGCAGCGTGACGCTGCGGCTGCGCGCGTCCAGCAGGCACAGCGCTTCGTCGGCGAACAAGGCCTCGTCGAGCGCCAGCCGCCGCTGCGCCAGCGGAATGGCCCGGCGCGCCGCCGTGAACAGGCCTTGCGCGGAGATGACGGGCACCTCGGCGCGCTCGTCGGCCTCGAAGCGCAACTGCCCACCGCCCGCCCAGGGGAAGCCCGGGTGCAGCCCCAGCGAGTAAGGCAGTGGCCGCGTGCCGGTGTTGCCGACCTGCAGCTCGACCGTGAAGGCGCGCGCTTGCAGCGTGCAGTTCACGCGCAGCTCGAAGTCGAAGGGGTAGCAGGCACGCGTCGCGCCATCGCTGCGCAGCAGCAGGCCGACGCGGTCGGCCGACTGCTCGACGACGCTGAAGCTCGATGCAGCAGCGAACCCATGCGTCGGCATCGCGAGCGCCCGGTCGCCGAAGCGCGCCAGGCCGCCGCGCAAGCGGCCGACCACGGGGAACAGCAGCGGGCTGTGGCGCGGCCACCAGCGAGCGTCGCCCGACCACAGCCATTCGCGGCCGCCGCAGGACCAGGCGCACCATTCGGCGCCGCGCGTCGAGACGCGCGCCGTGGCGTCGCCGCAGGCCAGCGTCAAGGTCGCCGGCGTCACGCCGCGGCCTCGGCCGTCATCTCGGGGCTGGCGAGGTCTTGGTCCATGTCGTCGGGCAATCTACGCCAGCGCGGCGCCGGACGGCAAGGCCCGGCGCGCCCGGCAGGTCGACCTGTGCGGCGCGAACGACACGCTTCACGCCCAGGCCAGCTCGCCCGCCGCGGCGGGCAGGCCCGCGGCCAGGCCTTCGCGAACCGTCGGATGGCGCAGCGTGAAGCGCAGTTCGCGCTTGATGCGGCCGTTGTCCAGGCGGCGCGATTCGCTCATGAAGCTCAGGCTGGCGCCCGGCAGCTGGGCTTGCGCTTCGGCGCGGCCGAGGCGCGGCGGGCGCGGCAATCCGCTCAGGTCGGCCGCCAGGTCGAAGTAGTCGCCCATGCGCAGTTCGCTGTCGTCGCTGGCGTGCAGCACGCGCTGCGGGCGGCCGCGCAGCAGCGCCGCCACGCACAGCCGGGCCAGGTCGTCGGCGTGGATGTGGTTGGTGTAGACGTCGTCCTCGGCGCGCAGCACCGGGCTGCCGCGCCGCAGCCGCTCGCGCGGGTCGCCGCCGGGGCGGTCGGCGGCGTAGATGCCGGGCACGCGCAGGATGCTGACCGCCACGCCGTGGCGGCGGCCGAAGGCACGCAGCGCGCTTTCGGCATCGGCGCGGCGCCGCGCGCGGTCGGTGGCCGGCGCGATGGCGCGCGTTTCGTCGAAGCGCGCGCCGCCGCAGTCGCCGTAGACGCCGCTGGTGCTGGCGTAGACGATGCGGCGCAAGCCCCCATCGCGCGCCAGCGCCTGCAGCAGGTGGCGCGTGCGCGTGTCGGCGCTGCCATGCGCCGGCGGCGGCGCCAGGTGCAGCACGTGGTCGGCCAGGTGGGCCAGCCGGTGCAGGGTGGCCGGCTCGTCCAGGTTGCCCAGCAAGGGCAGCGCACCGGCCGCGCGCAGCGAGGCCAGGCGCTCGGGCGCGCTGGTCAGCGCCAGCACGCGCCAGCGCGGCTGCAGCAGGCGCAGCACGCGCAGCCCGATGTCGCCGCAGCCGACGATCAGCAGGCGCGGCCGGCGCGAGGCGGGTGCGGGAACGGGCATGGCGAGGCGGCTCGGGTCAAGGCGGGGCGCGACAGGGTGTGACAGCGCGAGGGCACAATCGGCGGCCCAGTGTAGGTGGGCGCAACCCGCAGCCGCCCGTGAAGGCACCACCGTGAGTTTTCAAGTCACCCTCAAGCCGGCCGAACGCAGCTTCTCCGTCGAGCGCGATGAGGCCATCCTCGCCGCCGCCATCCGCCAGGGCATCGGCCTGCCCTATGGCTGCCGCGACGGCGCCTGCGGCTCGTGCAAGAGCCGGCTGCTCGAAGGCCGCGTGATCCACGGCGCACACCAGCTCAAGGCCTTGTCGCAGGCCGAGGAGGAGGCCGGGCTGATCCTCACCTGCTGCGCGACGCCGCAGACCGACTGCGTGGTCGAGGCGCGCAGCGTGCCGGGCGCCGGCGAGCACCCGGTGCTGAAGATGCCCAGCCGCGTGATGGCCATCGAGCGCGCCGCGGCCGACGTGATCGTGCTGCGCATGCAGTTGCCGGCCAACCAGACCTTCCGCTACCGCGCCGGGCAGTACATCGAGTTCATCCTGCGCGACGGCTCGCGCCGCAGCTACAGCATGGCCACCGCGCCGCAGCGCCTGGGCAACCCGCCGGCGATCGAGCTGCACCTGCGCCACATGCCGGGCGGCAAGTTCACCGACCAGGCCTTCGGCACGCTGAAAGAAAAGGACATCCTGCGCATGGAAGGCCCGTTCGGCAGCTTCTTCCTGCGCGAGGACGGCGACAAGCCGCTGATCCTGCTGGCCAGTGGCACCGGCTTCGCGCCGATCAAGGCGCTGGTCGAGCAGATGCAGGACCAGGCCATCACGCGGCCCGCCGTGCTGTACTGGGGCGCGCGCCGCAAGGCCGACCTCTATCGGCACGACTGGTGCGTCGAGCAGGCCGCCGCGATGCCCACGCTGCGCTACGTGCCGGTGCTGTCGGAGCCGACGGCCGACGACGGCTGGAGCGGCCGCACCGGCTTCGTCCACCAGGCGGTGATGGCCGACTGGCCCGACCTCTCCGGCCACGAGGTCTACGCCTGCGGCGCGCCGGTGATGGTGGACGCCGCGCAGCGCGACTTCGTGCAGCGCTGCAGCCTGCCGGCCGAGGCGTTCTACGCCGACTCTTTCACCTCCGAAGCCGACAAGCACGGCGCCACGGCATGATCCATCGTCGTCACCTGCTGGCCGCGGCGCCAGGCCTGGCCCTGGCGCTGAATGCGGCGCCTTCGTGGGCGCAGCAAACCGCGCGCAGCATCCGCCTCGTCGTCCCCTACCCGCCCGGCGGACCGCTGGACGTGGTGGCGCGCGCGCTGGCCGAGCGCGTGAAGGACAGCCTCGGCACCGTGGTCGTCGACAACCGACCCGGCGCCGGCGGCAACCTGGGCGCCGACCTCGTCGCCAAGGCCGCGCCCGACGGCCAGACCCTGGTGATGGGCGCGGTGGCCACGCATGCCATCAACCCCTGGCTGTACGCCAGACTGCCCTACGACCCGGTGCGCGACTTCACGCCCATCACGCGCGTGGCCCAGGTGCCCAACGTGGTGGTGCTGAACGCGCAGACCGCGGCGCGCCTGCAGATCGACACGCTGGCCGACCTGGTGGCCTACGCCAAGCGGCACCCGGGGCAGCTCAACTACGGCAGCGGCGGCAACGGCAGCGCCGGCCACCTGGCCGGCGAGATGTTCAAGCGCCAGGCGGGGCTGTTCATCGTGCACATCCCTTACGCCGGCGGGCCGCCGGCGCAACTGGCGCTGCTCTCGGGGCAGGTCGACTTCACGATCGACAACCTGGCCACGGCCTCGGCCAACATCCGCAACGGCAAGCTCAAGGCGCTGGCGGTGACCACCGCGCGGCGCGCGGCCGCGATGCCCGAGCTGCCCACCGTGGCCGAAGCCGGCGCCCAGCTCGGCCTGGCGCAGTTCGACATCCACACCTGGTTCGGCCTGTTCGGCCCGGCGCACCTGGACCCGGCGCTGACGCAAAGGCTCAACAAGGCCTTCATCGACGCGCTGGCCACGCCCGAGTTGAAGGCCCGCATGACCACGCTGATGGCCGAGGCCGCGCCGACCACGCCCGAACAGTTCGGCGCCTTCGTGAAATCCGAGCTGGCGAAGTACGAGGCGGTGGTGAAGGCCAGCGGGGCGAAGGCGGATTGACCACCCTATAGTGGCGGCCGTCCGGCTGCGGCCGGCCTTGCGACCACACTTTCAACTGGAGGACTTTCCGATGCGCCGTACCACCTTGACCCTGGCCCTGACGGCCGGCGTGGCCTTGCTGGCCGCTTGCCAGAGCACGTCCAGCCCCGGCAGCTCATCGAGCAGCACCGCCGCGACGCCGGCGCCGGCCGCCGCGTCGAACAAGATCGGGCCCGGCATGAACGCCCGCGGCGAGGTGGTCGACTCATCCAAGGTCGAAGCGGGCTACGGCCAGAAGGTCAAGGGCGTGGGCGACTGGGAAGGCGAGATCACCGGCAAGCCGGCGCCCGGCACCAAGTTCACGCGGCTGCAGATCGGCATGAGCCGCCAGCAGGTGCTGGACATCGTGGGCCAGCCCACCGACCAGGGCGCCTACGTCACCGGCAAGGCCTGGATCCCGTTCTTCTTCGGCGCCGACCGCTACCGCCACGAACTGGCCTACAAGGGCCAGGGCCGGCTGATCTTCGCCGGCTCGGGCGGCTTCGATTCCAACGCCCACCTGATCTGGATCATCCACAACGCCAGCGACACGGGCTATCGCTGAGCGCCGGCGCGCCGGGGGCGGCTGGCTTCACTCGCCCAGGTAAGCCGCCCTCACCTTGGGATCGTCCAGCAGCGCCTTGGCTTCGCCGCTCATCGTGATCTCGCCGGAGTCCATCACGTAGCCGCGGTTGGCCAGGCTCAAGGCGCGGCTGGCGTTCTGCTCGACCAGCAGCACCGTGGTGCCGCGGCCGTGGATGTCGGCCACCACCTCGAAGATCTTGTCGACCATGATCGGCGACAAGCCCATGCTGGGCTCGTCCAGCAGCAGCAGCTTGGGGCGCGCCATCAGCGCGCGGCCCATCGCCAGCATCTGCTGCTCGCCGCCGCTCATGGTGCCGGCCAGCTGGTTGCGGCGCTCCTTCAGGCGCGGGAAGATGGCGAACACCTTCTCGATGTCGGCATCGACCTCGTTGTCGTTGCGCACGAAGGCGCCCATCTGCAGGTTCTCGGTGATGGTCATGCGGGTGAAGGTGCCGCGGCCCTCGGGCACCATCACCAGGCCTTGCTTGACCAGGTCCCAGGGCCCCTGGCCCTTGATCGGGCGGCCCATGAACTCGATGTCGCCGGCGGCCACCGGCTGGGTGCCGGTGATGGCCTTCAGCGTCGTCGTCTTGCCGGCGCCGTTGGCGCCGATCAGGCTGACCAGTTCGCCCTGGCGCACCTCGAAGCTCACGCCCTTGACGGCCTGGATGCCGCCGTAGGCCACCTTCAGGCCGCTGACCTTCAGCATCGTCGCGCTCATCGCTCAATGTCCTCCGGTGCCGAGGTAGGCCTCGATCACCTTCTCGTTCTTCTGCACCTCGGACGAGGTGCCCTCGGCGATCTGCTTGCCGTAGTCGAGCACGGTCACGCGGTCGCACAGGCCCATCACCAGCTTGACGTCGTGCTCGATCAGCAGAATGGTGCGGTTGTCGTGGCGGATGCGGTCGATCAGCTCGCGCAGCACCACCTTCTCGGTGGCGTTCATGCCGGCGGCCGGCTCGTCGAGCGCGATCAGCTGCGGGTCGGTGGCCAGCGCGCGGGCGATCTCCAGCCGGCGCTGGTCGCCGTAGCTCAGCGTGCGCGCCTTGTAGTCGGCATAACGGCCGATGCCGACGTAATCGAGCAGTTCCTGCGCGCGCGCCTTGATCGCCGCCTCCTCGGCCTTGAAGCCGGCGGTGCGGAAGATCGCGCCGAGCAGCCCCGAGCCGGTGCGCACGTGGCGGCCGACCATCACGTTCTCCAGCGCCGTCATCTCGGGGAACAGGCGGATGTTCTGGAAGGTGCGCGCGATGCCGGCCTTGGCCACCTCGTGCACCGCGGCCGGCTTGTAGGGCTTGCCGCCCAGCTCGAAGCTGCCCGAGTCGGGCGTGTAGAGCCCGGTGATGACGTTGAAGAAGGTCGTCTTGCCGGCGCCGTTGGGGCCGATCAGCCCGTAGACCTGGCCGCGCTGGATCTTGATGCCGACGTCGGACAAGGCCTGCAGCCCGCCGAAGCGCTTGGACACGCCTTGCACGTGGAGGACGGTATCGCTCATGTCTGCCCCTGGTCCGGCGAGTACGTCGGCCGATCCCCCGAGGGGATGGCGGGCCGGCTTGGGAGCGGCCCGGCGCTCGGCCCGCCTCTGACGTTTGATTGCCTCATATGCGGTCCCAGGCCTTCAACGGGTGGGCGCCGGCACGGCCTTGCCGTGCTCGGGCGACGGCCACAGCCCGCGCGGGCGCAGCAGCATGATGATGATCATCGCCAGCGCGATCAGCAACTGGCGCAGGATGGCCGCGTCGATGCGGCCGCCGCTCATGTTCTGGATGTCGCCGGCCACATAACGCAGCACTTCGGGCAACGCGGCCAGCATCAGCGCGCCGAGGATCACGCCGGGGATGTGGCCCAGCCCGCCGAGCACGATCATCGCCACGATCATCACGCTCTCCATCAGGCTGAACGACTCCGGCGAGACGAAGCCCTGGAAGGCCGCGAACATCGAGCCCGACACGCCGCCGAAGGTGGCGCCCATGCCGAAGGCCAGCAGCTTCATGTTGCGCGTGTTGATGCCCATCGCCTTGGCGGCGATCTCGTCCTCGCGGATGGCCATCCAGGCGCGGCCGATGCGGCTGGTCTCCAGCCGGTGGCAGATGACCACGCTGCCGACCACCAGCGCCAGGAACAGGTAGTAGTACAGCGTGACCGAGGGGATGCGGAAGTCGCCGATCTCCAGCGCCTTGCCGAAGTCGAAGCCGAAGATGCGCATCGAGTCGATGCGGTCCAGCCCGCGCGGCCCGTTGGTGATGTTGACCGGCTGCTCCAGGTTGTTCATGAAGACGCGGATGATCTCGCCGAAGCCCAGCGTCACGATGGCCAGGTAGTCGCCGCGCAGCTTGAGCACCGGCGTGCCCAGCAGCACGCCGGCCAGGCCGGCCAGCAGCGCGGCGGCCGGCACCACCACCCAGATCGGCGTGTGCAGCCCGTTCGGGAAGACCTGCGCGAACCACTCGAAGTTCTCGCCCAGGTGGGGGCTGGCCATCAGCGCGTACATGTAGGCGCCCACGGCGTAGAAGGCGACGAAGCCCAGGTCCAGCAGCCCGGCATAGCCGACCACGATGTTGAGGCCCAGCGCCAGCAGCACGTACAGCAGCGCGATGGCCATGATGCGCACCCAGCCCTGGCCGAACTGCTGCACGAACAGCGGCAGCGCAACCAGCGCCACCGCGCACACCAGGAAGACGACGAACTTGTTCTTCATGGCGTTCCTCAGGCGCGGTCGGCCACGCGCTCGCCCAGCAGGCCGGCGGGCCTGAGCGTCAGCACCAGGATCAGCGCCGCGAAGGCGAAGATGTCGACGTACTGGCTGCCGAGCACGCCGCCCGTCAGGTCGCCCAGGTAGCCGGCGCCGATGGCCTCGATCAGGCCCAGCAGCACACCGCCCACCACCGCGCCGGCCAGGTTGCCGATGCCGCCCAGCACGGCGGCCGTGAACGCTTTCAGCCCCGGCAGGAAGCCCATGCTGTGCTGCACGGTGCCGTAGTTGGCGGCCCACATGACGCCGGCCACGGCCGCCAGCGCCGCGCCGATGATGAAGGTGGCCGAGATCACCATGTCGGGGCGCACGCCCATCAGCGAGGCGACGCGCGGGTTCTCGGCCGTGGCGCGCATCGCGCGGCCGAGCTTGGTGCGGTTGACGAGGTACATCAGCGCCAGCAGCAGCACCACGGTCAGGCCGAGGATCATGCACTGCGTGATGGTGATCACCGGCCCGCCGAGGTCGATGGGCGCCGACGGCAGCAGCGACGGGTACGGCTTGGGATTGGGCTTCCAGACGATCATCGCCAGCGTCTGCAGCAGCAGGCTCATGCCCATCGCGGTGATCAGCGGCGCCAGCCGCGGCGCGTTGCGCAGCGGTTTGTAGGCGAACTTCTCCACCGTGAAGTTGAGCGCCGCGCAGACGACGATGGCCGCCAGCATCGAGATGAGCAGCAGCAGCCACCCGGGCAGGCCCGAATCGGACATCGCGGTGACCAGCGTCCAGCTCACCATGGCGCCGACCATCAGCACCTCGCCGTGCGCGAAGTTGATCAGGTTGATGATGCCGTACACCATGGTGTAGCCCAGGGCCACCAACGCATACATGCTGCCCAGCACCAGGCCGTTGATGACCTGCTGGATGAAGATCTCCATCGCGTGTGACTCCTGTCCTGCTTGATGTCCGCCCGTCCCGGCACGGATCTCGTGCGGCTGCCGGCGTTGTCGCTATTAGCAAGAACCCGGCCTGTTGGGCCGGGTTCGTTGGGTGGCGGATTCTAGGTGCCGCGGCGGCTGGTGCCGGGCAGGTGTTTCCCGCGTCAGGCGGGCACCGTCCGGTATCGAGGCATGCTCAAGACGCATCGGCCGGCGGCTGTCGCGCGGCCTCGTTGAGCCGGCGCAACTCGGCCAGGCGCTCGCCGATGCGCAGTTCCAGGCCGCGCGCACTGGGCTCGTAGAAGCGCCGCTCGGGCACATCGTCGGGAAAGTAGTTCTCGCCGGCGGCGAAGGCACCGGCCTCGTCGTGCGCGTAGCGGTAGCCGGCGCCGTGGCCGAGCTGCTTCATCAGCCGCGTCGGCGCGTTGCGCAGCCGCTCGGGCACCGGCCGCGTGCCGTCTTGCTTGACGGCCGCGCGCACCTCGTTCCAGGCGCGGTAGACGGCGTTGGACTTCGGCGCCACCGCCAGATAGGCCACCGCTTCGGCAATCGCCAGCTCGCCTTCGGGCGAGCCCAGGCGCTCGTAGACCTCGGCAGCATCGAGCGCCAGCCGCAGCGCCCGCGGGTCGGCCAGGCCGACGTCTTCGCTGGCCATGCGGATCACGCGGCGCGCCAGGTAGCGCGGGTCGGCGCCGCCGTCGAGCATGCGCGCCAGCCAGTACAGCGAGGCGTCGGGGTCGGAGCCGCGCACCGCCTTGTGCAGCGCGGAGATGATGTCGTAGAACTGGTCGCCGCCCTTGTCGTAGCGGCGCAGCAGCTCGCCCAGCGTGCGCTCCAGCGCCGGCTCGTCCAGTTCGAATTCGCCGGCCGCGCCTTCCACCAGGCTTTCGTAGGCGTTGAGTAGCCGGCGGCCGTCACCGTCGGCATGCGCCACCAGCCGCGCGCGGGCGGCGGCCGTCAGCGGCGGCGCCTGCAGTTCGGCCGCGGCACGGTCGAGCAGCAGCGACAGCTCGTCGTCGGCCAGCACCTTCAGCACATGCACCGTGGCGCGCGACAGCAGCGCCGAGTTGACCTCGAACGACGGGTTCTCGGTCGTCGCGCCGATGAAGGTGAAGAGGCCCGATTCGACGTGCGGCAGGAAGGCGTCCTGCTGCGCCTTGTTGAAGCGGTGCACCTCGTCGACGAAGACCAGCGTGCGCCGCCCGCGCCGCGCCTCGCGCTGCGCGGCGTCGACCGCCTCGCGGATGTCCTTGACGCCGGCCAGCACCGCCGACAGCACGATGAACTGCGCCTCCACCGCATGCGCCAGCAGCCGCGCCAGCGTGGTCTTGCCGACGCCCGGCGGGCCCCACAGGATCATCGAATGCACGCGGCCGCTTTCCAGCGCCGCGCGCAGCGGCCGGCCCGGCGCCAGCAGGTGGCGCTGGCCGATCACCTCGTCCAGCGTGCGCGGGCGCAGCCGCTCGGCCAGCGGCGCGGCCAGACCGGGCGCCGGATCGGCGGCGCTGGCGGTGCCTCCGGTGCCCTCGGTGCCGCCACGGCCACCACGCTGGGGCGAGTCTTCCTCGAACAGCGAGTCCTGCTGCGCGGCCATCGACAGACGCCGCTACTGCTCCACCACGTCGGCCCCGGCCGGCGGCGTGAAGCGGAACTGCTCCGGCGCGATGGCAGCATTGGCCGCGAAGCCGCTGAACTGCAGCAGCGAGCGCTGGCCGAAGTTGTCGACGATCTCCACCGCCGCCAGCTCCTTGCCCTTGAAGCCGACCTTCATGCTCTTGAACGAGCCGTCGGCCGCCTTCGGCGTGGCCAGCGCCCAGTCGAGCCCGCCTTGCGGGCTTTCCGCCTTCAGCGTGAAGTCGGCGTCCAGGCTGCCGCCGGCCAGCAGCGCCGCCGGCGTGCTGCCCAGCGCCTGCGCCAGCTTGCGCGAACTGGCCTGGTTGAGGTCGGCGTCGTAGATCCAGACCTTGGCGCCGTCGGCAACGATCAACTGCTCGAACGGCTTGGCGTAGGCGAAGCGGAAGCGGTTGGGGCGCTGGAACTCGAAGCTGCCGCTGCTCACCTTCTTCTTCGCACCGTCGACCGAGGTGACGGTCTGCGTGAACGCGGCGCGGCCGCTCTTCACGTCGCGCACGAAGTCGCGCAGCGTGTCGACGGCATCGGCGTGCGCGGCGCCGGCGGCGCCAGCGGCAAGCACCAGCGCGATCAAAGCGGCAGCTCTCATTCGTCCTTCTTCGGCAGCAGCAGGTCGCGGTTGCCGTTGGTGGCCATGGCGCTTACGAGTCCGCTCTTCTCCATTTGTTCCAACAGCCGCGCCGCGCGGTTGTAGCCGATGCGCAGGTGGCGCTGCACCAGCGAGATCGACGCCCGCCGGTGCTGCAGCACCACGGCCACCGCCTGGTCGTACAACGCATCGCCCTCGCCGCCGCCGGTGGGGCCGTCGAGATTGAGCGCGCCGTCGCCGTCGCCTTCGAGCAGGCCGCCTTCGAGGATGCCTTCGATGTAGTTCGGCTCGCCCTGGCTGCGCAGGTAGTCGACGACGCGGTGCACCTCGTCGTCGCTGACGAAGGCGCCGTGCACGCGCACCGGCACGCCGCTGCCGGGCGGCAGGTACAGCATGTCGCCCTGGCCCAGCAGCGCTTCGGCGCCCATCTGGTCGAGGATGGTGCGGCTGTCGATCTTGCTGCTGACCTGGAAGCTCAATCGCGTCGGGATGTTGGCCTTGATGAGGCCGGTGATCACGTCGACGCTGGGCCGCTGCGTCGCCAGGATCAGGTGCAGCCCGGCGGCGCGCGCCTTCTGCGCCAGGCGGGCGATCAGCTCCTCGATCTTCTTGCCGACCACCATCATCAGGTCGGCCAGCTCGTCGATCACCACCACGATGTGCGGCAGCCGCTCCAGTGGCTCGGGTTGCTCCGGCGTCAGGCTGAAGGGGTTGCCGATCGATTCGCCGCGCTCGGCGGCGTCGGCGATCTTCTTGTTGTAGCCCGAGAGGTTGCGCACCCCGAGCTTGCTCATCAGCTTGTAGCGGCGCTCCATCTCGCCGACGCACCAGTTCAGCGCGTTGGCAGCCTGCTTCATGTCGGTGACCACCGGCGCCAGCAGGTGCGGGATGCCTTCGTAGACCGACATCTCCAGCATCTTGGGGTCGATCAGGATCAGCCGCACGTCGCGCGCCTCGGCCTTGTACAGCAGGCTCAGGATCATCGCGTTGATGCCCACCGACTTGCCCGAGCCGGTCGTGCCGGCCACCAGGCAGTGCGGCATCTTGGCCAGGTCGGCGACCACCGGGTTGCCGATGATGTCCTTGCCCAGGCCCATGGTCAGCAACGACGCCGCATCGTTGTAGACCTGCGAGCCCAGGATCTCGGCCAGCCGGATCGTCTGACGTCGCGCGTTGGGCAGTTCGAGCGCCATGTAGTTCTTGCCCGGCACCACCTCGACGACCCGGATGCTCACCAGCGACAGCGAGCGCGCCAGGTCCTTGGCCAGGTTGACGATCTGCGCGCCCTTGACGCCGGTGGCCGGCTCGATCTCGTAGCGCGTGATCACCGGCCCCGGCTGCGCCGCCACCACGCGCACCTCGACGCCGAAATCTTTCAGCTTCTTCTCGATCAGCCGGCTGGTCATCTCCAGCGACTCGGGCGTCACGCTCTCCTGGCGGCCGGGCGCGGCATCCAGCAGGTCGACCTGCGGCAGCTTGGTGTCGGACAGCTCCTTGAACAGCGGCTGCTGGCGCTCGCGCGCCACGCGCTCCGACTTGGGCACCTGCAGCACCGGCGGCTCGATCACCAGCGGCACGTGCTCTTCCTCGGTCTGGCGCTCCAGCTCCAGCTCGACGTCGTGTTCGCGCTCGCGCTGCGCCAGTTCGCCGATGCGGCGGTCCTGCTCCTGCTCCTTGCGCTCCTGGCGGCGCTCCAGCAGCGCTTCCACGCGCTCGCCGATGGCGTCGGCCAGCCGCGCCCAAGAGAAGCGCAGCGCCATCGCCAGGCCCAGCAGCCCCAGCACGATCCAGACGACGCCCGAGCCGGCGAAGCCCAGCCAGCGCATCGACGCCGGTCCCAGCACATAACCCAGCACGCCGCCGGCATGGCCGGGCAGCGCCGCCTCCCAGCGGTACAGGCGCGTCCACTCCAGGCCGCAGCTGGCCAGCAGCAGCAGCGCCAGCCCGGCCCAGAACATCCAGCGCGGCGGCCGCGGCGCCGCGGCGCCCAGCGGCCCGCGCAAGGCGCGCGCCAGCGCCGACAGCCAGGCCCGCCACGTCACCGGCACCAGCCACCAGGCCGACCAGCCGAACAGGAACAGCAGCAGGTCCGACACCCAGGCACCGATGGCGCCGGCCTTGTTGCGCACCGCCTCGCCGCTGCCCGAGGTGGTGAACGCCGGATCGGCCGCGTGGTGCGTGGCCAGCGCCAGCAGCAGCAGCGCGCAAGCGACGAAGCCCAAGGCCAGCATCAACTGGCGCCGCGCGCCCATCATCGGCGGCTGGGCGTCGCGCGTGCCCATGGCCGTGCCAGCGGCGGCGGCGGCGCCGTCGGCCTGCAAGGAGCCGAGAGGAAAACTCATGCGCACATTGTGCGCGATGGCGGCCGACGGCCGGCCGCGTTCAGTCGTTCTGCAGCCGTTCCTTGATGACCACGAAGCCGTTCTCCTGCGTCTCGATGACGCCGCGGTCTTCCAGGTCCTTCATCACGCGGCTGACCATCTCGCGCGAGGCGCCCACCACCTTGGCCATGTCCTGGCGCGACACCTTGTGGCGGATGATCTTGATGCCGTTGTCTTCCTCGGCCATGTCGAGCAGCGTGCGCGCGACGCGGCCGTACACGTCCAGCAGCGCCAGCGATTCGATCTGCCGGTCGGCGTTGCGCAGCCGGCGCACCAGGCCGCGCAGGATGGCGTAGGCCAGCGTCGAGCCCTCGGGCAGGCAGCGCGCGAAATCGCCGCGCGCCAGCACCAGCATGTCGGTCTGCACCTCGGCGCGCACGGTGGCCGAGTGCGGCTCGTTGTCGATCAGGCTCATCTCGCCGACGTAGTCGCCCGACTCCAGCACCGCCAGGATGACCTCGCGTCCGCGCGAGTCGGAGGTCAGCACCCGCGCCCGGCCGTTGAGCAGGATGAAGAGCGCATTGCTCTTGCGCCCCTGCTCCACCACCAGCTCGCCGCGGCGAAAGCGCCGCTTGACCACGCTGTCGGCCACGGCCTGCGCCTGGTCGGCGGTGAGCATCGAGAACAGCGGGACCCGGCGGATGAGATCCAGGTTCGACAACATCGACATGGGCAGTCCTCTCTTGTTGTGACGATCGCAGCGGCCCCGGCTCCTGGCCCCGGGGCTTGTCCGCAGGGCCCGCGGCCGGGCCGCGGGTCTGCAAGAATCCGCCTATTGTGCCCACAGGCGCCGTGGCGGCCAGCGGCAGCGGCCCCTGGCTGCGCTGCGCGGCCTGCAATCCGTGGGCCTGACGCGACGGCGCCGCCCAACGACCCTGCCAATTCCTGCCTTCCACCATGAGCGAATCGACCACCCATGCCCGCGTTCTGATCCTCGGCTCCGGGCCGGCCGGCTACACCGCGGCGCTGTACGCCGCGCGCGCCAACCTGCAGCCGCTGCTGATCACCGGCCTGGCCCAGGGCGGGCAGTTGATGACGACGACCGAGGTCGACAACTGGCCGGCTGACGTCAAGGGGGTGCTGGGCCCCGACCTGATGCAGCGCTTCCTGGAGCACGCCGAGCGCTTCAACACCAAGGTCGTGTTCGACCACATCGCCAAGGTCGACTTCAGCCGCCGCCCCTTCGTGCTGGAAGGCGACAACGGCCGCTACACCTGCGACAGCCTGGTCATCGCCACCGGCGCCAGCGCCAAGTACCTGGGCCTGCCCAGCGAACAGGCCTTCATGGGCAAGGGCGTCAGCGGCTGCGCCACCTGCGACGGCTTCTTCTATCGCAACCAGGACGTCTGCGTCGTCGGCGGCGGCAACACGGCGGTGGAAGAAGCGCTGTACCTGTCCAACATCGCGTCCAAGGTGCACCTGATCCACCGCCGCGACAAGTTCCGCGCCGAGCCCATCCTGGTCGACAAGGTGATGGCCAAGGCCGCCGCCGGCAAGATCGAGTTGCACCTGTGGCACACGCTGCAGGAAGTGCTGGGCGACGCCAGCGGCGTCACCGGCGTGCGGCTGGCGTCCACGCAAGGCGGGCCGACGGTGGACCTGGCGGTCAAGGGCTGCTTCGTGGCCATCGGCCACCAGCCCAACACCGACATCTTCAAGGGCCACCTGGAGATGAAGGACGGCTACATCGTCACGCGCACCGGGCTCGACGGCTTTGCCACCGCCACCAGCGTGCCCGGCGTGTTTGCCGCCGGCGACGTGCAGGACCACGTCTACCGCCAGGCCATCACCAGCGCCGGCACCGGCTGCATGGCGGCGCTGGACGCGCAGCGCTTCCTGGAGCAGGTGGAAAGCTGAAAACCGCGTTGCGGCTATACTTCGCAGCTTTGCCGGAAAACCGGCAACAGGCTACCGCCACCTGATCCTGGCGAGGTCAAGCCGTCACACACCGAGGCCAGCGCGAGCCAGCAAGCGCGACCGAGGTGCCGGCTGTTTTCAAAGAAGAGAGCTGTCATGGCACGCAAGTGCGAAGTCACGGGCAAGGGCCCGATGGTGGGAAACAACGTCTCCCACGCCAACAACAAGACCAAGCGCCGGTTCCTGCCGAACCTGCAGTACCGCCGCTTCTGGGTCGAGAGCGAGAACCGCTGGGTGCGCCTGCGCATCTCCAACGCGGCGCTGCGCCTGATCGACAAGAAGGGTATCGACGTGGTCCTGAAGGACCTGCGCACCCGCGGCGAAGCCTGAGACCCACCGACGATAGGAGCATCCCATGGCCACCAAAGGCGGACGCGAAAAGATCAAGCTCGAGAGCACGGCCGGCACCGGCCACTTCTACACCACCAACAAGAACAAGAAGACGACGCCCGAGAAGCTCGAATTCCTGAAGTTCGATCCCAAGGCGCGCAAGCACGTGCTGTACAAGGAAACCAAGCTGAAGTGAGCGGGCGGCCGGCAACGGCCCCTTCACCCTGAACGAACCCGCCCGCGTGGCGGGTTTGTCGCTTCTGGCGCCTGCGGCACCCGCGGCACCAGCGCCAGCCAGGCCTGCAGCAGCGGCTGCGCCTCGTCGTCGGGGCGCCAGACGCAGTGCAGTTCCGACGTGGCGTCGACGTCCTTCAGCGCGATGAAGCGCACGCCGGCCAGGCCCGAGCGGCGCATCGGCGCCGGCGCGATGGCCACGCCCAGGCCTTGCGCCACCGCCGCCACCACCGACAGCCAGTGCCGCAGTTCGTGGCGCACGCGCGGGTAGAAGCCCGCCTGCGCGCACAGCTCGACGATTTGCGCGTGATAGGCCGGCGAGACCTCGCGCGAGAACAGGATGAAGGCCTCGTCGCGCAGCGCGCCGAGCGCCACCGAGCGCCGGGCCGCCAGCGCATGCGTGTCGGCCACGCAGGCGACGAAGGGCTGGGCGTCGACCTGCAGCGAACGCAAGGCGTCGGGCGTGCGGCGGCCGTGGACGAAGGCCACGTCCAGCTCGCGCCGCAGCAGCGCGTCGATCTGCTCCTGCGAATTCAGCTCCACCAGCGACAGCGCCACGCCCGGGTGCGCGCGCGCGAAGGCCTGCATCCAGCCCGGCAGCCCGCGGTACAGCAGCGAGCCCACCATGCCCACGCGCAAGCGGCCCACGGCGCCGGCGGCCACGTCGCGCGCCAGCGCTTTCGCCTCGTCGGCCTGCGCCAGCAGCGAACGCGCCCGCGGCACGAAGGCCTGGCCGGCCGCCGTCAGCCGCACGCCCTTGCTGTCGCGGTCGAACAGCCGCGCGCCGACGCTGGCTTCGAGCTGCTGGATGCTCAAGGACAGCGGCGGCTGCGTCATCGCCAGCCGCTGCGCGGCGCGGCCGAAATGCAGCTCGTCGGCCAGCGCCAGGAAGTGCCGCAGGTGGCGAAGCTCCATTTGCCGATCATATCGACGCAGCCAGAAATTGAATTGGACGTGAATCGCCGCCGCTGCCGATACTGCGCGCCCGACGACGCAGCCCCGAAGGACGCCGATGACCGCCGAGCACCCCATTCCCGACGCCCGCGGCACCAATCTGTACGCCGCCGACGCCGAGCTGCAGGCCCTGCTGCCGCTGTACCTGCCGGCCGACCTGCTGGCCCACCTGCAGCCGCATCTGCAGCGCCTGGGCGCGCTGGCCGGCGGCGTGCTGGACGACCTGGCGCTGGCCGCCGACAAGCACCCGCCGCTGCTGGAGCACCGCACGCGCACCGGCATCGATGCGCAGCGCATCGTCAAGCACCCGGCCTACGTCGAGCTGGAGCGCGTGGCTTTCAGCGAGTTCGGCCTGGCCGCGCTGTCGCACCGCGGCGGCGTGCTGGGCTGGCCGCAGGCGATGCCGGCGGCCGCCAAGTACGCACTGTCGTACCTGTTCGTGCAGGCCGAGTTCGGGCTGTGCTGCCCGCTGTCGATGACCGATTCGCTGGCGCGCACGCTGCGCAAGTTCGGCGCGCCGGCACTGGTGCAGCGCTACCTGCCGGCGCTGACGACGCAGGATTTCGACCAGCTCGCCCAAGGCGCGATGTTCATGACCGAGCAAGGCGCGGGCTCCGACGTGGCCGCCACCACCACGCGCGCCGAAGCCCAGGCCGACGGCAGCTACAAGCTGTGGGGCGACAAGTGGTTCTGCTCCAACCCCGACGCCGGGCTGGCCATGGTGCTGGCGCGCATCGCCGGCGCGCCCGCGGGACTGAAGGGCATCTCGCTCTTCCTGCTGCCGCGCCGGCGCGGCGACGGCAGCGGCAACGCCTACCGCATCCTGCGGCTGAAGGACAAGCTGGGCACGCGCTCGATGGCCAGCGGCGAGATCCGCTTCGAAGGCGCCGAGGCCTGGCTGGTCGGCGAGGCCGGCCGCGGCTTCAACCACATGGCCGACATGATCAACAACTCGCGGCTGTCCAACGGCATGCGCGCCGCCGGGCTGATGCGCCGCGCCTACGGCGAAGCGCTGCACGTGGCCACGCACCGCGAGGCCTTTGGCCGCCGCCTGGTGCAACTGCCGCTGATGCGGCGCCAGCTGCTCAAGCTGCTGCTGCCCACCGAGCAGGCGCGCACCATGCTCTTGCAGACCGCCGATGCGCTGCGCCGCGCCGACGCCGGCGAAGACGGCGCCTATGCGCTGACGCGCATCCTGACGCCGCTTATCAAGTTCCGCGCCTGCCGCGACGCGCGCAAGGTCACCGGCGACGCGATGGAAGTGCGCGGCGGCTGCGGCTACATCGAGGAATGGAGCGACCCGCGGCTGCTGCGCGACGCGCACCTGGGCTCGATCTGGGAAGGCACCAGCAACATCGTTGCGCTGGACGTGATCCGCGCCATCCGCCGCGAAGGCTCGCTGCCAGTGCTGCAGCAACATCTGCAGACGCTGCTCGACGGCGCCGAGCTGCACGCCGCGGCGCGCGCGGTGTTCGACGGCGCGCTGCAGCGCACGCTGGCGCTGGCCGCCCGCGTGGCCGAAAGCCATGGCCGCGACGACCACGCGGCGCGCCAGGCGGCATCCGCGCTGTACCACGTGAGCAGCGCCGTGGCGATGGCCTGGGAAGCCACGCGCTGCCGCTCGGCCCGGCGCATGACGCTGGCGCAGCTGGTGCTGCGGCAACGCGTGCTGCCGCAAGACCCGTTGCAGCCGCAGGACGCGCCGGCCTCGGCCGACGAGCTGCTGCAACCCGCGGCGGCAGCGACCGCCGCGCCGGCCGCAGTCAACCTGTTCTGACCGATCGACCAGCGAACACCGGAGACAAGCCCCATGAACCTTCGCCGCCCCCTGCTCCACGCCTTGCTGGCCGCGCCGCTGTGGCTGGCCGGCCCGCCTCTGCAAGCCGCCGACTTTCCGACCAAGCCGCTGACGCTGGTCGTGCCTTTCGCGCCCGGCGGCCCCACCGATGCGATGGCGCGCGTCTTGGCCGCCGCGCTGAAGGGGCCGCTCGGGCAAACGGTGATCGTCGACAACAAGCCCGGCGCCGGCGGCAACATCGGCGCCGAATGGGTGGCACGCGCGCCGGCCGACGGCTACACCATGCTGTTCGGCACCTCGGGGCCGTTGGCGATCAACCAGTTCCTGTACCCCAAGATGGCCTACGACCCGCTGCGCAGCTTCGCGCCGGTGATCGAGATCGGCGACCTGCCCAACGTGCTGGTCGTCAACCCAAGCGTACCGGCGCGCAACGTGCAGGAGCTGGTCGCGCTGGCCAAGGCGCGGCCGGGCACGCTGAGCTATGCCTCGTCGGGCAACGGCGCCTCGTCGCACCTGGCCGGCGTGATGTTCAACCTGCGCGCCGGCACCGACTTGCAGCACATCCCGTACAAGGGCACCGGCCCGGCGTTGAACGACCTGCTGGGCGGCCAGGTGGCGATGACCTTCACCGACGTGCTGACCGCGCTACCGCACGTGCAGGCCGGCAAGCTGCGCGCCCTGGCCGTGACCACCGCGGCGCGCTCGAAGGCGCTGCCCGACGTGCCGACGCTGGCCGAGCAAGGCGTGAAGGACATGAACGTCAGCGTGTTCTTCGGCATCGTCGTGCCGGCGGCCACGCCGCCCGACGTGGTGGCGCGGCTGAACGCCGCTTACGTGCGCGTGCTGGCCGACCCCGAGGTGCGCGGCAAGCTGGCCGCGCAAGGCCTGGAGCCGCCGGCGGCCACCACGCCGGCGCACCTGACCGAGTACATGCGCCAGGAGGCGGCGCGCTGGCAGGACGTGGTGAAAGCCTCCGGCGCAAGGCTGGACTGAAGGCCATGTCTGCACTCGATGGCATCCGCGTCGTCGACGCCTCGCGCATCCTCGGCGGGCCGTTCTGCGGCCAGGTGCTCGGCGACCATGGCGCCGACGTGCTGAAGGTCGAGCCGCCGCAAGGCGACGACACGCGTGCCTGGGGCCCGCCGTTCGACGCGCGCGGCGTCGCCTCGTACTACCACGGCCTCAACCGCAACAAACGCGTGCTGACGCTCGACCTCGGCGGCGAAGGCGGCCGCCAGCGCCTGCTGGAACTGCTGGCCGAGGCCGACGTCTTCGTCGAAAACTTCAAGACCGGCACGCTGGAGCGCTGGGGCCTGGGCTGGGAGCAGTTGTCGCAGCGCTTTCCGCGCCTGGTGCACTGCCGCGTCTCGGGCTTCGGCGCCGACGGCCCGCTGGGCGGCCTGCCCGGCTACGACGCGGCGCTGCAGGCGATGTGCGGGCTGATGAGCGTCAACGGCGAGGCGGGCGGCGCGCCGCTGCGCGTGGGCCTGCCGGTGGTCGACCTGGTGACCGGCCTCAACGCCGCCTTGGGCGTGCTGCTGGCGCTGCAGGAGCGCGAACGCAGCGGCCGCGGCCAGTTCGTCGAATCGGCGCTGTTCGACAACGGCTTGTCGCTGCTGCACCCGCATGCCGCCAACTGGTTCCTGGGCGGCGGGCGCCCGGGGCGCAGCGGCAACGCCCACCCCAACATCTACCCCTACGACGTGCTGCGCACCGGCACCGCGCCGGTGTTCTTCGCGGTCGGCAACGACAAACAATTTCGCCAGTTATGCGCCGAACTGGCGGCGCCGGCGCTGGCCGAGGACGCGCGCTTCGCCAGCGCCGGCGCGCGCTCGGTGCACCGCGCCGAGCTGAAGCCGGCGCTGGAAGCGCTGCTGGCCGCGCACGACGGCCCGGCGCTGGCCGAGCGCTTGATCGCCCTGGGCGTGCCCTGCGCCGCGGTGCTGGACGTGCCCGAGGCGCTGGACCATCCGCACACGCGCCACCGCGGCATGGTGGTCGAGTTGCCCGGCGGCTACCGCGGCATCGCCTCGCCGGTCAAGCTCAGCCGCACGCCGGCCAGCTACCGGCTGCCGCCCTTGAGCGAGGGCCAGGCCTTCCTGCCGCGCGAAGCAGCCAACGACGGCTGACCGTGGTGGCGCCCGCGTGCGCGCTTGAGATCCATCAAGCCCGGCAGCGGATGAGTCTCTAGACTGCGCTTCATTCGCCGCCGCCCTGGCGGTTTGCGCCGGGTTCAGGCATTGCCGCCGCTTGCCGGCCGACAGGAGCCACGATGACCCCACTGGGCCGCGCCCTTGCGCTGGGCGCCGGCGTGCTGGCCGCGCCGGCCGTCGCCGTCGCGCAGACCGAAGACCGGAACTTCGACACCGTCACCATCATCGGCACCGGCTTGCCGACCGAGGTGCTGCGCAGCCCGGCCTCGATCACCATCATCTCGCGCGAGCAGATCGAGCAGACGGCGCCGGTGTCGATCGCCGCGCTGCTGCGCCACGTGCCCGGCGTGCAGATCTCCGAGGAAGGCATCGAGCGCATCGCCATCCGCGGCGAGATCGCCCGCCGCGTCGCGATCCTGATCGACGGCCAGAAGCTGACCGACCACACGAGCTACGGCCAGCCCGTGCTGGTGGACCCGACGACGATCGAGCGCATCGAGGTCGTGCGCGGCTCGTCGTCGGTGATCTCGGGCAGCAGCGCCATCGGCGGGGTGATCAACATCATCACCCGCAAGGGTGCGGCCCAGCCCTTGAGCTTCAGCACCACGGCGGGCTATTTGTCGGCGACGCAGGGCTACCGCGTGTCGGCCAGCGCGGCGGGCACCGTCGGCGCCGGGCCCGGCAAGCTGGACTACAACTTCAGCGCCGGCAAGATGAAGCAGGAAGACCGCCGCACGCCCGACGGCCGGCTGACCCCCTCCGACGTGGAGGACGCCAATCTCTCGGCCCACCTCGGCTACCGGGTCGACGGCCACTACATCGGCCTCAAGGCGCAGGCCTACGACCTGGCCGCCAACGTCTACGTCGGGCAGCCCGACTTCCTGATCGCGCTGCCGCAGCGCGACCTGCGCAAGGCCTCGCTGTTCTACGAAGGCACGGCGCTGGCGCCGTGGCTGGCCAAGCTGGGCGTCAACGTCTACCGGCAGACCATCGACCGCGATTTCCGCAGCGACGCCAGCACCAGCGCCGGGCCGTTGCGCATCCGCGTGCGCGCCGATTCGATCGACGAGCAGACCACCGCCGGCGCCAAGCTGCGCGCCGAGATGAAGTTCTCGGAAGGCAGCCGCACCGTCGCCGGGCTGGAATGGGAGGACGACGCGCTGGCCTCCGACAAGACCACGCGCACGACGCGCACGCCGCCGGGCACGACGACCACGTCGCTGCGCCACGACGATGCGCGCACCGTCACCGTCTCGCTGTTCGGGCAGCACGAGATGACGCTGCTGCCCGACCAGCTCACCGCCATCGTCGGCGCGCGCGGCTACCGCGTGCGCGCCGACCTCGGTGCGTCGGCCACCAATGGCGTTGCCAACCCCCGCCGCGACAACGCCGACAGCCAGGCGCTGGGCTCGGCCGGCGTGGTGTGGACGCCGGCCCGGCGGCTGGCCCTGCGGGCCAACGTTTCACAAGGCTATATCTACCCGACGCTGGGGCAGCTGTTCCTGACTGCCACCGGCGGCGGCACCACGCTGGTGGGCAACCCCGACCTCGTACCCGAAAGGTCGACCACCTACGAGCTGGGCGCGCGCTACGCGACCGGTGCCACGGTGCTGGACGCCACGCTGTTCCACGCCCGCACCAACGACTACATCGCCACCGTGGCTTCGGGCAGCACCGGCACCTACCGCAACGTCGACGCCGCGCGCAGCCTGGGGCTGGAGGTGTACGCCGAACACGCGCTGCGCGGCTGGCGGCTGACGCCGTACACCTCGTTTTCGGCGATGCGCCGGCAGCTGCGCTACGGCAACGGCCTGCGCACCGACGACGGCGGCTCGCCGGCCTTCAGCGGCCGCATCGGCCTGCGGCAGGATTGGAGCTGGGGCACGCTCGGCGGCAGCGTGGACGCCTTCGTGCGCGGCGAAAGCCGGGTGCGGCTGCGCAGCGAGACCGGCGCGCTCAGCGGCTCGGCCGCCGGCTACGCAACCTTGCACCTCAGCCTGCACGTCGACTTCGGCGACGCGCTGGCGCTGGTGGCCGAGTTCAACAACCTGGCCAACCGCCGCTACGCGCCCTACGACCAGATGCCGGGCGCTGAGCGCTCGGTCAACCTGTTCGTGACGAAGCGGTTCTGACGCGCGTTCGCGACTAAACGCGCGCAGCGCGCGTTCGAGACTAAGCCCGCGCGGCGGGCTTTCGCGACTAAGCCCGCGCCGCGCGCAGCTTGAGCGAGAACTCCTGCAGCGCGGCGATGCCGCTGTCCTCGGCCTTGCGGCACCAGGCCTGCAGGTCGTGGACGAGCTGCTCGGCGGTCACGCTCTTGCGCGTCCACAGCTGGCGCAGCTCTTCGCGCATGGCCACCAGCTTGGCGAGCTTGGGCGCGTCGCCCATCGCCTTGGCCAGCTGCGGCTTCACGCCTTGCGGGATCTTGTCGTCGTCGCGGTGCAGCCAGGCTTTGGCCAGGTTCATGTTGACCCAGCGCATGCTGTTCTCGGCGCCTTCGCGGCGCAGCCGCTCCAGTTCGCCGCCCACCGCGCGGCGCATCTCGGCGGCATAACGCGCCATCACCTCGTAGCGGTTGGCGATCAGCGCTTCCAGCGTCTGGTCGTCGGCCACCGGCTTGACGTCGCCCAGCGCCAGCCGCGGCGGCGTCTTGCGCACCTTGGCCATGCCGAGCATCTCCATCGCGCGGATGTAGCCCCAGCCGATGTCGAACTCGTAGGGCTTGACCGACAGCTTGGCCGAGGTCGGGTAGGTGTGGTGGTTGTTGTGCAGCTCTTCGCCGCCGATGATGATGCCCCAGGGGCTGATGTTGGTGGAGGCGTCGGCCGCCTCGAAATTGCGGTAGCCCCAGTAGTGGCCCAGGCCGTTGATGATGCCGGCCGCGGTGATGGGGATCCACAGCATCTGCACCGCCCACACCGTGGCGCCGATGGCGCCGAACAGCAGCAGGTCGATGATCAGCATCAGGCCCACGCCCTGCCACGAGAAGCGGCTGTAGAGCTTGCGCTCGATCCAGTCGTCGGGCGTGTTGTGGCCGTACTTGCTGAGCGTCTCCTGCACCTTGGCTTCGGCGCGGTACAGCTCCGAGCCGGTCAGCAGCACGGTCTTGATGCCGCGGGTCACCGGGCTGTGCGGGTCTTCCTCGGTCTCGCACTTGGCGTGGTGCTTGCGGTGGATGGCCACCCATTCCTTGGTGACCATGCCGGTGGTCAGCCACAGCCAGAAGCGGAAGAAGTGCGACGGCAGCGGCCCCAGTTCCAGCGCGCGGTGCGCCTGGCAGCGGTGCAGGAAGATGGTGACGGCCGCGATGGTGATGTGCGTCATCACCAGGGTTGCCAGCACGATCTGCCACCACGGCAGGTCCAACAGGCCATCGCTCAGCCAGTCCACCGCCGCATTCAGAATCGCCCAATCGGGTAACAACATGATCGCCAAACCTCGGTGCCACCGGGCACTGTCCAACCCTTGATTGTAAATGTGGCGTCCATTGGCACCAAGTACGGGCTTGCGCCGGGCTGGAGAATTCGCTAATAGCGGTGGGCCGCCAGCGCGTCGCGCACCTCGCGCCGCAGCACCTTGCCCAACGGCGAGCGGGGCAGCGCCTCCAGCACCCGCACCCGGTCGGGCAGCGCATGCGCGGGCAGCAGCGGGCGCAGGTGCCCTGTGAGCTCGGCGGCCCAGTCGGCCGCGCCCCGGCCCCCGGCCGAGCGGCGCAGCGAGACCACCAGCCAGACCGGGCCGGGGCCGTCGGCCGCCGGCGGCTGCACCAGCACGGCCTCGCGCACTGCGGGATGGCGGTGCGCCGCGTCTTCCACCTCCCGGGGGTAGACCGGCAGCAGCACGCCCCGGCGCTGCACCTGCACCAGGTCGGCCTGCCGCCCCAGGATGAAGAGATCGCCGTCGGCGTCGACGCGCCCGAGGTCGCCCATCGCCAGCCAGTCGTCGCCTGCCGGCACCAGGCCGTGCGCGCCCCAGTAGCCGGCAAAGCGCGTCGGGCTGCGCACCAGCACGGCGCCGACCTCGCCTGCCGGCAAGTCCCGGCCCTGGTCGTCGACGATGCGCAGCTCCACCCCGGCGACGACGCGGCCGCAGGAGCCCAGCCGTCGCGGCTGCCCGGCCAGCGCGCCGGCGTGCGCCGGCGCCGACATCAGCGCCAGCGGCGGCAGCACCTCGGCGCTGCCGTAGCCTTGCTGCAGGATCGGGCCGAAGCGCTGCAGCGCCTCGGTCAGCTTGGGCACCGGCATCGACTCGGTGCCGTAGACGAGCTGGCGCACCGCCGCCAGCCGCCGCGGGGCGTCCGGCAGCTCCAGCAGGTCGATCAACTGGCTCGGCGTGACGAACAGCCGCGTGACGCCGTGCCGCGCGGCGCAGTCCACCCAGGCCGCGGTGTCGCGGCTGGGCGGGATCACCAGCGGGCTGCCGCTGAGCAAGGCCGGAAACAGCATGCCGCTGCCGGCGCCGCACAGCGGAATCGCCGTCAGGCAGGGCCCGGCGGGCGCCGCCGGCCCCGACAGGTCGGCATTGGCCAGCAGCATCTGCAGGCTGCGCATCTGCGCGCCGTGGGTCGACGCCATCAGCTTGGGCGCGCCGGTGGTGCCCGAGGTCGTGACCAGCACCGCCACGTCGTCCGGCGCCACCGGCACCGCCGCGGGCAGCGGCGGGTGGGCCGCCAGCCAGGCTTCGTAGTCGGGCCCGGTCAGCACGCGGCGCGCGCCCGGCGGCGGCGCGGCGGCGGCCAGCGGCAAGTCCGGCGAGGTGATGACCACGCGCGGCTGCACGCAGCCCAGCAGCGCGCGGGCCGCAGCGGCGTCGGCAAAGTCGGGCAGGCAGGCTGCCACCGCGCCGCATTCCCAGGCCGCCAGCCGCAGTTCGACCAGCTCGTGCTCGTCGTGCAACTGGTACAGCAGCAGTTCGCCCGGCTGGAGCCCGGCACTTTGCAAGGCCTGCGCCAGGCGCAGGCTGCGCTCGTGCAAGGCGCGAAACGTCCATTGCCCGCTGGGCGTGACCAGCGCCAGCCGGCCGGCGTAGCGCTGGCAGGCCCAGCGCACGGCATCCCTCGGCACGCGGAAGCGGCCCACCAGCCAGCACGCCAGGCGGTGGCGTAGACGATCGACCCAGCGCATGGCGCCGGCCTCAACAATTGGTTGCAGGCATGGGGCCGATGTTGCGCACCCTGTCGGCCCGAAAGCTTGAACACTTCTGCCACGATGCCCGTCCACACCGCGTTTGCGATGAGCCTGGGGCCTGCCGTGCCGGGCAGCACGCTGGCCTCCTGGTGCCTGCTGGCGACGCGGGCGCTGGTCGCGTTGCCCGGCGGGCCGCCGCCGGCCGCGGCGCAGCACGCCGCGCCGGACGCCGCGCTGAAGGCCGCGCGCCAGGGCGCCGGCGCGCTGGCCGGCCGCGCAGCGGCGGCGGTGCGGCTGCTGCGCGGCGCTGCCGACCCGGCCGACTTCGTGGCGCGCTGGAACCACCTCGACGCCGCCGTGCCCAGCCGCCATGCCACGCGGCTGCGGCTGGACGGCACGCACGCCGTCTGGCTGCAGCACGGCGGGCGGACCGGCGGCGCGCTGGCCCACTCGCGCCTGGTGGTCGCCGGCACCGTCTGCGCGTGCCTGGCGCAACTGGGGCTGCACACCGTCTGCCAGGGCTGGGTGTTCGACGCTGGCGGGTTCCCTTCGGCGGCGGGCGGCGCGCCGCGCCCGGCACCGGCAGGGTCTCCTGGATCGTTCGCCATCGAGATCGTTCACCACGGCGCGCAGGCCGCGCGGCCGGCAGACCCGTTCCCGATCCCCGAGGACGTGCCCGCCCTCGCCCCGCTGCTGCGAGCGCTGACGCTGGAGCCGGGCCAGGCCCCGGCGCTGGCCGCCGCCGCGGCGGCGGCCGGCCTCTCGCCCCGCCGCCTGCAGCGCCTGCTGGCCACGGCCGGCGTCACCTGGCCGCAGGTGGTGCGCGCCGCCCGGCTGCAGGCGGCCGCGGCGCGGATGCTGGGCGAGCCGCGGACCTCGCTGACCCGCATCGCCCATGAACTGGGCTTTGCCGATTCGGCGCACTTCGCGCGCGGCTTCCGCGCGGCCGCCGGCCTCACGCCCAGCGCTTACCGCAACATCGCGCGCGGACGCGCGCCGTGAGCCGGACGCTCAGCGCCGTTGCCAGACGGCCGCGAAGAAGCCGTCGGTCTGCTGGCGCTGCGGCCACAGGCGCAGGAAGGGCCCTTCGACCAGGCCTTCGGGCGCCTCGACGTGCGCCGCGGCCAGCGCCTCGGCCGCCGGCAGGGCGACGAAGTCGCGGCCGTGCTGGGCCTCGAAGGCCTGCACGGTGGCCTCGTTCTCGTCGCGCAGCAGGCTGCAGGTGGCATACACCAAGCGGCCGCCGGGCTTCAGCAGCCGCGCGGCGCTGCCCAGGATGGCGATCTGCTTGGCCTGCAACTCGGCCACCGCGGCCGGGCTCTGGCGCCACTTCAGGTCGGGGTTGCGGCGCAGCGTGCCCAGGCCCGAGCAAGGCGCGTCGACCAGCACGCGGTCAATCTTGCCGGCCAGGCGGCGCACGCGGTCGTCGCGCTCGTGGGCGATCTGCGCTGGGTAGACGTTGGACAGCCCGCTGCGCGCCAGCCGCGGCTTGAGCGCGTCCAGCCGGTGGCCCGACACGTCGAAGGCGTACAGCCGCCCGGTGTTGCGCATCGCCGCGCCCAGCGCCAGCGTCTTGCCGCCGGCGCCGGCGCAGAAGTCCACCACCATCTCGCCGCGCTTGGGGTCGGTCAGCAGCGCCAGCAACTGGCTGCCTTCGTCCTGCACCTCCACCGCGCCGCCGGTGAAGACGTCGAGCTTGTTGAGCGCCGGCTTGCCCTGCACGCGCAGGCCCCAGGGCGAATGCGGCGTCGGCTCGGCGGCGATGCCGGCGTCGGCCAGCGTGCGCTGCACCTCGTCGCGCCGCGCCTTGAGCGTGTTGACGCGCAGGTCCAGCGGCGCCGGCGCCGACAAGGCCTGCACGAGTTGCCAGAACGCCGCCTCGTCGAGCTGCTCGCGCAGCGCCGCGGCCAGCCAGTCGGGCAGGTTGTGGCGCAGCTTGGCCGGCAAGGCGCTGCGGTCGACGGCCTGCACCTGTTCCAGCCACTGCTGCTCTTTCGGGCCCAGCGCGCCGCGCAGGAAGGTGGCGCTGCCCTGCCAGGCCAGGATGGCCAACCGCCGTTCGAGCGCGCCGCTGCCCGACTGCGCCAGGTGCTGCAGCAGCAGGCGCTGGCGCAGCACGGTGTAGGCGGTTTCGGCCAGGCTGTGGCGTTCGCGCGCGCCCAGCGCCTTGTGCTTGCGGAAGAAGGCCGAGACCACGGCGTCGGCCGGCTGGTCGAGCTTGAGCACCTGCCGCAGCAGTTCGGTGGCCAGGTCGAGCAAGGCGTTGGGGTGCATCGCGCTACATCAACACTTGAGACGCGCCGTCGGCCTGGCGCACGATGCCGGCGTCGTCCAGCCGCAGCTTGCCTTCGACGAACCAGCGCACCGCCAGCGGGTAGATCACGTGCTCGGTGGCCAGCACGCGCGCGGCCAGCGCCTGCTCGTCGTCGCCGGCCAGCACCGGCACGGCCGACTGCATCACGATCGGCCCGTGGTCGAGGTCGGCCGTCACCAGGTGCACGGTGGCGCCACTCAGCTTGCAGCCGGCGGCCAGCGCGCGCCGGTGCGTGTGCAGGCCCGGAAAGGCCGGCAGCAGCGAGGGATGGATGTTGAGCAGCCGCCCCTGATAACGCGCGACGAAAGCCGCGCCCAGCACGCGCATGAAGCCGGCCAGCACCACGAGGTCGGGGCCGTAGCCGTCGATGGCCTCGGCCAGCGCGGCGTCGAAGGCTTCGCGCGAGGGCTGGGCCTTGTGATCGACCACCGCGGTGGCGATGCCGCGGCCGCGCGCGAAGGCCAGCCCGCCGGCGTCGGCGCGGTTGGCGATCACCGCCACCACGGCCGCCGGCCAGCGCTGCTCGGCGCAACGCTGCACGATGGCTTCCATGTTGGAGCCGCGGCCGGAGATCAGGATGACGATGCGCTTCATTGGGGGCGCCGGAGTGTAAGCCTGAGACAATGCGCGCCTTTCGTCGTCCGCCAGCCCTTTGCCATGCGTTCCCGCGTCCTCTCCGGCATGCGCCCCACCGGCGCCCTGCACCTCGGCCACTACCACGGCGCCCTGAAGAACTGGGTGCGCCTGCAGGAGCAGCACGACTGCTTCTACTTCGTGGCCGACTGGCACGCGCTGACCACGCACTACGAAGAGCGCGAGGTCATCGAGAAGAACGTCTACGAGATGGTGATCGACTGGATCGCCGCCGGGCTGGACCCCGACAAGAGCACCATCTTCATCCAGAGCCGGCTGCCCGAGCACGCCGAGCTGTTCACGCTGCTGGCGATGGGCACGCCGCTGGGCTGGCTGGAGCGCGTGCCGACCTACAAGGACCAGATCGACAAGCTGAAGGACCGCGACCTCGCCACCTACGGCTTCCTCGGCTACCCGCTGCTGCAGGCGGCCGACATCCTGATCTACAAGGCCAACTACGTGCCGGTGGGCGAGGACCAGAGCTCGCACGTCGAGCTGACGCGCGAGGTGGCGCGCCGCTTCAACCACCTGTACGGCCGCCTCGGCGGCTTCGAGGCGCAGGTGGCCGCGGCGCTGGCGCGGCTGTCCAAGGACGATCAGCGTTATTACGAGAAGCAGCGCAAGGCCTTCGGCGAGACCGGCTCGGCCGAGGCCTGGGGCAAGGGCGAGGCGCTGGTCAAGCGCGCCGCCGCGGCGATCGAAGGCTGGAGCGAAGGCGACACCGAACTGCTGCTGGGCCACCTGCGTGGCAGCGGCCGCGCCATCCTGGTCGAGCCGCAGGCCCTGCACACCGAGGTGCTGCGCCTGCCCGGGCTGGACGGCACCAAGATGAGCAAGAGCTACGGCAACGCCGTGCTGATGCGCGACGCGCCGGCCGAGGTGGAAAAGAAGATCCGCGGCATGACCACCGACCCCGCGCGCGTGCGCCGCACCGACCCCGGCGACCCCGAGAAATGCCCCGTGTGGCAGTTCCACAAGGTCTACAGCGACGAGGCCACGCGCGACTGGGTGGTGCGCGGCTGCACGACCGCCGGCATCGGCTGCCTGGACTGCAAGCAGCCGGTGATCGACGCCATCGTGCGCGAGCAGCAACCCTGGCGCGAGCGCGCCGCGGCGCTGACGGCCGACCCGAAGAAGGTGCACTGGATCGTCGAGATGGGCACCGAGCGCGCGCGCACCGTGGCTCGCCAGACGATGAAGGACGTGCGCGAGGCGATGGGCTTGAACTACTGATGGCGACGACGACGATGACGACGACCCCTGCGCTGCAGACCATCGAGGTGGCGTCCACCGACCGCCCCGCCGCCAGCATCATCGTGCTGCACGGCCTGGGCGCCGACGGCACCGACTTCCTGGCCTTCGCCGACGAGGTCGACCTCGCGCCGGTGGGCCCCGTGCGCTGGGTGCTGCCGCGCGCGCCGGTACGGCCGGTGACGATCAACGGCGGCCAGCCGATGCGTGCCTGGTACGACATCCTCGGCACCGACCTCGCGCGCCGCGAGGACGCAGCCGGCCTGCGCGCGAGCTTCGCCGCCGTGCAGGCGCTGGTCGAGCGCGAAGTCGCGCGCGGCGTGCCCTCGCAGCGCATCGTGCTGGCCGGCTTCTCGCAAGGCTGCGCCATCACGCTGGGCGCCGGGCTGCGCTGCCCGCAGCGGCTGGCGGCGCTGGTCGGGATGTCGGGCTACCTGCCGCTGGCCGCCGCCAGCGCGGCCGAGCGCAGCACGGCCAACGCCGGCGTGCCCATCTTCCTGGCCCACGGCCGCGACGACCCGGTGGTGCCGCTGGCGCGCGGCAGCGCGGCACGCGACGAACTGCAGGCGCTGGGCTACCCGGTCGAGTGGCACGAGTACCCGATGGAGCACTCGGTCTGCATCGAGGAGGTGCGCGCGCTGCAGGCCTTCTTGCGACGCGTGCTGGCGGCCTGAAGCGAGGGGGGCCGTGGCCGGCCTGCACATCACCGACATCGAAGCCGCCATCAACTGGTGGCGCGAGCGCTCGCCGTCGATCGACGGCATCACGGCCTGCGCCGAGGTGCGCGCGCTGGCCGAGGTCTATGCCCTGATGGTCTACTACCGCGAAGCCCGCTGCGACGAAGACCGCATGCCGGCGGCCGCCCGCGCCGCCTGGATGGCGTGGTATGCGAGCACACCCGATTCGCCGTGCATCGCCATCTGCTCCACCAGCCAGGGCGACGCCGTCTGCAAGGGCTGCGGCCGCACGTTCGACGAGGTGCAGCACTGGACGGCCTACGGCCCGGCCGCCAAGCGCGAGGTGTGGCGCCGCATCACGCAGCAGGCCACGGCCTGGCGCTTCAACCGCTATGCCGAGCGCGCCGCCGGCGACCCCGCCGCGGCGCCGCCGGCCGACGACGGCCCGCGCGCCGGGAGCCGCCGTTGAGCGGCCGCTTCAGCGACAGCGTCGGCCGCATCGCCGCCCTCGCCTGGCCGCTGTTCGTCGGCCAGCTCTCGGTGGTGGCGTTCTCCACCGTCGACACCGTGCTGCTGGGCCGCCACTCGGCGGCCGACCTGGCGGCGCTGTCGGTCGGCGCCTCGGCCTACATCACCGTCTTCATCGGGCTGATGGGCGTGGTGCTGGCGCTCGGCCCCATCGTCGGCCAGCTGTTCGGTGCGCGCCAGCTGGTGCAGGCCGGCCGCCAGTTGCACCAGGCCGTGTGGCTGGCGCTGGCGCTGGCGGTGGTGGGCAGCGCGCTGCTGCTGTTTCCGGTGCCCTTCATCCGGCTGGCCCGCCTGTCGGGCGAGCAGGAGACGCTGGTACGCAGTTACCTGAGCGTGCTGGCGCTGTCGCTGCCGGCCTCGCTGCTGTTCTCGGCCTACCGCGGCTTCAACAACGCCGTCTCACGGCCGAAGGCGGTAATGGCGCTGCAGGTGGGCGGCCTGGCGCTGAAGGTGCCGCTGTCGGCGCTGCTGATCAGCGGCGTGCCGGCCCTGGGCCTGCCGCCGCAGGGCGTGGTGGGCTGCGCCGCCGCCACCGCGCTGGTGATGTGGAGCCAGCTCGCCGTGGCGCTGCTGGTGCTGCGCCGCGACCCCTTCTATGCGCCGTTCGAGATCTGGGGCCACGGCCTGCGGCCGCCCGACCGCCAGGCGCTGCTGGCGCAGCTTAGGCTGGGGCTGCCGATGGGCTTGTCGATCCTCATCGAGGTCAGCGGCTTCGCGCTGATGGCGGTGTTCATCGCGCGGCTGGGCACCACCGCGGTGGCCGGCCACCAGATCGCCGCCAACCTGGTGGCGGTGATGTTCATGCTGCCGATGGCGCTGGCCACCGCCACCAGCACGCTGGTGGCGCAGCGCGTGGGCGCGCGCGACCGCCACGACGCGCGCCGCCTGGCGCGCCACGGCATCGGCCTGGGCATCGGCGTGGCGGCGGTGTTCGGCAGCGCGCTGTTCCTCGGCCGCGAGGCGGTGGTGCGCCTGTACACGCAGGACGCCGCGGTGATCGCCGCCGCGCTGCCGCTGCTGGCCTGGGTGACGCTGTTCCACGTGGTCGACGCGGCGCAGACGCTGGGCGCCTTCGTGCTGCGCGCCTACCGCATCGCCACCGCGCCGATGTTCATCTTCGCCGCCTCGCTGTGGGGCCTGGGGCTGGGCGGCGGGTACTGGCTGGCCTTCGACGTGAGCGGCCTCACGCCGGCCGCGCTGCGCGGCGCGCCCGGCTACTGGGCGGCCAGCACGGCCGGGCTGACGCTGGCCGCGGTGCTGCTGCTGGCGCTGGTGGCGCGCGTCATGCGCGAGCAGAAGGCGCAGGGTTCGGCGGCGCCGGCAGCGCCAACGTGAAGCAGCTGCCGCCGCCGTCGCGCGGCTCGCAGCGCACGCTGCCGCCGTGGCGCTCGGCGATCTGCCGCACCAGCGCCAGGCCGAGGCCGACGCCGCCGGCCCGCTCGGCATGGCCGGGCAGGCGGAAGAAGGGTTCGAACACGTGCTCGCGATAGGCCTCGGGCACACCGGCGCCGCGGTCGCAGACCTGCACTTCGACCTGGCCGCCGTGGCGCTGCACGCCCAGGTCGATCTCGCTGCCGCCGTAGCGGCGGGCGTTTTCCAGCAGGTTGCGCAGCGCGCGGCGGATCAGGCGCTCGTCGCCTTGCAGCATCAAGGGCTGGCCCTGCACGTTGGCGCCGACGCGCGCCGCCTCCTCCGCGGCCAGGCCCAGCAGGTCGAGCTCTTCATGGCGGTCGAGCGCGGCGGCGGCGTCCAGCCGGCTGGCCAGCAGCACCTCTTCGACCAGCGCGTCGAGCTCGCCGACGTTGACGTCGATCTCGTGCCGCAGCTGGCGGCGCTGCTCGGCGGTGGCGTCTTCCAGCATCGAGACCGCCATCTTCAGCCGCGTGAGCGGCGAGCGCAGCTCGTGGCTGGCGTTGGCCAGCAGGCTCTTGTGCGTCTGCAGCAGCGCCTCGATGCGGCCGGCCGCGCGGTTGAAGCTGGCGCCCAAGGCCGCGACCTCGTCGCGCCCGTCCTCGCTGACGCGCTGGTGCAGCGCGCCGGCGCCGAAGGCCTCGACGCCGCTTTTCAGCGCCTCCAGCCGCCGCGTCAGCCGCCGCACCACCGGCCAGGCGCCGCCGGCCACCGCGGCGAACAGCAGCAGCAGCAGCAGCGCCAGCGCCACGCCGTCGGGCAGCCCCGGCGGCAGCCAGCCTTGCGGCGGCGTGCCCACGCCCAGCGGCCCGGCCGTCATGCCGGGGCGCAGGACGCCCGGCGGCTGGCCGCCGCGCGGCAGGCGCAGCAGCCACAGCGTGCGGCCATCGTCCATGCGCACCGCCTGCTGGCGGCGCTGGAACAGCGGCCCGGCCTCGGCCTCGCGCCGCGCGTACGACTCGGAGGTGGCCACGCGCTGGCCCTTGGCATCGTCCAGCGCCAGCGGCAGGCGCAGGCGCTGCGACCAGTCGCGCACCGCCTGCTCCTGCTCGGCGGGCGGCGCGTCGGCCGCCGGCAGCGAGCGCTGCAGCAGGTCGGCCCAGGCCTCGGCACGGTCGCGCGCCGACGTCTCGAAGCGCGTGCGCTCCTGCTCCAGGTGGCGCTGCACCAGCCAGCCCGAAACCAGCGCGAACAGCGCCAGCGCGACCAGCACGGTGACGTAGATGCGCAGGTAGAGCGAGCGCATGGGGGTGGTGACTCGACGCCGCCGCTCAGCTCTCGCCGTCCTGCTTGCGCGCGAAGACGTAGCCGCTGCCGCGCACGGTCAGCACCCGCTTGGGGTTCTTGGGATCGTCTTCGATGACCGCGCGGATGCGCGAGATGTGCACGTCGATGCTGCGGTCGAAGGCCTCCAGCGGATGGCCTTTGAGCGCGTCCATGATCTGGTCGCGCGAAAGCACGCGGCCCGGGCTCTTGGCCAGCACCACCAGCAGCTCGAACTGGTGGCTGGTCAGCTCGCAGGGCTTGCCGTCCAGCCGCGCCTGGCGGGCGCCGAGGTCGATCTCCAGGCGGCCGAAGCCGAGCACGTCGTCGCTGCCCGGCTCGGGCGTGGCGCGGCGCAGCAGCGCCTTCACGCGGGCCAGCAGCTCGCGCGGCTCGAAGGGCTTGGGCAGGTAGTCGTCGGCGCCCAGTTCGAGGCCGACGATGCGGTCCATCGGCTCGCCACGCGCCGTCAGCATCAGCAGCGGCAGCCGGCGCAGCTTGGGGTCGGCGCGCAGCTCGCGCGTCAGGTCCAGGCCGTCGCCGTCGGGCAGCATCAGGTCCAGCAGCAAGGCGTCGTAAGGCGCGCCGCGCAAGCGCTCACGGCCGGCGCCCAGCGAGCCGGCGGCGTCGACCTCGTAGCCGTTGCGGCGCAGGTAGTCGCCCACCATGTCGGTCAGGCGTTGGTCGTCGTCGATCAGCAGCAGGCGGGGGTTCAAGATGGGCAGGCTCCGGACGAGAAAAGGCCCCGGGGCGGCCGGCCAGGCCGTACACCCCGGGGCTGCCGAGCTTACTTCGGCGCGGCGGCGCCGCGCCGGCTCATGCGCTCGGCCATGCTCTGCTGGCGCTGCTTGACCAGCGCGGCCAGCTTGGTGCGCTGGTCGGCCGACAGCACCCGGCTGACGTCGAGCATCGCCTGCATCATGCGCTTGCTGGCGGCGTCGTGGCGGGCCAGCTGCTGCTGGCGCAGCGCCTCGGCGGCGTTGGCGTCGACGGTGGGCTGGCTGAACAGCGTGATCATCTGGTCGTGCAGCGCCTGGCCGGAATCGCGCTGCGCCTTCAGGTCGGTGCGCGCGGCATCGAAGATCTGGCGGATCTGCGTGCGCTGCTCGGTCGTGGCGTTGACCTCGTCGAGCATGCGCGGGCTCAGCATCGGCCCCATCATCATCGCGCCGGCGCCCGGGCCGCCGCCGTGGTGGCGCGGGCCATCGGGCGCGGCTTCGGCGGTCAGCACCATGCTGCCGGCCAGTGCCACCACGAGTCCGGTGGCCAGCAGGCGGCCGGCACTGCGGTTCCAGCGGTTGGCGTTCGTTTTCATCAAGACAGGCTCCAATCGGTGTTGCGATGGGCCGGGATGATGGGCGGGGCAGTTGTCGTCGCTGTGCGGGGCGGGTAAAGATCTGTTTGCAGCGCCATCTCAGTACGAGGTTTCGCGCGCGTCCTCGCCGCGGCGCACGGCCTTGTGGATGGCCTGGGCCGAGCGCGAATTCAGCTCGCCCACCAGCTCGACGGCCGGCTCGTCCACCGGCGCCAGCGAGAGCCCGTCGAGCACCACGCCGCCGTAAGCGGCGCGCAACGCTGCTTCGGCCTCGGCGGCCTCGTCGCCCTGCAGCGGCTCGGGGTGGGGCTGCGGCGCGCCGTCCAGCACCGAGGGTGTGGCTTCCAGCTCGCTGTCGCCGGGGGCGCGCGGCTCGGCGCCGGCCTCGGGTTCGCGTTCGATCAGCGCCACCGCCATCTTCGAGCGCAGGCTGGCCAGGCCTTCGTCGGACCAGTTGATGACCACGCGCTCGAACTGCTCCAGCGCGCGCTTGAGCACGTCGTACGGGATCTTCTGCAGCGCGCGCACGCCCTTCTTGCCGAGCGCGTGCTCGATGAAGGCCAGCTGGCGCAGCGCCTGGCGGTTGTCGGGCATCTCGTCGAGCAGCGCCGCCAGCGACTGGCGGATGCGCAGCAGGTCCTGCTGCTCCTTCAACGCCGCCGGGTCGACCGGCTTGTCGCCGCGCTTGCGCGCCGCCGGCGCCGCCGATTCGGCCAGCACCAGCTCGATGCCGCGCTCGCCGCGCTGCACCTTCAGGTCGGCCTTGAAGAAAGCGCGGACGCCTTTGGCGAGAAGGGTGAAAGGAGCGGAGATCGAGGCCATGGCAAGCGGGCGGAAGAAGGCATGGGCGGTCTGACCGCCGACGTCTTCGCTATCGGCCGCCGGCCAGAGGACTTGAGGCGGACTTGAGGCGGACTTGAGCCGCCCCCGGCGCACTCAAGCGGCGCAGGTGCGGTTCTTGCCGGTGCGCTTGGCTTCGTACAGCGCCTCGTCGGCGCGGCCGAGCGCGGCTTCCAGCGCCTCGCCGGGGCGCCATTCGGTGACGCCGGCCGAGAAGGTGACGAACACTTCGCGCTCGTCGTGCATGAACAGCGCCGCGCTCAAGGCGCGCTGCAGCCGCGTCAGCGTCTCGCGGGCCTCGTCCAGCGCGGTGGCCGGCAGCAGCACCACGAACTCCTCGCCGCCGAAGCGCGCCAGGTGGTCCACCGGGCGCAGCCGCTGGCGCACCTCGGCGGCCAGCGACTGCAGCGCCTTGTCGCCGGCGGCATGGCCCAGGCTGTCGTTGAGCTTCTTGAAGTTGTCGATGTCGATCAGCCCCACCGCCAGCGGCGCGCCGGCGCCGTCGCGCTCGCGGCGCGCGGCCTCCACCTCGAAGGCCTGGGTCAGGCCGCGGCGGTTGGCCACGCGGGTCAGCGCATCGGTGCTGACCTCGTCGGACAGGCGGCGCAGCTCGCCTTCGAGCGAGCGCACCTGCTCTTCGAGCTGGCGCGCGCGGTCGTGCTCGCCCTGCAGGCGCGACTGCGCCTGGCGCACGAGCTGCTGCACCGAGTGGCTGTCGTCGACCAGTTCGCGCACCACGCCGGCCAGGCCTTCGATCGAATCGGCCGCCTCGATGGCCCGCACGTGGCGGCTGACGTTGTCGTGGAAGCGATCGGTCTGCTCGCCGAGCTCGCCGATCTCGCCCAGCATGCGGTTGATGAGCTGCTTGAGCGCGTTGCGCGCCTGCTCGCGCTCGGCGCGCACGCGGGCGTGGCGCTCGCGCGTCTCGGCCAGGATCACCGTCGCGGCGCGCACGCTGCGCACGTTCAGGCCTTCGGCCAGCCGCGCATGCAGCACCTCGGCCTGGCCACGCGCCCAACTTTCGTCCTCGGCCAGTTCGGCCAGGCCCAGGCCCAGCTCGGCGCACAGCCGGTTGACCTGGTCGACCAGGTGGTGGCGGTGCGCGAACAGGCGGCGGATCTCGTCGCACACCGCGTCCAGGTCCTGCAGGCAGGCGGTCGTCGGCCCTTGGCCCGCCAGGCGGTCGGCCAGCGCGCCCAGGCGGTCGGCCAGCTCGGCGGCGCGCGCCTCGCCGGGCGGCAGCGCGGCGTTGACGGTCAGGCGCAGGTGGTCGATGGCGGTCGGCCAATCGCCGCCGGCAACGGCACCGTGGCCGTTTTCGGCATGGGCATGGATATGGCCATTGGTGTGCGATTGCGCCTGGGCATCGGCGGCCTCGGCGGCCGCCGCCGATGGCCCTTCGGCCACCGCCACGCCGTCGTCGGCCGGCAGCGGGCCATCGGACTCCCAAGAGCCGACCAGCGCCGCCAGCCGCTGCTGCAGCCGCTGCAGGTCGCTGCGGCTGCCGTCCAGCACGCGCTGCAGGCTTTCCTTCTTGCGCGCCACCGACCATTGCCGGCTGCCGCGCTGCAGCGCGCGCACCAGGCGCTCGACCAGCGTGGCCCAGGCCTGCGCCTGCGCGCTGGCCGACTGCGCGTGCCGCTCCAGCGCCTGGCCGGCCTGTTCCCAGCGGCCCTGCATCAAGGCCTGCAGCAGTTCGTCGCGGCGCTGCGGCTCGTCGCCCAGGCGGGCCAGCAGCCGTTCCAGCAGCGGCCGCGCGCGCTCGGGCAGCACGGTGGCGGCGTGGCCGGCTTCCTCGGCAAAGGCGCGGGCGTAGTTCTCGGGGGTCGGTTCGAGCTGCGCCATCGCCAGGCGGCGCAAGGCGCCCTTGGCAATCTGCGCCGGGGTGGCGGCGGTCATCGGCGGCTTCAACCTCGAACGGCGTCGGCGCTGGCTTCCAGCTCGCCGGCCTGCGTGATCCACGGCGCGCTGCGCGCCAGCACCGCCTGGTGCAGCCACTGCTCCAGGTCGCCGGCGGCGGCCGGGCGGCTGAACAGGAAGCCCTGCATCACCACCACGCCCAGGCGGTGCAGCACTTCCATCTGGCGCAGCGTCTCCACGCCCTCGGCGATGACGCGCAGGCCGAGCGAGCGCGCCAGCGCGATGATGGCGGTGACCACCGCCGAGCTTTGCGGGCTGACGCCGAGGTCGCGCACGAAGCTGCGGTCGATCTTCAGCTCGGAGATCGGCAGCGTGGTCAGGTACGACAGCGACGAGTAGCCGGTGCCGAAATCGTCGATCGCGATCTCGACGCCGATCTCGTTGAGCCGGTGCAAGGCCGGGATCACGTTCTGCAGGTCCTTCATCAGGTTGTCTTCGGTGATCTCGAGCATGATCACGCGATGCGGCACGCCGTGCGCGGTGACGACCTGGTGGATGTGGTCGACCAGGTCGCTGCGCTCGAACAGCCGGCTGGGCAGGTTGACGGCGATCGACTCGCTGAAGCCGAAGCTCTGCTGCCAGGCCTTGGCCTGGCGCGCCGCCTCGGCCAGCGCCCATTCCGACAGCGGCACGATGAGGCCGGTCTCTTCGGCCAGCGGGATGAAGTCACCCGGCGGCACCAGGCGGCCGCCGCGCTGCCAGCGCATCAGCGCCTCGACGCCGATCATGCGCGCGTTGCGCACGTCGATCTTGGGCTGGTAGTGCAGCACCAGCTCGTCGCGCTCGATGGCCTTGTGCAGCGCCGTCTCCAGCTCGAGCTTCTCGCGCCCGCGGCCGGCCAGCTGCGGGCCGTACAGCGCCGAGGCATTGCGCCCGGTGGCCTTGACCGAGTACATCGCCACGTCGGAGTTGCGCATCAGGTCGGCCACGCTGCCGCCGTCGCGCGGGTACATCGCGACGCCGACGCTGGCGGTGACGAAGCATTCCTGCGCGGCGACGACGATGGGCTCGCGCATCACCTCCAGCATGCGCTGGGCCACGCGCTCGGCGTCGCGCTCGTCGGCCACCTCGGGCAGCAGCGCCACGAACTCGTCGCCGCCCAGGCGGCCCACGGCTTCCAGCGAGCGGTGCGAGCGCACGCCCATGCCGTGGCCTTCGTACACCGCCTCCAGCACCTGGTCGGAGTGGCGCACGCAGCCGCGCAAGCGGCGCGAGACCTCCATCAGCAACTCGTCGCCCGACTGGTGGCCCAGCGTGTCGTTGATGATCTTGAAGCGGTCGAGGTCGATCAGCAGCAGCGCGCACTGGTGGCCGAGCCGCCGCGCCATCTCCAGCGCGCGCTCGGCGCGCCACAGCAGCTGGCGGCGGTTGGGCAGGCCGGTCAGCGCGTCGAAGTTGGCCAGGTGGCGGATCTTGTCCTCGGCCACGCGGCGGTCGGTCACGTCCTGCACCACGCCGGTGTAGCCGACCATCTGGCCCTGCTCGTTGAACTCGGGCTCGGCCTCGACGTGCACGACGTGGTCGCCGCTGTACCAGTGCGGCGTGATGCGCATGTCGCTGGTCAGCACCGAGCCGTGCTGCAGCGTGCTACGCAGCATGCGCATCAGCACGCGGCGGTCTTCGGCCGGCACCAGGCGCAGCAGGCCGCGGATGCTCAAGCCCTCGCCGGGCCCGAGGCCGAAGACGCGCAGCGCCTCCGGCGACAGCAGCAGCCCGCCGTGGCGGCGCCAGTCGAAGCTGCCCATGCGCGCCAGGTCCTGCGCGCGCGCCAGCTTGCTCTTGCTGCGCTCCAGCTCCTGGCGCGTGCGCGCGGCGCGCAGCAGGTAGCGCAGGCGGCCGTCGAGCAGGCTCCACTGCTGCGTCCACTGCTGCGTCTTGACGAAGAAGTCGGTGGCGCCGGCCTCGTAGGCGCGGGTGATCGAGGCCTCGTCGTTGAGGCCGGTCAGCATCAGCACCGGCACGTGCTCGCCGCCGGGCAGCGCGCGCAGCGAGCGGCAGGTGTCGAAGCCGTCGAGCTCGGGCATCATGGCGTCGAGCACCACCACGTCGGGCATGCCGTCCTGCAGGGCCGCCAGCGCGGCACTGCCGCTGTCGACCTCGCGCACGACGAAGCCGCGCTCGCGCAGCGCGGCACCGGCGATCATCAACGTCACCTGGTCGTCGTCGGCCAGCAGCACGCGCGGATGGTCGCGAGCGTGCTCTTCGGCATAGGACGTGGCAACGGGACTCATCGGCTGGCGCGCTACGTCGCGAGCATAGCCTCAACGGCCGCGAGCACCTGCCGTCCGTCGGCGACGAGCGACTGCAACTCGGCCACCGGCGGCACCTGGCGCTGGCTGCGCAACTGCTGCTCGAGTTCGGCGCAACGCTGCGAGAAGTCCATGGCGCCGATCGCCGCCGACGACGACTTCAGCGTGTGCGCCGCGCGCGACAGCCGATCGGCATCGCCCGTCGTCGCGGCCTGCTCGATGTCGGCCAGGTGGCGCTTGAGCGAGGCTTCGTAGGCCTGCAGCACGCGCCGCAGCACGCCGAGCTGGCCGCTGGGGTCCAGCTCGCGCAGGCGTTCGATGGCCTGCGGGTCGATCAGCGGCGTGGGCAGGGACGGCGACGGCGACGGGGACGACGACGGCAATGCCGACGCCGCCGGCTGCGGCCACGCGGCGCCGCTGGCTTGCGAGGGGCCGTCGGCCCCATGGCGATCGAAACCCATGGCCTTGTCTTTCTTCATCTCGTACCTGCGCGTACCGCAGCCCCCTGGCGATCCGCCGGAGAATGCCGGCAGCACGACCTGGCCGTCAAGGCGACCGGCACGACGCCGTCAGGGAACTTCGGCGGCCTCTTGCGTCGGTTATCGGGCGTTGCGGCGCGCTCTTGAGGATGCTGTCGAGGACAGCGTCGAGGACGGCGGCGCGCCCACGTCCTCGCGTGCGGTCTCCGTACAATCGACGCCATGCGCGTGCTGTCCCTCGCGGCGACCTCGATCGCCCCGGCCTTGTCGGCAGCGGCCGATGGCAGCGCCTCTTCCGCCGGCAGCGGGCCGTGGATCTTCGCCAGCGTGGCCTTCATCGGCGTGGCCACCGCCAGCTACGCGGCCGGGCTGTGGCGCTCGGGCCGCGCCCGCGACGATGCGGCGCCACCGCCGCCGGCAGCCTCACCCCCAACTGCACCTGCCGCGCCGGACGCACCCACCGCCCCCGCGGCCCCCGCCGCCACGGCCGCCACCGCCGCGGCGCTGCGCCAACTGGCCGCCGGCCTGGCCGCCGACCCGCGCCCGGCGCTGCTGCTGCACACCGATCGCGCCAGCGGCCAGCGCCGCCTGCTGCAGGCCAACGCGGCCGCGCTGCAGCAGCTCGAAGCCACCGCGGCCGCGCTCGGCGGCCCGTGGTCGGCGCTGGAAGCGGCCGCGCCGGCGGCGCTGCGCCACGCGCTGGCCGACCCCGGCGCGCCCGGCGGCTGGTGGCTGCTGCGCGACGAAGGCGAAGGCCTGTGCCTGGCGCTGGGCCCCGACGACGGCGGCGGCGCCAGCGACGAGACGGCCTCGCTGGTCTACACCGTCTCGCACGACCTGCGCGCGCCGATCCGCGTGGTCGACGGCTTCACGCGCATCGTCAAAGAAGACTACGGCCGCCAGCTCGACCGCGTCGGCAACGACCACCTCGACCGCGTGCTGGCCGCTGCCGCGCGCATGAACCAGATGATCGACGCCGTGCTCACCATGGCGCGGCTGGCCACGCAGCCGCTGGTGCGCCAGCCGGTGGACCTGTCGCAACTGGCCGGCTTCGTGATCGACGACCTGCGCCGCGCCACGCCCGAGCGCCAGGTGGAGGTGCAGATCGAGCCCGGGCTGCGCAGCCGCGGCGACCCCACGCTGCTGCGCCTGGTGCTGGAGAACCTGCTGGGCAACGCCTGGAAGTACAGCGGCCAGAACCCGCGCGCGAAGATCGAGTTCGGCTGCAGCCGCGACGAGGAAGGCGCGCGCTGGGTCTATGCGGTGCGCGACAACGGCGCCGGCTTCGACATGCGCGTGGCCGACCGCCTGTTCGGCCTGTTCCAGCGCCTGCACAGCGCCAAGGACTTTCCGGGCACCGGCGTCGGCCTGGCCTCGGTGCGGCGCATCGTGCAGCGCCACGGCGGCCAGGTCTGGGCCGAGTCGGAGCCCGGCCGCGGCGCGGTGTTCTACTTCACGCTGCCGGGTTGAGCGCCCGGCAACGCCGCGCTCAATCGACGCCGCTGCGCGCCAGCTCTTCCACCGCCTGCACCAGCCGCTCGGCTTGCTGCTCGACCAACAGGCCCTGCTCCTGCGCCAGCCGCTGCACGCGCTGCCAGGCACGCTCGCGCGTCAGCGAGTAGCGGTGCATCACGATGCCCACCGCCATCGCCACCAGTTCGGTGGGCACGGCCGCGGCGGCGGCGGCCGATGACGCCGGCACCGCCGCTGCGGCGGGGCCGGCCGCCGGCTGCGGCTCGGCCGGCGCCGGCGGCGCGCCGCTGCGCAGGCGGGCCAGCGCGGCGTCGACGGTGGGCACGATCTTACCCACGTCCAGCGGTTTCACGAGGTAGGCCACCGCACCCAGCGAGCGCACCTTGGCGGCGGTGCCTTCGTCGGAGAAGGCCGACAGGAAGATGAAGGGGATGCGGCTCACGTCGCGCAGATACTCGGCGACGTCGAAGCCGGTCTTGCCTTCCATGCGGATGTCCAGCAGCGCCAGCTCGGGCTTGTGCTCGCGCGCCAGCAGGATCGCGTCGTCGCCGTTGTCGGCGTCGATCACCTCGTAGCCGGCCTGCGCCAGGCCGTGCACGACGGTCGCCAGCACCAGGCGGTCGTCGTCGAGCACCAGGATGCGCCCCTTGTTCTTGCTGCTCATCGCTGCCTTGGCCCCTGCATGGGCGGTCATTGTGCGGCAACCGGCGCCAGCCCCGGCGGCGCCGGCGCGGCTTCGCGCTGCACGCTGGGGGCGCGCAACTGCACGCGCGCGACGACCTCGGCGCCCTGCTGCTGCAGGGTCAGCGTGGCGCTGCGGCGCGGCAGCAGCGCGCGCGCCAGGCCCAGCCCCGACAGGCTGCCCGGGAAGCGCGCCAGGTCGAAGCCCGGCGGCAGCAGCCCGCGGTTGGCGATGGTGATGCTGACCAGCGGGCCTTCGTCCACCGCCGTCTCGCAGCGCACGCCCTCGCCGCGGCCGTGCTTGACGGCGTTGGTCAGCAGCTCGTTGAGCGTCAGCGCGATCGGGATCGACTCGGCCTCGGGCATCACCCAGTGGCCGGCCTCGTCGGAGGTGCGCACCTCGATTTCGCGGCCGAAGGTGCGCTGCACCGAGGCCGCGATGGCCTGCAGCACGTGCGCCACGTGCAGCGGCCCGCCGGCGCCGACCTGCAGCCCGTAGACCTGGGCGATGGCCTGCACCTGGCTCACCGCCTCGGCCAGCATGGCGCCGGCGCCGGGGTGGCGCTCGGCGTGCTGCTGCAGCAGCCCGGCCACGCCCTGCAGGTTGTTCTTGATGCGGTGGTGCACCTCGCGCACCAGCACCTCGCGCTGGGCGATCGCGGCCTGCAGCCGCGCCTGCTCGGCGGCGCGCTGCTCGGTGACGTCGCTGGCCACCAGCAGCAGTTGCGGCGCCACCTCGGCGCTGGGTGCCAGCGTCACGATGCGCACGTCCCACACGCCGGCGCCGGCCTCGGCCTCGTCGCGCCATTCGTGGCGCTGCACGGCCTCGTCGCGGCAGCGCGTCAGCCAGCCGGCCAGCGCCAGCGCCTTGGCCGCCGGGCAGCATTCGTCCGGGGCACGGCCGACCACCAGTTCCGACGCGCGGCCGAAGAAGGTGCCGGCCATCTGGTTGAGCTGCAGCACGCGCAGGCTGCGCGCGTCGAACAGCGCCATCGCCAGCGGCGCCGTCTCGATCATGCGCTGCAGCGAAGCCTGGGCCTGCGCGATGCTGACCTCGGCCTGGCGGCGGCGCTCGATGTCGAGCAGCGCGAAGGTCAGCTGGCCGTGCGCCTGCGGGTGCGCGCGCGCGGTGACGACGGCATTGCCGACCACCCAGAACTCGCGCCCGTCGCGCGCCTTCAGCCGGCATTCGAAGGTCTCGGACTGCCCTTCAGCCAGGCGCTGCAGCCAGTCGGTGCGGCGCAGCGGGTGGTCGGGCTCGGGCGTCGCGGCGATGCTGATCGCCTCGCCGACGAAGTCGGCCAGCTCGCCGCCGAACATGCGCCGCGCCGAACGGTTCATCCATTCGATGCCGCCGTCGCCGACGGTGACGATGCCGACCAGCACCGAGTCGAGCAGCGCGCGCGTGCGCTCGGCCTGGCCGGCCAGGCTTTCGCGGGCGCGGTAGCGCTCGTCGACGTCGACGTAGGAGCAGATCACGCCGGCCTCGGGGTCGGCGGCGTCCACCGGGCGCGCCGCCACCTGCACCCACAGCAGGCTGCCGTCGCGGCGGCGCAGCCGGCGCTCGGCGCTGTAGCGGCCCTGCTGGCGCAGCGAGCGCGCCATCGAGGTCTCGAACTCCACGCACTCGCGCGCGTCGGCGTGCAGCTCCAGCCCGTCCAGCGCCGTCAGCTCGGGCGGCGCGTAGCCGGTGAGCGCGGCCATCGCCTGGTTGGCGCGCTCGATGCGGCGGCCGCGCATGTAGACGATGCCGACGTCGGACAGGCTGAACATCAGCTCGCGCTCGCGGCCCACGGTCTCCAGGTCGGCCTGCTGCGACTTCAGGCGCGAGATGTCGGTCAGCACCGCCACCGCCTCGGGCGCGCCGGCGTGCGAATCCTCGGCGCGGCGCAGCGACAGCGTGAACCACACGGCGCTGCCGTCGCCGCCGGGCGCCTCGCCGCCGGGCAGCTCGGCCTCGAAGGCCTGGCCCTCGGCCAGCGCAGCGGCGGCCTGCTGCACCACGGCGGCGGCCTGCGGCGGCAGCGCGGCGAACAGGCCTTCGAAGCTGGCGCCGGCGGCGCCGCCGGGCGGCAGCCGCAGCATGCGCTCGAAGCGGCGGTTGCAGCGCACCAGCATCGCCCCGCGCAGGTAGGCGATGCCGGCGGTGGATCCGTCGAGGATGCTCGACAGCTCGCGCAGCAACTGCTCGTTGTGGCGGCGCGCGCGTTCCTGCTCGGTGATGTCGAGCGTGACGACCGAGGTCGCCGGGCGGTCGCTGCCGGCCGTGCCGGGCAGCGCGCCGGGCTCGACGCGGGTCAGCAGCCAGCGCTGGCCCAGCTCGGGGTGGCGCACGGCAAAGCGCACCTCGGCGCGCTCGCCCTGGCGCAGCGCGCGCTGCAGCCTTTCGTACTCGGGCAGCGAGTCGGCCTCCACCAGGTCGCGGCCGATGCCCAGCAGCCCGGCGCCGGCCGCCGGCGCCGGCGCCGGCACGCCGCCGCCCTGGCGCGCGCGCAGCGGCGCCAGCCAGCCGCGGCCGGGGTCGTAGGTGGCGACGCCGACGCTGGCGGTGTGCATCAGCGCGCCCATCTCCAACTGCGCGAGGTCGCGCTCTTCCTCGGCGCTGCGGTCTTCCACCACGGCCATGTAGCGGCGCTCGCCGCCCAGCGTGGCAAAGCTCGACAGCCGCGCGCTCAGGCGCCGGCGGCGGCCGCCGGAGAGCCGCACCGAGGCCTGCTGCTCCAGCGGCGGCGCGCCGGGCACCAGCTCGGGCAGCGGCGCGCCGCGCTGCCAGGCGAGCAGGTCCTGCAGTTCCTGCGGCGCGTCGGACAGCATCACCGGCACCTGCTCGACCAGCAGCTCGAAGGCGGGGTTGGAGCGCACGATGAGCCCGGCGTGGTCGAACACCAGCATGCCCGCCGGGCTCAGGTCGAACCATTGCGCCAGCTCGTGCAGCGAGCGCTCGGCCTGGGCGCGCGCCAGGTGCTCGCCGGTGGCGTCCTGCAGCAGTTCGAGCAGCAGGCGCTGGCCGCCGGCCTCGATGGGGTACAGCGCCGAGCGGAACCAGCGCTCGGCGCCGCTGGTGTGCAGCAGCCGGCGCTCGATCAGCGTCGCCACCTGGCCGGCGGCCGGCGCGTCGCCGAGGGCGCGGCGCGCGGCGAGCAGCAGTTCCTGGTCTTCGGGCGCGGCCAGCAGCACGAGGTCTTGGCCGAGCAGCGCCGTGCGCGCGCGGCCGCTGAAGGCGACGAAGGCCTCGTTGGCGTCGACGATGCGGTGCGCGCGGTCGTGCAGCAGCGCCGGGAACGGCGAGGCCCACAGCATGCGCAGCAGCTCGCCTTGCGCCGCCGGGCTGCCGGGCGCGGCGCCGGCGTCCAGCGCCGTCAGCCGCGTCGCCAGCGGCGCCGCCAGCGCCTGCAGGCGCAGCAGCCGCAAAGCGCCGGCGCCGCGGTTGATGGCGCGCAGCAGCCCGGCGTCGCCGGCTTCCAGCAGCGTCTCGCTGCGGGCTTCGCCCTGTGCCGCGAACCAGCGCGCCAGCTCTTGGCCCAGCGGCGCCAGCACCTCGGTGGCCGGCGTGCCGGGCGGCGCCTGCAGGTTGAGCAGCGCGCGCGCCGCCGCGTTGGCGCCCAGCAGCAGCAGGCGTTGCGGCGCGAACCACAGCAGCGGCTCGGCGACCTCGTCCAGCAAGTCGGCCGGGACGTCCCTCGTCGGTGGCGTGGGGCTGCCGGGCGTCACGTCATTCGAGCTGCGCCGCCGAGGCCAGCGCCGACAGCAGCGCGCGGTTGACTTCCGACACGCCGAGCAGCAGCCGGTCGGCATGCTCGCGGATGTCGATCAGCGATTCCTGCTCGATCGCCTGCACCAGCTCCAGATAGGGCAGGAAGGGCCCGTCCTCGCCGAGCAGCGCCTGGCGCACGCGCTCGGCCACCGGCACCTGGCGCAGCAGCTCGGCAAAGGGCTGGCCGAGCAACCGGTCGAGCAGCGAGAACACGCCGCAGATGAACAGCTCGCCGCGCAACTCGGCGTCGCCGCTGCCCTTGACCAGCTCTTCCATGATCAGCCCGCGGCGCACGGCCGCGAACATCACCGGCTTCATGTTGACGTCCTTGCTGGCCGAGGCCAGCAGCAGCGCCAGCCAGCGCTTGAGCTTCTGGTAGCCGAGGATCATCAACGCGTGGCGGAACGAGCCGATCTCGACCGACAGCCCGAAGCCGGGCGAGTTGATGTAGCGGATCAACCGGAAGGCCAGCGTCGGGTCGTTCTTCAGCACCGCTTCGAGCCGCTCGACCGGCTCTTCGCGGTCGACGCGGTTGATCAGCTCCAGGATCACTTGCAGCTCCGGCGCCACCGCCTTCTTGCCGCTGCCCGGCGGCGGCGGCGCGCCCAGCGGCCAACCGGCCACGGCGACGCAGCCGGACTTGAAGGCGGCGTCGACCTCGCCGCTGCTGCGCACGCCTTCGCGCAGGCGCGGCAGGCCCGGCGACGCCGCAGCACCGGCGTCTTCGACCTGCAGCGCGAAGGCGCCTTCCAGCGCCGGCGGCAGCGGCTCGCGCGGCCGGCCCTTCAGCGCCATGCTGCCGCCGGCCTCGGCCAGCGCCTGCGCGGAGACGGCCATCAGCGGGTCGGCCAGCGTGAAGGCCGGCACCTCGATCATGAAGCGCGGCAGCGCCGGCGCGTTGAGCAGCGCCAGCAGCATCGAATCGCCCGCGGCATTGAGCAGCAGCGGAATGCCGCCGATGCCGGCGCCGTTGGCACTGGCGCTGCCGTCCATCGGCCGCATGCGCAGCGACAGCGCGGCACCGCTCTCGGGCCACACCTCGGACAGCAGTTGCATCAGCTCGGTGCCGTCGACGGCGGCCTCGGGCTGGCCGGCGGCCAGCGTCAGCCGGGTGGCAACCACCGAACGCTGGCGGTCGATGACGGCGCTGTAGCCCAGCACCAGCCGGGCGAGAAGGGGGTGATCTTGCATGGAGCGCCGGCCTCAGCCGCTGATGTAATTGAACAGCGACATGCGCTGCACGAGCGAATAGGCCTTCAAGGCCGCATCGTAGCCGGTTTGCTGGTTCTGGAAGTCCGAGATCGCCTGCACCATGTCAAGGTCCTCGGCGTTCGATTTCTCGGTCTGCGAGGCCAGCTTGCTGTCGGCGATGCGCTGCTCGAGCTGGTCCATGCGGTTGAGCGCCTCGCCGGCGCGGGCGCGCACGGCCAGCAGGTGGTTGTTGAAGGTGTCGAGGTCGCTGATGCCGGTCTTCACCGCGGCGGCCACGTCCTGGCTGCTGACGCCGGGGGCCGACAGGCTGTTGATGGCCGTGTCCAGCACCTTGAAGATCGACAGCGGCGGGTCGCCGGCGTTGGTGCCCGGCGCCTGCAGCCAGGCCTGCTGGCCGTCGATCGAGGTGCTGAGCGTCGATTCGGTGGCCACCAGCGTGTCGCCGGCCGAGCCCTGGTAGGTGACGCCGGTGGCGCCGTCGACGAAGGGCGGCGACGAAGCGCCCTGCCCGCCGAACAGGTAGGCGCCCGAGCCGTCGGTGCGGTTGGCCACGCCGAGCAACTGGTCGCGCAGGCCCTTGATCTTGTCGGCCAGGTTGGCGCGCTCGCTGTCGGTGTAGGTGGCGTTGCCCATGCCCACCAGCGCCTCGCGCGATTGCTGCAGCAGCTCGCCGGCGTCGCTGAGCGCCGACTCCGACAACTGCGTGCTGCTGCGCGCCGCCTGCAGCGCGCGCTTTTGCGCATCGGCCTTGGCCATGGCGGCCAGCGCGCGCTCGGCGGTGGCCGCGGCCACCGGGTCGTCGCTGGGCTTGGACACGCGCTTGCCGCTGGTGAGCTGCTCCTGCGTGGTCTGCAGCGAGCGCTGGCGCGTCTGCAGCTGGTTGATGGTGTTCTGGTAGGCGCTGTAGGTGGCGACGCGCATGAAAAGGTCTCCGGTGCGGGCGGTCGGCTGCGGCGGGATCAGCCGGCGATGTCGAGCAGGTCCTTGAACACGGCCTGGGCGATCTGCAGCACCTTGGCCGCCGCCTGGTAGCTTTGCTGGAACTGGATCAGCCGCGCGGCTTCCTCGTCGAGGTTGACGCCGGTCTTCGAGGTCTTGGCGTTGTCGGCCGCCGTCGAGCGGGCGGCCGAGATGGCGGCCGTGGAGTTGGCGCCCTGCGTGCGCACGCCGATGTCCGACAGCGAGGCGATGAAGCTCTCGGTGAAGCTCAAGCCCCCGCTCGTCTGGCCGCTGGGCAGTTCGGTCAGGCCGACCAGGTTGAGCGAGTCCAGCGCGTTCATCGCCAGCGCGTTGCCGTTGTTGTTGCTGGCGTCGGTGGTCGGCGCGATGACGATCTTGTCGCCGGCGGCGGGCACGCCGCCGAGCTGGATCTTGAAGCCGTTGATGTCGGGCTCGCCGCTGGCCGGCGCCGCTTCGCCCGGCGTCCAGGTGCCGCTGCCCGAGCCGATCAGGATGCCGCCGCTGTCGCGCAGCTCCCAGGTGTAGTCCATCTTCGACGGGTCGCTCGACGGCCCGGTGAAGGTGAGCGTGGCGGTGGCCGTCGGGTCGACCGGCGTCGAGGTCATGGTCAGCGAGCTGACCGCCGCGGTGCCGGTGTTGGCGCTGTCGGTGCTGGGCACGAAGGGCGACGCGGCGGCCACGTCCAGCGGGTCGGACAGCAGCCGCTGCATGCCGCCGGCGGCGCGCGTCACCGGCTGCAGCAAGAAGCGCTCGCCGGCCGACGGCCCGCTGTTGAAGTGCACCACGAAGCCGTCGACCTGCTGGCCGTCGACCACCGCAATCGGCGCCGAGCCGTCGTCGGGCGAGCGCTTCAGCTGCCACTGGCCGGCGTTGTTGGGGTCCTCGCGCAGCTCGTATTCGGCGGCCTTCAGCTGGCTGGCGTCGACCACCTCGATCGACACGTTGCTCGTGTACTGGCCGCTGGCGTTCTTCAGGTTGGTGGTGGCCGGCATCACCTGCGCCTGGGTGGCGGCGGTGAAGCCGAACATCGCCTTCGAGGCCACGCTGCCCACCGGCGGCTGCAGGTTCAGGCCCAGCATCTGCTGGTCGTTGACGGCCGCGGCCAGCGCCTGGCTGAGCTGGCCCAGCTGCACCTGGCCGGCCACCAGGTCTTCGTCCTGGAACTTCAGCAGCCCGGCGATGCGGCCACCGCCCAGCGAATCGGTGCTCAGCGGACGCACCGTCGAGCCCTCGCTGATGGCCACCGCCGAGCGCGAGCCGTCGAAGGTGCTGTGCACGACCTCCAGCTTCTCGGCCACCGCGCCCAGCACCAGGCGCTGGCCGCCGCCGATGAACACGCCCACGCTGCCGTCGTCGGCCGCGATGGTGCTCACCTGCACGTGTTCGCTCAGCTGCGAGAGCAGTTGCTCGCGCTGGTCGAGCAGGTCGTTGGCGTCGTGCCCGAGGCCGCGCGCGGCGGAGATTTCCTTGTTGACCTTGGCGATGCTCGAGGCCAGGCTATTGACCGCACTGACCGACGACTGCAGGTCCTGGTTGACCTGCGTCTGCAGCGTGGTGAGCTGGGTGCCGGCCTCGTTGAAGCGCAGCGCCAAGTCTTGCGCCCGCGCCAGCACCACGCTGCGCGAGGCGCTGTCCGACGGGTGGCTGGCCAGGTCGGACAGCGACGAGAAGAATTGCGAGATCGAGTTGCCGATGCCGGTCTCGCCGCTCTGGAACACGCTTTGCAGCTGCGTCAGCCGTTCGCTGCGCACCGCGTCCATCGACGCCAGCGCCTTGGCGCTGGCCGCCTCGCGCGTGAGGAAGGCGTCCTGCGAGCGCTGCACGCCCGCGATCTTGACGCCGGCGCCGAAGTAGCCCTGGCTGGTGCCCTGCCCCTGCGCGGTGGCCAGCAGCGTGGTCTGGCGCGAGTAGCCCTCGACGCCGGCATTGGCGATGTTGTTGCCGGTGGTCTGCATCGAGGCGTAGCTCGCGGCCATCGCGCGCACGCCGATCGAAAGCAGTGAGGTGGTGCCCATGGCGAGTTCCCCGTCGTCAGGCGCTGGCCGAGCGCTGCAGGCGCAGCGTCGTGTTGATCACGCGGGTCAGCTTCTCGGCGTAGGCCGGATCGGTGGCATAACCCGCTTTCTGCAGGCCTTGCGCGAAGCCCGCGGCGCTGCTGCCCTTGGCCACCACGTTGGCGTAGCGCGGGCTGTCCTTGATCAGCTTGGCGTAGTCGGCGAACGATTCCGCGTGGCTGGCATAGGCGCGGAACTTGGCCGTCACCTTGCGCGCCACGCCGCCAATGTATTCGGTGGTGGTGACCTCGGCCACCGGGCCGTTCCAGTTGGCGCCGGCCTTGATGCCGAACAGGTTGTTGGCCGGCGTGCCGTCGGCGTGCTTGATCTCCTTGCGGCCCCAGCCGGTCTCGTGCGCGGCCTGGGCGATCATGAAGGCCGCCGGGATGCCGGTGGCGCTTTCCGCCTGCGCGGCTGCCTCGGTATGTTGTTGCACGAAGCCGGCGGCGCTTTTCTCGGGGATCTTCACCGCCTTGTCCAGCCGGTCCAGCGGCTGCGCCGTGGTGTTGGCCGTGGCCTTGGCGCCGGTGGCCGGAATCGGCCCGGGCGACAAGCCCATCTGCCGTTCCAGCTGCTTCATGATGGCGTCCGACAGCCCGCCCTTCATGCCCGACAGGCTGGTCGCCATCTGGCTGTCCAGCATCTCGGTGCCCAGCTTGCTGCCCTGGTTGTCGAGCATGCCGCTGTCCAGCGTGGTGGCGCGCATGCTTTTCATCAGCTCCTGCATGAACAGCGATTCGAACTGGCGCGCCGCCTCGCGCACCGCCGCCTTGGGGTCGCGCGCGGCCGTGCCCTTCAGCGCGTTCAGCGACGTCGCGTCGTAGCCCAGGCGGTTGGTCGGTGCGACGGCCATGGCAGCGTCCCGTCAGATGACTTCGATTTCGGCGTTGAGCGCGCCGGCGCTCTTGATCGCCTGCAGGATCGCCAGCAGGTCCTGCGGCGTCGCGCCCAGCGCGTTGAGCGCCTTCACCACCTCGGCCAGCTTGGCACCGGCGGGCAGTTGCACGAGGGCGCCACCCTGCTGGGTGATCGCGATGTCGCTTTTCTCGCCCTGCACCGTCTGCCCTTGCGACAGCGGGCCCGGCTGGCTGACCACCGGCGTCGAGCTGATGGTGACCGACAGGCTGCCGTGCGCCACCGCGCAGGGGCCCAGCGTGACCGCTTCGTTGAGCACCACCGAGCCGGTGCGCGCGTTGAGCACGATGCGCGCGGCGCGCTTTTCCAGCTCGACCGGCAGGTTCTCGATGTCGGCCAGGAAGGCCACCCGCGCATCGGGGTCGGCGGGCACGCGCACCTGCACCACGCGGCCGTCCAGCGCGCTGGCCACGCCGCCCTTGGCCGCGTTGATGGCCTTGGCCACCGCGCGCGCGGTGGCGAAGTCGTTGCTGTTGAGGTCCAGGCGGATGGTCTCGCCGCGCTGCAGCGGCGTCGGCACCGAGCGTTCGACGGTGGCGCCTTCGGGGATGCGGCCGGCCGAGAGGTGGTTGATCTGCACCTTCGAACCGCCGGCCGCGGCGCCGGCGCCGCCGACGATCAGGTTGCCCTGCGCCAGCGCGTAGATCTGGCCGTCGGCGCCCTTCAGCGGCGTGGCGATCAGCGTGCCGCCGCGCAGGCTCTTGGCGTTGCCGATCGAGGCCACCGCCACGTCCAGCGGCTGGCCCGGCTGCGCGAACGGCGGCAGCGTGGCCGTCACCATCACCGCGGCGACGTTCTTCGATTGCACGGTGACGCCGGCCGGCAGCGTGACGCCCATCTGCTGCAGCATGGCCTGCAGGCTTTGCGCGGTGAACGGCGCCTGCGTGGTCTGGTCGCCGGTGCCGTCGAGGCCGATCACCAGGCCCAGGCCCTGCAGCGGGTTGTTGCGCACGCCCTGCACGCTGGCCAGTTCCTTGACGCGGGCAACCGCCGCCTTGGACGGCAGCGGCCACCACAGCGCGGCGCTGGCCAGCACGAAGGCGATGGCGACCAACAGGCGGAGCCAAGCATCAGCCGCGGATCCGGCTTTGCCGGTTCGCTGGCGGAGCCCCCCTGGGGGGGAGGCGCCGAAGGCGCTACGGGGGGGGGTCATATCGGCAGCAGGCTGAGGAAGACGCGGCCCAGCCAGCCCATCACTTGCGCATCGGCCTGGGCGCCGCGGCCGCGGTGCTCGAGCCGCACGTTGGCGATCTGCGTGCTGGGCACGGTGTTGCCGGCCTGGATGCTGCGCGGGTCGAGCTGGCCCGAGAAGCGCAGCGTGTCGACGTTGTTGTTGACGCCGATCTGCTTCTCGCCGGCCACCAGCAGGTGGCCGTTGGGCAGCACCTCGCGCACGATCACGGTGATGGTGCCGGTGAAGTCGTTGCTGCTCTCGGTGGTGCCCTTGCCTTCGAAGGTGTTCGACCCGGTGGCCGAGGCGCTGGCGCGGCTCAGGCTCTTGACGAAGGGCAGCGCGCTGATGCCGCCGTCGACGGCGCCGTTCTTGTCGACCGAGCTGGTCGACTTGGCGCTGGCCGTGACCTTCTCGACGATCTGCACCGTCAGCGTGTCGCCGACCAGGCGCGCGCGCGGATCCTCGAACAGCGGCCGGTAGCTGGCGGCGCTGAAGATGGCGCCGGTGGGCACCGGCGCGGCCTGCGCCGGCGCGGCGGCCGGCAGCGGCTGCGGCTTGGTGTCGGTCATCTCCACCCGCGGGTACAGGAAGTCCTGCACCGTGCCCAGGCAGCCGGCCAGCGGCAGCGCCAGCAGCGCGATGCCTAACGATCGAATCGAACGCATCACAATTGCCCCAGCTTCTGCAGCATCTGGTCGGAGGTCTGGATGGCCTTCGAATTCAGCTCGTAGGCGCGCTGCGTCGCGATCATCGAGACCAGTTCCTCCACCACGTTGACGTTGCTGCCCTCGACCATGCCTTGCGCCAGCGTGCCCAGGCCGGTGTTGCCCGGCGCCGCAGCCTGCGGCGCGCCGGAGCTGGCGCTCTCGGCGAACAGGTTGCCGCCGCGCGGCTCCAGGCCGGCCGGATTGATGAAGTTGGCGAGCTGGATCTGGCCCACCGTCTGCGCCGCGGTCTGCCCGGGCACGGTGGCGCTGACGGTGCCGTCCTGCGCGACGGTGACCTTCTGCGCGTTGGCCGGAATCGTGATGCCCGGCTGCAGCACCAGGCCGGCGTTGGTGACGAGCTGGCCGTTGGCGTCGATCTGGAACGAGCCGTCGCGCGTGTAGGCGGTGCTGCCGTCGGGCATGGTGATCTGGAAGAAGCCCTTGCCCTTGATGGCCAGGTCGAGGTCGCTGCTGCTTTGCTGCAGCGCGCCCTGGCTGAAGTTGCGCGTGGAAGCCGCCACGCGGGTGCCCAGGCCGACCTGCAACCCGGTGGGCAGCACGCTTTGCGCGTCCACCGCCCCGCCGGTCTGGCGCAGGTTCTGGTACATCAGGTCTTCGAACACGACACCGCCACGCTTGAAGCCGTTGGTGCCGGTGTTGGCCAGGTTGTTGGCGATGGCGTCCAGCTTGGTCTGCTGGCCTTCCATCCCGGTCTTGGCGATCCAGAGTGATCGGATCATGCGCGCTGCTCCCGCTAGTGGCGTTCGAGCCGCATCTTCGCCTTGGCTTGAGGTGGGCAAGCGGTCGATAAACCGCCGCTTTGCCCGCCAGATCGGCGCCGGGCCACCACCCTCACCCCAGCCCTCTCCCGCACGCGGGAGAGGGAGCCGGAGGCACGGCGCGCCCACAGTCCCCTCGGGGACCGGTCGCCACAGGCGACCAGGGGGGGCGGCGGTGTTAGCGCCCTGAGCCCCCTCGGGTGGGCCGAGCCCGGACGAAGAACAGTCCCTGCGGACTGTTCTTCGCCTGCGAGGGCCGTCGCGCCTGCAAGCCCGACGGCGGCCGCCCCAGCGGCCGGGGGCTCAAATCACGTTGGTGAAAGCAGCCGCGACGCCGCCTGATCCCGCGTCTCCGCCGTCTGCAGGCTCTTCATCTGCTGCTCGAACTGGCGCGAGGCGGCGATCATCGCCACCATGGTCTCCACCGGGCTGACGTTGGAGCCTTCCAGCGCCCCGCCCTGCAGCCGGGCCTGCGGGTCGGCGTCCAGCGGGTTGCCGTCGGCGGCGCGGAACAGGCCGTCGTCGCCGCGTTTGAGCGCGGCCTCCGGCGTCACCAGCTTCAGCCGGCCCACGGCCTGCGGGCGCGCGTTGCCGACGGTGGCGCTGATGGTGCCGTCGCCGGCCACCTCCAGCTGCGCCCCGGCCGGCACGGTGATCGGCCCACCGTCGCCCAGCACCAGGCGGCCGGTGGCGGTGACGATCTGGCCTTGCGCATCGACCTCCAGCGCGCCGGCGCGGGTATAGGCCTCGGTGCCGTCCTGGCCCTGCACGCTGAGCCAGGCATTGCCCTTCAGCGCCACGTCGAGGTCGCGGCCGGTGCTTTGGATGGGGCCGCCGGTGCTGTCGTAGCCGATCGTCGATTCCAGCGCGTAGGCGCGCGTGCTGGCGCCGTCGCCCTGCACCGGCACGGCGCGGAAGGCGGCCATCTCGGCGCGAAAGCCGTTGGTCGAGGCGTTGGCCAGGTTGTGCGCCAGCACGTCCTGGCGCTGCAGCGTGGCCTTGGCGCCGGACATCGACAGGTAGATCAGGCGGTCCATCGCTCAGGCCCCGGTTGGTTCGCGATCAGCGCAGGTTGACCAGCGTCTGCATCACCTGGTCCATGGTCTTGATGCTTTGCGCGTTGGCCTGGTAGGCGCGCTGCGCGGTGATCATGTTGACCAGCTCGGCCGTCAGGTCGACGTTCGATTCCTCCAGCGCGCCGGCCTGCAGCACGCCCAGGTTGCCGTCGCCGGGCACGCCGGTCACCGGGTTGCCGCTGGCGTAGGTGGTGGCCCACATGTTGTCGCCGATGGGCTGCAGGCCCTGCAGGTTGCGGAAGTCGGCGATCTCGATCTGGCCGGCGCTCTTGGTCTGGCCGTTGGAGTAGCGCGCGGTGATGATGCCGTTCGATTCGATGCCCACCGAGCTGAGCTGGCCGGCGGTGAAGCCGTCCTGCGTGAGGTCGGTGACGCCGAACGACGAGGCGAACTGCGTCACGTCCATCGACAGCGTCATGCCGCTGATCGGCAACGGCAGCACGCCGTTGCTGCCGGCCGCGCCCTGCACGTCGGGGAAGGCGATCTCCAGCTCGTTGGTGTTGGGGTCGATCACGCCGGTGACGCCGGTGCCGCCGGTGAAGGCGGTGGGCACCGAGCCGTCGTCGCTGAAGGTGATGGTGCCGATCGGGTCCGGCGCGGCGCTGGTGCCGCCCACCGAGGCGCCGTTGGCCGTGACGTAGACGTTCCACTCGTCGGGGCCGGTGCCGTCGTTGACGGCCGAACGCTGGAAGTAGTACGTCAGCGCCACCGGGTCGCCCTTGGCGTCGTAGACGGTCAGCGAGGTGGCGCTGTTGAAGGTGCTGGAATCGGTGAAGTCGATCTTCGGCGACGTGGCCGGCACGGTGATCGGCTTGGTCGAGTCGAGGTTGAGCTCCATCGCCGTCTTCTTGGTCGCCTGCGGCGCGATGCCGCCGGTGGGCAGCTGGATCGGCACCGCCAGGCCGGCCTGGATCTGGCCGGTGCCGCGGTCGGCGGTGTAGCCGAGCAGCTTGTCGCCGGTGTTGTTGACGATGTAGCCGTCCTTGTCGACCTTGAACTGGCCGTTGCGCGAGTACTTGGCGGGGCTGGCGCCGTCGCTCACCTGGAAGAAGCCGCGGCCGTTGATGGCGATGTCCAGCGCGTTGTCGGTGGCCGTGATGCTGCCCTGGCTGAACTGCTGCGCGATGGTGGCCAGCTGGGTGCCGATGCCCACGCCCGAGCCGGCCGAGGCGTTCAGCGCGGTGGCGTAGAAGTCGGAGAACTCGGCCCGCGACGCCTTGGCGCCATAGGTGCCGGCGTTGGCGATGTTGTTGCCGATGACCTCGAGATTCTTGCTCGTGGCGTTCAGTCCGGACAGGCCTTGCTGGAAGCTCATGAAATGTTCCTCGGCGCGCGCGGCGCCCGGTTGGGTGAGGTCTGAAAAAGGGCGTTCAGTCGTAGGTGACGACGCTGCTGGCGGGCACGGTGCCGTTGCGCGCCAGGGTCAGCGTCAGCGCGTTGCCGGCGGTGCTGACGGCCTGCACGCGGTCGATCATCAGCGTGCTGCTCTCGACGGCGGTCTTGCCGTTCATGGCGCTCACGCGGAAGGTGTAGGCGGCGCTGGCGGCGTTGCTGCCGGGCTTCCATTCGAAGTTGTGCAGCCCGGCGGTCTGCGCGCCGAGGTTGACGGTGCCCACCACCTGCTTGTTGGCGTCCAGCACCTCCACCGTCACCGAGGTGGCGCTGCCCGTCAGCGCCACGGCGCCGCGGCCGACGCCGCTGCTCATGTCCAGCGAGTTGCCTTCGAGCTTGACGTCGTGGCCGACCACGGCGGCCGCCTGCAGCGCCTGCATCTGCAGCAGGTGGCTGCCCAGCGCCTGCACCGACTCGTTGACCTTTTCGAGCTGGGTGACGGTGTTGATCTGCGCCATCTGCGTGGTCATCTGCGCGTTGTCCATCGGGTTCAGCGGATCCTGGTTCTGGAGCTGCGTCACCAGCATGGTCAGGAAGCGGTCGGCGCTGGCCGTGGTATCGGACGACGACGCCTTGCTGCTGCTCTGCCCGTACAGCGCGTAGGCGTCGTTGACGGTGGTGCCGTCGGCGGTGATGGTCATGCTGGCGCTCCTTGCGGCGGGGTCACACCTGCTGGCCCATCTGCAGCGTCTTCTGCATCAGGCTCTTGGCGGTGTTCATCACTTCGATGCTGTTCTGGTACGAGCGCGAGGCCGAGATCATGTTGACCATCTCTTCCACCGCGTTGACGTTGCTGTAGGTGACGTAGCCGTCGGCGTCGGCGCTGGGATGCTTGGGGTCGTGCACGCGCCGGCCCTGCGCCTGGTCTTCGCGCACCGTGCTCACGCGCACGCCGGCCGCCGAGTCGTTGTGTCCCTGCTCGCCCATCAGCACGGTCTGGAACACCACCTGGCGCGCCTTGTAGGCCTGGCCGTCGGGCCCGGCCACCGTGTCGGCGTTGGCCAGGTTGGAGGCCACGACGTTGAGCCGCTGGCTTTGCGCGCTGACGGCGCTGCCGGCGACGTCGAAGATCTTCATCATGCTCATGACGGCCCCCGGTTCAACCCTGGTTGTGCGACTTCATCGCGTCCAGCGTCGTCTTCACGCTGCTGTTGATGAAGCGCAGCGTGCTCTCGTACTTGAGCGCGTTCTCGGCGAAGCTGGCGCGTTCGCGGTCCATGTCGACGCTGTTGCCGTCGAGGTTGGTCTGCGAGGCCATCGCGTAGTTCAGGCGCGGCTGCGCGCTGCCGTTGCCGCCGTCGGGCGTCTGCGCCGCCAGCGCGGCGTTGTCGGCCAGCTTGAAGCCGCTGCTGCCGCCGCCGTTGGCCTGCTGCAGCGCCTGCGCGAAGTTGAAGTCGCGCGCCACGTAGCCCGGCGTGTCGGCATTGGCGATGTTGCTGGCGATCAGGCGCTGGCGCTCGGCCCGCAGGCCCAAGGCCCGGGTCTGGAAGTCCAGCGTCGATGTCAGACGGTTGATCATCGGCCGCATTCTGGGAGCGCGGCGCCACCGACTGAAGCCGGAACAACAAGGCAAAGCCGGGCCATTTCAAAGCCGGCGGCCGCCGCGCGCCGACTACAGTGCCCGGCGTGAACCCACGCCCTGCCCGCCAACATTTCCTCGTCGCCGCCGCCTGGCTGGCCCTGGCCGCGCCGGCCTGGGCGCAGCCGGCCGAGCCGGCCATCGAGACCGCGATGGCCGAGCCGGTGCGCGCGCTGGTCGGCCAGAGCCTGCGGCTGCCGCCGGGCGTCGCCACCGGCGACAACGGCGCCGGCGCCGCCGGCCGGCCGGCACCGCGCGTCGAGATCGAGATCGGCAAGCTCGACCCGCGGCTGCGCCTGGCGCCGTGCAAGCGCATCGAGCCGCAACTGCCGCCGCAGGCCCAGCTGTGGGGCCGCACGCGCATCGGCCTGCGCTGCGTGGAGGGCGAGCGGCCCTGGCAGGTGTGGCTGCCGGTCAGCGTGAAGGTGTTCGCGCCGGCGCTGGTGGCGCGGCGCGCGCTGCCCGCCGGCACCGAGCTGGCGGCGGCCGACCTGCAGGTCGGCGAGGTCGACTGGGCCGCCGAGGCTCAAGCCCCGCTGACGCAGGCCGACAAGCTGATCGGGCGCAGCCTGGGCCGCGCGCTGCAGCCGGGCCAGGCCTTGCGCAACGGCGACCTGCGGCTGCGCCAGTGGTTCGGCGCCGGCGACACGGTGCAGATCCTGGCCCGCGGCGAGGGTTTTGCGGTCGGCGGCGAAGGCCAGGCGCTGACTCCGGGCATCGAAGGGCAGCCGGTGCGGGTGCGCATCGAATCGGGCCGTATCCTCACCGGGGTGCCGGTGGCCGAGCGGCGCGTGGAACTGAGCTTGTGATGGTGGACGACGAGGGGCCGGCGGCCTTCTCCCCCTCGTCTGCGGGGGTTGGTGAAAAATTGTGAGTGCGGGCCTAAAGTCCGTGTAGGGCATGACCGATACCCTGAACACATCAACCGGGAAACCCCCGGTCAACGCCAAGGGTCCAGGCCCTGGGAGTCCAGCATGAAGATCGGTTCACTCAACAACACGCAGCCCGTCACCACCACCGCCACCGAGCGCAAGAACGGCAGCCCCACGGTTGACGGCAAGCGCACGGCCAGCGGCGACACGGTGGCCATCTCGGCGCAGGCCACGGCGCTGGCCGGCCAGGCCGACGACGGCAGCTTCGACGCCGGCAAGGTCGACCGCATCAGCCGCCAGATCAAGGACGGCAGCTACAAGGTCAACCCCGAGGCCATCGCCGACAAGCTGATCGCCAACGCCCGGGAACTGCTGAGCGGCAACAGCCACTGACGGCAGGATGCGCCCGATGCTGAGTTCGACCCTTGAACTACAGGCGCTGCGGCAGGTGGCGGAGCTCGAGCCGCCGCTGACCGAGCTGGAAAGCCGCCTGGGCGGCCTGGCCGAGGCGCTGCGCAGCAACGATGCGCAGGCCATCGAGAGCCAGGCCACCGAGCTGCACCGCGCATTGGCCCGCGCCGTCGGCCAGTTCGCCCGCGCCGCGCGCGAAGGCGCGGTGCCCGGCGTGCTGCGCCAGCGCCTGGCGCTGGCCGGCGGCCAGGTGGCCGCGCAACGCGAAGCCCTGGCCCGCGCCACCGCGGCGCTGGACCGCGCCATCGACGTGCTGCTGCCCGACCATCCGCTGCACGGCGTTTACGGCGCCGCCGGCCTGTCGGAACGCCGCCCCGGCAGCGGCCGCCTGCAGGCCTGACGCGAAACCGCGCCACCGATCACGACCCACCGATCACGACCACGGGCCTTGCCGGCGACGGCAAGGCTTTTCGGCTTTTGGGCCGCTGGATGGGCGACGCGCACGGCCTGAACCTGAGCGGACGCCGCCGCACCGGCAGCGCGGCGCCGCACCAGAACCTACCAGCGCAGCAGCAGAAACCCCGCCGCCGGCACGAACACCAGGCCGAAGGCGAGGATGGCGGCGGCGTTGAGGCCGAGCCGGTCGCGCAGCAGCGCGGTGAAGGCCAGCGCGGCGCACGCGAGTTGGAGCGCGGCCATGAAGAGCGCGGGCGCGCCGTCGACGAAGACGAACGTCCGTGTGAAGCGCCCAATGCCGTGGTGGAAGCCGCCGCCGTAGAGGATCAGCCACGCGCCGGTCAGCGACAGCACGCCGAAGATGGCGATGGCGATCTTGGCGGCAGTGGAGGTGGGAGGCTGACTCAACGGCGGGCCTGGCGGTTCAAATGCAAAGGCCGCCGGCATCGCGCGGCGGCCTTGGGGCCGATGATAGTCAGCCGCGGGCTACCACTCGCGCAGCCGCGTGCGCAGCCGTGCGATCGACTGGCTGTGCAGCTGGCAGACGCGGCTTTCGGTCACGCCGAGCACGGCGGCGATCTCCTTGAGGTTCATGTCCTGCTCGTAGTACATGCTCATCACGAACTGCTCGCGCTCGGGCAGGTTCTTGATGGCCTCGACCAGGGCCTCGCGCATGCGCCGGTCCTGCAGCCGGCCCAGCGGGTTGGCGTCCTCGTCGGCGACGTGGCGGTCGAGGTAGTCCTCGTCGCCGTCGTCGCCGCTCATGTCTTCCAGGTAGATGAGCTGGGTGCCGCGCACCTTGCCCAGCAGTTCCTGGTACTCCTTGAGCGACAGCGCCATTTCCTTGGCGATCTCGGCCTCGTGGGGCGCGCGGCCCAGCCGCTGTTCGAGCTTGTGCACGGCGGTCTCGATGGCGCGCTGCTGGCGGCGGTCGCCGCGGCTCATCCAGTCGCTGCCGCGCAGCTCGTCGAGCATGGCGCCGCGGATGCGCTGGGTGGCGAAGGTCTCGAACTGCACGCCCTGGTTGGCGTCGAAGCGCGACAGCGCGTCCGACAGGCCGATCATGCCGACCTGGATGAGGTCGTCCAGTTCGACGTTGGCCGGCAGCTTGGCGATCATCTGGTGGGCCAGGCGGCGGACCAGCGGGCTGTACTGCTTGAGCAGTGCGCCGGTATCGAGTTGTCCCTTGGCGGTGTACATGGCGGTCGGCTCCCGTGGGCGGGGTCTAGAACGGTGAAGGCGCGGCGGCGCGCGCTGGCGGCGTCGAGCGTTGCGGGGTGGCGGGCAGGTGGGGCGCCGCTTCGTCCAGCGCCAGCTGCGCGGCCAGCAGCCGTTGCAGCGCGGGGTCTTGCGCGGCGGCGGGGTCGAACAGCGGATCCACCGCCGCCCAGTCGTGCAGCACGGCGCCGAGGAAGCTGTCGGCACAGCTGGCCAGGCGCTCGGCGATGGCCGGCACGCGCGGGCGTTCCGGGTCGGCGGCAAGCACCAGGTCGAAGGTCATCAGGCCGCAGCGCTGCACCAGCAGCTTGGCGGCGGCATAAGCCTGCTTGATCGATTCCGGCCGGTCGGCGCCCACCAGCAGCGGGCGCAGCGGGCGGCGGCCGATGATGCGCGCCAGGTCGCTGGGGTCGGCGTGCAGCAGCATCAGGTCGTGGCCGGGCGCGGCGTCGAAGGCGGCGTCGATGAAGGCGGCGGCCGAGCCGTGGGTGTCCACGTGGGCCAGCGGCACGCCGCGCGCGGCCAGGTAGCTGAGGTGGTCGTCCAGCCGCTCGACGCCGGCGGCAAGGTCGAACAGCGCCGTCTCGTGCGGCGGCGGCGCGCTGCTGGCGGCGTCCACCACCAGCACGCGGCGGCCGTGCGCGGCCAGCGCGGCGCTCAGCGTCTCCAGCAGGGCCTGGCTGGCGGGCACGAAGGGGTTGGCGGCCACCGCCAGCAGGCGGCGGCGCGACGCGAACAGGCGACGCAGGCCGCTGGCCTGGTCGGCCGGTTGGCGCGCGGCGGCGGCAGCGAAGGCGGCGCGGCGCATGACGAAAGACTCGCCCATGGTTCAGGCCGCGTGCGCCAGGGCCGCGGCCGTGGCGGCGGGGTGGCCGGTGAACACCAGGCTCACGTCGTTGTTGTCGAGCTTCCAGGCGCTGGAGCCGCCGGCGCGCAGCGCGCGCTGCAGCAGCGCCTGGGCCGACAGGCGGTGCCAGTCCTCGGGCACGCGCTGGCCGTTGGCCACCGCCAGCACCTTGACCTTGTGGCGGATCAGCGCATCGAGCGCCGGCGCCAGCTTCATGGCCTCGTCGATCTTCGACAGGATCACGCCGCGGCAGGTGTTGGCGCGGTAGGCGCCCAGCACGTCCTCGACGGTCTCGCCCTGGCTGGCGGCGTTGACCACCAGCAGCCGGTTGACCGAGCGGTGGCTCAGCATGTCCAGCAGTTCCTTGGTGCGGGTGTCGCGCTGCGCCATGCCGGCGGTGTCGATCAGCACCATCTTCTTGCCGGCCAGCAGTTCCAGCAGGTCGTCGAGCGAGGCGCGGTCGTGCGCGGTGTGCACCGGCACGCCGAGGATGCGGCCGTAGGCGCGCAGCTGTTCGTGCGCGGCAACGCGGTAGGCGTCCAGCGTGATCAGGCCCAGGTGGCCGGCGCCGTGCCGCGCGGCGAAGGCGGCGGCCAGCTTGGCGGTGCTGGTGGTCTTGCCGACGCCGGTGGGGCCGATCAGCGCGAACACGCCGCCCACGTCTTCCAGCGGGCTCTCGGCCTCGCCGGTGAGCAGGTTGCGCTGCAGCACGTTGCTGGCCCACTCGATCTCGTCGCCGTCGGCGGGCAGGCCGTCGACCAGCTTGCGCACCAGCACCGGCGAGAAGCCGCATTCGAGCAGGCGGTGCGACAGCAGCGCCTGGCGCGGCTGGCGCTGCAGCTTCTCGATGAAGGCCAGTTCGCCGAAACGTTGCTCGATCAGGCCGCGCACCGAGCGCAGCTCGCGCAGCATCTCGCCGTTCTCGGCCGGCGCGGCAGCAGGCATGGTGATCGGCGCGGCGCCGCGTTCCGGCGCGAAGCCCGCCAGCGCTTGCGCTGGCACGTGGGCGCGCTGCGGCGTCGAGCGCGGGCGCTGCAGTTCGTCGGCCAGCTCGGCGGCGATGTCGGGCTCGGGCAGCAGGCGGCGCGGCGCGGCGGGGGCGGCCGCGGCGGCCATGGCGCTGACCGGCAGGGGCTGCGGCGCCGCCAGCGGCGCGGCGTCGCCCTGCCCCGCCATCTCGGAGCGGCGGCGCTTGAGCATGCGTTCGCGCACGTAGTCCTGGAACGACAGCGTGCTCATCGCCAGCTGCTCGACGTCTTGCTCCACCGGCCCGTCGGTGCGCGCGGCGGCGTGGCGCGCAGCGTGGGCGGCATGGGCGGCCGGCGCGGCGGGCGTGGCGGGCGTGGCACTCACGGTCGGCGCGTTGTACTTTTCCAGGTGCTGCAGGCTTTCGGGGGCCATCGCCAGCACCTCCACGCCTTCGGGGCAGGGCCGGGTGGACATCACCACGGCGTCCTCGCCGAAGGTCTGGCGCACCAGGGCCAGGGCCTCGCGCGAGGTGCGGGCGGTGAAGCGCTTCAAGTTCATGCCAGGCCTCCGATGACGGATCCGATGCGGATGGAATGGGTCTCAGGAATCTCGCTGTGCGACAGCACCTTCAGCCGCGGCGCGGCGCGGCGCAGCAGCCGGGCCACCGGCACGCGCAGCACGTCGGGCACCAGCAGGCAGGCCGGCAGGCCGAGGTTTTCCTGCTTCTGCGCGGTCTCGGCGGCGCTCTTGGTCAGCGTGTCGGCGACGCCGGGGTCCAGCGCCGCGCCGTGCGGCGAGGTCAGCGCCTGCGCCACCAGGCGCTCCAGCTCGGGCTCCAGCGCAATCACGTCGAGCTCCTTCACCGGGCCGTAGATCTGCTGCACGATCACCGGCGCCAGGCGCACGCGGATGCGGCTGGCCAGTTCGCCGGCGTCGCTGACGGTGGCGGCGTGCTCGGCCAGGCACTCGACGATCGAGCGCATGTCGCGGATGTGCACGCCTTCTTCCAGCAGCAGCTGCAGGACCTTCTGCAGGGTGGAGATTCCGACCATCTTGGGGACCACGTCTTCGATCAGTTTGGGTGCGAGCTTGGTGACGTGCTCCACCAGGGCCTGGGTCTCGGTGCGACCCAGCAACTTGGCAGCGTTCACCTGCATCAAGTGTGAAAGATGGGTGGCCACCACGGTGCCGCAATCAACGACCGTAAACCCATGCATTTGGGCCTGCTCCTTGTGGCGCTCGTCGATCCAGACGGCGGGCAGGCCGAAGGCCGGATCGACCGTCTTGGCGCCCGGCAGCTGGATGGTGGCGCCGCCCGGATTGATGGCCAGGAACTGCCCCGGGAAGGCCTCGCCCTCGCCCACCACGGCGCCGCGCAGCGTGACGCGGTAGATGCTGGGCTTGAGGTCGAGGTTGTCGCGGATGTGCACCGGCGGCGGCAGGAAGCCGACCTCCTGGGCGAACTTCTTGCGCACGCCCTTGATGCGGCCCAGCAGGTCGCCGTTGGCGCCGACGCGCGCCTTGTCGACCAGCGCGATCAGCCGGTAGCCGACCTCCAGCCCCAGCACGTCCACCGGCGCCAGGTCGTCCCAGCTCGCCTCGGCGTTGGCCACCGGCGCCTCGCCGGGCACCGGCGGCTCGGCGGCGCGGGCGGCCGCCTGCTTGGCGCGGCGCGTCATCAGCCAGGCCAGCCAGCCCAAGGCGCCGCCGACGATCCAGAACACCAGGTGCGGCATGCCCGGCACCAGGCCGAGGCCGAAGACGATGCCGGCGGCGATGGCCAGCGAGCGCGGCGAGGCGAACACCTGGCCGCGGATCTGGCTGCCGATGTCCTCGTCCTTGCCGACGCGCGAGACCACCATCGCGCTGGCCACCGAGATCAGCAGCGAGGGGATCTGCGCCACCAGCGCGTCGCCGATGGCCAGCGTGACGTAGCTGCGCGCCGCCTCGGCGGCGCTCAGGCCGTGGCCGACCATGCCGATCACGAAGCCGCCGACCATCGAGATGAAGAGGATCAGCAGCCCCGCCATCGCGTCGCCGCGCACGAACTTGCTGGCGCCGTCCATGCTGCCGAAGAAGTCGGCCTCCATGCCCACCTCGGCGCGGCGCTTCTTGGCCTCGGCCTCGTCGATCAGGCCGGCGTTGAGGTCGGCGTCGATCGCCATCTGCTTGCCGGGCATGGCGTCGAGGGTGAAGCGCGCGCCGACCTCGGCGATGCGCTCGGCGCCCTTGGTGACGACGACGAAGTTGATGACGACGAGGATCGCGAAGACGATCAGGCCGACCGCGAAGTTGTCGCCGATCAGCACGTGGCCGAAGCTCTCGATCACGCGGCCGGCGGCGCCGGGGCCGTTGTGGCCGTCCATCAGCACCACGCGGGTGGAGGCGACGTTGAGCGACAAGCGCATCAGCGTGGTCACCAGCAGCACGGTGGGCAGCGCCGCGAAGTCCAGCGGCTTGACCATCTGCGACGAGACCATCATCACCATCAGCGCGATGGCGATGTTCAGCGTGAACAGCAGGTCCAGCGCGAAGGGCGGCAGCGGCAGCACCATCATCGCCAGCATCAGCACGACGAAGGCGGGCATCGTCAGCGCCTTGGCGCCGGCGGCGTGCGGGCCCAGCAGGGCCTGCAGGCGGATCATCTGGTCCTTCATGCTTCAGGCGTCCTCTTGCGCCGGCGCGCGGCGGCGGCCGGGCGTTGCGGGGCGTTTTGCGGGTCCAGCTCGGGCGGCACGGCGGGCGTCGGCGCGCTCAGCGCCGCGGCCGCCGCCGGCGTGGCGGCGCGGCGCAGCTGGTAGACCCAGGCCAGCACCTGCGCCACGGCGCCGAACAGCACGGCCGGAATCTCCTGGTCGATCTCGGCGTGCGCGTACAGCGCGCGCGCCAGCGGCGGCGCCTGCAGCACCGGCACCTGGTGCTCGGCGGCGAGGTCGCGGATGCGCAGCGCCAGCAGGTCGCTGCCCTTGGCGACGACGCGCGGCGCGGCCATCGTCGCCTCGTCGTACTTCAGCGCCACCGCGTAGTGGGTGGGGTTCATCACCACGAGGTCGGCCTCGGGCACCGCGGCCAGCATGCGGCGGCGCGCCATCTGGCGCATGCGCGCCTTCATCTTGCCCTTGACCTCGGCGTTGCCCTCCTGCTCCTTGAACTCCTGCTTGACCTCGTCGAAGCTCATCTTCAACTGGTTGGCCAGCCGCCAGCGCTGCAGCGGCACGTCGACCAGCGCGAAGGCGCCCAGCGCCAGCACCAGCAGCATCACGCCGCCGCGCAGCAGCTCGGCCGAGCTGGCCAGCGCGGTGGCCAGCGGCTGGCCGCTGAGCGCGATGAACTCGCCCAGGTGCTGCTTGAGGTAGAGGCCGCCCACGGTCAGCAGCACGGCGGCCAGCAGGCAGGCCTTGAGCGTTTCCACCAACTGGTGGCGCGACAGCAGCCGCGGCAGCCCGGCCAGCGGGTTGAGCTTGTCGAACTTCGGCGCCAGCGGCTTGAGCGTGAAGTTCCAGCCGCCCGACAGCAGGCTGGCGGCCACCGCGGCCAGCGCCATCGCGATGCCCAGCGGCAGCACCATCAGCAGCATCTGCAGCACCTGGTCGAGCGCCTGGCGCGTCATCGCGTCGGAGGCGGCCAGCGTCTGCGCGTCGAAGCGCAGGCCGCGCGCCAGCATGCCGCGCAGGCGCTCGACGGCCGCCGGCGCCAGCGCCGCCAGCAGCAGCGTGCCGGCGCCGATCAGCGCCAGGTGGCCGAGGTCGCGCGAACGCGGCACCTGGCCGTCGCGGCGGGCTTTGAAGATCTTCCGCGCGGAGGCGGGCAGGTTGCGATTCTGGGCGTCGGCCATGGCAGGTCGTGGCTCCAGGAGGGAGCCCCGTCATGGTGCCGTGGCGGCGGCGGCACTTGAGGCCGATAAGACGGGCTTTCCCGGCCCGATTTCAGGCCGTGGCGCTGAAGCCCGGGGCACCGGCGCCGGCGTACAGCGCCGCGCCGGTGGCCTTGAGTGCGCTGCCGTTCCAGTAGCGCACCGATTCGATGCCGCTCATCGTCAGCGAGGCCAGCGTGGTGACGGCGCCGGTCTTCTTGTCGCGCTTGGTCAGGGTGGCGCTGCTGCCGTCGCCGGCCACGCTCCAGGTGGCGCCGGACACCTTCTTCAGCAACAGCGTGTCGTTGCCGCTGCCGCCCACGGCCTGCAGGTTGCCGCCGGTCCAGTACAGGCTGTCGTCGCCGGCGCCGCCGTCGAGCGCGCCGCCCAGCGGGTTGGCGACGAAGCTGTCGCTGCCGCTGCCGCCCACCGCGCGCGTGAACTGGCTGCCGGCGGCGATGGTGAGGTTGTTCTGGCCGGTGTAGGTGGGCTTGCCGATCAGCGACGTGATCGTCTTGCCGCCGGACTTGAGCTTGGCGTACTCGGCCTTGCTGAACGGCATGTCGGAATAGGGGTCGACGACGCCGATCGAACTGCGCTTGCCGGCGCGCAGGTCGACCACGTTGCGCCCGCTCTGGTTGGACAAATCGATCTCGCTGCCGGCGTTGGGGTTCCACACGGTGGCCGACATCGCCTGGTCGGACGCCCACGAGTAGGACTGCGCGCCGGCCGTCGTCGCGGCGCCGTACAAGTACTGCAGCGCCTGGATGTCGTAGGCCTGGTAGCTGCCGGCGTTGACCTGCGTCTTGCTGAAGGCGCCGCCCTCGTATTCGATGCGCGTCATGTCCTTGGCATCGTGGTAGGACATGATGGTGTTGCCGCGGTTGTCGGCGCTGCCGCTGAGGTAGGGCCCCGCCGTGCCGCCGCCGCCGGCGTTGTAGTTGCCCGGGTGCTTGAGGCCCAGCGCGTGCCCGGTCTCGTGCAGCAGCACCTGCCAGGAATAGCTGCCCTCGTCCCAGTCGTCGTGGAAGCCGGCCTGGTTGTTGGCCAGGAAGACCTGCGAGCCCTCGTTGGGATAGCGCGCGTAGCCGGCGCTGCTGGCCTGGGCGTTGCTGCCGTACTGGATGTCGCCGCCGCCGCTGACTTCGGTGAAGCTCACGTCGATCAGCGTCGACAGGTACTGGAAGGTGTCGCGCACGCGCTCGCGCTGGTCGCCGTCGAGCGCCTGGAAGCCGTTGGCGTCGCTGCCGCTCAGGCCGGCGGCGTTTTCGATGAAGCTGTAGGTCAGCGTCTTCTTGGCCGTCGCCGAAGGCTGCGCGCCGCTGGCGCCGGCGTCGTGGAACCAGCGGTTGCCGCCGGCCAGCAAGGCGTCGGTGGTGATGCGGCCGCTTTTCTTGATGCTGTCGGTGTAGTCGACCGTGGCCGCCGCGGCAGCCGTGCGGGCCGACGCCGGCGCGCTGCTGACGCCGCTGGCCGCGGCCACGCGCGCGCCTTCGGCCAGGCCGGCGGCCTGGCACTGCAGACAGTTGCAGACCACGCGCGTGGTCGGCGCACCCAAGGTGTAGCTCGTCACCGTGGCCAGTGGCGAGCCGTGCTTGCGCGAGGCGCCGACCTTGGCCGCAGAGTCCAATTCGACGGGGCCCAGCGCTCCCAATGTGATTTGCATGACCTGCCTCCAAAGCCGGCGTGTCGTTCGCCGGAACAACGGCCGTTTCGGCCCGCAATTGAGGGCATCAAATGCGGACGGACGAAGGCCTTGTGAAGTCGGTCACGAAAATCGGGATTCCAGAAGACGACGAGAGCCCGCGGGCTCTCGTCTCGTGCGCGCGCCGGGCGGCGCGGCGGCCGGGCGGATCAGAAGCCCAGGCTGGCCAGCAGGTCGTCGACCTCGCCCTGGTTGGCCACCACGTCGGTGCGGCCTTCGGGGTTGACCACGGGGCCGTTGAGCACGTTGGGGTCGACCTTCTCGCGGTGCTCGGGCGGCACCACCTGCACCAGCAGCTTGACGAGGCTGTCTTCCAGCTCGTTGGCCAGCTTGACGACCTTGGCGACGACCTGGCCGGTGAGGTCGTGGAAGTCCTGCGCCAGCATGATGTCGGTCAGGTGCTGGTCGACGCTGGCCGAGCGCGCCTCGACCTCGGCGACGAAGTTGAACACCGCGCCCGAGGCGACGGCGCGCACCGGGTCGGCGCCCAGCTTGGCGGCCAGCTCGCGCGTGTGGTCGGAAATGCAGCGCTGCTCGGCCTTGGCGCGGTCGACCGAGGTCAGCACCTTGTCGGCGGCGGTCGCGGTCTTCTCGGCGATGTAGGCCAGGCGGCTGCGCGCGTCGGGCAGGCCGTCGGCGGCCACCTGCAGTTGCGGCATCACGCCCAGCTGCTGCAGCGTGTCGTGCAGCAGCCGCGTCAGGGCGCCCAGTTGCAGGTAGACGTCCTCCGACGTGGCCGACTGGCCCACCGGCAGCGACAAGGGCGCCGGCACGGGCACCGACGAGGGTTCGGCCCGTTGCAGCAGGGTCTGTGCGCTTTCCATCTTCATGCGGCTCTCCTGTTGGCTGCGGCGCGTCAGGCGGTGGCGGCCAGCTTTTGCAGGATCTTCTGCACCTTCTCTTCCAGCGTCGCCTTGGTGAAGGGCTTGACGATGTAGCCGGCGGCGCCGCTTTGCGCGGCCAGCACGATGTCTTCCTTGCGCGCCTCGGCCGTCACCATCAGCACCGGCAGGTGCTTGAGGCCGTCGTCGGCCTTGATGTTCTTCAGCAGCTCGAAGCCGTTCATGTTGGGCATGTTGATGTCCGAGACCACGAAGTCGAACTTGCCCGAGCGCAGCAGGTTGAGGGCGACCACGCCGTCCTCGGCCTCTTCGGCGTAGTTGCAGCCCATCTCCTTGAGCAGGCCGCGGACGATGCGGCGCATGGTGGAGAAGTCGTCGACGATCAGGAACTTCAGGTCGGTGGCGTTGCTCATGGCGGGTGGCCTCGTGCGGATGGCGGCGGATTCGGGTAGGAAGTTGATGCGTTATCGGTCGGCACGCGGCCGGACTTGACCCCGCGGCCGCGACGTTATGCGCTCAACGCCGCGGCGGCACCAACTGCGGCGCAATCGACGCGGGTTTGTCGGCGCCCTCCTCGGCCGCCGGCTCGACGACGTCGGGCGCGGTGCGGAAGAAGCGGTCTTCGGCCTCGCGGTTCATCACGATGATGCTGATGCGGCGGTTGGTCGGCGCCAACGGGTCCTTGGGCTCGAACAGCGAGCTGGCCGCCAGCCCCTGCACGCGCAGAGGCCGGTCTTCGGGCAGGCCGCCGGCCATCAGCTCGCGGCGCGAGGCGTTGGCGCGGTCGGCCGAGAGCTCCCAGTTGCTGTAGCCGCGGTCGCCGCCGCCGAAGGGCGCGGCATCGGTGTGGCCCTCCAGCGTCAGCCGGTTGGGCACCTCGCCCAGCACCGAGCCGATGGCGCGCAGCAGGTCGCGCATGTAGGGTTTGACGGCCGCCGAGCCGCTGTCGAACATCGGCCGGTTGCCTTCGTCGACGATCTGGATGCGCAGCCCGTCGCGCGTCATGTCCAGGCGGATCTGGCTGCTCATCGCCGACAGCGTGGCATTGGCGGCGATCTTCTGCTCGATGCGTTCTTTCAGCTCGTCCAGCGCCTTCTGCTCGGCGCGCAGTTGCTCGGCCTTCAGCGCCTGCAGGTTGACGGTCTTGCGCTTTGCCTCGACGTCGCCGTTCTTCACCTGGCCGGTGCTGCGCGACAAGTCCTGCCCGCCGCCCTTGATGACGTGCGAAGCGTCGCCCGAGCCCTGGCCGCCGCCCAGCAGCGAGACTTTCAGCGGGGTGCTGAAGTAGTCGGCAATGCCCTTCTTGTCGCCTTCGGTCGTGCTGCCCAGCAGCCACATGAGCAGGAAGAAGGCCATCATCGCCGTCACGAAGTCGGCATAGGCAATCTTCCACGCGCCGCCATGGGCGGCATGGCCGCCCTTCTTGACGCGCTTGATGATGATCGGCTGCAGCTTTTTCGCATCACCGGCCATGGCTACTTCTTCCCTTTGACGTGGCCTTCCAGCTCGGTGAAGGTCGGCCGGTCACCCGAGTACAGCACCTTGCGGCCGAACTCGATGGCCACCTGCGGCGCATAACCCTGCATCGACGCCAACAGCGTGGTCTTGATGCATTGCAGCTCCTTGCCGGCGTCTTCCACCTTCTGCT
>Ga0102832_1000181_pt1 | contig 155254 bp, 151 predicted proteins | sample EBPBio282013_DNA_FD_88942 | JGI IMG/M metagenome (GOLD analysis project Ga0102832, IMG submission 88942) | Wastewater treatment Type I Accumulibacter community from EBPR Bioreactor in Madison, WI, USA - Reactor 2_5/28/2013_ DNA (Illumina Assembly) | ecosystem: Engineered > Bioreactor > EBPR >... | reverse complement strand
CACGGCCTGGCTCAACCCCAGCCGTTCACGCCACCGCCCCTCTTGCACACCTGCATTGGGCAGGCAACCGCACCCTGTCGGCAACTACCAGAACTGATAGTTCTTGCGCTACTCAGGCAACTGCACAATCTCCACGGGCCAGCGTGCACGGGAAGCGCACATCAGGCAGAGGAGGTGCGCAGACATGCGTAGAAATTGCACAGCCCAGCATTCGAATGGCGACGCTTGAACCATGGGGTCGGCCTGGGATGAAATTTTTGGGGGCTTTATGCCCAACTTCCACCCGGTGGGCACTTCCACGGTGGCTAACGGCACGCGCACAGGACGTGACGAAGATCGGGGCTGATCTTGAGAAGCTCCTGGGCCTCAGGCGCGTCGATAGCGAAGGCACCAACTGCCAATGCCACCTTGATCTGCGCTCAGACGCAGTCGCGTTGACCTACCAGTTTTGATAGTTCCGCCTATTGCTTGGATGCAGTCAAATGGGTGCCATGACAAAGCGCCTCAGCCAAGCCCTCTGGCTAGAGTTTGGCCAGAGGGGCGTGCACTAGCGACAACGCTTCTTCTCGCGCTGGTGAAAGGAAGCGTGCAACAGCGGGGGGATGAGCCTGTGAAAGTACGAATGGGCCGCGCCGCGGCTCGGGCCGGCCATGGCTTCACATTGCTGGAGTTGCTGGTGGTCATGGTGATCATCGGCTTGCTGGCGGCCTATGTGGGTCCCCAGTATTTCGGGGTGGTTGGCAAATCCGAAGTCAAGGCGGCACGTAGCCAGATGGATGCATTCCAAAAGGCTCTGGTGGCCTACAGGCTCGATATGGGCACCTTTCCTCCCGCAGCGGTGGGGCTCAATGCCTTGGTGACAGCCCCCCCGGGGAAAACCAAATGGGCCGGGCCCTACCTGTCCAAAGCTATCCCGCTGGACCCGTGGGGTAATGCCTATGTGTACGCCATGCCAGGGCGGTACGGCGAGTACGACATTGTCTCCTATGGCAAGGATGGTCGACCTGGAGGGCAGGGCGACGATGCTGACATCGGCAGCTGGCAGTGAACCGGAGGTGAATTTTCACGGTGGCGTTCAACGCCTTGATTTCCTCGTCGCGATTCAATCTATGCAGTTTCACGTCAAGGTTTATAGCGCTTCCGAGGGGTTGGTCCGTATATCTGTTTCCGCTACCGACATGCAGGCGGTGCGCGAGCAGGTGCAGCGACAGGGTTACTCGGTGCTGTCCGTGCGCCAGGCGCGTGCAGGTATTTTTGGCCCTCCGCGTCGCAGGCCGTTCGACGTCGCGCTGTTTGGCCAGGAACTGCTGTCGCTGATGGAGGCGGGCATGGGATTGGTCGAATCCATTTCCTTGCTGGCCCAGCGCGCGCGCCATTCCGAGGTGCGCGCCGTCTTGTCGGAAGTGGTGCGCTCCATAGGGGAGGGCCAGACCTTTTCACGCGCGTTAGAGGGTGCGCAGGAAAGCTTCCCGGTGCTGTTCGTGGCGTCCGTGCGCGCGAGCGAGCGCACCGGCAACTTGGTCGAGGGCCTGCGGCGCTACCTCGGCTACCACCAGCAGGTGAGCGCGCTGCGCAACAAAGTGGTTTCCGCGTCGATCTACCCGATGCTGCTGTTGCTTGTCGGTGGCATGGTCGTGCTGTTCCTGATGGTCTACGTGGTGCCGCGGTTCAGCAGCATCTATGCCGGCATGGGAGCGCAGGATCTGCCGCTGCTATCCCGCTGGCTGATGCTGTGGGGGCGTGTGGCTTCCGAGCATTCCGGCGCGCTGGTGACTGGTGCCTTGGTATTGACGGGAATGGGCTTGCTTGCGCTGCGCCTGCCGGCCAGCAGAGCAGCCCTGGAGCGCTGGCTTTGGCGATTGCCACGCGTGGGCGAGCAGTTGCAGATTTATCAGCTGGCCCGCTTCACCCGCACGGTGGGCATGCTGCTTAAGGGCGGCATTCCGCTGGTTACGGCGCTGGAGATGACGGAGGCCTTGCTGAGACAGCCGGCGCTGCGGTCTGGTTTGCAGGCGGCTGGGCGAGCCCTGCGCGAGGGGCAGGGCTTGGCCGAGACTTTTCGCGCGCATGGCCTGACCACCGAGGTGGGCGCGCGGCTGCTGGTGGTTGGCGAAAAAAGTGGCGACCTCGGCGCCACCATGGACCGCATCGCCGCGTTCTACGACGAAGAGATTGCGCGCCAGGTGGAGTGGTTCACGCGGCTATTCGAGCCGGTGCTGATGGTGGCGATGGGGCTAGTGATCGGTGGCATCGTCATCCTGATGTACCTGCCCATCTTCCAGCTTGCAAGCAGCATCCAATGAACATGGCGCTTGAAATCCTTGACACCGAGCTGCTGGCGAGACTTCGCCAGCATGCAGGCCAGGCGGATGCGAGCCTCTGGACATTGCTCGCGGAAGAGTTGCGGCTGTCCGATGCGCGGTGCCGCGATTGGCTGGGTGCTGCGCTGGGGATGGACGTGCTAGACATGGAGGCGCTGCACGGACTGGAGCCGGATTTTTCTGTCTGGAGCCACGCGAAGGCCGTTGCCAGCAGGAGCCTGGTTGCCAAAGCCTCGGACCTGCGCGCGGACATGGTCTGCGTGACGCAGAATCCATTCGATCTTGCGCTGCAGGGACGGATCGAGGCCTGCCTGCCGGGCCTGCCGCGCTGGTGCTTGGCGCATCCGGACGATCTGGTGGCGTATTTCGCCAGAATCGAGGACACGGTCAAGGCCCTGGATGGCGCCATGCCCGGCGTGGACGGCATGCGGATGGCATCAACAACGGTGGGTGACCTGTCACTGTCGTCGATCGCGCAGGACGCCAGCCCCGTGGTGCGCTTCGTGCATTCGACCTTGTTCGATGCCCTGAAAGCGGCCGCCAGCGACGTGCACCTGGAGTGTGCCGCCACCGGCATCGTGGTCAAGTACCGCATCGACGGCGTGCTGAACCAGGTGGCACAACTGCCCAGCGTCGAGCTGGCCGAGCAGATCATCTCGCGCATCAAGGTCATGTCCGAGCTGGACATATCCGAGCGGCGGGTGCCGCAGGATGGGCGTTTCAAACTGTCCGTCAATGCACGCGAGATCGACTTCCGGGTGTCGATCATGCCCAGCTTGTTTGGCGAGGATGTAGTGGTTCGAATCCTGGACCGACGCTCGCTGTCCGACCAGGCGATGGGCCTGCGCCTGGACCATCTCGGCTTTAACAGCGACATCCTGGCGCGCGTGCGGCAATTGGCGCGCGAGCCCTACGGCATGCTGCTGGTGACCGGGCCCACAGGCAGCGGCAAGACGACCACGCTGTACGCGGCGCTCGCTGAGATCCACACGGGGCAGGACAAGATCATCACGATCGAGGATCCGGTGGAATACCAACTGCCTGGCATCCTGCAGATCCCTGTCAACGAGGCCAAGGGATTGTCGTTCGCCCTGGGCCTGCGCTCGATCCTGCGCCACGATCCGGACAAGATCCTGGTGGGCGAGATCCGCGATGCGGACACGGCACAGATCGCGGTGCAGTCGGCCTTGACGGGGCATCTGGTGTTCACCAGCGTGCATGCCAACAATGCATTCGACGTGCTGGGGCGCTTTGCCCACATGGACATCGATCTGCACAGTTTCGTGTCAGCGCTCAACGGCGTCCTGGCGCAGCGGCTGATGCGTGTGGTCTGTCCGCAATGCAGCACCCGTATTGATCCAGACGCGAAGATCCTGGCGGCCATGGGTATCGACCCGGCCGAGGCGGCCGGGGGCCGTTTCGTCCAGGGCAAGGGCTGTGGCCATTGCCGTGGAACGGGCTACAAGGGGCGCCGGGCCATCGGCGAGTTGCTGCGCCTGGATGACGAGATGCGCGAGATGATCATCGCCCGGGCGCCGATGCGCTCCCTCAAGGAGGCCGCGCGCGCGCGGGGGACGGTTCTGCTGCGTGACGTGGCGGTTGATGCCGCGCTGCAGGGCCTGACGACGCTGGAGGAAGTTGGCCGTGTCACTTATTCCGGCTAGACCCATGCTGTTCATGGCGCTGTGCCCGGACCAGGTGGGCCTGGTCTGGCGCGTAGGCCGGGCTGCACGGGGCGAGCAGTTGCTCCCTGACATAACGGGCGACGGTGGTTTGCCCTGGCAGGTGCCACTGGACGCCGTCAAGCAATGGCTGGACGTCGAAGCCGGGAGGCTGCATCGAGCCCGTGTTTGCGTCGTGTTGTCCAGCCGATTCGTGCGCCACGCGCTAGTCCCATGGCCACAAACGCCGCTGCGTGGTGACGAGGCGCTCGCCTGGGAGCGCTTGCATCTGGAGGCTGTCTATGGCGACCTGGATGGATGGCGGGTTGCGTGTGATCCGGGGGCTTTCGGTCGTGCCCGGGTGGTGTCCGCCGTGCCGCAGGATCTGCTGGACCGCCTGCACGACCTGCTGGTGGACAAGGGCCTGGCCATGGGGCCTGTGGTTCCGTACTTCGTGCAAGCCTGGAACCGCTGGCGTCGCAAGCTGGCTGCGGGCCAGCTGTTTGCGGTGGCAGAATCCGAGCGGGTCGTTTTGGGATGCTATGGCCGCGGCGGGTGGGAAAGTCTGCGTATGGTGTCATCCCGGCTGACGCCCGACAAGCTGGTTGCGCTGGCCCAGCGCGAGTGCGCTTTGGCAGGAGGTTCGAACGCTTTGCCCATGCTCCTGTGTGCGCCGGGCTTGTTTCCGGATGCGAGCGTACTGGAACCAGACCGAGGCGTCGAATGGCTGGACTCGGCCCATGCAGACCAGGGACCCGCGCTGGGCATGGCCAGGCTCATGGAGTGCGCATGAGGGCGCTGCAGATTGACTTCGGGCCGAAGCAACGGTCGCGCATCTGGTATGGCGGCTGTGCGCTGCTGGTGGCTGGCATGGCCTTGCTGGGCACCGTCGGCTGGCGCTATGCGGCCTATGCGCAGATGCGCGCTCCCCTGCAGGCCGAGCATGACCGCCTGCAGCACCTATCGAATCAGCCTATGGGTGACGTGAAGGCGTCGGTAAATCCCCTGCCCAAGGAACGCATCGAGCAGATCGTGCAAGCCGTGGGTCGCCTCAACACGCCATGGGACGCCCTGCTGGCGGACATCGAGTCCGCCATGGACGAGCGGGTCGCTTTGCTGGGCCTGGAGCCCGACTTGCTGCGAAAGGAGTTGCGGCTTCGCGGCGAGGCCAAGGACATCGATTCGGTGCTTGATTTCATGCGCCGCATCGATGCGACGGCGATGCTTGATGCGGCGCACCTGGACCAGCATCAGTTGAACCTGCAGGATCCGCAGCGGCCCGTCCTGTTCGTTCTGGTGGCGCGGTGGTCTGTGGCCGAGCCTGCGCCCATCGGTAGCGCTGGGTTCGAGGGCGGCAGTGATCCGGCATCGGACGGGCCAGCGAAGCGGGCTGTGCCATGAAAAGGGCCGCTTCATGAGGCGACTGAACTGGATGTTGCGGCGCGCTGTGAAACGCCTGGGTTGGCCCGGCGTTGCTGGCGCCCTGGCGATTCTGGCCGCCGCCGTTTTACACGAGAGCATGCTGGCCGGCGAGCCTTCGAGGGTCGAAGCCTTGCGCGCGGCCATTGCATCCTTGCAGGCCGACATCGAAGCACGCCGGCACCAGCCGGTAGAACCCACGGTGGCCGAGCGGCTAGCTCTATTTCATCAAGATCTGCCACTGTCCACGGTCACGCAGCGCACGGAGGTGATAGCGAAGATACAAGCTGCTGCAATGGCCGAGGGCCTTGTCGTGGAGCAGGCCAGCTACCGCCTGAGTTTCGTTTCAGAGGAAACCCTCGACAGTCTGCAGGTCGAGTTGCCCCTGAAGGCCGGCTACGGTCCGCTGCGCCGCTTTGTCGCGCGGGTGCTGCACGACACGCCAGCGCTGGCCTTGGAGGGATTGAGCATCAACCGGGCGACGGTGGCAGATTCCACAGTCGAGACTCAGTTACGGTTCATGTTGTACATGCGAAGCCCATGAGCACTACCCGGACGTCCAAGGTTGCTCCAGCGAACAGGCCCAGTCCGGTCCGTCGCGTGACATTGGCCGCCGCGCTGCTGGTCACGCTCGGGTTGAGTGCATGGACGCACTGGCGCCAGCAGCGTGCTTCCGAGGTGGTGGAAGCCAGAGCATCGGCTCCCGCAGGGTTGAGATCCCATGTGCCGACGCTGCCCTCGGAGTTCGGACTGGCACAGCCGGTGGGTGCCGAGGTGAGGCAGCGCAATGGTCCTGACGGAGCTTTGGTGGCAGTGAATCCGTTCGCCGTTCGCAGCTGGGCGCCGCCGCCGCCACCTCCGCCACCTCCGCCGCCTCAGCCACCGGCACCAGAGCCGACTGCTCCCGCCTTGCCGTTTCAGTACTTGGGGCGGCAAGAACGGCTGGGCAGCACGGAACAGACCGTGTTTTTTCTCACACGCGGCGGCCAAGTCCATGCCGTTGCGCCCGGCGAGAGCCTGGGTAGCGATTACCGCTTCGAGGGCATGGAGCAGGGGGTGCTGCGCTTTACGTATCTGCCGCTTTCGGTGTCCCAGGAATTGAATATAGGAATCAAACCATGATGGCTGCACGATGGCTGGTGTTGGGCCTGGCCTTGGGTTTGGCCGGATGTGCGGCGAACAAGCTTCACCGCGAGGGCATCGCCCTGACCCGGGAAGGGCAGATGGAGGCCGGCGTGTACAAGCTGGCCCAAGCCGCGCAGGACGAGCCCGGCAATGCCGAACTCCGCAAGGACTTCCATCTGCAGCGCGATGCCTGGATTGAGCAACTGCTGTCGGCTGCGCGCAATGCACAGGCAGAGGGCAGGAGGGCGGAGGCGCAGGCACTGTTTCAGCGCGTATTGTCCTTCGACGCGAACAACGTCGCCGCAGCAGATGGTCTGCGCCGACTGGAGTCCGACCGGGAGCACGCGGCCATCATGGCGACAGCAAGGCGTGCATTCGCGGAGGGCGATCTTGAGCAAGCGCAGCAACTGCTACGCCCCGTGGTACAGCATGCGCCGGGCCATGGGCCTGCGCAGCAGTTACAACGCGAGATCACCGACGGGTTGGCCAAGCGCCAGGCTCCCGAGCCGGTTCTGCGGGGCCCCGATGCCAAGCCCATCAACCTGGATTTTCGCGATGCCAACGTGCGGCAGGTTTTCGAAGCGCTGTCGCGCAGTACGGGCACCAACTTCATCCTTGATCGCGACCTCGGCCCCGATCTGAAGACCACCGTTTTCCTGCGCAATGCCTATGTGGACGAGGCGATCAAGCTGATCCTGCGCACCAGCCAACTGCGCAGCAAACTGCTGGGCAACAACACGGTGCTGATCTACCCTGATACACCGGAAAAACTCAAGGCCTACCAAGACTTGATGGTGCGCGCGTTCTACCTGCAGGATGCCAAGGCGGAACAGATGCAAACCACGCTGAAGACACTGCTCAAAACCCGGGACATGGTGGTGGATGAAAAGCTCAATCTGCTTGTGATGCGCGACACGCCCGAGGCGATTCGTCTCGCGGAGAAGCTGGTGGCTCTGCACGACCTTGCCGAACCCGAGGTGATGCTGGAGATGGAGGTGCTGGAAGTCCAGCGGGACGCGTTGATGAATCTCGGCATTCAATGGCCGGGCCAACTGACGTTGACGCCCTTGGCCCGCAGTGGCGCCAACCTGACGCTGGCAGATCTGCGCAGCCTGGATTCTTCGCGCATTGGCGCGTCCTTGTCCAGCTCTACCATCAATCTGCGCCAGGACAAAGGTGTCTCCAACCTGCTGGCCAATCCACGCATCCGGGCGAAGAACCGCGAGAAGGCGATGGTCATGATTGGCGACAAGGTGCCTGTGATCACCACCACGTCAACGTCCACCGGCTTCGTCGCGGAGAGCGTCCAGTATCTCGACGTCGGTCTGAAGCTGAACGTCGAGCCGGCTGTGAGCCCCAACGACGATGTCGAGATCAAGGTAAGTCTGGAGGTCAGTTCGATTGCCAAGCAGATTTCCACCGCGACGGGGACGGTGGCCTACCAGATTGGCACGCGTAACGCCTCCACGGTGCTGCGGTTGAAGAACGGGGAGACGCAGATCCTGGCGGGATTGATCAGCGACCAGGACCGCGTGTCGTCCAGCGGCGTGCCCGGGCTGAGCCAGTTGCCTGTGGTTGGGCGCCTGTTTTCCTCGCCTCTGGACAGCCGGAACAAGAACGAAATCGTGCTGTCGATCACGCCGCGGCTGATCCGGCCGGTTGCGCGTCCCGATGTGCGTGTGATGGAGTTCTGGTCCGGTACAGAAAATGTATTGAGCGAGGCGCCGTTTCGGGTTGGCGCGCCTCCCGTGGAGGAAGTCCAAGCCGGCAAACCTCCTGCCGCGGAGGCAAAGCCATGAGCCAGTCCAGGGCGCCGCTCCGAACCTGCCACGGCTTCACGCTGATCGAACTGCTCATGACCGTGGCACTGGTCGGGATTCTCGCCAGCATTGCCGTGCCGCTGGCCGATGTGGTGGTGCAGCGAGAACGGGAACGGGATCTGCGCGAAACTCTACGAACCTTGCGCAGGGCCATCGACGGCTACAAGCAGGCCGTGGACGATGGGCGGATTGCGCGCACGGTGGGTGATTCCGGCTATCCGTCTTCGCTGGACATCCTGGCCGAAGGTGTAGAAGACCAGCATGATCCCCAAGGGGCGCGGATGCGGTTTCTGCGCCAGGTTCCCCGCGATCCCATGCACCGCGACATGAGGGTGCCGGCAGCCAAGACCTGGGGCAAGCGCAGTTATGCGTCATCGCACGAACGGCCCCAGGAAGGCAAGGACGTGTTCGATGTCTATTCGCTGCGTTCCGGGGCCGGTCTGAATGGCATCCCCTATCGTGATTGGTGAGATCAGATGACTGGGAAGCGCGGATTTACCTTGATCGAGCTGCTCGTCGTGCTGGCGGTGGTCGGTACCTTGCTGGCGTTGGCCGCGCCCCATTACCTGGGCAGCGTTGACAAGGCCAAGGAGGTGGTGCTGCGCGAGAACCTGTCGACGATGCGCGCCACGCTGGACAAGTTCTATGCCGACACGGGCAAGTATCCCGACAGCCTGGAGGAGTTGGTGAGCATGCGTTATCTGAGGGTCATTCCTATCGACCCTCTGCTGGACAGTAACAGCGCTTGGGTGGTCATTGCACCACCCGAAAAAACCAGGGGGGCGGTCTACGACGTCAAGAGCGCCGCGACCGGGACGGCGCGCGATGGCAGTGCTTACCGGGATTGGTGATGCGCAGGCGAGGACAGCGGGGCGTCACCTACTTGGCGGTACTGATGCTGGTTGCCATCAGTGCCGTGGTAGTCGTGGGACAGGGCGCATTTTCCGCGGTGGATGGGCAGCGCGGGCGGGAAGATGAACTCATTTTTGTGGGCGGGCAGTTCAGGCAGGCCATTGCCCGCTATTACGAGGGCACGCCAGGACCTGTCAAGCGCTATCCCGAAAGCCTGGATGAGTTGCTGCTGGATCGCCGCTTCGAGCCTGCGGCACGCCATTTACGCCGCATTTATGCCGATCCGATCACAAGCTCTCTTCACTGGGGTGTGGTGTATGCGCCTGAAGGAGGCGTGATGGGAGTGCACAGCCTGTCGACGGCCCGACCGATGCGGCAGAGCGGATTCGCCCAAGGGGAGATCGGCTTTGCCGGAAAGGCAAAGTACTCCGAATGGGTGTTTCTGTACCAAGGGGGGCAGACGCGTTATGTGCCGCCGCGGATGCTGGAGTATGTAGCGCCTGCCGCGTCACTGCCATGAACGCGAAAGGGCGCCATTTGCTGCCTATGGCGACGTGAGTCTGGCAGCGGAGTCATTGTGCGTGATGTCATTGCCCAATTTGTTCTGGCATTGGGCTGCACTCCACGCGGGTATACCGGTCACCGAGCCAGTAGGGGCAACAGCGCTTGACGCCCCACTGAACCTCCAATCACCGCGTTCGGACTGTCTGAAAAAACTTGACCACGACACGGTGCATAGACTGTGAAAATTCCAGCACAAAACCCTCATATAGCCCCATATCGCCGGGTTCCATGAGCGGTTGTCGATTAGCTCAGCCGAGGACTGCACTGGCTTTGGCCTGAAAGCGCAAAAGAAATCTTCGGCGTGGTCGGTCGCATGGTTGCATTGAATCGTGTCGTTGAAGAATAGTCATGCAACGCTCAATAATCAGGAGGCCATTACCCCATACGCTCTCTTCATGACGAATTTGTGACGGAGAAGAAAATGAATGATAGAGCGTATGTGGGAACCTCGGCCGGTGTGTTGATGCGCACTGACCCGCGTTCCTGGCGGGTCAGTGCTTCGCAGGACGTGAACTATGAGGTGAGGCAGTTGGATGGGCTGCTTGACAGCTCGAACCGGGCCTTCCTGGATGCTTGCGGTGGGTCCGAAGCCGTGACCCGCCATATCGTGGTCATCGACGAACGCGTGGATGCGCTCTACGGCACTCAGATCCGGCGCTATTACGACCACCACGGAATTGATCTGCGTGCCTTGGTCCTGCCGATATCGGAAGAAACCAAGGAGATGGACGCTGCCATGGCCATCGTTCGGCACCTTGAGGCTGAGGGAGTGCTACGCCGCTCCGACCCACTCATTGGCATCGGAGGCGGTGTGCTGCTGGACTTGGTGGGTTTTGCCGCTGGGTTGTACCGACGCGGGGTTCCCTACATCAAGGTTCCCACGAACGCGATGGCGATCTGGGATGCAGCTGTAGGAGTCAAGACTGCCGTCAACGCACTGGGTCGCCGCAACCGACTTGGGTCGTACCACGCGCCCAGCAAGGCATTGCTTGATCGCAGGTTCTTGCGTACCGTCGATCGCCGCCACCTGTCGAACGGTATGGGCGAACTGCTCAAGCTCGCCGTGATCAAGGACTTGCGACTGTTCACGCTGTTGGAGGGCCACTCGCAGATGCTGCTGGAAACCGCCTTCCAAGACGACATCGTGGCACCGGAGGTGATCTCGCGCGCGGTGCACGGGATGCTTGAGGAGCTTGCGCCAAACCTTTGGGAAACCACGCTGGAACGATCCGTGGACTTCGGCCATTCGTTCGCGCCGCTGCTTGAGATGCGGGCCCTTCCGGAGTTGCTGCATGGGGAGGCGGTCGCACTCGATGTGCTGCTTTCCTGTCGCATCGCATTACGGCGTGTCTGCTCACGCGAGATGAAGTCAATCGCGTTGTGTCGGTTATGCGCGCCATGGAGCTGCCGCTCAGTCACCGTTTTTTTGCTGACTCGGAGATGTTGCAGGAGGCACTTGCCGACACGATGCGCCACCGCGATGGGTTGCAACGTTTGCCGATGCCTTCCGGAATCGGGAACTGCATGTTCCTCAGCGACTTGCGGTCGGACGAAATTCAGAGCGTGGCCAGGGAGATGAGCGATGCTGGTGAGTGAGGTCATCATGCCGCGGATGACAGAATTGGAGGCATCGGATCTCGCCGCTAGGGCGATGGATGCGGCATTGCGCAAGGGATTGCACATCGCTGTCGCAGTGGTCGATTCGGCGGGCCAGTTGTTGGTCTTTCGACGGGATCGCGACGCGTTTCCGGCGTCGATCGAACTCGCGATAGCCAAGGCAAGAACCGCAGCCACGTTTCGCAGAGATACGAAAGCCATGCAACAGAGCTTGGAGCAAGGTCGTCTCTCATACTTGGCGTTACCTGGTGCGTTGCCGCTCGCAGGAGGGGTGCCGCTGATGGTGCGGGGCGTGGTGATCGGAGCATTGGGTATCAGCGGCGCGTCGTCGACGGAGGATGCGGAGTTGGTGCTGGCTGTGGCGCACGAAGTGGGCTGGGCGGGTGACTTGGCATGAGCGACTACTACAAGGATCGAGTGGCGCTGGTCACTGGGGGAGGTTCGGGAATAGGACGAGCCACCGCGCTGGCATTTGCGCACGCAGGCGCACGAGTAGTCGTCGTAGGTCGCACGCATTCGGCGTGCGAAGAGACGGTTCAGCAGATTCGCAGTCTGGGTGGTGTGTCGCTGGCTGTTCCGTGTGACGTGTCCCACGAAGAACAGGTAATCACGCTATGTCGGCGTGCGGTGGGCGAGTTCGGCTCTGTGGACGTCGCTTTCCTCAACGCTGGTATCGGAACTACATCGCCCATCGTGGAACAGGACGTCGAATCCTTCGAACAGGTGCTGCGCGTGAATTGCACGGGCCTCATGCTCTGTCTGAAGCACCTGTTGCGACCTATGCACAGCCGTGGCGTGGGAGCGATTGTCGCCAACCTGTCGGTGCACGCCCATCGCACGGTTCTGGAAGGAACGGCGGCCTACACAGCGTCGAAGCACGCAGCATGGGCGATTACCAAGGCAGCGGCTATCGAGTCTGCGCGCTACGGCGTGCGCGTCAACGCGGTCTCGCCCGGGCCGGTACATACCGACATGCTCGCGCGCTCGTCGGAAGTGTCTGGCGGGATCGACGGATGGGCCGCCCGACTGCCCATGAAACGCGTCGGCCGGCCGGATGAGGTTGCTGCGGCGGTGTTGTGGCTCTGCAGTCCGTTGGCTTCTTTTGTGAATGGTGCTGCTGTCCCAGTGGGCGGCGGATTTCTTGCGGCTTGAGTCCGCATGTGATGGAGCTAAATGACTTGGATTGCGTTGGGGCTGCTGGCTGGCCTGGTTTTAGGTACCTATGATTTTTTGACCAAGTTGGCGCTGAAGGAGAAAACTGTTCTCGCGGCGGTGTTCTGGTGTTCCGTGCTCGGTGCGCTGATCTGGTTGCCGTTTTTCTACGCGCCGATGTCTTGGAGTGCCACATTGAGGGAGGTCGGGCTGGCGCCTGAGCGCCTGAGTTCAGAGCAACAGATGGCGTTGCTGCCAAAATCCGTGATGATGGTCGCGACTTGGATTCTGTCGTACTACTCCGTCAAGTCGCTGCCACTGTCGATTTCGGCAGGCGTCCGGGCTAGCGGGCCGTTGTGGACCGCGTTGGGGGCCGTGCTGCTTCTGTCCGAGAGTCTCAGTTGGTGGCAGTGGCTCGGACTGGCCGTGTCAATGGGGTCGTACTATCTGTTCTCCCTTATTGGTCGTAAGGAAGGGATCAGCTTCAGACGCAACCTTTGGGTTCTATGCATGCTGGCCGCAACATTGCTGTCCTCAGCCAATGCTCTGTACGACAAGTACATCTTGGCCACCTTGCACATGGATCTGGCCGCCGTCCAGGCGTACTCCGCCGTTCAGCGTGGTGGGATCGCGCTCTTGCTGTTGCCGTGGGTATTCCGGGATCTGGAGGTCGTTAGCCTTCTGCGCTATAACTGGCCGGTTCCTGCAATCGCCTTTGCCTACGTGCTGGCCGAGTACATCTATCTGGCGGCAGTCCAAATGGATGGCGCCCTGATCTCTGTGATCTCGGTGCTGCGACGAACGAACCTGGTAATGGTGTTCGCACTATCGGCTTTGTTCTTCGCAGAGCGGTTTATCCGGCAAAAGATCGTCGCAATCGGCGGCGTGCTGCTCGGTATCGTGTTGACCATTCTGCATTGAGCGATGGAGCTAGCCGTCAACTACCAATGTGCGCAGCCAGTTCATCACCGTGCTGCCGTGGCGGGAGATCATGGCCCGCTCGGAGGCGATGAGAAAGTAGGCCTGCATGGACGGGATCGATATCTCGGAGACGCGCACCAGGCTGCCGTCTTGCAGCAGTCCCTTCACCAGAGAGCGGCGCCCGAGTGCAATGCCCTGCAGATTCAAAGCCGCGTCCAGCATGAAGCCGGTGTCCGAGCAGGTGAGGTTGCGCTGCGCAGCCGATATCTGCAGATTTGCCGCCTGCAGCCATGGATCCCAAGGCTGACGACTGTGCGAGAGGATGTCGGCGCGCTTGAACAGTTCGGGCAAACTGCGGTTGCCGATCTGCTGCAGATAGCGCGGCGCTGCCACCGGAAACCACTCGTCTTCCAGCAGCCGCTCGGAATGGAAGGCCTCTGGGGGATCTCGAGCGAAGCGGATCGCGATGTCGGCTTCGCCTTGGCTGATGTTCACCGTGCGGGTGGTCGGGAGAAGGGCGATCGAGATCGACGGATGGGTGCGATGGAATTCGGTGAGCGCCGGAACCAGCCGAAACCTACCGAAAGAAGGCAGGGTACTGATGCGAACGACGTCGCGTTCGTGGGCGAAGCCGCTGAAGGTCGCTTCGAGCATTTCGAGCGACGACCTCATTTGCTGGTGCAAGTAAGCGCCTTCCGGACTCAGAGACACCACACGCGTGGTGCGATTGAAAAGTGTGGTGCTAAGCAGCTTCTCCAGCTCGCGGATGCGGTGGCTGATTGCACTATACGAGATATTCAGGTCGTCCGCGGCCTGGTTAAAGCTTTGCCGGCGTGCCACGGCGTCGAATGCCACGATTAGATGAATGGGAGGTATGTTCCGCATGTATGAAAACCAATTGGGCTTAAGGAAATCCTGCAAAACCTCCCCATTTGTCTGGTAGCTGTCAGCCACCGCTGGCATCCTCAGCATCTATGAAGCAAATTAGCCTCGCCTTGAACCTGAGCACGCGCCAGACCCGCAAGCAAGTCTTCCTCGAACAGATGGAGCAGGTCGTGCCCTGGCAAGAGCTGGTGCAACTGATCGCCCCGTACTACCCCCAGGGCAGGAACGGGCGCCCGCCCTTTGAGCTGCAGACCATGCTGCGCCTGCACTTCTTGCAGCAGTGGTTCAAGCTGTCGGACCTGGGGATGGAGGAAGCCTTGTTTGACACGCCCCTGTACCGGGACTTTGCCCAGCTCGATGCCCACGGGCGGCTGCCTGACGAGAGCACCATCTTGCGCTTTCGCCACCGACTGGAGCGCCACAAGCTGGCCGAGCAGATGCTGGCCACCGTCAACGACCTGCTGTGCGCCAAAGGCCTGCAGCTCAAGGAAGGCACCATCGTGGATGCCACCTTGATTGCCGCGCCGAGCTCAACCAAGAACAAAGACAACGCGCGAGACCCCGAGATGCATTCGAGCAAGAAGGGCAACCAGTGGTACTTCGGCATGAAGGCCCATATCGGCGTGGATGCCGACAGCGGCCTGGTGCACACCGTGCGCTGCACCTCGGGCAACGTCGGCGACGTGGTCGAAGGCAACAGCCTGCTGCACGGACAGGAGGTGCAGGTCTTTGGCGACGCTGGCTACCAGGGAGCGGACAAACGCGCCGATGCGCCTAACGACGTGCCGTGGCACGTTGCCATGGGGCCGGCCAAACGCAAGGCATTGGACAAAGAACACAGTGCTGTAGATGCTCTGGTCGATCAGCTCGAGCGCGTGAAGGCGCAAATCCGCGCCAAGGTGGAACACCCGTTTCGCGTCATCAAGCGCCAGTTTGGCTACACCAAGGTGCGTTATCGAGGCCTGAAGAAAAACACCCTGCAGATCGTGACGTTGTTTGCGCTCTCGAACCTGTGGATGGCGCGCCATCAGTTGATGCAGCAGCAAGGAGCACGGGGATGAGTGCGCCCGAAAACAGGGCGCGGGCCGCCAAAAGCGGCAAAAAGCCCTGTTTCAAGGGCAAAAGGCAGGGGAAACTGCCGAAATCAACTCAAGTTTGCACCATCTGAAAAATAGCCCAGGCGTAGCACGCCTGGGAATGAGTTGTTCAGGGCATCCTTAACGCCACAATATCGCATTGGCATTGATGTCGGCGGCACAAAGATCGAAGGCATCGTACTCGACGGGAAGGGTGGCGAATGCGCTCGCTTACGCTACGCGACTCCGCTTGCGGATGGCTACGACGCGGTTGTGCAGTGCATCGCCGGCGTCTACCAGGAATTGGCTTTCCGCATCGATGGTGTTTCGCATACCTTGGGTATCGGGACGCCGGGTTCGATCTCGCCTTCGACAGGACTTCTCAGAAACTGCAATGCGACGGTGCTAAACGGTCACTCTCTGTACCAGGATTTGGAACGGTACATCGGCCGGGCGTTTGCGATCGCCAATGATGCAAATTGTTTTGCGTTGGCTGAAAGCCGGCTCGGTGCAGCCGCACAATACGATGATGTGCTTGCGCTGGTGCTCGGCACTGGCGTTGGCGCCGGTTTGGTCACGAGGGGACAACTGATATCCGGTAGGAACGGCATAGCCGGGGAATGGGGACACATGGTTCTGGATCCTATGGGGCCGCAGTGCTACTGCGGTCGCAAGGGATGCGTCGAACGCTATCTGAGCGGGCCGGCGCTGGAGCAGCAATATGCCCAATGGACAGGGATGAGCCTTGATGTTGCCCAGATCGTGGGGCGTGCGCGATCTGGCGACAAGGCTGCGTTCACGATCCTTGACCGCTTTGTGGACTGCTTCGCACAGGCGGTCGCCAGTGCTGTCGCATTGTTGGATCCCCAGGTCATCGTGATTGGTGGGGGGCTGGCAAGCATTGACGAACTCTACACGACTGGTGTTCACCGTCTGCACGGCCTGGTGTTCTGCGATCGCTACGAGACGCCAGTGCTTCGCAACCAGCTTGGGAACTCAGCTGGCGTGGTTGGAGCCGCGATGATCGGAATCTGAAGTGCAGGTAACAACAATTGGGGGCGCCACAATTGACATCATTGTCGCGGGTGCCCGCTGGGACGATGTTGCTGGCGGCAAACAAGACGTCGAGTCGATCACTATGGGTGTGGGTGGAGGCGCGGTTAATGCCAGCCTCGCGTTCCAGGCCTGCGATGCGAAGGTACGCATCGTGTGCGCCTTGGGAGGGGATGCAGAAGCTGAATGGGTGCGTGCAGTGTTGGGGCGTGAGTCCATCGATCTTTCGTTGGTGCAGTCGGTAGCGGGCCAGTCAACCGGTAAGGCTGTGATCCATCTCGACACGAACGCAGATGTACGAGTGTTCGCGCAGCGCGGCGCGAGTACGCTGGTGTCGCCGTCCCGGGCTTTGGACGCGATAGGGCACTCCGATCTACTCTATGTAGCGGCATTGTCTGCCGAAGCCGAGGCGGAGTTTGATGACGCATTGCGCCGTGGGCATTTGCGGCTACCGCGGCTGGTCATCAACCCCAGCATGCGTCAGCTGGAGGCGGGGGCATCTGCCCTTGCACGACTGTTGGGTCGGGCTGACTTGGTCAGTGTCAACGAAGCCGAGGTTCGTCTGTGGGCATCAAGGCGGGAACTGGTATTGCCCAAGGATTTACTCGCGGACGGTGCGTCTTGGATGCCTGCGTTACGCCTGCACGAGAGTCAGGCGCTGCTGGTTACGTTGGGGCAGCAGGGGGCACTGTTTCACGACGGGGCAGAGGTTCACTACATCAAAGCGGGGCACAGTCCTGTGCGATCTGCGCTGGGAGCAGGCGATGCCTTCGGCGCGACCTTGGCTTGCCATTGGGCCGCTGGTCACACGGCCCATGTGGCGCTGGAGGCTGCGCGTGCCCACTGCGCTCGGGTTCTGCGGGTGGTCACGGCGAATCTCGCGGGATCACGGCATGAAATGCAGTAACCGGATTGGCGCCAGCTTTCCAATGTCACCGTAAGCGCCCACACGCACCATCGACGCCCGAGCATCAAATACGGCGTTTACCGGCGGCCAGCATGGGCTGGTCGGACGCATGCGGTACATCGGATGGAAATGGGGTTGCATCCAGCCCCCGGCACGAGAGCATGAACCATCGGAATGTCCCGATGCTCATGAAGGAGTGCTGTATGACACAGGTAATCATCACGATGCATGGGGGGCCAGCCTCTTTACCAACGCTGTTGGGCCAGGCCCCTGCACGCATCCCCACTGGCGGCAAGATCCGCCCCGGCATCATGGTGCTCACGCGCAAGGCGGCCGAGCGGACCGAGGCCAAGGCCATCTATACCCAGGGCGTGGCGGAGGGGCGGTCGTTCGAAGCGATAGAGAAGGAACTGGCGCAGGCGTTGCCCCAGCTCAAGTCCCCGCTGGTGCCGCGCAACGTGCCGTGGTTCACGGTGCGTAGATCGGATTTCCCCAACCCGGAAATCGCCCGCGAAATCCTCGACACCTACGGCGAGGATCGGGGGCAGGGCCATCGCCTGTACCGCTTCCCGGTCGTTTTCCCGTCTGACCACTGGCAGACCGTGATGCCGCACGAGCTGGCGGCGTGGAGCACGCATGAAAAGCGCTTCTGGTCGCAGTACTCGCCCGACGGGCAGGTGCGCCACTGCATACGCCATGCACCGGTGCCGGTGGACGACACCGGGCGGCGCACGATCCGCGTCTTCGGCGGGCGCAAGACCATGCCCCGCGAGGAAAACGGCGGTATCTGCAACCCGGAAACCTGCCCCGAGTACCAGGCCCGCCAATGCAATCTCACGGGCCGCTTCCTGTTCTTCATTCCCGGCATTCGTTCGATCAGTGCGCTGGAACTGCCCACCACAAGCTTCTACGCGATGAGCGCCGCCATCCAGCGCTTCCAGGCCATCGCCCAGATGCGCGGCGGACGCATCTCCGGGTTTCTGGGGCGCGACCGCACGAGCTTCTTCCTGACCAAGGTGCTCAAGGAGGTGCCGCACATTGACGAGCAGGGGCGGGCGGTACGCGTGCCCCAATGGATCATCGAGCTCGAGGCGCCCGTGGACGTGACCGCACTGCTGCGGGATCACGAGGACGCGGAGACCGCCATCCAGCAGGCGCGGCTCGCCACGCAGGTGCTTGAAAACTCTCACACGCCTCCCGATGCCGTGAATGCCTCGGCCGAAAGTGACGCGGCCGCGCAGTACCCCGGCTGCCCCACGCTCGAACAGTTGCTGGACAGGGCGCAGGCGATGGGGGTGCCTCGCGAACGCTATGCGGCCTACGCGGATCGCCGCTGGGGGCGGGGCTGGCGGGTCAATCCGCATGGCCGTGGCCGTGCCTGGGATGAGCTCGACCGGTACCGCAACGATCCAGCGGGTTACTTGGACAAGATCGAAACCGAGCTGAGTCAAATGGCCTGAACCGGGGAGGCACCATGCGAATCGCACAATTTTCTGATCTGCACTACGGCACGAAGACCCTGGTGGAGGCCGACCGCTGCTTCGGCGCAGCCATCGACCGCGCCGTGGCCCTGGGCGCACAGGTCGCTGTGATCTCTGGCGATGCGACAGACCATGCACTCGATCTGCATGCGCCCGCCGCAGCACGGCTGGTAGCGCAGGTACGCCGCCTCGCCGATCACTGTCCGGTCCTCATGCTGCAAGGAACCTACTCGCACGAACCACCCGGCACGCTTTCAGTGTTCCGCTCGGTTGGCGGGCGTCACTCCATCCATGTTGCTGATCGCATTCAACAGGTGGCGCTGACCCGGCGCGGCTGGGTGGCGTCGGCGGCGTGGTGCTTCGAGGCCTTGCCACCGGATGCCGAGGTGCTGATTTCCTGCCTGCCCACGGTGAACAAGGCTGCGGTGGCCGCTGCCATCGGGGCGACGGATGCGGCGCAGTCGGTGGGCGAGCAACTGGGACGGCTGCTTGCTGGATTCGCCCCGCTGCACCGGCGTGTGCGCAGTTTGGGCTTGCCCACGATCGGGGTGTCGCATGGGACCGTGTTCGGTTGCCTGAGCGAGCACGGGGTTCCGATGGCGGGCTTCGACCATGAGTTCACCACCGGCGCCCTGTTCGCTGCCGAGGCCCAGGCTTTCATGTTGGGCCATATCCACCGGCACCAGTCCTGGGCGCAGCAAGGGCTGGCGGGCGAACAGCTGATCGCCTATGCAGGCTCCATTGGCCGCTTTCACTATGGAGAGGAGGGAGAGAAGGGATTCCTGCTGTGGGAGGTTGGCGCGGAGTCGGCCCGCTGCACCCTGGAGCCCACCCCGGCGCGCCGAACCATGGATATCGTGTTCGAGGGCCGCCCGGATCTCGACACTTTGCGCGAGGCGGTCGCGCGGCAGGACATCGCTGGTGCCAGCGTGCGCGTGCGCTGGACCGTGGCGGAGGAAGACCGTGGCGCCGTGGACCGCGACGCCATCCAGCGGATCCTCGCTGGGGCCGCCGAGACGAAGCTGGAGGGCCGCATCGTTCCCGTGGTGCGCACACGCATGGCAGGCATCTCGCGCATGGCGCGGATGGAGGACAAGCTGCGTGCCTGGGCACAGGTGTCCGACATCAATCCGGAACCGCTGCTGGCGTGCCTGGCGGCGCTGGAGGAGGCAGCTCCCGAAGACATTGCCGCCAAGCTTCTGGGCGAGAAGGCAGAAGAGAGTCAGCCTGCCGAGCCGATGCGGCTGGTGGCTTGACGTAGCAGGTAGGCAGGACTACGGCAGTACTTCCAGGAGCGCTTCGGTGACCGCATTGAAATCACCGAAAGCCTGCGCGAATGCCGGTGTGTCGCCCCCATAGACCAGGGGCAGCAGGTTGCCGGTGAACTCCGCCTGGATCTTTGCGTCCGCGCGGGCTTGCCGCAACGCGCCGCTCAGCACCTGGCGGGGCGCTGCGGCAAAATCCGGAAACTGGGCACCGAATTCCTTCTGGTCGCCCGCGACCAGCGCGGGGAACGCCCGCCGGGCGGCGGCCAGCACCTCGGGTTGGCGCTGGTAAGTGCGATGCACGTCATACAGATGCCGGACCAGGGCGGTATCCCAGGCTTGGCGCATCAGTCCGGAGCGATGCTGCGCGTAACGGCGCAGGAATGAGAGGGATTTCTCCGCAACCGTTTCTGCCACGGCCACCACCGGCACCTCGAAGGCGTGATCGCTGCGGCCGGCGAGTGCGTCGGCCAGGCTGGTGATTCGGCGGACTTCCGTGGGCAGCACCGGCGTGCGTGCCGTCAACTCGATCTGCAGGTGCGGGCGCAGGCCGGCGATGGAAGCGTAGTGCCGCGCATAGCAGAAGTAGCGGTTCTCGTTGAACGCTTGCCCCTTGGCTTTGTCCTCGGTCAGGCCAATGCCGGCCAGGGTGTTGGTCACCAGGGTTCTCAGCTCCGACAGACGTCGCCGGGTTTCGGCACGCGACTGATCCAGGTCAGGGAACACCACCTTCAGGTCGGCATCCTCGGACATGCGCTCGATCAGTCCGTAGGCCTTGGACAGGCTGGTGCCGCCGCAGAACACCAGTTGCACCCCTTCGGGTTGCAGGGCGAACAGGGCCCGGAGCGCATCGGTCAGGTGCTCATCCTTTTCCAGCAGGCCTGCCGTGATCCCGCCTGGCGCCGCTTCCGCGACAAGCGCTTCGATCAGTTCCTGCCGCTGCGGCGCCAGCACCCTCATGCGTGCTCGTACCGGATCGCCTTGCCGTTGAAGCCCAGCTTGCGGGCGATGCGGCGCCGGCCGACATTGACGACGATGCCCGCGGGCACCTGGGTACTGCGCCCGGCGTTGTACTCCTGGGTCAGGCGGCTGGCCATGACGGTCACTCCCAGCTTCTGCAGTGCCTCGGGGGCCAGAACCTCCAGCGGTCGTACCGGAATCGGCTTGCCGGTCAGCACACTCGGTTTGGCCTTGGCATAGACGCCCAGGCCCAGGCGAACCAGCGTGCCCTCCAGCATCAGCTCGCGCAGCGCGCGGCCGACCTGCGCGGCACTGCCGAAATGGTTGAATTCGTTGCGCAGGAGCACATCGTCGCCGCGGTTGGCAATGGAGCGTCTGATGCGGTTGAGCGTGTTCATGGCGGTGGAGGGGGCGATCCTTGGTGGACGATTTTACCTCTCTTGCAAATTCATATAACTTACTGATTACAAAAGGTATTTTTGCGCGTAACTCGATCATTTTCTGGGAAAGGCGTTCCGGAGTCAGGCCGCTACTCCCAAGCCCTTGATCTCTCCCGACCCCGCGGGAAACTGGGATGCATCAACCCCATGGAGATCACCGCCATGCAACTACTATCCCTGACCCTCAAGGGTTTTCGTGGGATCCGCGACGGCCTGGGCCTGAATGTCCTGACCCTGGATTTCGAGGCTCTGTGCGATGGGGCCGAACTGGTCGCCATCGCTGGCGCCAACGGGCGTGGCAAGACCACGGTGCTCGACAACATGCACCCATATCTCGCCATGCCCTCGCGCGCGTCCGCCGCGGGCGCCGGTGGCTTCAGCTATTACGACCATGTGTTCCTCCCGGAGAACGAGAAGGATCTGGTCTGGGCCTTGGAGGGGCGCAGCTACCGCTCCCAGGTCGTGATCCGGCTCAACGGCCGACGCCGGACGGAGGCCTTCCTATTCGTACTCTCCGATGCAGGGGCTTGGCGCCCGCTCACCCTGGAGGACGGCACGGTGTCTGACGGCAAGGTCGAAACCTATACGCGCTGCGTGGAGCACTTGTGCGGCAGCGCCGACACTTTCTTCACCTCGGTGTTCGGCGCCCAGGGCAAGCGCCAGCTCAGCGACTACCGCAACGCGGAGATCAAGACACTGCTGGCCGACCTGCTGGGACAGGAGCAGATCCGGGAACTGGGGCGCAAGGCCGGGGAGACGGCCAAGCTGCTGAAGGCCGGGCTGGTGGCGCTGCGCCAGGAGGCCGCAGCCATGGACTCCGAGACTGGGCGGCTGGCGCGCGCGCAGTCCGATGCCGCCGATGCGCCGGCACGTGCCGATCAGGCCCAGGCAGCCGCGACAGCGGCAGCGTTGACGCTGGGGGAGGCGCGCCAGGTCTACGCCCAGGTCACGGTACAGCGCGAGCAGGCCCGCGAGGCCGATGCGCGGCGTGCCCAGTTGCTGCAGGAGCGGGAAGCTGTGCAAGCAGCAGGCCGAACCGGAATGCAGGAGCTGGAGGACCGCGAAAAAGATGAGCTTCAGCGGCTGGATCGGCTCACGCGCCGCGCCGCGCAGCGGCAGGCCCAGGTCGGGCAGCGCCGCGAACGGCTGGAGGACGCACAGGCCCGGTGCCGCGCCTTGCTGGTCCGGGAGCACTTGGTGCGCAACGCGCTCAGGCGCTTGCCGCAGGCCGAGCGGTTGCTGGCGCTGCGCGCTGAGCGTGCACGCCAGGGTCGAGACCAGGTGGCCGAGTGGGAGCAGGCCAAGGGTCAGTTGCGCGCTCTGGTGCAACGGGTTCAGGGCATCGAGCGCGAGGCGGGGCAGGCTGCCTTGCAGGCGCAGTCGCTCCGGCGCCGTTTGGGCCTGGCCGCTGAAGTACCGTGCGCGGGCATGCCGCTGCAGGGGGCTTGCCAGTTGCTGGCCGATACCCGGGAGGCTCAGGCGCTGATCCCCAGCGCCGATGCGGTGCTGCGGCGTCTGGCCGACGAGAAGGTAGAGGTCGAACGGGACGGCTGGGCTGTCAAGGCACGAGTCCAGGCCTTGGCGAAGGCTGGCGGTCAATTGGAGGCAGTCGAACGGCGCCTGGAGCGCGCGCGCAATCGCGCGTCACGGCTGGCCTTGCTGGCGGCGAAGGCGGACGACATGCGGGTCGTGCGCCAGCGCCTGGCTGAGGTTCTGGCTGAACTGTCCGGCCTGGGTGATCCTGGGGGAGAAGAAGCTTCGGTCGAAGCAGGAGCCGAGCGGGAGGAGTGGGACGCCATTACCGCAGGCATGCAGGCCATCGACGCACAGCGGACGCAGCAGTCCGAGCGGCTGCGGCAGGCGCTGGCCCGGCTGGACGCAGTGCTGCAGACCTTGCCTGAACCCTTTGAACCCCGGCAGTTGGTCACCGCCGCGACGGCGTGCGATCACGCCGTCGCCGCGCATGAGAATGCGCAACGAGCGCATATTGACGCCTTGAAGCAGTTGGAAAGCCTGCAGGCGCTGCGCCAGCAACAGAAGGTATTGGCCCAGCGCCAGGCCACGGCACGTCGGCGCGTCCAGCGTGTCGAGAGCGCGATGGGCGATTGGGCCCTGCTGGCGCGGTGCATGAGCAATGACGGCTTGATCGCGCTGGCGATCGACGACGCGGGGCCGGCCCTGTCAGGGCTGGCGAACGAATTGCTGCTGGCCTGCTATGGCCCACGCTTCACGGTCTCCATCCTCACGCAGGCAGAGACGGCCAAGGGCGAGAAGCGGGAGGACTTCGATATCCTGGTGCATGACGCCGAATCGGGGGAGAGCAAGAGCGTGCGGCTCATGAGCGGAGGGGAGCGGGTCTGGATCAACGAATGCCTGGTGCGAGCCGTGGCGCTGTACCTGGCGCAGACCAGCGAGCGGCGCTACGAGACACTGTTTTCCGATGAGGCCGACGGCGCGCTGGATCCAGATCGAAAGCGCATGTTCGGCGCAATGAAGCGCGAGGTATTGCGGTTGGGCGGCTACCGGCGCGAATTCTTCGTTTCGCAGACGCCCGAGTTGGCGGGTATGGCAGATGCAGTGATTGATCTGGAGGCACTGCGGACTGACGCCGATCCGGTTCCCATGGAGCGATGGCGATGAAGACGGCCAAACCCCGGCGCATGGTTTCGGCGCCGGGGTGGTCTTACAGGATGGGATCTTGGGGAGCGAAGGCCGGCAGTCCCGCGATGGTGGGTGCCTCGCTGTCGAATTTCAGCCAGACGATGCCGGCTTGCTCAGCGGCCTCGAAAATCGTTGCCAGATCGGATTCCAAAGGCAAGCGATAGCGCGGTGAGCCTACGAATACGAAGCCCCCGAAGTCGGTTGGATAGGCATTGACGGATAAATCGTCTTCTCGCAGCTTCTGCCGCGTGGCTGGCGTCAGATGGGTTAGCGAAAGCGCCGTCAGGGGTTCGGCCAGTTCGCGCAGCCGCTCAATGCAATGGGTGTGCATGGTTCATTCCTTGTGTGGCGATATCGGCATGGATTCCGGGATACCTTGCGGACTTCGCGAACTTCATGTCAGAGTGCAAAGGAAACCCGTGGGGATTCCCGAAAGCGAACCACGGGTCAGTGGCCGCTATCGGTGTGTGTGCAGCGTGACAGCTTCGATTACATCAATCCCTGCTCGGCGAACGACAGCAGGTGGTCGCCCGCGACGATGAAGTGGTCGATGCAGCGCACATCCACCAGCGCCAGCGCCGAGCGCAAGGTTTGCGTCAGTTGCCGATCGGCCGCACTGGGCTCGACGTGGCCGCTGGGGTGGTTGTGGGCCATGGCGATGGCGGCCGCATTGTGCCGCATGGCAGCCTTGACAACCTCGCGTGGATAGACCGACGTCTGCGTCAAGGTGCCGCGAAACATCACCTCAGCGTCGATGATGCGCTGCTGTGCATCGAGGAAGACCACCAGGAATATCTCGTGCTCGAGATTGGCAAAGCGCAGGCGCAGCCATTCCTTGAAGGCGGCCGGACTGTTCACCATCGGTCGAAGGATCCAGTCGTGTCGTAGATCCCTCATCAGCAGTTCTTTGGAGAGATCCAGAATGCGCCGCAGGCGTTGCTGCTGGGATGCCTGTGTTGCCAAGGGCAATGCCGCCTGGATGTATGGGTGGCTGTCTGCTGCCATTGGCTCGGCATGTCCAGGCGAAAGCAGTTCGTTGATGAGAGCCTGGTCGCTCATGAGTGTGATTTCCACGGCGTTCTCCTTGATTGAAAAGCAAGGGAACGCCTATTCCCCCGGGGACGGCGTCCCCGGTGGGAAGAAGGTGCGCAACGGTTGTCGGCACGGTGGTCTTGGCAGGTAACGACTGCGACGCCGGCGAGTTGCCGGAGAACCTCCATCAGGAGGAAAGTGGGTTTTGGCAGTGTGACCCTGGCCTCGCTGCGTCACAAGGGGGGGATACCTGTGCCGGCAGGAAGCCGTGGTGATTGACCCGCAATTCATTCCCGAATTCGGGTGGCGATTGCGCAGCGGTGTCGCCCATCGTCAACACCTTGAACGCCAGATGCATGTGACATGAGGTCTCGTGACACTTGAATGTCACTCCAGTGCCATTCAAGAAATTTCTTGATCAAGTGCCGTTGATTCGCTCTCAGCGAGGTCTTTTTGCGTCAGCATAGTGGCCATCAAGGGGTTTCACCATGATCTGCCTGGGCTCCCAGATCCGTTTGACGCACAAGGAAATCGAGTATTTTCGTTGGCTGACCGACATCGAGCCGGTCGGCATCCGCACGTGCGCGGATCTGGATGCGTATGTGGCGCAGTGCAAGGCGCACTACTGGGGCGTGTCCCAGGACACGCAGTTCCTCCACTGGATGATCGACCAGGAGGTTGCGCGTTGCCTGGCGGCGTGAGCCTGCAACAGAGGAAATTGGTCAGTTGTCCAGCGCTGGCCGGTGAAGCACCGCGCTCCCCCGGCCGGGTGGCCAGGGGGGCGGGATGAATGGCTCAGCCGACGGCTTGAGCCGCTCGGGGCGCCGAGTCCACCGCTTCGGGCTTCGCCTGCGGGGCGGCGGGTGTCTCCGCGATGGCGGGCGCCTTGAATGCCGCGCGGGCGGCACGTACCTTCGGGTTTTTCGCCAGACGCTGGATCTGCGCCGTGGCGGGCTCGGAAGGCTCCTCGGGCAGGCAGGCTGAGGCGAGGTCGCTTCCGCGTCCCAGCACGCGCCGTGCATTCGCTGGGAACCGGACGAACAGGCCGCCGAGCAGCCAGCGCACGAAGCGGCCGAAGCGCTGGTTGCGTGTCTCGCGCGCCTGGTGCAGGCGCAGCGACTCGCGGCAGCACAGGTACAGCGCCAGGTGCTCGCGCTTCATCTCGGGGTCGGTGTCCAACTGCGCCAGCACTTCGGCGGCGATCACGGGGTCTTTGCCGGCACGCCGGTAGAAGGACACCCAGGCGCGTTCCTCCTCTGTGCCGATGGCGCTGCGCTTGGGGCGGGCTCGCGCTGCGGTCAGGTTCATGGTCCTATCTCCTTGCTCATGGGAAGCACGCGCCCAGCCCTGATCGGGAGGCGTCAGTCTCCCGGGGTTGTGGCGGTGTGCCGCTTTGCTAAGCTGGCATCCCACACGCCTTGGACAGCCCACACATGCTTCGTGCAGGCCACTCACTCCGGTTCACGCCCACCGAGATCGAGGAATTCCGAAGACTCGGACTCGATGTCGACGGGACGCGAACGCAGGACGATCTCGGCCAGGCGCTGGCCCGCTGGGCCGGCACGCTGGCCGGGGAACGTCCGGAACTGCTGGACAAGATCGCCTTTGCCATGGCAAAAGCGAAGGGAACCTCGCTACCCGCGCGCTTGACGCGCGTGCGCTGAGGTAGCTCGCCGGGCGTTGGCTTCGGCGACCGCGATCCAGCGGTCGGCGATCCGGTCCAGGTAGACCAGATCGTCGGTTTCGATTTCGCCCGCTGTGCGCAGGCGGGTGATGACTTCCTTGACCAGAAAGGGATCCTCCCGGGCCAGTTCGACGACGGTGGCGGCGATGCGCCGGCGGTACAGATCGACCGGCATGGTCAACCTGCCCTGCGGCAGTCCGCACACGGGCGGCCCATGCACTTGCCGAGGCAAGGCAGGGGACGCAGCAGCACCGCGAGCTTGCGCTGCGGCAAGGGGGCAGGGCTGGTGAGGCCCGATCCACCCAACAGCACCGGAATGCGGTGCGACTCTCTGACTGCAAGGGCAGCAAACATGGCGTTCTCCTTCGTTGAAAAAGGGGAACGCCCAACCCCGGCGGGGACTGGGGTCCCCGTTCGGGTGTGCCTCGCGCAAGCGGGGCGGCTAGGCGCCGGCCTGGACGGCCGACATGGGATGAAGGCCCTGCGCCAAGTGGCAAGGGCCTTCGCTCAGTGGCGCGCAACCGTGAAGCTGCACGTCAGTTGGGAAGGTCGGCTCGAAGGCCGACAGGAACTCACGGCTGCCGAGGCAGCCACCCAGGCCAGCGCCAGGGAACTCGAGGGCAGGTAACGACTGCGACGCCAGCAGAGCTGGACTTCGGCGCAGCGCAGGCTGCGAGGAAGGCTTGGTGGACGCGATGTCCACGGGAAGCACTTGCAGTATGGTCTGCATGCACGCCTGTGATCGCCGCATTGGAGCGTGCCATCTGCAAACGCCCTTCAGACGGGGCATTTGCGGGTGGCGCCCCGGTGCCGAAGGCGGCTCCCTTCAATAAAAACGCCCCACCGCCTTTCGGTAGCGGGGCGCAAACTCACGCGGCCTGGCGCATCGCCTCGCCATCCAGGCTGGCGTTGCCGGCCTCATCCTTGTCGAGGTCGAGCTGCTTGAGCAGCTCGCGCTGGCGCACCAGCAACGCGGTCAACCGGCCTTCGTGCTCGAACGGGCGCGCCAGCTCGAGCGTCAGATCCTCCAGCCGCTTGCGCCGCATGGCGAGCTGTGCGGCCGTTCCGGCCTGCTGCTCGCCCACCGAGGCCAGCACCGTCAGCAGCGCGGACACGAGGCCCGGCCCGGTCTGGTACGGCTCGGCGTCGTAGCGGCAGCGCCCCGCGAGGAAGAATGCTGGCGTGGCCTCGGTGCCAATGGCCTGCAGCCCCAGCTCGAAGCCGCCGAAGCGGCCCACGACCTGGCCGGACAGCAAGGCGCTACCGCGGATGCCCGCACGCGCGGTCTTCACCAGCTCGCGCAAGGCGTCGCCCACCGCATCCGGCCCGGCGATCTTGCGGCCACCGAGTTCCACCGCGATCCGCCCCATGGTCTGGGGCTCGGCTTGGGCCTGGGCCGCGTCTTCCACATGCAGCGCCAGCTTCTGCTCCAGCGACTCGATCAGCATCGGCAACCGTCCCACCTCGCTCTCGTTGGCCCAGCGCTGGTTGCGCCAGACCGAGAACAAGGTGGAGAGCCTGGCCACCTCGGCGTCCACGCCGGCCTTCTCGATCACCATCGGGTTGCCCGACGCCAAGGCCTTGACCTCGGCATAGCTCAGCGTGGCGAGCTCAACATCCTCGATGGCCCGCAGGCCTTTGTCGCCGCGCATCACCTGCGCGATGAAGCGAGCCTTGGTCTCCAGCGTCTGCCACATGTATGCGTCGAAGCTTTGCTCGGTCACGTAGCGGAAGATCTCGACCTCATCGCATTCGTTGCCCTGGCGCAGGATGCGCCCCTCGCGCTGCTCGACGTCACAGGGGCGCCACGGCGCATCGAGATGATGCAGCGCCACCAGGCGGGTCTGCACGTTCGTGCCCACGCCCATCTTGACGGTCGATCCCAGAAGCACACGCACACGGCCCTCGCGAACGGCCTTGAACAGCGTGGCCTTCTGGACGTCGGTCCCGGCATCGTGGATGAATGCGATCTCCCGCTCCGGGATGCCCGCATCCACCAGCCGCTGCTTCAGATCCTCGTAGACGCTGAAGGCCTTGCCGACCTTCGGCGCCGACAGGTCGCAGAACACCAGCTGCGCGCCGCGGATTTCCGCCGTGCGTTGCCAGATCGCCAGCACCTCGCGGGTGCAGGCGCCGACCTTGCCCTCGGGATCGAACCGCGCCGCAGGCGTCACCAGCCGGAAGTCCAGCGCCGCCGCGCGTCCGTCGTTCGTGACCGCAAGCATGTTGTCCTCGGTCGGATCGACCTGCCCGTTGCGGATCGCCTCGGCACGCTTTACCAGCGTCTGCACATAGGCCTTGAGCGCCGTGCTGGCCGGACAGGCCACCGTGCGCGGTTTGCCGCCGCGCAGCTTGGGCACCGGCAGGTTTAGCATCTCGGCGGTGCGGATGTCTGCGACCTCCCCGAAGACGGCCATCAGCTCCGGCACGTTGATGAAGCGCGCGAAGCGCGTGTGCATGCGGTAGCCGCTGCCGTCCGGCGCGATCTCCAGCGCCGTTACCGACTCCCCGAAGGTCGCGGCCCAGGCGTCGAACTGCTGCAGGCCCAGTTCCTCCAGCCGACGTGGCTGCAGGTAGCGCTGCATCGTGTGGATCTCGGCCATGGTGTTGGCCACCGGCGTCGCTGTCGCGAAGACTACGCCGCGCTGCGCGCTGCCGTGCAACTTCATCGTGTAGCGCGTCTTCAGGTACAAATCGAACGCGCGTTCTGAATTGCTCAGCGGCAGACCCGCGACCCGCGTCATCTTGGTGAACCGGTATAGGTTCTTGAACAAATGGGCCTCGTCGACGAACAGGCCGTCGATGCCCAACTGCTCCCAGGCCAGCAGATCGTCCTTCTTCTTGTCGGCGACCAGCCGCTCCAGGCGGACCTTCCAGCTCTTCTTCTGTGCTTCGAGCTGCTTGATGATCCGGTTGCTCCGGTCACCGCTCTTCTCGGCGCGCACAGCCATCTCTATTTCATGGATCACCTCCGTGATGTAGTCCTCGGTGAATTGCGGCGACATCCGGATGCGCTCGAAGCTCGAGTGCGTGATGACCACCGCGTCCCAATCGCCCGTGGCGATGCGCGACACCAGCTCGCGCCGGCGATCGCCTTCCAGATCCTCTTTTCCGGCCATCAAGACCGAAGCCTGTGGGTACAGGCGCACGAACTCGGCCGTGTACTGCGCCAGCATGTGGTTGGGAACCACATGGCAGGCCTTCGCGAGGAAGCCCAGGCGCCGCATCTCCATGCTGGCGATCACGCACACCGCCGTCTTGCCGGCGCCGACCACGTGGAACAGGCCCACGTTGCCGGTCTGCACGACGCGCCAGACGGAATCCCTCTGGTGCGGATGCAGCTCGAAGCACTGCGAGAACCCCGGCAGCTTCAGGTGCGAGCCATCGAAATGCCGCGGCCGAGTCGCGTTGAACAGGTCGTTGTAGACCCGGCACAGCCGCTCGCGTCGCCCGCTGTCCTCGAAGGCCCAGGCCGCGAAGCGGTCCTTGAGCACCCCGAACTTCTCCCGTGCCGCCAGCGTTTCCGCCGGATTGACGTGGTAGCGGTCCGTGGCCGGATCGCGGTCGCGCACCGTCGGTACCTGCACGTTCAGCGCGGACTGCACCAGCTCGATGGCATTCATGCGCGTGGTGCCCCATTCCTGGGTCACCTTGACGTTGTGCCGCGCACTCCATTCGGGGTAGGTCACCGACCAGGCGCCGGCCTCCGCCGAATACGCCACCTGGCAGTCCTTGAGTTCGAGCACCTCGTGGACGAAGCCCTCGACATCGCCCGCCGGGATCCACACCGCGCCCAGGCGCGGCTCAATGGAGGAGGGCGGCAGGTCTTCGGGCTGCACCCGCTCCAGCGCTTCCACATTGCGGCGGAAGGACGGGCCGGATAGCGCCGCCTGCTTGAGCTTCTCCTTGACGTTGCCCGATAGGTACTCGTCGGACGTCTTCCAGGCGTTGTCCGCCGGATCGAGAAAGATCTGCCCGGCCTCGGACAGCGCGGCCAGCACCTCGTCCTCGGGCGCCGAAAGCAGCTGAGCCATATAGGCCGGATCGACCCGGCCGCGCCATTGCACGGATGTGGCCAGCGCCTCCAAGGGCTCGCCGACCGCCGTCGGCGCCGACACCCGGCGCAGCGTGCGCTGGGTAAACAGCGCCGCCTTGCGCGCGGTGTCCGACTCCTCGTCGTAGTGCTCCAGCGAAAGCAGCAGCGGGTAGTCCGGGTCACGCCGGAACGCCAGCGCGTTGGCGCGCGTGCTCAGGCAGCCGTGGCGCGCCACATAGCGGTCGTAGGTGCCGCCCAGCAAGGCCCGCAGAAGGGCCAGCCCTTCGTCGCCATCCTGTGCCAGCTGCGCGTCGAGCAGCGCCCGGGCATGGTCCCGGATCGTGCACAGGCCCGCGATGCGGGCGCGCTGCGTGGCATTCAGGCTGTCATGCAGATCGACCAGCTCGGCGCCCTCGACCCGGTGCACGCGCCCGTGATGGACGCGGTAGCTGCCGGGCCGCGCGCCGGGTTCGGCCGGCACGCAAGCCCGGATGGACGCCAGCGTCACCGGCTTGGCCGGTTCGTACACGCCGCTGGGCAGCAGCGCGATGCGCTCGGCCAGCGCCGGCTCGAGGTCGCCCTCGAACACGACCGTTGGCACTTCCTCGTAGCCGTTGCTCTCCTGCGTGACCCGGCCGATGCAGAAACCGGGGTTCCTGGCGTACCAGGCGTTGATCTGCAGGTATTTCTGCGGGCAGCTTGGGTGCCGCAACGCGTCGGGCACCATCAGGCGTTCCAGCCAGGCGCCGCTCACGGCCTCGCCGGGGTGGCGCTTGCGCAGGAACAGAATGTCCGTCTGCACGTTCGTCGATGCGAGGCCGGCGAAGGCGCCTTGGGGCAGCCGGATCGCGCCCAGCAGCTCGGCCTGGGAGGCGAGGTACTCGCGCACGGCATCCGTGCGCGCCTCCATCGTGCCGGTGCTGGTGATGAAGCACACCAGCCCGTCGGGGCGGACCAGGTCCAGCGCGCGCCCGAAGAAGTAGTTGTGGATCCGAAATCGCGCATAGGACTTTGGGCCCATATCGGCGACCGGGTAGTTGCCAAAGGGCACATTGCCGATTACCAGGTCGAACCAGTTCTCGGGCAACGCCACCTTCTCGAAGGGCGCGATGCGCACGTCGGCGCCATGCGGCGCGTAGAGCGCCTGCAGCAGCCGGCCAGACAGCCGGTCGATCTCGACGGCGGTGACCGAACAGTGCTCGGCGAGCGCGCGTGGCATCGCGCCGAGGAAGTGGCCAATGCCGGCCGCCGGTTCGAGCACGCGCCCGCCGGTGAAGCCGAAGCGCTCCACGGCCTGCCACATAGCCTCGATCACATGAACCTCGGTGTAGTGGCTGTTGTTGACCGAGGCGCGGGCCGATTCGTAGTCCTCGGCGGGCAGCAGGGCCTGCAGTTCCCCGGCGCGGCGGCGCCACACGGGGTCCGTGCCTTCGAGGTTGAAGGCGGCGGGCAGGCCGCCCCAGCCGGTGAAGCGCAGCAGCTGGCCGCGCTCGATGGCATCCGGCTGGCGCTGGCCGGCTTCGAGGGCCTGCAGGGCTTGGATTGCGGCCACATTGGCCTCGAACTTGGTGGCCGCGCCGGCCAGGCCGGACAGGTGCTCGCGTTGCAGCGCGGGCCACGGGGAGCGGGGCGTGTCGCGCTTGGCGCTGGCGATCACGCGCCAATTGGCGCGTGGGGCCGTGCTCGGAGTCTCGGCTTCGGCATCCATCGGCGCGTCGGCCACGATTGCGGCAGGCGCAAGCTGGATAGCGCAGGCAACAGGTGCCTTGGGCGCGGGTGGGTCAGCAAACAGATCCGCCTCGACGGACGGCTCTGGGGTTTCTGGGGCATTCGGGTCGAAGCCCGGCAGCCACAGGGAGGGCGCAGTGGTGCGTGCCATCGGTGGTTCTCCGAAGGAAGGCGGGGAACGCACCGACCCATCGGGGGAGGCGAGCTCCCCGGATGGGATGGACAAAAAATCACGGCCCAGGCCCCTTGCGCGCGGGCGAAGGGGGCAGGGTGTGCGGTGGACGGGCAGCTCAGGACTGCCGTGGCGGCGGGGCGGGTATCGACCGCGACGCCCGAGCGGGCTCGGGAACGCCCCAAAGGGCGTGCGTTGGCCGGAGCCAGATTGCGAGGGTCAGTGTGCGGCTGGCGCCCCTGAATTGCGCGCCAGCGGGTGGGATGCCAGCGTCAACACCGGCCAGCAAGGGCGATTGGCGATGGCAACCGAGTGCCGATACGCCTGTTTCCCGTTCGGTTGGCAGAAGCGTATCGATGGAATAAAGTGTCAAAAATATCAGACATAATTGTCCACCACCATGACCCTCAGTGACATCGGCCACGCAGTACGAACTCGGCGCACAGAGCTGGGTCTTTCCCAGGTGCAACTTGCGCGCCTGAGCGGGCTGTCGCGCCAGACGCTGGTGGGGCTGGAGAACGGTACCTTGAATGACCTCGGCATCAACCGGGTGGCGCAGTTGTTGGCGGTGCTGGGGCTGGATGCCCCTCCCCTGAGCACGCAGGCCCGGCGCAAGAAGCGGGGTTTGTGGATGGCTGCGAAGACGGCCAGCGTCAGCTACGCCGACGAGTTGTCCCCCGAGACCCTGGGGCTGGCGTTGGTCAGCGGCGCTGTGCCGCCCCCGTTCGTTCCACACCTGAGCCATCTGCTCGACGAGGCACCCATCCCGGTGGTCGTGATGGCGGTCGAGGAGGCGGCCGAACGCGCCCACGTGCCGCTGCGCCGTGTGTGGCGCAACGTGGCCAAGCTGGCCGGGGAGCTGGCGGTACACCGCAAGGCGCTTTGGGCATGAACGCCGAATCGCTGCCCGGTGGGGCCTGGGAAGCACTGTTTCCACATGCGCTGCGGCTGATCGACGAGACGCCTGGGAGAACTGGGAGATCGGCGGCCGCACCGTCAAGGTCGAGACGGCTGCCGAGATCATCGCCAAGAAGATGTACCACCGGGGCGATCGCGTCACGGCGCGCGATCTGTTCGATCTGGCGCTCGTGATCGAGAGGGAGCCACCAGCGCAGCTTGAAAGGGCACGCCCCTTCCTGCTACGCCACCGGGATACCTTCCTAGCGCAGATCCGGGCACCGCATCCCAGCCTGCGCGCTGGATTCGGTGCCATCGCCACGCTGGACTACCGGCCGACCTTCGAGCACTGAGTAGCGGAGGCCGACGCCTTCCTGAGTTCACTGTAGCGGCAGGTGGTCCGGCCAGGGCGACTGAGTGTGGATCCATTGCGGATCAATACTCGCTGGGCAGCAGCAGCGTGGTCACGCTCCGATCCCACTCGGTGATGATCCAAAGCTTCAGATCGGGCGTGACCTGGTAGGACGAGAACAGCCGATCGTCGCCGGACTGCAGCGCGGTGTCGTTCAGGCGCCGGTCGCCGTCGTCGAGATCGCCCCAGTCGCCACTGAGATGGCGGTAGAGGTACGGCACGGGGTCGAGCCGGCCTTCCTCGATCAGCGCATTGATGCCAATGGTCACGACTATTTGTCCCGAGGCGAAGCGGGCTTGCGACGGAAGGATGAGAGCTGCGAGTGCCATGGTTTTCTCCTGAAAAATGAACGGGGGGCCACGGCACCCGATGGGGCGGCGCGGCCCCGATGGGTGGATGAGATGGATGAGATGGATGAAGACGGCCGTGGGTCGCCAGGGAACAAAGGTCAGAGAATGGCCTGGAGACAACGCCCCCTACAGCGGAAACGCCGCCAGCAGGTCGCCGAAGCTGCGATCCGCCGGCAGCGCCGGAAAGGCTGCGCCGCGGTACACCTCGGGCATCTCTCCGGGTGGCAGCTCACCTCGGTGCAGTGCCTGCTGCAACAGCTTGCGCCGTTCCAGCCAGATGAGTTCGTAGCGCGCGATCGCGTCCCACTCGGCAGGGGTATTGCCCTCTACCATGCAGGCGTGGTCGCAGGCCTGACCGTCGGTGTCCTCGTAGCGCACGCAGACTTCGCGGTAGGCGCCGAATTCGTGCGGAAAAGACTTCACGACATACCGCACCGGGACACCGTCCGGCAGCGGAAACATCCGCTCCAGCATGCGTTGGAAGACCTGGCATTCGCGCTGGGACTGTTCTTCATAATCGGGCTGCCCGACCTGGGCGCAGGCGGCCTCGCAGGGCGACGGGCCGATGGTCATGATCTGATGGGACATAGGGGCTCCTGAAATGGGGGAGCACCGTCCCATCGGGAACGGTGTTCCCGGGCTGAGGAAGGACATGCATACGGAAATCCCCGCATGCAAGGACGAGGCGGGTAACGGCCGCACCGCCGGCGCGAGTCGCCGGTAGCTCCTGGGGGAGCAGGCCTGTGGAGGGCCATCGATCCAGGCCCGAAGACGGGCCTGAACGACGTGGCGCGGTCAAGCCGCGGGATGGGGGGAGGTGCGCCGAGGGGCGCGAAGACCGGAGCCGGCGATACCGGCGAAGGCATGGCCGCCATGGGTGGCCTGGGACAGGGCAACGCAGTTGCGTCAGGCGGGTAACGACCGCAACGCCCGAGTGGTTCGGGTGGGGGAGACAGCGTCCAGGCGCAGTAGCCCGGGATAGGGCCTCAGTCTGCCCGGCTTGGAGGCGGGCGGGAAGCCACCGAAGACAGCTGGCATCCGCAAGTACTGGCCAGCGTGGCCGATTGCCGATGGCGAGTGGCGGTCACGCCAATGCTGTGCGAGGCGCCAAACGGGTCTTGGCCCCGTTCAGGCCGATGGATGGTCGGTCGAAGAGTGGTTCGGATACCTGGCTGCTGAGATCAGGAAGGAGGGCATCCGCCATGTTGGTGTCTGCAGTCGTTGCCAATTTGCGAGGCATGGTAGTAACGGTCTTTGGTGAAATGGCGATAAAAAAATGAAGTCAACCTCTGATAATGAAGAAAAACATGGAGTCGCGACAAAAAAATGAGCTACGTTGGCTACGAGTGGCTGCGGCAGCGTTTATCGCTGTCCGCCTTCGAGATGGATCGGCCCGCGCGCGTGCGTCCGGTGACCCGGGTGATGCCTGCCGAGGGGCTATTGGCCGTGCCCGCGCATGTCGCGCCAGGGCAGGAAGACATTCTCGAGCAGGTGCTGTTCGCCCTCAAACACGAAGGGGTCAACCTGCAGATCCTGGCGCAGGCCATGCCGCATGTCCCTGTGAAGGCATTACGGACTGCCCTGGGTCAAACACCCAACGGCCGCTATATCCGCGTGCTGGCCCACCTCTGGGAAGTGTTCATGGGGCAAAGGCTGGTGGAGCATCCCCAGGTAGCCGGAGGCTATGTCGATGTGTTCGATCCCGAGCGGTACGTGACGGGCCCCGCGCAGCGGGATGCGCGCTGGCGTGTGAACTTCAATGGTCTGGGCACGGTGCGCTACTGCGCGACCGTGGAGCGAACCCCGGCCATCGAGCAAGGCATGGCATCGGACGTGCTCGGCCGCACCGCTGCGTTTCTGGAGAGTCTGGGGCCTGCCGTGCTCGATCGTGCCCTGACGTGGGCCTACCTGCACGAGACCGAGGACTCGTACGCCATCGAGCACGAGAAGCCGACCGAGGACAAGGCCAGGGCATTCGTGCAACTGCTCAAGATGGCCCATGAGGGCCGGCCGCTCACCGAGGACTATCTGGCCGAACTACAGTCCTCCACCGTCACCAATCCCTTGGACAAGGCGGTGGAGTTCCGCGCGGAACAGAACTGGCTGCGCGGCCCAGGGCGTGGCGCGGCGGGTGTCACCTATGTGCCGCCGTGGCCGGACTTGATGCTGGAACTTATGGACGAGTGGATGCGGTTTGCCAATGAGGCTCCGCGCCACCTGGATCCCATTGTCGCGGCCAGCATCGCGTCATTCGGCTTCGTTTTCCTACATCCGTTCATGGATGGCAACGGACGGCTGTCCCGCTTTGTCTTTCACAAAGCGCTATGTACATCGGGGCGCTTGGTCAAGGGGCAGTTGCTGCCCGTGTCCGTCGCGATGAAGCGCCACGAGGCGCAGTACCTGGCAGCGCTGCAAAGCTTCTCAAAGCCTGCACGGGAACGCGTACAGGTCACCTGGATCGACGAGGGCGAGTACCGCTTTGAATTCAAGACCGACGCGTCGATCTTCAGGTTCTGGGATGCAACACGCTGCGTTGAATTCGGATTTCAGATGGCCGCGCAGGCGCTGGACGTGGAGTTGAAGCAGGAGACGGTATTCCTGGCCCAGTTCGATGAGGTGACGCGCCGTGTCAATGCACAGGTCGACGTCCGCAACAACGATCTGGCGACGCTGGCCATCATCTGCCTGGACAACGGCGGGATGATTTCCGCCAAGAAGCGCAAACGCTACGCCGACCGTGTGCCAGCCGCCGTGTTCGACCTGGTGGAGGCTGCCGTGCGTGATGTGCTGACTGAGACTGACGGCGAGTCCGGCACCGAATGAATGGAGGGTTGCAGGCGTTGAATCCTCCAGCCCCCAGGCCGGAACGGCAAGGGGGCTGGGCGGGTAGCATGCGCATTCGGAAGGGCGGATGACATGTACGCCAGACATCGAACTGACTGCTTCCGAGCGTCAACTATTGGCGCGAATTGTGTTCACCCGCGGTGACCGCGATGCCGTGCACGCATCACTTCGATCCACGGACTTCAAGGAGACGTGGATGAAAAGCCTGATCGTTGGAGACAAGCAGACCGTCGAGCGCCTGGTCGAGCGCCTGGTCGAGCGGCTCAAGCAAGCGGGCAGCCATCGTGAATACCAGCGCATCCAGTGCGTGCCGATCCGAGCCACGCTGGGCAGCTCGGCCGGCGAGATTGCGCAACTGCTGGGGTGGTCAACGGCCACCGTGCATGTGCTGCACTCGCGCTGGGCCAAGGTGGGCGATGTCATCTTTGATCTGCGCCCCCCAGGCGGCCGACGCCACCAGCACCTGAGCGTGGAGCAAGAGCGGGAGCGCTTGGCTCCATTTGCCGAACGCGCACACGCTGGCGGGATGCTCACGGTCACCGAGATCCAGCAGGCCTACCAACGCCAAGTAGGTCAGGAGGTGGCCCCCTCGACGATCAACCGGCTGCTCGAGCGCCACGGCTGGCGCAAGCTCACGCCGCGTCCCAGACATCCCAAGGCAGACCTTACGGCCCAGGCCGCCTTTAAAAAAATGAGGTGCACGCGCGCCCTTCGAGGCACAGGTGTCCATCGGGGTTGTGAAAAGCCCGCTCATGGAGGACCGGCCTGTGATGGCGTCACCGGTCTCGGTGGCGCCGTGGGCTCGCGGCGGCTATTGCGCCGGCAGGCCGTGTGCGCGCAGAGCCGGAAGCTGGCTCTGCAGGGAGAAATACAGAGCCCCGGTTTTCACTGAAAAACCCGTGGCTCCACGGTCTCGCCACACATGAAGGCCAGGTAGCCCCCCGCCTTGCCGATCTCGGCAAAACAGGCCACGACGGTGCCGTCGTGCAGCACCTGCCAGGGCAGGTCGGTTTGCTCCGGGGCGCGCTGGATCGCCAGACCGGGCACGCGGTAGGCGGGGTGCCGGTAGAGGTCCCGGCCGGACTCCCAGGCGATCAGCCGCAGCAGGCAGTCCGTCAAGATGGCTGCGCCACCATCCTCGCCAGGCTCGATCAGCAGCGGCACCTTCAGGCTGCCGGTGGAACGGCCAATGTGGCCGACCACGTCGTGCTCATCCAGCCAGCAGCGGCCGGTGGCGGTGTCGCCAAGCACCAGCCGCACCTTGCGGCCGTCGCGCCGGCAGTTCTCCAGCGCCCGCGCCGCCTTGGGGTCGGTGCCCGGGTCGAAGTAGGTCTGCTGCGTCAGCCGCGAGTGTTCCCAGGCATTGATGGCTGCCTGGTACTTGGCGTAGCCGTCCAGCGAGCCATGGTCGCCGGCCGCGAAGGCCAGGTCTGGCCGGTCCAGCTGGGCGGCGATCTGGTCGGCATGGCCGCGCGCATTGTCGAAGCCCAGGCAGCTGTAGCCATCGCCGCAGGGGATGACGTACAGGCCTTGCTCGGTGTTCAGAGTGACGTTCATGGCGGGTTCCTCGAAGGTTCGGGCGGAACCCGCCCCCAGCGGAGCGAGCCCCGCGGGGTTGTGTCAGGAAAGGCAGGTGCCGTGGCATCTGCCGAATGCTTCAGGCGGCAAGCTGTTCCGTCTGCTTTCGCGCTGGGGCGACAAACAGGCGCACCAGTGCCGTCAGGTCACCCGTGGCCACGGATGCGCAAGCCTCGGCGATGCGGGCATCGACCTCGGGCATGCAGGGCTCGCACGGCAGGATGCCGACGAGAACCAAGCCATCGCTGGTGAGGAAGGAGGTCTGGCCGGAGCCGACGTCACGGGTCACTTGCGACACGTCGCGGGGCTGTTCGCCCAGGCGCTGGCGCGCCAACTGAACGGCGGCCGCCAGCGACTCGGTGAGCTCGACGCGTTCCAGATCGCCGACTTCGTGGCCATAGATGTGAACCAGATAGGCGCTTGGCTGGAGTGGCTCCAGCGTATCCAGAGAAAGCGGGAGAAAGCCGGAGCCTGCCGGGCCAAAAGAATGCGACAACGCGGACGGAACGACAGGTTCCACCCGCTGGCACGATTCCAGGTGGCTCAGCTTGAGCAGCAGTGCATCGGCGTGTGCACGGTCTTCCAGCGTGAGCTGGGTGCGCATCGTAAGGATCTCTTGCGTCATCAGACGCAGCTCCTGGACGATGGCGTGTTCAGCGTGCCGTTCGATGGCGCACAGGGTGTCGGTGATGGCGGTCATGAATGGCCTTTCTGGAATGGGTGGTGTCGTCCAGGCCCGAAGACGGGTCTGAACGACGTGGTGCGGTCAAGCCGCGGGATGGGGGGAGGTGCGCCGAGGGGCGCGAAGACCGGAGCCGGCGATACCGGCGAAGGCATGGCCGCCATGGGTGGCCTGGGACAGGGCAACGCAGTTGCGTCAGGCGGGTAACGACCGCAACGCCCGAGTGGTTCGGGTGGGGGAGACAGCGTCCAGGCGCAGTAGCCCGGGATAGGGCCTCAGTCTGCCCGGCTTGGAGGCGGGCGGGAAGCCACCGAAGACAGCTGGCATCCGCAAGTGCTGGTCAGCGTGGCCGATTGCCGGTGGCGAGTGGCAGTCGTCGAATCCTCCAGCCCCCAGGCCGGAGTGGTAAGGGGGCTGGGCGGGTATCAATCCTTCGTCTCGATGATCCACCAGGCGGCACGAGCCATGGTGCGGCCGGAAATGGGGTGAATGTCGGTCAGATCGGCGCGGGCCGTCCAGCCCGAGGGCGGGCGGTAGCCCCGGACATCACCGTCGCCGTGCCAGCGACGGGCTCGCACTGTGCCTGAGGCGTAGATCGCTGCCATGCGCGGGCGGCTTGGGGTCGGGGCTATCATGACCTCCCTCCCTGTGAGCCGGCGTTCCGGCTGGAGCCCGACGTGACGGAGCGCCACGACAGCGCTCCGTCAACGAACAGCTCACCTTCTTCGTCGTAGTGGCGCCAGATGCCGCCTGCAGGATCCGGCAGCGAATCGTTGCCGTGTATCCCCACGTACCAGACGGCTTCAAGAGGCTCGGCAGGATGATGGATTTCGCCGCCGCAGTAGTCGCATATGACCTGAGCAATGTCGGTCATGAAGCCCTGGAAGGCTTCAAAGCCCTCCAACTGCCCCGTCGCCAAGGTGTCGGTCAACAGGCGCGTGACGATTTCGGCGATCTCCTGTGCAGTCGCTTGCTTGCTCATGCTGCTGACCCTCCCGAAGACAGCAGGACGACCGGAGCCTGGTTGAGGTGGTGTTCGACCAGCCGGTTGCCGGCGTTGAAACACTGGTCGAGGAAGATGCCCTCAATCAGGCTGGCGGGAGGCTCGATGTCCAGGGCCGCCAGTTGGTCGGTCACGGTGTTGATATCTGTCCAGTCCAGCGCGGGCTCCGCCAGGCTGTCGCAGAGGAACACCTCGGCCTGGCGGCCTGCTGCGCCATCGTTCCGCACCAGATGCAGAAACAGTTCGCGCAGTGGCCGGTCGTAGCCGGCCGCCACGATGACAGCTTGGCCCTCATGAACTAGGTGAAGAATGTGGCGGCTCATTGGGCAACTTCCTGATCCGGGAAGGTTTCGAAGCCTTCGACCGTCTCGGCGTCGGCATCGAACTTGAGCCAGACGATGCCGGCTACCCGGGCTGCGGCGAAGAGCGGAATCAGTTCTGGCTCGGCCGGAACGTTTTCGGCAGCGGGGCCGGCGTAGACGAGCCCGCCGTAGTCGTTGGGGTAGCCGGTGGAGCCCTTCGTAGACGAGTTGGGCATCGCTGTCGCCGAGCAGAGACTCGAGATCGACGGTGGCATGGGCCGGCTCCGGGCTGGCCTTATCGGTATGAGACGGGGGAATGGTGTTCTCTCCGGAATGTGGGACGGGAACACCGCTCCCTGGGAGACAGTGCTCCCAGGAGGAAATCGGCAGCGGGACAAGCCCGTGCCACGGCAGGTAACGACTGCGACGCCGGGCGGGGCCGGGATGGCTTCCTCGACGGAAGCAGGGGAGCCTTGAGTGTGGGCCAGCAGGCATCGTCTGGGGCGGCGGCACGAGTTCCGCAACCCGCAAATCCCCATGGAGCCAGCCACTTGCGGATGGCACTGGCGGCGAGCTGCCGTAGGGGCTGCACGTGCCATGGGCGGGGCAGGCGACGTCCTTGAAGATGCACGATCCTGGGCGGCGCTGAAACCCGTTCGCGCCTGCAAGGTCGGGAAGATTCCAGCCGATTGCCGGTGGCGACTGCTCCTGCGGTGCGCGGCACAGTGACTCGGCTCCGGGACGTCAACCGTCGGCAGTTCGACCAAATTGACCTTCTGATGTATGATTTCATCAATTTGGTCAAACGGAGTTCATGCCATGGCGAAGACCTCATCCCACATGCTGCAGGGTGACGTGTTCACCGTGCAGCCCTATCGCAGCGACCAGGGGCATGGCTCGCGCGCTGGCCGGGCCTTTGTGCTCGAAGTGGCGGACGAAGCGGCCTCGAACACCTTGCTGGCTTCGCTGCCGTTGCTGGATCGCCTGCTGGGCGAGAAGATCGCCGCGGTGCGTGAGCGCCGCATGGAGGAAATGGTCGACTTCATGGCGGCGCGCATGCTCGCCCCAAGCGTTGTCGAACTGGAGATGGCGCAGCGGCTCGCCCAGCGCCACGCCCGCATCCTCAATGAGTTCGGCTTCTTCAGCGCCGAACAACTGGCCGATGCCAACGGCTCGCAAGCCAGCAATCGCGCGGCCCTGGCCGACAACTGGCGCAAGCGTCGCCAGGTGTTCGCCGTGTCGCACCCGGACAAGGCGGCGCGCGAGCGCGACATCTATCCGGCCTTCCAGTTCGAGAACGGCAAGCCGATCAAGGCGGTGCAAGAGGTGCTGGAGGCCTTTGGCGGGCGCAAGGCGCCCTGGAAGCTGGCGCTGTGGTTCACCTCGAACAACGGCGGGCTGCCAGGCAGTGCGCGCCCGGTCGATCTGCTGGCCAGCGATCCGGATGCCGTTGTACAGGCCGCGCGGGGTGACGCCGAGGGGAGCGCGGCTTGACTTGTCGCGCGCCGGTTCCGCCGCTCGATCCCTTGTTCGATACCTGGGCGGTGGGCAGGGTGATCCATGTCATGCATGAGACTGCGTTCGCACCCGAGAGCTTCAACCCGGGTGTGGATGGGGCAGGGCGGCTGCGCAAGCCAACCCGTTTCGCTCCGATCCGGGATGCCAAGGGCAAGGTGGTTCCCTACCTGTACGGTGGATCGACGCTGGACTGCGCGATCTTCGAGACCGTGTTCCATGACGTACCTGTCGATGCGGCCGACAAGTTCGTGGATTTGGACGACTTCGCGCAGCGTGGCCACGGTGAACTGATCGCCAGCCGGGACTTGAAACTGGTGGACCTTACGAGCGAGGGGTTGCACCGCTTGAAGGTGCCGAAGGGCGAGTTGATCGCCTCGCCAGCCCGCGATTACCTCGACACGGCCCTGTGGGCCCAGGCGCTGCATCGGCAGTTTCCCGATGTGGACGGCCTGCTGTGGATGTCGCGCCAGCGGGATCGTGACCATGCGCTGGTCCTGTTCGGCGACCGGCTGCGTGGTGTGCTGAGCGGCTCGCGCATCGGCGGCCCGCTGGCCAGGAACTCCACGCTGCGCGATGCCGTGCTTCAGACCGCCCTGCGTGCCGGCATCGAGGCCGATTGACCGGCGAGCACAAAGAACAAGGTGGAATTGCCAGGCAGATCATCAAGAAGCCAAAGACTGCGGAAATCAACCAGCTCACCATGAAGCTGATCGTCGGCGTCATTGCCGTCGTGATCGCTTCGGCCACCAGCTTCGTATCCACGCTTGATCGACCGCTCACCTCCATCAGCGAGTCCTACTTTGCGGGCGACTGCTCGCGCAACATCTTCGTTGGCTTCCTTTTCGCCATTTCCGCATTCTTGCTGTCCTACAACGGCCAGACGAGGGCTCACATGGTGCTGTCCCGCGTGGCGGCCCTGGCGGGTCTCGGCGTGGCCATGTTTCCTTGCAAGTGCCATGGGGGCGAGGAAATCATTCCGTACGTTCACTATGTGAGCGCAGTAGTCATGTTTGCCGTCCTGGCCTACTTCTGCATTGAGTTCTATCGGCACGCCAGAAGCAAAGGGCACAGGCTGGCTGGCGTGCCAAGATCTATTTGGCCTGCTTCTGGGCGATGGTCGTCGCCATGGTCGCGCTCTTCGTCAATGGCGTGTGGGGCGAGGAGCTGGAAATCGAAACGCACATACCGCGCATCGTCTTCTATGGCGAGGCCATGGCGCTGTCTGCGTTCGGGGTCTGCTGGCTGGTCGCCAGTCGAGTACTTCCGGTTCTGACTCGGCCAGAAGAGCGCCACCGATTGTTTGCAGAAGATCCGCCCGGGGCGGGTGGCGTTGAGAAACCTGAAGCGCGACCGCCTGCGAGAGCAAGGCCGCACGGATGACCAAGCCGCCACCACGCGAGGTCAGAGCGCGGCGTCCTTGAGCTTCTTGAGCGCACGTGCCTTGATGCGCACGGTCGCCGGCTTTGCCGCAAAGACCTGCTCTTCCTTGGTGAACGGGTTGATGCCCTTGCGCTTGGGCTTGGCGGGCACCTTCTGCACGCCGATCTTGAGCAGGCCGGGCAGCGTGAACTCGCCCGCGCCCTTCTTGTTGACCGCTCCGAGCACGGTGGTTTCCAGGGCGGCCAGCACGGCTTTCACGACCTTGGGCTCGACGCCCGACAGATCCGCCAGGTGATTGGTCAGAGCACCCTTGGTGAAGGTGTCCTTGATGGGACGGACGACCGTCGCGGCCGGGGTCTTGGCCTTGGCGGCTTTCGTCGCAGGTGCCGGCTTGGTGGTTTTCTTCGCAGTTGCCATGGTTCTCGGTCTCGTTGGTTGTGGTTGAAAAGAGTAGTTCGCGCCACGGCGGGCGCATCGCGCAGTAGGCAATTTTATCGAGTGGGCCTTTAGCGCCGCCCGCCTGATCGACATGCATGGATCAGCATCGCATGTCCGGGAGCAGAGGCAGGTGGGTTCGTGCCCTTGATGCCACGGAGCACTGCCTATCCTGGTTTTCAGGAGACACCCTCGTGCAACAGATCGAACTGCCCGGACTGGCGCTGACGGAGCTCCAGGTTCTGCGGGCCACCCCTTCAACATCATCGCAGCGCTTCGACGTCGCGCGCGATCCGCTGATCGACATGGCTCTGGCGGGCCATGCTCCGGTGTTCGTCGGTGTGAGCGGCGGCAAGGACAGCCAGGCGCTGGCCTACCGCGTACAGGCATACCTGGAAACAATCGGCCATCGCGGGCCGCGCGCACTGATCCACAGCGACCTCGGACGCATCGAATGGCGGGATTCGGCTCCGGTATGCGAGCGGCTCGCCGAGCGGCTTGGCTGGGAACTCGTGACCGTGCGCCGGCCGGCCGGCGACATGGTGGACCGCTGGCTGTCGCGTTGGGCGGCGAACGTGGAGCGCTACCGCACGCTGTCGTGTGTGAAGCTCATCATGCCGTGGAGTTCGGCGGCCCAGCGTTTTTGTACCAGCGAGCTCAAGACCCAGATCATCGCGCGTGCGATCCGCGCCCGCCATCCTGTCGGTCCGGTAGTCTCCGTCATTGGGCTGCGCTGGGAAGAAAGCCCGGCGCGGGCGCGCCAGCCGGTAGCCAAGCGCGATATGGCGCTCAGCCGCGCACGGGGCATCGGGTTGGCTTGGAACGCGATCATCCATTGGCCGCGCCAGGACGTGCTGGACTACATCCGCCAGTGCGGCGGCGTGCTGCATGAGGCCTATCGCATCTATGGCAGCAGCCGGGTGTCCTGTGCCTTCTGCGTGCTGGCTTCGCGCGGCGACCTGCATGCGGCGGCACGCTGCGACGACAACGCCGCCGTCTACCGCGAACTGGTCAGCTTGGAGGTACGCAGCACCTTCTCGTTCCAATCGGGCAACTGGCTCGGGGACGTGGCTCCCGGCCTGCTGGATCCCGCGTTGCGGGCGCGACTGGCAGAGGCCAAGGAGCGCGCGGCACTGCGCCAAGCGGCTGAAGCGGACATCCCCGCCCACTTGCTCTATCAGGCTGGCTGGCCCGTGTGCATGCCGACCTCGGCTGAAGCGCGCTATCTTGCCTCGGTGCGCCGGCGCGTTGCGCAGGCCGTGGGCATCGTCGCCGACTGTCTGGATGCCGATGCCGTCACTGCCCGGTACGCGGAACTAATGCGGCAGCATGCCCAGATGCAGCCAGCGTGAAGCTGTCAGTTCAGATGCTGATGCAGCAGTCGCTGGAACTCAGGCCGCAGCGCGCGGGTGGCACCGACTGACAAGTAGTCGCACCGTCCGCCCGGCCAATCCAGTTGCCCCTGCGCGCCATCGAATGTCAGCACGGCACGATCAAAAACGTGCCTCGAGGATCGATCCCCATCGACAAGCTGTAGGGAAGTGACCGTATTGCTTTCAATCCAGAGCCAGTGACGTGCGCCGCTGGCAGGCACTTCCGACTGCGCCAGCTCGATCTCCGCAAGACAGCCACGGGCGGCATTGAGCAACAGCAGCACGGTGTACTGGACGAGCATGGAGAAGGTCGGTGGCGCGAGGGGATGCGTCATTGTCCCCGTTCGGGGGACACGGCGGCCTCTGTGCGGGTATCCGGCAGCAGCTACCGACGATCCTTGGATTCCTCTGCGCGCCGCGCCAGCAGGCTCAAGGTGATGAGGTACTGGGCTGCCTTCTGCTCGTTCAGATCGTGATTGAGCGAATGCGCCTTGAAGCTAGCCAGCTTCACGGGACGATGACTCCATCCCTGTGCGGCCTAGCCGCCAGTCAATCGAAGGAGCCAACGGATGACGATCAAACTCCATGCCATGACGGCGGCGCTGGCCGTGCGTGATGCCTGCCAACGTCAGGTTGAGAAGGACCGCTCTATCGACAACCTCTACATCGACACCATCGTGTCACAGGCCCTGTGCGATGCGGCCACTTGCATCCCGTGTGCGGATGAGGTGTTCGACGGCATGGCGAGCGCGATCCAGGCACAAAGCCATTGCACGGCGACTCAGGCTTTCGAGCAGGCGCTGCGGCTCGTGAATCCCTCAGCGCTGCTGCACTACTCACGGTGGCGGCATGGCGGCTGGTACATCAGCGGCATTCGCTACCCCAGCGGCGCTTGCGGTTGCGTCAGCAGCAACTACCCCGACAAGAAGTGGCGCATCGTGTGCGACGACCGCAGGCAGGCGTTGAACGAGCCCGGCGACGTGACCTTCGGCTCACGCGAAGCGGCGGCGCGGGCCGAGCAGGTTCTGGCGCTGCACGCCTGGGAAGCTCTGGTTCGGGCGACCACGGACACGGGAGTGGGCGCGGCCCCTTGAAGGGAGGCCGAGCGGCGAGAGTATGACTGCATCCCAACCTGATGCAGACAGGAGTCACAATGTCCGATCCGACCCAACCGAGCCAGCCCACCTCGCCGATCCACAAGATCGTGCAGGGCAAGAACCCGCGCGAATACTTCGACCCCGCCGAAATGGCCGAACTGGAGGAGGGTATCCGCGCCGTCGGCGTGCTCGAGCCCATCGTCGTGCGGCCCGTCCCGGGCACCGACCTCTACGAAATCATCGCCGGTGAACGCCGCTGGCGCGCAGCCAAAAACGTCTTCGGCGACGGCTACGACATGCCGGTGGTCATCAAGGACGCGAACGACGAGACCGCCGAGGCCATGTCGGTGATCGAGAACTACCACCGCGCCGCCATGTCGCCCGCCGAGGAAGCCCATGCGGCCCAGCGCCAATTGCTGCGTCAGCGCGGCGACAAGGAGGAAGCCGCCCGCCTCATGGGCTGGTCGCCCGAGGTGCTGGAGCGGCGGCTGGCGCTGCTGGCCTGCACGCCCGCTGTGCTCAAGGCACTCACTACGCGCGCCATCCAGCTAGGCCACGCCGAACTGCTCTCGGGCATTCCCCCGGACAAACAGGACAGCGTGCTCGCGGGCATCCTGGCGCAGAAGGTGCCAGTGGCCGTGCTCAAGGCGCAACTGGGCCGCTATGCACGGCGGTTGGCCGATGCGGTCTTCGACACCGCGCAGTGCGGTGGCTGTCCGCACAACTCGGCGCGGCAGTCGGGCCTGTTCGCGGAATCCCTGGGCGAAGGCTACTGCCAGCATCCGAGCCATTTCGAGGAACTCACGCAGCAGGCCATCGAAGCCCGTGCCGATGCGCTGCGCGACGAATACCCTGTCATCCGCATCGTGAAGATGGGCGACGGCTTCACGCCGCTGCCCGTGACCGCCGATGGCGACCTGGGCGTCGGCGCGCCGCAGTACACGTCCTGCCAGGGATGCCGGTCCTTCGGCTGCGCGGTGTCCGCGATGCCGGGCAGCTACGGCGAGGTCACGCGCTCGCTGTGCTTCGATGCTGAGTGCAACAGCCAGAAGGTCGCCCTGTGGCGTAGGGCGCAGCGCGATGCTCAGGCGGCGCTGGACGAAGCGCAAGGCAAGGGATCGGCGAAGGCGGGCGTTGCCAAGCACTCGGGCAAAGGGCCCAAGCCCGCCGTGCCCACGAACCAGACGCCGCAGCGCGTCGTCAGCCATCGCGTCATGGAATGGCGCAAATGGCTGGCTAAGGCCTTGATGGCGCAGCCGCAGTGCAGCCAGCGGGTATTGATCGCGCTGGCGCTGGCCGGTCGCGGGGCCGATCTGCGGGAGGCGCAGTTCCGCAATGCCTTCGAGCGGCTCGCAGGTCAGGTTGAGGGCGCGGGGTTCGGCGTGCGGGGCGGGCTGCAACGGGCCGCCGCCGCGTCCGAGGCCCAACTGGAGCGGCTGCTGCAAGCCGCCACTGCATCGGCGGCCTTTGGCGTCAACGTGACCGACCTCGAACTGCTCCTGAACTATGCCCAGGTGGATGAAGGGCGGTACTTCCAGTGGAACAAGGAGTTCCTCGACCTGTTCACGATGAGCGAGCTGGAGAGTCTTGCCGCAGACGTGGGGCTCAAGAAGGCGATGGGTACGGGCTTCAAGGTGGCGCGCTCCGGAAAGAAACCTGACTTCATCGCGGCGCTGCTCAAGGTGCCGGGCTTCGCCTACCAGGGCACGGTGCCCGCTGTGATGCGCTATCCGCGCCAGCCGATCTTGGCCGATGGCGGGCAAGACGGGCAGGGCGGGGACGGCGATGGAGTGGATGAGTCCAAGAGCACCGAGGCCATCCCGGAACAGCAGCCCGAGCCCGCGCTGGCCTGACGCCCCAATCGGCCCCTGGACAACAGGGTGCCGGGTTCTAGCATGGTCTGGACGGCCCCACATGGGGCTATGTCCCCCATTCCACCAAGGAGCACGAGATGACGATGTTCGAGGAACTGTTCGCGCTGGCTTGCAGCGCCACGCTTACGATGACGGTGAGCGCTGACGAGAAATCCGGCCGCTTGACAGTCAACGTGATTCCCAAGCCCCGGCAGGATGCGGGCGAGGCTGCGCTGACGCAGCCCTTGAGCCTCACGGCCACGCCGCAGGAGTTCGACGCGGGTTTCATCGAAGCCCTGCGCGGCTACCGCGAGGTGCGCCAGAGCCTTGCGCAGCAGGCCGAGGCTACGAAGGAAGTGATCGAGGCCGCGAAGGCGGCGTCGGTCAAGAAGGCCAGTGATGCCACCGTCAGGGCGGGGGCATCCAAAGCGGCTGCAGCCAAGCCCGCGCCATCCACGACCGTTCCCGTTTCAGGCGATGCGGTGGATGACGAGGAAGACGATGCCGCACAAGCTGCAACAGCAGGCGCGGCCATCGCCACCGCTGTGAGCGGCGAATCCTTCGACCTGTTCGGGTGAGTGGGCAGGGCACCCTTGATGCGGCCATCTGCGGCGGGAGACTGAACGCATGGCAACCACGGCGGTTGCCGCGTTCATCCCCTTCAAGGAGCCCTTCATGTCGATCGCAGTCACCCCCATTGTCCGCACCTTCACCTACAACGGCATCCTGCTGCCGGATGTGCCCGGCCTCTCGCCGCGTGAGGTGCGCGACCTCTACAGCGCCCAATATCCCGAGCTGGTCAGCGCCGAGGTCGAGGCTGGCGAAGTTGTCAACGGACGGCAGGACTTCACTTTCCGCAAGGCCGTTGGCACCAAAGGGGCTGGCCAGTCCGCGCCGCTCGGCCCCTGCCTTGCGGCGCTGCTGGCCAGCGTTCAGTCTGCGCAGACCGGTGCGGTGAGTGCGACGGCCAAGCTGTCCCGCGCCGTGTCGCAGCGTGCCGTGGCCAATCGCTCGGCGGCCTGGAGCCGGTTTGCCCGCCAGACCATGGAGCAGCACAGGCACGAAGCCGCCGCCCCGCGTGCGAGCGTCACCAGCGACATGCTCACCCCGCTACCATGAGGGTCGCGGCCATGCCTGTTTCTCCCTTGCTGGCGCTGCCCAGCCTGAAATCCGGTGTTCCACTGTCGGTCGCATCGACAACGCAGGCCAGCGCGAACGCGGCGCTGTGCCGTTTCCTGATCAACGCAGGCGCGGTACGCGAGAATGATCTGCCGGATGGCGAGGCCGACCCGCTCAAAGCATGCCAGCACGCCATTGACGCCTGGATCAAGCGCCAGATCGGCCCGCTGCATTGCCTCCAGCCGCGTTTCGCCATCAACGTGCTCGACGAGCACGGCCACCATCCGGCCACGCGGGAGGGACGGCAGGCCCCCTATGCCCAACTCGACGTGTACTGGTGCGAATACAGCGAGGCTGAGTGGCCGGTGGGCCGCAGCCTGGAGGCGTTGAACGAAGCCATGCCGCACTTGGGGAGCACGGTGCTGCAGGTGCTGCGCCAGCAGGGCCGGTACGTGTACCCGCTATTCACTCCGGACATTGCCGAAGACGTGGCCTCCTACGTGTACTGGCAGGGAGAAATGGATGAGGAAGCGGCGCTGGACATGATGTGCGAGGACAGCGACGACGCCGACCGCGAAGCCATGCGCGAGGAAATGGTTACACGCGGCATGCTGGACGTGGCCTATCCCGAGTGGGCGCGCCGCTGGCTGGTGCAGACCGGCAAGAGCGCGGGGCGGCGCAAGCATGCCCCGGCATGGCGGCCATGCAGCCTGCGCCGCGCAGCCAAGATGCTGACCGACCCCTGCCAGCGTCAGATCGCGGCAGACGCCTTCGCCCTTTCGCGCTTGACTCTCACCGACGACTTCCATCCCGACATCGAGGGTGAGTACATTGGCTTCGGCGCGGTGCTGTCCTGGGAGGAGGGCGACGTTACCACGCGCATCTACGACGACCTGCTCAATCTGGCCCACCAGTCCGAATACTGCGACCGCATGGGCGAAGTGCTGATTCCGCTGGACGACCCCGGCGCGCTGCAAGCATGGTTCCTGCGCATGGGCCAGCGCTTCGAAGCCATCGGGCTGATCGACCGCTTGATCCATGCCCTGTGCGATGGACACTGACTCTATATAGATAGGAGGTGTTCCCCATGAACGAGGCGGAGTTTTCCATTCACACGCCCACGGACAACGTGCTGGAACTGGATCAGGCGGTGCTGCTGTACCACGGGCGTTCGGGCAGCGCGCTGGCCACGGTGCATGAGGTCATCACCGTGGACGGCGCTCCGGTGATCGGTGCGGGCCGGGCCATGACCGCCCAGGCGGCGCGGGAACTGGCCGGGGCCTTGCTCCAGCGCGCGGCCCACGGCGGCTTTCTACCCGAAACGGTGCTGTATGTACAGGGCGACCTGCTGGTGTGGTGGGTGCCCCCGGCACGCAGGCATCTGGCTTTCAAAGTGGGCGCGGAGCAGGCCGACGCGTTTGGCGGGCGCGAGCGCGGCGAGATGGTGCCGCAGCCGGGACTGATCTTCGCCGCCGCCAGCAACGTCTGGAGGGTTTGGGCCGTGAAGGGCCAGAGCCGCCCGACACCGCAGACGCCGCTGTTCCAGGCCCCATACTTCAACGTCGATGACCAAGGCCGCATCTGCCAAGGCAATGCGCCGGTGCCCAATGGCACGACCGTGGAGAAGATCAGCGCCTGGAACGACGCCTTCCTGCGCTCCTACTTCACGCACCCCAATGTGGCGGGCAAGCTGCTGCGCTACCGGGGCGGGGCCTACGCTTTCTGGCGAGACATGCTCAACGGACGCTTCACGCGCTTCCCCGAGCGGGTGCTGGTCGATGCTAATACCACGCTGGGCCAATTGCTGGGCGAGCGGGGGGTCAAGTGATGGGCACGACGGACCCGAGGGACCAAGCCCTGCTTGCCGCCTGCCCGGTGGTCGCCGCGCCGCGCTTCGGCGCGCTGTCGGAGATGGGCAACGGCCAGCGCATCATCGTGGCGCGCAACGGCTGGTTCGTGCAGACCCGGCTCGACTGGCTCGACAGCATCGTGGCCTTGGGCCACGGCCTTCCGCAGATGCGCTTGCCCTACGGCGAGGTCGCGGAGCGCCTGTGCTTCAGCTTCGGTGTACTGCCCATCCGTCTGATCGAAGCGTTCGTGGCAGCGGGCCGGGAGCGCCTGCCCAATGAAACCGCCGGGGTGCTGATCTATTCGCGGCGCACCGGGCAACTGCGGCTGGCGATGTGCGAGCCCGAGCGGGCCTCGCCCGTCCATATCCGCTATCGGCGTCCCGCGATGGCCGAGGACGAGACAGTGGCGGTGGACCTGCACACGCATGGCCGGGCACCGGCCTTCTGGTCGGACGAGGATGACCGGGATGACCAGGGCATCAAGGTGGCGGGGGTGTTCGGCTTGCTCGACCGGCCCCGGCCCTCGGCGTGCTTCCGGCTGGTGGTCAATGGCCTGTACCAGCCGCTGGACAGGCATCCGTGGCCACAACTGCAAGAAGGGCCGCAGGGCGAGTGGGCGGAGCAGGGCGTTGCGGCACCGCGCGGCGAAGGTTGGATGCGGCGCGTGCTATGGCGCTGGCGTGATCGCCATCCATCGGGTTGAAAGCCATCCGTCCAGCGAGAGACTGGATGCAGGACATTTGATTGGAGGCACTGATGGAACACCTGATTCATCCGAAGCTGCTGGAGCGCCGCGTGGCGGTGCATCTGGTGGGCGTGGGCGGTAATGGTGCGCAGATGGCGGCTTGCCTCGCCCGCCTGGACATTGCGATGCGCGCCCTGGGCCATCCGCTGGGCCTGCACGTCAAGGCATTCGACGCGGACCGCGTCAGCGAGGCCAACGTGGGGCGGCAGCTCTACAGCGCCGCCGACATCGGCAGGCACAAGGCGCTGGTGACCATCCATCGCTTGAACCAGTTCTACGGGTTGGATTGGGAGGCCCATCCCATGCGTTACGAGGACTTCGTGCTCGCCCAGCGGTATTCGGCCAGCGCCGATCTGCTGGTCAGTTGCGTGGACAGCCGCTCGGCGCGGCAGGAACTGCACCGGCTCGCATGGCGGGACACCAACCACTACGGCTATTGGCTGGACCTGGGCAACACCGAGTCCACCGCGCAGGTGGTACTGGGCGAGCCGCAGAGCAGTGCAGCATCGCGGCAGGGGCAAGGCCCACGCCTGCCGTGCGTGACCGAACTGTTTCCCGAACTGCTGGACGAGACAGCGCCGGAGGACAACCAGCCCTCCTGTTCGGTACGCATGTCGCTGGCCTCCCAGGGGCTGTTCGTCAACGACGTGGCGGTGCGCTACGCCGCGCAACTGCTCTATGAGTTGTTCTCCAGAGGGCGGTTGTCCGCGCACGGTGTCGTCGTCAATCTCGAGTCCAAACGCAGCGGCCCCATCGAGGTCGATCCGCGTACCTGGGCGCGCTTCGGCTTCAGCCACGAGCGCAGCGAGTGCCAGGAGCCGGAACTGGAAGCCGTTGCCGAGGAGTGAATCTCATGACCATGACGCCATGGAATGTGCGTGTGATGCGCAGAGGGCAGTCCGTTCATATCGGGCGGGTGGCCGAGTCCACCGAGACGCTGGCGCGGTGTGCCGCGCTGTCAAGGTATGGAGTGTCCGAGGACAAGGCCGAAGAGATCGAGCGGAACCGCATTGCCCCCCGAAGTGCTGTGATTTATCCGAACGAGGAGTTCGACGTGTCGCCCGCGACGTGATTCAGAAGGCCTGCTATAGACTCGGGCCGTGGTCTGGGTGTGTGACTCGCTCCGCACGATCACGCATTCCAACGCATTCCAATGACAAAGGCTGCCATGGCTCGCAAATCTTCCCAACGCACGGCTCAGGAAATCGACGCCGAGATCGCGAGACTCCAAAATGAGCGGGAGCAGCTCCGCGAGGCCGAGAAGGCTGGCGTGGTGGCCCGCATGAAGGAAGCCATTGCCTACTATGGCATCACCGCTTCTGACTTGGCGCTGGAAGTCGCCACGCGCAAGGCGCGAACCAAGAAGGCATCGCAGGCCGAAGCCCCAAAGACTGGGCGCGCTGCAGGCCGTATCAAGTACAAGGACGACGCGGGCCACGCGTGGTCGGGCTATGGTCCCAAGCCCAAGTGGTTCACCGAGGCGCTGGCCAGTGGCAAGACCGAGGCCGATCTGCGCACTGCCTGATCCGTCACGCCGGTGGGTTCGCCCCCGGCCTGGCGGTGGATTGCGTGCTGCCTGCGCTTTGCTTCGGCAATGCCGTACCGATGTAGGCTCCGGACGCTCTCATTCTCGAATGACCAGCGCGCTCTGAGACCGCGAGCCGCGCGACCCGGTCCACGTCGGCGGCCACGGATCTGCCGCCACGTACGGGCGATGGAACGCCCGTGACGCCCTCGTACAGGTCATTCAGGTTCCCGTGCCGTAACCCGTGGCCCGTTACGCCAGCCAGCCGCTTCGTAATGCCGAATTTCTCCAGTGCATAGTCCAGCCGGCGCAGGTTGCGCTTGAGATTCAGTGCTGGATCGCCCATGTGGGCATCGAGACCCCTGACCAGCGAGCGCGCCAGCGCCACCGCCGCACGTTGACCGTCTGTCTCCAGCGGCACCCAGCGTACGCGCCCGCCCTTGCCTTTTATCCACACATACTCATCCGCCTTGCGGCTTTCGAGGGGCAGGCCGGTGTGCTCGAACGGCACGATGTGCTCGTAGGGGCGGAACATCACCGATTCCTTGCGCCGCAGCGCCAGCGCGTCCATCAGCCGCACCGAAGCCGCGATCCGCGCATCGAATTGCGCGACCTGGACGAGCACCGTTTCCACATCGACGCCATGCGCGCTCCAACTCTTGTCGCGCTGCGCGTATTCGTGGCGCTCGTATTCCTCCAGTCTCAGGCCGTAGCGTGCCGGCGGCCGCACGAAGCCCGGCTTGCCCAGCCAGGACGCAAGTCCACGCAGGAAGCTCAGGTAGGTCTGGATAGTGGCGGGTGCCAGCCGCTCGCGTTGCCAGACCTGCACCATCGCATGCAAATGCTTCTGCCCCAGGTTGCGCGGATCGGGCACGGTGTGAAAGCCCGCATTGCGCTTAAGGTCGAGGAAGAAGCGCCGCAGAAAGCGCGCGCGCTCGGCACGGGTCTTGTGCGAGACGGTTTTTTCGCGTGCCGTGTGCCGGACGTTGAACAGATCGATCAGAGTATCCAGCACCCGCAGCGGATCGGCATGGCCGGGCCGCAGACGGGCCAGGATCTCCTGGGGCGTCTTGCGCGCCCAGCCCTGGGGGCGAGGTCGATCCATGCCAGGGATGCGTCCTGGGCTGACCGGATCGGCCGGCCGGGGTGAGGTTGTCGTCATCGTGTTCTCCAAGTGAACGGGTGGCGCGCTGCCCGAACAGCGCATCGGCAGGAATCCGGGAAGGCCAACCCCAGCGACGGATTCCGTCATCCGCTGGAGCGGGTGGTCAGGCTTCAGGGCGGCACGCGTGACCACACTGCGTGCCGCCGACCCAAGGGTTGCGCGAGCCATGCGCGCATGCACAGGCCAGCTCGGTCGGTCTTAAAAATGAACGTGTGATCCGGCTCCGTCCGTGCATTTCTGCAACCACGGAGGGTTGTGACGCGCCACCGCCTTGGAGGCGGCAGCCTCGTCGGTAGCGAGATCGGGTCTCGCGCCTGCTGGTGGATCAATCCTGGAATTCGCAGTGCCATCCGCGCGCATGGGTCCGCCCCTTGACCGAAAGTCCAGGGCGGTGTCGAGCGTTTGAGCGGAGACCAGCGTGGAGCCCATGAGGGCAAGCACAACCGCTGGCGGCGTGAAACACGCGTGCTCGGGTGATGGCGGGATCGGGAACCGGCATCGGGTGCCGGGTCGGTCAATCGACGGCCTTGACACGCTTCCAAGAGCGCCCAGCCACAGGGCTGGCATAGGTCGAAGGCACATGCACTACGAAAGAGAGTCTCGGGGCGATCGCCTCGGGGGCGACGGCCACCCCGGCTCGGGGCCCGGGTTTGAAGGGCAGGTAACGACTGCGACGCCTTTTGCTCCACGAAGGAGCGGGCCAAGGATGGCCCTCGGGTGTCCGTAGTGGATGACGAAAGGGGCTTGCTGGTCAATGCCAGCATGACCATGCGACGGCATGGACACCGCCTTGCAGGTGGCGCTTGCGGGCACGCGACGGCGCGATAGGGGCGATTTAGTGTCCCGCACCGTCGCAGAGCGAGGCTGCATGCGGGCTTGACAGGCAAAAGCTCTGCCTCTGGTTCCGAGCGGGGTCCCCAAGCGCCCGTGCGGCTCCGCCGGGCCACGCGGACTGTCGGCATCCTGGTGGGGTTGACGAGTGCCAGAGCAGTGAGACCGTGATGACACACAAGCAGTTCGTCGCGGGGTTGACGCTTGGCAGGAGTCACCGCACTGCCGCTCGAATCTCATTGGAGTGGCAGCCAGTGACTCCCGATCCCGAAAGCCGGGTCATTCCGTGCGGATTGCGCGTGGCGTGGTCGCATCGCCTTGGTGATGCTGGCCGTCATGTTTCCTCACTTTGGAGCACCAACATGGAATTGATCGTTAGAGCGGTGGATGTCGGATCCGGCAACACCAAACTCGTCACCGGCGTCGCGGGCACCGAAATTCGCTGCGCCAGCTTCCCGTCGGTCGCCTACCCGTCCAGCGGCGAGACGCCGCAGTGGCCGGCCAGCGAGCGGCGCAAGACCTTCTGCATCCCGGTCGGCCCGCTGTTCTACGAGGTCGGGCCCGACGTCGGCCTGGCCGCCGACACTTTCCGCGCCAAGCAACTGCACGACGAATACACCGAGTCGCCGGAGTACATGGCGCTGCTGCGCGGCGCACTCAGCATGATGAAGGTGCCGCACATCGACCTGTTGATCGTCGGCCTGCCGGTGGCGCTGTTCACCTTGAAGAAGGCGGCACTCGAGAAGGCCATGGTCGGCATCCACCAGGTCGGCGGCAGCAAGACCGTGACGGTCGCCAAGGCGATGGCCGTGGCCCAGCCGCAGGGTGCGCTAGTCCACTACGCGGCCGAGCACGAGAAGATCGAAACCATCAGCACCGAGCAGAGCCTGGTCATCGACCCGGGCTCGCGCACCTTCGACTGGCTGGTGACGCGCGGCATGCGCCTGGTGCAGAAGCAGTCGCACTCCATCAACCGCGGCATGTCCGACGTGCTGCGCCTGCTGGCGGCCGAGATCTCGAAGGACATCAGCACGCCGTACCGCGACTACGACGCGATCGACTTGGCGCTGCGCACCGGCAAGGCGCCGGTGATCTTCCAGAAGTCCTATGACATGAAAAAACACCTGCCGCTGGCCGAGAGCGTGGCTCAGCAGGCCGTGTCCACCATGCGGCAGTGGATCGAAACGCCCGAAAGCCTGCAGAACATCGTCTTGGTGGGTGGCGGCGCCTTTCTGTTCAAGAAGGCCGTGAAGGCGGCGTTTCCGAAACACCGGATCCACGAGGTCAAGGAGCCGATGTTCGCGAACGTGCGCGGGTTTCAGCTCGCGGGGCAGAACTACGCCGCCAGCACCATGGCCCCCGGCCGTGATCGCGGGGCAGGGGAGGCAGTATGAACGCTCGCCCGCAGAACGAACCCAAGCCGGTCCGGCTGGTGTTCGAGCTTGCGCGGGCCGACAACCCGCGGCTGTATGACGAGCTGGTGCGGTTTCCGCAGGGGGCCAAGCGCGTGAACCGGCTGCGCGTGTTGGCCTATGACGGGTTGCTGGTGCAGTGCGGGGTGTTTGTCGTGGAGGGCGCTCGCCTAGTGCCGGCACCCATAGACGGCGAGGTGTCAATGCGTGCGGTCGTGACCAACGATGTCTTCGCGCCGAGTCTGTCGGAGTGAGGTGCACATGTCCAAGCGAAGAAAGGAACCGCGGGACGAGGTGAGCGCGACAGAGTTGGCGGAGATGGGTTTCTGTGAGAAGAGGGTGCAGCTTGCCCATATATATGGCGAGCAGGCCACGTCCGAACAGCGCAAAGCCATGGCTCGAGGGCAGGTGGCTCACCAGAGATACCTGGAAGAAGGGCTGGCAGCGACGGCAGATCGCCGATGCTTCGTGGCCACCTTCGTGTTCGGCCGGGATGCGCGGGAGACACAAGTGCTTCGCGCATACCGCGATACGGTCCTCGTGCGACGGCATTGGGGGAGGGTCTTGGTCGCGGCGTACTACCGGATTGCGCCGAGCGTATGCCGGGTCATGGAGCGTTTGCCTGCTACTGTGGTCGGGGCGCGCCGCATGCTGTGCATCGTGGTTGCGTGCTGTGAGACAGCGCTGTGCAACAGGAGATCACCGTGACCTGGTCGGCTGGATATGCGCTCGCCTGCCTGGTCCTGGCACTTTGGCTGGTGCGTCTGTGGATACGCCGGTACGCATCTGGGGAGCGAGCGTCCCGGCCGCGAGATCTGGCTAGCGCCGAGCTGGTCTACATGGAAGAGCTCTTTCGAATCCGACAGCCCTTTCGGCTTATCGCGAAGGTGGATCGGGTCTACAGGCTGCCAGGAGGAGCGCTGGTGCTCGTCGAGTTGAAGACGCGTGCGCAAGACAGCCCCTACTTGACGGACATTATTCAGCTGTCGGCACAGAGGCTCGCGATCGAGGGTCAGACGGGCGAGGCGGTCGAGCGCTATGCCTTCATCTCGGTGCTCCGGCCCAACGGGCGGCTTCGATCACACCGCGTCCGCCTACTCGACCTGGACGAAGTGTCGAACCTGAAACGACGCCACAAAGCCATCCTCGACGGGCATCTTCGTCCGTCCTATGCGGTGTCCGAGGCGTCGTGCCGGCAGTGCGCCTTGCGCCCTCGATGCGATCGCCCGGAACCGCGCTGAACTGAGGGCGACGACTTCGACTATTCGAACCTTTTTTGAAGCCTTCAATGCACGCCCGATTTGGCACTCCATGTCCTGCAGCATCGTCAGATTGTTTTTAGACTGCTTCAACAGAAGCGCTGCTTTCACCGTCCTGATGTTTGTCACCTTGATGTACAGCTTTTCGGCAGAGCGTGAGTTTTGTCCATCGATCAAGGCAACGTCGATCGGCTTCAGATGGCTGTATTGGGTGCCGAGACTGTAAAGAGTGACCTCTCGACGTCCGTGCTGTAGCCACGAACGAGTCCCCTCACATCGTAAGCCCACCTCTCTGCTGTTGGTCGCAAAAGTCGTTCACAGGAGGGCCGCGACAGCCGTTGCTGCGATGGCGGCTGAAAGGCAAGCGACCATGTCCACGTTTGCCCCGTTGGAGCCGCAGCGCCTTGGGGACTGGGGCTTAAACTGGACGTATGACAAGTCCCAGTCCGGCGCTTCTTCACAAGATAAAGAAGGCACGAGCAAGTGCTTCATCTGATCTACCACTCGTGCGGACCTGTGCCCAGGTAGTGCTCACTTGGCTTGCCAATGATGGAGGGCTGGATGCAGCCGTGAAGCAGCTGAAATCTGTTCATGGCGCAAACTGGTCATTGGCCACAGCCTTGCAATTGCTGTCGGGGCGACGTGGTCAATTTGCTGCTGAGGCCGGGGGGATTGATGAGCGAGCAACGCTTTACTTTGCCCACCTTGTCGCAAAGTCTGCATGCAGTGAAGCAGGGCTTGGTGCTTTTTGCATACCAACAGAGGCGGAGCTGGTGGCGCTGCGTCGGCTTTCCACTGAGCAGGCCGCGACTACGTCGCTCTGAACCCCTTCTGCCATTGACTACCCGCCTTGAAACCCACGAGCCTAATCCTGAAGCCCCGCGACCTCGAAAAGGAGAGAGAGGCAATTGAGGGAAGCGGTGGACACTTTTGCGAGCGCGCTTCGCATGCAGAAGCTTGTCGGCGGTGGCGGCCCGCAGATGGAGAAAGAGCTGCCATACCTGCTCTACGCGAACAACGCGACCGAACTTTGCGCGTCGGTCGACGAGCTGGTGCTGGTAATGTATGCAGCCGTGATGCCGCATTTGCTCTCCACAAAAGGTTTGATTCCGGAGGTTCCCGGAGTCGACGCGTGGCCCTGGGCGCTCGGGTATTCCGTGTTTCTGCGCTTCGGGCGTCGGGGAGAGCTGCAATGATTTCTTCGACCCTTTTGCTGGATCTGGCTGCTTCCTCGAATTCGCTAGACGTTGCTGAGGAGGTGGGTAAATGACCATAAGACAATCCCGGACCGCAACGTCTATTTTTCTCAAGGGCTTCAAGGAGCCCTATTTGCGCTCCAGCGAGCGGCCGTTCATCAAGCTGCTGAACTGGTACACCGGCATCGGCAAGACCTACAACGCTGCGGCGTTCAGCATCGAGCTGTTCCTGAAGTGCGACGTCATCCCCGTCTTCATCGCGCCGCTGCAATCACTGGTGGCCCAATTCAGTGGAGAGGTGCGCGAGCACCAGCAGAACCGCAGCTATGCCGACGAGCTCGAGCAGGCCGTCCGCGACCACGGCGCCGACATCCCAGTCTACAGGCTGTACTCCCGCGAGTATCACGTCAACGACCGCACGTTTTTCAGCGCCTGTCTGGCACTGGTGCACTGGTTCGAGCGGCATCCCCAAGTTGTCGGCCAACTGGAGCGATCGCCGAAGCATGCCGACACAGAAAAGAGCGTCCGTAGCCGCATTCAGGAGCTGCGCGCAAAGGCCGCCTCTTGCGAACAATCTAACTTCCTTGGAATGTCGCTATCGGACGACACATACGAGGACGCCCGGGCCGCCTACGTGAAATCGGCGCAGCAGGCTCGCGGTCTCGCTGACCGGTTTGTGTGGAAACTCATTCAGCTTGATGTCCAGAGCCGGCCGGCGAAGCGCGACGAAGAGCGTTACATGCAGGCTCCGCCGGTCGCCGAGCTGGTGCGGCGGCTCCACCCGCTGCAGGCATTCTTGGATGCGCCAGGCATCATAGTGAGCACGGCCTCGAAGGCCCAGGTTGCGCACAAGGTGTTTGCCGCCGGCGACAAGGGTGGTTTCAAGCAGCACGATTGGGAGAACCTGCCACAGTTCCTGGAGGAGTTGAACCGCGACGGGAGTGCACTGAGCCGACTGGTGACAAAGCGCCCGGATTCAGCCCGCGTGGTCACATTTGTCGACGAGGAAGAGGACTCCTACTGGTACCTTTTCGACCAGCGCAAGTCAGTGGTCAATTCCGGCGGTCGCAACGACCTGAACTTGGTCATCTCGGAGTTCTTCCAGTACTTCGACCTGAAGTGGCCTATGGCCTTCGAGCGCCTTGAGCGGGATGGTCCCCGCCGCGAGCTGGCCAAGAAGGTGTACGAGCACCTTGAAGAATTCGCGGCTATCAGCAAGTCCGTGGAAGACGAGTTCCGGCTGGAAGTCGATCGCACACGTGCGTCTTTTATCGCGCCTACGCGAAAGGTGGCGGTCCTGCGCGAAAAGCTCGAAAAGCAGTTTCCGAAGACTGCCCAGTGGTTCAACGATGCCGAACTGCTGGCGGTTCTCACGCAATTGCACGAACGCAACGACGCGCATGCGGACTTCAAACGCTTCCGCCAGAAGGCCCGCGTACTGGCGCGCATCCGCACCTACGTGGAGCAGCTCGCACCGCGCGACCAGGGCACCACTTACGACGTATTCGTCAAAATTCACGACTTGGTGGCGAACAAGAAGTTCTTCACTATGAGCCGGTCCACCTACGGCGAGGTGCTAGACCAGCCCGGCCAGACCTTCTTCACGGAATCGGCCAGCGTGATGGACACCGAATTCTTACGGCAGGTCCAGCTCACGAAAGACACTGCGGAGCAGACTATCCGTTTGCAGTATCACGACGGAAAAACGCCCGAGGGCGTATATACCCTCTTTGACTACCTGCGTCTGGTGGTGTTCATGGCCCGGGTGTTGGCCGTGACCAGCGGCGAGGACTCCATTGAGATGTCCAAGGTCGACCAAGAGAGATACCCGAGCCTGGACAAATTCCGCTCAGACGTTCGCCGCCTGTTCGACGGCAAGACCACTTCTGAGGGCCTTGAAACGGAAGTGAGCGACAAGGAGTTGATCACAGACTCCTTCCTCTTCGAGCACACCAAGTCGGTGGTGACGCTGGAGGAAAGTCGCAACCAGGCCGAGGAGTACAACAAGGAGGTCGACGTGTGCCTCACGTTGACCATCACGTCACTGCGTGCCACCCCTGAAGAAGACATTGTTCGGGCATTGGGCCGCACCAACGGTGTGTACCTGATGAGCGCTACGGGCGGACTCGATTCCGCGTCTTCGGGCGCCTTCAACACGAAGCACCTGCGCCGCTACCTGGAAGAACGCGGCGGACTCTTCTCGCAGATGGGCGACGACGAGCTGGAGGTCGTCGGCGCCAAGGCTCTTGAGTTCCTGAACAAACGAGAGCGGAAGGTAGTCATCCTAGACGACGAGGAACCGGCGCCAACCTTCGACGTATCGACTGCCTTCAAGGGGCTGTACCAGCAGTTCGACGAGGCGCGCCCCAAGAAGGGCGATTCCGGCTATGCCCAACTGAACCGGCACAAGCGCCACGAACTGCAGGGGTTGGTGGCCAGCTTAGACAAGCTAATGGCAACCAGCATCCGCTCGGGCTTGGTTCTGTGCCAGACAACGCAGCACGTGAAGAAGTGCCTGCAGCGGATGGCGAACTCATCGCTGGGCTTGGTTCGGCAGATGGACACCACCGGCGACTACTTCACCATCAAGCCGCGAGCGCTGCCCACGTATAACGAATACGGCCAGCAGGAGGACATTCACATCGTCCTGTACTCGGCCGAGCGCTTCCGCAAGAAGGACCGGTCCAAGACAGGCGCGGCCGACCAGGAAGACGATAAGGGGCAGTTCAGCAAGGAACTGGAGGATGCCCTCGACATCAGCCGGAAAAAAGTCCTGCTCTGGAGCGCCTACGCATCGGCGTCCCGCGGCATCAACTTCCTGACGAAGCAACACGGAACGGAACGCGATTTTGAGCTGTTCTGCCTGCTGAACGATCCGTACTACACCCGGCACACCCGACCAGGCGCGAGCAGCTTCTCCATGGAGATGTTCCAGAGCTTCGCCCAAGTGCTTCGGGATGAGCCCGAGTGGGCGGCCATGTCGAAGGGCGAGCTACTGTTCGAGTACTCCCGCAATCGGTGGAAGCGCCTGCGCAAGGAACACGTCATCGACATCACCCGGACCGTATTCCAGGCTTTGGGCCGCGGCGAGCGCCGACCTTCGGTCGAGATGCCCACGCAGCACCTGTACGTCAGCTCGGAAGCAGCGCGCATGGTGCACCTGGGGTTGCGACACGCGCCGGAGCTGCGCAAGCGCGCCTCGCCGGCGCAGCGAGCCGTGCTGGAGCAACTGTCGCTCCATCACCGGAAAACTCGCGCCTTCGAGATGCCCGAGGAGCGAGAGCACCACCACGTCCAGAGCCTGGAAAAGGCGATAGCCTTCCGGGAGTTCACTAGCTCGATGCCGGGCCGCTTCCGCACAGACGAGAGTGCCCGCCGTACGTGGGAACTGCTTTTCCGGTCGACGATGTTCACGGACCCGCTGAAGTATCTGGATGACCTGCGCGCCGCTGGCGTCCCAGATGCGTATCTGAACGGTTGCTTCGTTGAGGTGCCGGTTGGTGCAGACGTCTACACGTGCCAGTTCTCCATGGCAGGCATGAGCGACCTGGTCGTTACCGACGCCGAGGACGGCACGGAAGCGTACGACTGGACCAGCATGGTGGCACCTGAGAGTCTCGTTTCGCGCCTGACCGAAAACACGCGCAAGCTCCTGAAGGAGTGGCGTGGCTTCCGTCTTCCGGACAAGACCAAGCGATTGTTGCCACAGCCCTGGTTCGTGACTGAGATCATGAAGGGCTACGTCGCGGAGCTCGAATTCGAGCAGTACGTTGGGGATCAATTCGCTGTCTGGGCCCATGAGCTGCCCCTGGAGGGCGGGCCTGTTACGTACGTGAAGCCGGAGCTGCACCCCTTGTACGCCGAGCTCTACCAGCTCTACGACTACTACTTGCAGCCGGGGCCGAACGTGTGGGTGGCCGTTGACCTCAAGAACTGGACGCGCAATACGGACAGCCTGAAGAGGGAGCAGTTGCTGGAGACAGCGAAGACCAAGCACGCCAAGCTCCAGACGCTGTTGCCGGATGTCAGCGTGCACACGCTGTACGTGAACATGCAGGGCGCCCACAAGTTCGGAGGGCTCCACCCAGCCAAGGGCACGATTCGCTTCATGGCCATGTACGTCAGAAACACGGGCGACGCAGGGTGGATGCACAACGTAAACCTGCGCGACGCCATTCTGGGGAAGTAATGCCCATCCAAACACTGGACCCGCAATCCACCGCCCATGCGCGCCTGAATGCGCTGCGCTTCGACGTACCTGTGGCCGAAGCGGCACGGCTCCTCGCCAAGTGGCAAGCCAGCCGACACAGCCTTCTGGTGCCCATCCCTCTCCAGATGCCCAAAGCCGAGGAAGGTGCGCCGCGGGGTGCGGCGTTCTTCCGCGACCGGGCGAAGCTGGTGCGGGCGGAGATTGCACGCGAGCTAAAGCTGGAAGGCGATTCGGCCACCAAGCTGTCGTTCACGATGGCCGGCAAAGATGCCTGGTACCTCGGACCGCGACCGAAGCTGGACGCCTCTTCGATGTTGGCGGCGGTCGCTGCCCAGCCAGCCAAGTTCATTCAACTGATGCTGCTCAAGGAGCTGATTGAGTCCGCCGCCTTCGAGGAAGACACCTTCGTGCGTGGCGGGTTCGGCCCAAGCGTCTACCTGGGGAGCGCTAGCCAGGCCTCGAAGAAGTACCTTCAGCTTGCTGAGGTGGAGTTCGACGTGAACATAAAGCACGGCCTGCTGGTGTGCGACGTGAAGTCAAAGAGGTTCGCTCGCAAGGCTTCGGTCGGCGAGGGGGCTGCCGCTATGCGCCTGGCACCGGCGGGCGAGGGCTACTTGGTCGGGGTAACGCGAATTGTCCCAGACGACTTCTTCGAGGTGGATGCGCGAAAGTACCCGATGGAAGGGCTGAGCCTGGACCGCGAGAAGGTGCGTCGCACGCGCTTGTACTACCTGAACCTGCTCACGGAATTCGCCACTAACTTGTTCACCCAGGCCAAGGTGCCTTTCGCACGCGAAACCTTCGTGGCCACGCACTACGTAGACGAGGCGTACATCCCTCTCGAGCCGCTGGCCAACCTGCAGCGGCCGTTGGTAGTGGTAAACACGACGACCGAGCCTATGACTCCTGATGCCCTCGCTCCGTTAGCCAGGTTCCCGGAGTACCTGCCCGAGTACCACGTGGCTGGGAACAAGAAAACGCATTTTCCGGCCCCAGACGTGCGCGTTGCGGACGGCGTGCCGACGCAGCTCGACCCGGAGTTCAACTATCTGTTCCTGAGCGCCGCCGACGACGACGAAGCGGGAAGCATCCGGCTTGCCAAGGGCGCCGCTGACAGCGACTTCCGCGCGACGCGGCCTGAGACGGCGTACGCCGCCCTCGCCAAGGGAGACGGGCGGGCAGACCCCTACACGGAGGCCAAGTTCCGCAACCTGCTGGCCCGCGAGACCGTCGAGGTCGCCACTCAGGGGCTGGACGACACGCCGAATGCCCTCGCGGAGCTCCGCCCTGGAAAGACCAAGGACTCTGGTGCCAGGCAGCTGCAGGAGGCGCTCAAGCGTTGCCTCGTCGAGCTCTCGCTCAAGGAGGTCCTCCTTGGCAAGAAGCCGATTTTGGTGCCCTCCATGCCGGCCGACGTTCCGCGGCAGCTGACGCTTCTGGCCACGCGACGCATTCGCATGCCCGGCCGCCAAGTCCCCGAGCAGATGGTGGCGGCAGTAGACGTGATAATCCAAGGCCACAGCCTATGTGTCACGCGCACCCGCCGCACACCGTGGGGCAAGGCGGGAGCTGTTCTTCGGTTCGTCTCGGAGTTCCCATTCCTTCAGGAGACGGGCAAGGACGGCATCAAGGACAGCCAGTTCTGGGTCGTGGACGCCAAGACCCGAGAGCGGCTTACCGTCTGGGCTGGTACCTTCGTTCCCAAAATCATCCTGAACGACTCGTACCAGTCCATTGAAGTCGCAATCGCTGCGCAGGACGAGCATCGCGCAACGCAGATAGAAGAGGGCAGCAAGGGGAAGCTGCTCTCCAAGGGCCGTGACTTCAACCTGCTGCCTTACTACATCTCGATGTTCAAGCCTGGCCACGGCCATCATGGCGAGCGCATCGGTCTGAAGATGGCGGTGCAGGACTGCGGGACCTGGCTGCGGGTCTTCGTGCCCCCGGAGGGCGGAATCAACGGCTCGGGAGATTCCCTGTCAGGCATGCGCGACGTGATGCACTACGGTGCTGATGGCGCCACAAGCCTAGCTGGCCTGCTGGACCTGCCGCTGATTCGGCTCTACCTGCACACCATGACGAACGGGGTCCTGGTGGGCGGCGACAACTCGAAGATGAGCGTGCTCGAGAAGCTTACTCGTCTTGCACTGGAGAACTAATGGAAGGGCGTGGCGGCGAGCATCGTCTGGCAGGCACTTCGAGTGACTAGTCTTTCGCAGACGACTGGGTGTCCGGCTGCTTCCAGCCTGGAGTCGTCCTTGCCCGGTGAGCAACAGTTCTGCAGCGTTTGCTGCCGTTCGATTGGTATATCCGAACTCACGCTACCTACCGCATAGCGGCCATCGCCACGCGCGTCAATCGATGTCTTTAGGCTGCCAGCAGGGGCGCAGCGGTCCCGCTCTCACGGTCGACTCAAGCTTGAAGTGCCCCAGAAGCAGTTGCAAGGCACGTAGGTTTTTGGTCCGCCTGTAGATCAGCGTCGCCTTGGCCTGCGCATCGAGTGTGGCGATAGGCTATCGATCGCTCGCGCGCAGCCGCGACGCTGCGACTCGCAGTTCGCCCAGGAACCGCTCCACGGCCTGTTCTTGCGTGAACTCTCCAGACGGCAAGCTGACATTCAGCGCGGCGATCGTGGCGCCTCTGCGATCCCTGACTGGCACCGCGAGACCACAGATCGATTCGTCTAGCTCGCCATCCACCCAAGCCCAGCCACGCTGCCGGATTGCGAGGATGGCTTTGTGCATCTGATCGCGATCCGTCAGCGTTGCGGGCGTCAGTGCGACGAGCTCGGCGGATTCGAGATATTGCTCCAGTTCCTCGTCTGTAAGCCCTGCGAGCAGCACGCGGCCCATCGACACCGCATGCGCGGGCAGCCGGCTGCCGACGGTAGGGCTCATGGGGAGGATGCGCTTGGCGTGCTGCCGCTGCACATAGACGAGTTCTTCGCCGTCCAGCACGGACAGTGCGCAGGACTGCTGCACCCGCGCGCACAGCTCCTCCAGCGCAGGCTGCGCATCGCGCCAGTAAGGAAGCGTGGAGAGGTAGGAAAGACCAAGGCGCAAAACGCGTGGTGTGAGCCAATAGCGCTTGCCGTCGGTTCGAACGAATGCCAGATCAACCAGCGTTAGCAGGAACCTGCGCACTGCCGTGCGCGGCAGTGCTACACCGTCCGCCACCTCGGCCAGGGTAAGCCCGCCGGGACGTAGGCCCAGTACCTCAATGACTTTTAGTCCGCGCGCAAACGTGCGGACGAAGGATTCGCTTTCAGGGGTGGCCATAAGTTCTTCAAGTTGACAACAGCCGCTTACCGGCTAATAATGATCTCTAGGCGGTTACCAATGACCGCTAGGCGGATATTGTAGACGATTCGCCGAATTTTTCAACCTCAACTTGTAAGCCATGACCGCACAAACCTTCGAAACCGATTTCTGGAAGGACAACGAGCTGCGCAAGACCTGGGAACAGATCGTTCCCGGTGAACCGCGCAAGACAATCCCGTACACGCTGACGCTCGAAGCGATCCAGAAGTACTGCCGCGTGGTGGGCGACACCCATCCGCTGTACTTCGACGAGGAATACGCCAAGACCACGCCGTATAAGGGCCTCATCGCTCCTCCCACCATCCACATCCTGTTGATGTTCGCCTGCACCCCGGCGGACGACTGGATGCGCAGCCCCGGCACCGTCAACGCGGGCCAGTCCTGGAGCTACAACATCCCCGCGCGCCCCGGCGACACCATCCGCCTGGAAGCGCGCGCACTGGACAAGTTCATCAAGAAAGACCGGCTGTTCGTCGTCCACGACAACGTCTTCTTCAACCAGCACAACCAGGTTATCTGCTCCGGCCGAGGCCAGACCATCCGCCCGGCCTAAGAAGGATCCACGACATGACGACCACTACCCAATTCGAAGCCGGCCACAAGATCACCGGCACCCCCTTCTCGCCCACGCGGGAAACGATCCGTGCTTTCTGCGAAGCCTCGCTTGACTTCAACCCGCTGCACCTCGACGACGAGTACATGAAGGGTGACTTCGGCAAGACGAACTTCGGCGGCATCATCATGCACGGCATGAACAACTTCGGTGTCATCACCAAGATGCTGACCGACTGGATCTACGCCCACGGCGGCGTGCAGCGGCGCCTCGAGACCCGCTGGAAGATGCCCGTGAAGCCGGGCGACACCATCACCCCGAGCGCGGTGGTCAAGGCGGGTAAGGACACGCAGACCGGCCGCTGGTTCATGCTGGACGTGCAGGTGCAGAACCAGCGCGGCGAAGTCGTGGCCGTCGGCGAAGCGATGGTCGAAATCCCGCTCGCTAGCTGACGCCCCGCTGCCGCCGGCAGCCCCGCCCCAGAAACCCAGGAGACATCCATGCAGATCCTTAAGAACTACAAGGCGCGGCTGACCGCAGCGGCGCTTGGCATCCTGTGCGCAGCGGCAGCGCCGCTCGCAGCGCACGCACAGGATTTTCCCACGCACCCCGTGAAGATCGTCGTGCCGTTCCCGGCCGGCGGCACCACCGACATCCTTGCGCGACAGCTGGCCAAGGAGCTGGGGGAGCGCTGGGGCAAGCCCGTCATCGTTGACAACAAGGCGGGTGCCAGCGGCACCATTTTCTCAGAGCAACTGGCGCGCATGCCGCCGGACGGCCACACGCTCATGCTCACCGCCACGCACCACGTGATAAATCCAGGCCTGTACAAGAACCTCAAGTACGACACGCGCACCGACTTCACGCCGCTCGCGCAGGTCGCGGCCGTGCCCAACGTGCTGGTGGTGCACCCGTCTTTCCCACCTAAGACGGTGCAGCAACTGGTGGCTTACGCCAAGGCAAATCCGGGCAAGGTGAACTTCGGCTCTTCCGGGACGGGCGGAGCTAACCATCTCTCCGGCGAGCTGTTCAAGTTGATGGCGGGCGTGGAAATGGTCCACGTGCCTTATAAGGGCGCCGCGACCGCGCTAACCGACCTGCTGGGCGGCCAGATACCGATGATGTTCGACTCGGTGCCGGGCGTGCTGCAGCACATCCAGTCGGGCAAGCTGCTGGCCCTGGGCGTGACGTCGCTCAAGCGCTCACCTGCGCTGCCGAACGTTCCGACCATCGATGAGGCCGGTCTGAAGGGCTTCGAGGCCACCGCCTGGTTCGGCCTCTACGCCCCCGGACGCATGGACCCCAAGCTGCGCGAGAAGCTTGCAGGCGACGTGCGGCAGGTGCTGCAAAGCGCCAACATCCGCTCGCAGTTCGCCGCCCTCGGCGCCGAGCCGGGCTCCATGACGCAAGCCCAGTTCACTTCGTTCGTCGACGCCGAGCTGACCAAGTGGGTCAAGGTGATCAGCGACGCCAACGTCAAGATCGACTAGGAGCGCTACATGCCTGACACGACGATGGAGCGGCCCGGCGGACCGGGCGCCCTTTCGCACCTGCGCGTGCTGGACCTGTCCCGGGTGCTGGCGGGCCCGTGGTGCAGCCAGAACCTCGCCGACATGGGCGCGGACGTGATCAAGGTGGAACGCCCCGGCGCCGGCGACGACACACGCGGCTGGGGCCCGCCTTGGGTCGAGGGCGCGCAGGCGGGGGCCGGCGCGGACTCGACGTACTACGCTGCGGCCAACCGCGGCAAGAAGTCGATCACCATGGACATCTCGCGCCCCGAAGGGCAAGAGATGATCCGCAAGTTGGCCGCGGTCAGCGACGTCGTGATCGAGAACTACAAGGTCGGGGACCTCAAGCGCTACGGTCTTGACTACGCCGCGCTGTCGGCCCTGAACCCGCGTCTGGTCTACTGCTCGATCACCGGCTATGGCCAAGAAGGACCGAGCGCGCACAAGCCCGGGTACGACTTCGTCTTCCAGGCCATGGGCGGGCTCATGAGCATCACCGGCGAGCGCGACGACCTGCCGGGCGGCGGGCCGCAGAAGGCAGGCATCGCGATCGCCGACGTTATGACCGGGATGTACGCGACGATCGCGATCCTCTCGGCGCTGGAGCATCGCTCGGTGTCGGGCCGCGGCCAGTACATCGACATGGCGCTGCTCGACTGCATCGTGGCCCTCGGCGGCAACCAAGTGACGGGTTACTTCGCAAGTGACAAGGTCCCGGGCCGGTTCGGCAACGCACACGCGAGCCTCGTGCCCTACCAGGTGTTCGTAGTGGCCGACGGCGAGATCGTCGTGGCAGTCGGCAACGACGGCCAGTGGCAGCAGTACTGCGCGGCCATCGAGCGGTCGGACCTGGGCGCCGACCCGCGCTGGACCAAGGTCACCGGCCGCATCACCGGTCGGGATGAACTTGTGCCCGAACTAGCCCGCACTATGCTCACTCGCACACGCGCCGAGTGGCTGGAGCGGCTGGAGTCCCGTGGCGTGCCCTGCGGTCCCATCAACAACTACCGGCAGGTCTTCGAGGACGCGCAGGTGCAGCACCGCAAGCTGCGGGTGGACCTGCAGCGCCCGGACGGCAGCATAGTGTCCACGATTGCCAGTCCGCTGCGTCTGCAAGGCACACCGCCGGTGTACGACCGCGCGCCGCCGACGCTGGGCGACGCGACAGAGGACGTCCTAGGCAGCCTGCTCGGGCTGAGCAGTGAAGAAATCGCGCGCCATCGCGCCAACCGCATTATCTGAATCCCATGAGCCTCAACACGATTGCCGCGGGCGCTTCGCCGCTCGCGCTCTTCCGCGACTACCTTCAGCGCGGGGAACTGGCGTACCAGTTCGACGCCGCCTCCGGCCAGCCGGTGTTCTTTCCACGGGTGATCGCTCCCGGCACAGGCAACGCCGTTGAATGGCGCGTGAGCGGGGGCAAGGGCGCCGTTCACGCCGCGACGGTGATCAGCCCGCGCGGCGAGCCGCCGTACAACGTGGTGCTGGTGGACATGGACGAGGGCTTCCGCCTCATGAGCCGCGTCGAGGAGGTGCCCGCCGATGCGGTGCGCATCGGCATGCGCGTGCGCTCGCGCGTCCACACCCCCGGCGACGGCGACGGCGACGGCGCCGCGCCTTACGTCGTCTTCGTGCCGGAGGCCGCATGACACAGCATGGCCTGAAACGCGGCGCCTGCGCTATTGCAGGCGTCGCCGAATCCGACCTGGGGGAAGTGGCTGCCGGCCTGTCGCCCCTGGACCTCATGGGGCAGGCGGCGCAGCGCGCCCTGGCCGATGCGGGCCTGTCGCTGCGCGACGTCGATGGCCTGTTCGCCACCACCTCGCAGAGCCGCATGCCGACCTTGGCGCTGGCCGAGTACCTCGGGATCCGGCCGCGCTACCACGACGGCACCAACATCGGGGGCTGCAGCTTCATGTCGATGGTGGCGCACGCACAGGCGGCCATCCAGGCGGGGCTGTGCGAGGTCGCGCTGATCGCCTATGCCAGTACGCAGCGCAGCCTGGGCCGGGCCAACGTCGCGGCGCCCGATGTCAATCCCTACGAGTCGCCTTACCGGCCCCTGTACACAGCGAGCTCGTACGCGCTCGCGGCGTCGCGCCACATGCACGAGTACGGCACCACGCGCGAGCAGCTCGCGCAGGTGGCGGTGGCCGCGCGCGAATGGGCGCTGCTCAACCCGCAGGCGTGGGAGAAGGAGCCGCTGACCGTGGCGGACGTGCTGGGCTCGCGCATGGTCAGCACGCCGCTGACGGTGCGCGACTGCTGCCTGGTGACGGACGGCGGCGGGGCGATCATCATCACCTCGGCGGAGCGGGCGAAGACGCTCAGGAAGCGTCCGGCCTACGTGCTGGGGGTCGGCGAGGATCTCGGCCACTACAGCATCAGCAACATGCCGGACCTCACCGTGACCGGCGCCGTGCGCTCCGGAGCAGCCGCGTATGCGATGGCAGGATTGAAGCCCGCAGACATCGACGTGGTACAGGTCTACGACGCCTTCACCATCACGACGCTGCTGTTCCTGGAAGATCTGGGCTTCTGCCCCAAGGGCGAGGGCGGCCGCTTCGTCGCGGACGGTGCCATCGCCCCAGGGGGGCAGCTTCCCGTCAACACCAGCGGCGGCGGTCTGTCTTATTGCCATCCAGGCATGTTCGGCATCTTCGTGCTGATCGAGGCCGTGCGCCAACTCCGCGGTGAGGCCGGTCGTCGGCAGGTGGCGGGGTGTAACACCGCCATCGCGCACGGCAATGGCGGCACGCTTTCGGCCCAAAGCACGGTCATCCTCGGCACGCAGGCCACGCTTTAGGCGTTGCGCCCTCTGAGTTGCCCAGGTCAAGCTCCGACGCCATCGACCAAAGCTCGGCGTTCGAGAGGAACCTGGGAAGTGGAATCAGCTCGTGCGATGGCACGACGGCGATCTTCGTTTTCAATCGCGGCACCGAGACCTTGACCGTCCTCACCGGCATCGACGCTGTTGCCAAGGCGCACGGAAACTTTAAGCGTGCCGAGACATGGCCGCACGAGAGCGGCGTCCGGTACGTCCTTCACAGCAGCGGTGACAAGAACCGCGAGTTAGTCCTGACTGCGCTCGTGTTTCACGTCCGATATAGCGGAACGGTGATGCCCGACGCCCGCGTGGATGGCGAATGGCAGGTGACGCCGGAACCTGCCGTTCGATGGTCAAACCTGACGGGCGGCAATCAGCCTATGGCGGCCAACTGGCGTTGATATCGTGAACTCTGTTCTTGGCAGCTTCCACGAGTGGGTGTATTGCACCAGCGCCAGGATCAGGAATCACCGGGACGTCTCGCCGAGATCTTGGTGTCGCGTATGCTGCCGAGGATGCTTAAAGAAACGACCATGCTGATACGGGCACGCAAGGCGGTGCTGGCAAACGGTGACTGGTTGACGGCCGCCGAGGTCGCGCAACTGGCGGGGCTGAGTACGCGCAATCCGAGCGCCCAGCCCAACAAGTGGAAGAGGCAAGGACAGATCTTCACGATCTACCATGGCGGTGTCAATTACTTCCCCGGTTACGGCTTGGATTGCGCGACAGGCTTCCGGCCAGTCAAGGCACTGGCCAGAGTCATCGACACCTTCGCCGAGTACAAGGATGGCTGGGGCATGGCCTACTGGCTCCATTCCGTCAACAGTTTCCTGGGCGGCAATCGTCCGCAGGATCTGTTGGCGACGACACCCGAACGGGTGATCGAGGCTGCGCTGGACGAGGTACAGGAGGTCGCGCATGGCTAGCAAAACTGCTTCCGTTGGCAGCCCGGCATCGACCTTGCAACGCATCGATTAGGTGCTCGTCCTTTTCCAGCAGGCCTGCCGTGACACCGCCAGGCGCCGCTTCGGTGACGACCGCTGAATCAGTTCTCGCCGCTGCGGCGCCAGTACCCTTATGAGTGTTCGTACTGGATTACTTTGCCGTTGAAGCCCAACTTGCGGGCGATGCGGCGCCGTCCGACGTTGAAGACGATGCCCGCGGGCACCTGGGTGCTGCGCCTGGCGTTGTATTCCTGGGTCAGGCGGCTGGCCGTGAGGGTCACTCCCAACTTGTTCAGCGCCGCCGGGGCCAGAACCTCCAGCGGTTTGACCGGAATGGGATTGCCGGTCAGCACACTCGGCTTGGCCTTGGCATAGACGCCCAAGCCCAGGCGCACCAGCGTACCGTCCATCATCAGTGCGCGCAGAGCGCGGCCTACCTGCGTAGCACTGCCAAACTGATCGAACTCGCTGCGCAGGAACACGTTGTCGCCGCGGTTGGCGATGGAACGTCTGATGCGGTTGAGTGTGTTCATGGAGGCGAGTGGTTGATGCCTGGGAGGCCTTTCCCTCCCTTGCGGGCTTGCGTAACTTACTGACTGCGATCCAGACGTGGCGTGGAAGTGTTCTGCGAAATACCCATCCAGACCTCGAAGGGGGCGGACGTGCACGGCCGGTGCTGTCGTGCCGTTGTAAGCGATTTTTTCTCGATTCTAAGATTTGTCAGCCTTCTTCTTCCCTCTGGAATCGATTTGTGTAACGATGATGCCATGAGCGTTTTTCTGCTAAAAGCAGAAGTTGCCATCGTTTTTCTTGGAGCATGAGAGGATTTTTGTAACGTGCAGATCGGTTTCAAGGCTTTGGAGGCTCGGTTCGGCATCGCTCTGGTTCAGCCTTTGCGGGTGGAGTCGGCTATCGGCACGACCCGCTCGGACAAGGAGTCGCCGCAGCGCATACAGCGCCAGTACCCGGGCATCTATCGGCCCGCCGACACTTTTGCCGGGCATTTCGAGTTCGGCTTGAAATACGAGGAGATCCACCTCGAATTTTTCTCGCGCTTGTTTGCGGCCTGCGGGCCGGAGCCGCTCGAACAGTGGTGCAAGGCAGAGCCCTTCGGGCAGTACGCCCGCCGCGCAGGGTTCTTCTACGAGTGGCTCACCGGGCAGCGGCTGGAGGTACCTGATCTGACGGGAGGCTCCTACATCGAAGCGGTGGCTGGCGATGCCTACCTGACGCGCATCGAGGCGGTTCGCGAGCGGCGCTGGCGGATCAACAACAACTTGCCGGGCACACCGGCTTTCTGCCCCCTCATCCGCCGTACGCAGGCCCTGGGCCAGGCGCTTGGGTTTGACCCGCATGGAGCGATCGCCGAACTGGATCGCCAGTTCGGGGAGGATGTCCTGATGCGTGCGGCGGCATGGCTTTCGTTCAAGGAGTCGCGCGCGAGCTTCCTGATCGAGCACGAAGCCGACGAGACGGATCGCATCAAGCGGTTTGCCCACGCCATGGCCGAGCACAGTGGCAAGCTGGAAGAACCGCTCGCCAGCGGCAGCCTCACCCTGTTGCAGCGGGGCATCCTCGGCGACGACGCGCTTCGCCTCGGTGTGCGCCAATCGCCGGTGTTCGTTGGTCAAGCCACGATTCGCGACGACATCGTCCACTACATCGGCCCCCATTTCTCGCAACTTCCAGGCATGCTGGAGGGATTGCGAGTGTTCGAGCAGACCACCCGGGGCAAGGAGTCGCTGGCGCGGGCGGCGACCCTGGCGTTCGGCTTCGTCTATCTCCATCCCATGAGCGACGGCAACGGCCGCATCCACCGCTTCCTCATCAGCGATACGCTGCAGCGCGACAACGCCATTCCGCCAGGCGTGATCGTTCCCATCTCGGCCACCATCACCAGCGTGCGCGAGTTTGGGCATGGGTACGACCGGGTTCTCGAAGTGTTCTCGCGTCCCTTCATGCGGCGATACGACACCGCGCACCGGTTCGGGGACATGTTCACCTACGAGGACGGCGTGCGCTCGAACCTCGTGTTCGATGCCTACGAGGACGCCAGCCATGCTTGGCGCTACCCGGATCTCACAGAGCACGTGATCTACACGGCGCAACTCGTGGCTCACACGATCCAGCATGAGATGGCGGACGAGGCGCGGGTTCTCGTGCGGTTTCAGCTCGCGCAGCAGCGTATCAAGGCTGTGCTGGAGATGCCTGACGCAGACTCCGTGCGCATGATCCGCTCGGTCAAGGAGAGCGGCTGGCGCGTGTCGGGCAAGCTCGCAAAGGAGTACCCGCGGCTGGATGACAAGGCACTGGCCTTGCGCATCGTCGAGGCCGTGCAATCCGCATTCGAGGATCGGGAGCCCCTACCCATCATTGAATGAGCACCGGATGCCTCACGCCCGGGCGGCGGGTTGTTGCCTTGACTGGGGCATTGGGCGACTTTGCGGTGGTCTTTGGGCATGAGCAGGTGGTTGCATCTGCTGTGCTGCTTGGTCGATGGCACAGCGAGCGCATGGTGTGCTTTCGCATCAAGGCTCCTGCAAATCTGCCCGACAGGCTCGGTGTGAAAGAAGCAGCCAGACAAGATGGCCTGCTCCCGCATATCGATGGAACGTGCTCCCAACCCTTGCCGGGTGAAGAGTTCGTGCCAGCCTTGAACCACGTGGAGCATGCGCTCGATCAGGGCCTGGGTTTGGTGGGGGCAGCCTGAAAGCACTGCAATCGGACAACAAGTTGTAGAGGCTGGCCACCCGGCCAAAGCGCCCAGCTGGTACGTGCTGCTGATGGGCGGTGGATGGTTTGCCGTTGTCGCATAAAGATCACTGTAAGTGATCGAATTTTTGGTCTACCGAACCATCGAATCTTGGCGGGAGTTCGAGAAACTGTATTTTGAGCACTGTGAGTGAGCAAAATTTAGGAATACTGAGCCGCCTGCTGGCTGAACTTGGCGACACGCGCCTGGTTTCCAACCGCTGGCTGTGGACGCACGGCTACTCCAACAGCCTCGTCGCGCGCTATGTGGGCATCCATGGGCGCGCCTTGGCGCGGTACAACCCGATGCCAAGCCGATGCCCTGGTCGCTACGCTTCGCACCTGCAGTAAGCGAAGGACTTTTCGAGTATTTCGACTATTTCGAGTTTTGGCTATACTTGACCTTGCCGTAAACACACCAGAGGCTTCACCATGACTGCGAAGCAAACCATCCCTCGAGGCCGTCAGGCCACTGCCGGGGCGCGACCGTTGCCGCAACCCGGGGCATCCCGGGCGAAGGCGGCAGCCGAAACGGCCATGCCGATGGTCAGGCTGTCGTTTTCTGTCGAACCTCTCGTGTCGATTGTCCAGCGGCACGTCAAGGTCAGCGAGAAGGCGCGGCAGGCCATTGCTCACGACTTGGCCGAAGCGCTGGAACATGCGACCGTGGACATGGACGTACGGCAACTGCCCGCCGAGGATGACGACCCTATCCTCACTACGGAGCAGGCGGCGCAATGGGCCGGGGTCAGCCGTCCCTTCATGGCCAAGCTGATCGATACCGGCGCTGTCGCGTTGCATCAGAAGGTCGGAAACCAGCGTCGCGTGCGGCGCAGTGCCGTGCTGCGCTGGCAGCAGGCCGAGCGTTCGCGGCAGACGCAATCGCTCAAGCGGTTGGCAGGGGATCTGGACGAGGAGATCTTCTCCTCGTGAGCCTGCCGATCGTTGCGGATGCCGACACGTTGTTTCCGGCGACTACGAGGGGGCTGCTGATCTATCTGGACTTCGGTGGCCTGATCCGGCTGCATTGGTCGCCGATGATTCTTGACGAGGTGGCCCGTGCACTGGTGGATGCTGGACGGAAAAAGACCCTTGACGATGCCAAGGCGCATGAGACGCGCATGCAGGATGCGCTACCGCACGCCCTGGTGGCCACGAGGGACGTACAGGCCCAGTTCGCCAGTGTGGCGCACGCAGTCCGCTCGGCCAAGGACGTCCACGTCGCGGCGTGTGCCCACTATCTGATCGCGGCCAATGCGTATGGGGGAGGCCAGGCCGTTGCATTGGTCACTCGCAATACCAAGGATTTTCGCAAAGGCGAACTGGCAAAGCTGGGCATTGCGCTGCGCAAGCCGGACGAGTTTCTCGCGGCCCTGTTCCAAGGCGATCCTCAGGCGTTCAGCGCTGCATTCCGTCACTTTCGCACCGATTTGAGTCTCGCCCGCAGCCGGACGATCTGCTGGCGCGTTTGCACAAGGACGGGCAGGTACAGGTCGCTGCAGCCCTGATGTCTTCCCTTCAGGCCGGTACTGTCGAACTGTAGTCGTCGCTGAAGCCGCCTTGACCCAGAGATCGGGCACCTGATCTGACGGGAGACTCCTGCGTCGAAGCAGGGGCTGGCCTCGCGACGGTATGACATGGCGCGGCCCTATGGCATCATCTTGTTGCGTGGGTCTGAATGGGTGCGCGGGATGCAGCTTCGACGTAGGTCTGAACGACATGGCTGCACCACGACGTATCACCGAAGCCCACGGGTTTTGACGGTATCTTTGACGGTATAAAGGACTTCGAGGTCGCTTCCGCCCCAGTGCACAGAGGCGTGCAGAGGCGAGTGAATTATCGAGTGGGAGTGATTGGTCGTCTGGCGTTGGAAAGATCAGTGCTATCCCGGATGCCCTCCGCCCTTGTTTCGGCCACCCCTACCGGCCGAACGTGGTCAACGTGAACGGGGCCCAGAAGAAGGCCTCGTGCCGCTGCGTCGTGTCGGCAAGGTAGCTGCGAATGGCCTCGCGCAGTGCAGTATCAGGTGTGGCGCCGCTCGCGTATGCGCGGTGAAAGTCCCTGACGATGGTGGATGCCGCACCGTCGTCCACGCGCCATAGCGCGCCCAGCAGGTGATGGACGCCGGCCTGGCAAAGCATGGCTGGCAGGCCGAACAGGTCATCACCTGGCAATTGCTCCAGGCCACGACCGGCGATGGCGCGCTGGGCCGAGTGGCAGGTCGCCAGAACAACGACCTCGGCGGGCAGGCGCAGATCCAGCAGGTCCCAGCCGCTCAGCATGCCGTCGCGCAAATGCATGCCGCAAGCAAGTGGGTCGTCCACGGCCGCACCAGCCAGGACACTGCTGCCATGGGTAGCCAGGTGCAGGCAGCGTAGTGATTCCAGTGGCGCCGAGAGGAACTGTGCACGGCTTGCGGTCGTCAGCGCGTGCCCCTGCGGGCCGTGCAATGCGGCGATTGTGATCGCCTCGTCCTCGGCATGGGGCAGGTCGGACAGAACCGGATCGTCGAACCGCGCCACACCGACCGCCAGCACCCCGCCTTGGGTGTTGCCATGCCAGGGAACAAGAAGGTGGGACAGGCTTGGCGTGTAGCGGATTGCGTGTGTCACGCCCAGGTGATTGCCGTTGAGCGCCACCGCATGGAAGGCAAACAGGTGCAGCGTGCGATGCGGGCACAGAACCAGCCTGGCCTTGCCAGCGATGACTGGGTGCAGGACTTGCGGCAGCAGCAGGGGGCCGAGTTCGCCAATCAACGCGTCCAGCTTGGGGATGAGTACGGCGTAGCGCGGCTGTGGTTCGGCCAGGGCATGCATGCAGTCGATGTAGTCGGCCAGGCGCGCTTGTTGTTCGCCATTGAGCTTGATGACGGTGTGGATCGTGCGGTCGGACGAGACACCCAGCACGATGAGCGCTGCCGTGCCAATCCAGAACCAGCTGATGGCGGCCTCGTCTGCGCCAAGGTGGCTTTGCAGCGACGCCACGCTGACTTGTGGCATGGCGTTGCCGCTGCGTGCGCGCTGGATGGACCGAGTGCTGAACAGCCAGTGACGCCGTTCACGCAGGCTGTGCTCCTCCTGAGAGCCGGGCGCTGCGGCTTCGAGGGCCGCATGCACGCGGCGCAGCTCTGCATCGACATCGGTTGCGTCCAGTGGCATGTCCGGGGCAAGGCGGTTGCGCAGGGCGGAGCGCGCCTTCAGCAACTCGGTGGTCTCCAGCAGCAGATCGAGCTGTCCGGCGTTGTAAGCGGCAGCGGCTACGGCTTCATACAGCTCGGTGCGCGTGGCGAGGAAGGCACTTTGCTGGTAGGGGCTGCTTACCCGCAGGCGCTCACCCTCGAGGTCGCGGATCACCGGCTCGCACAGCGCGATGATGGCCGCGCTGTCCTGCGTGGCCATGAATGCGCGTGCCTGGTAGCTGATGGCGGTGAGGTAGAGCTCGCGCTCGAAGCCCGTGGCAAATGCCGAAAGTGCGGGCTTTGCGCCAGCCAGCAGGCAGTCCAGCGCCTGCTGCGACGCTTCTGCCGCCTCGGCCGGGCGTTGCAGGGCAAGCAGCACATAGGCTTCTTCCAGCCAGGCCCGCACCACATGGATGCGCGCCCCGGCCTGCTGGGCACTGGCGCGCAGCGCGCGCGCCTCGTCGACCTGCGCCGGGTCGGCACGTTCGTTGCAGGCGCTGCGCAGCTCGGCCAAGGAATCATCGAGCATGTCCAGCGTGACCATGCCCTGCGGCAATGGGTCGGCCCGGCGCCGTTCCGGCAGGGCCTGGATCTGCGGCGGGCACCACAGGGCAACGCGCTGCGCGACGGCATGCTCGGCCTGGCCGGCCTGATTGAGCAGCTCGCCTGCCCAGGGGGATATGCGGCGCAGCACGAGTTCGGCGTGCTCGGCGGCTGCCGGGTCATCCTGCATGCGCTGGCTGCTGCGTGCGCCAAGGATGGCTGCCCAGTATTGGGCGACCTCGCACAGACGGGCAATGAGTGCGCTGCTGGTGCAGCTGTCACAGGCGCAGTCCACCCAGTGCTGGGCTGCCGAATCAAAGTCGTCTTCCGGGTCGGGGTAGCCGGCCCTGGCCAGAACCTGCGCCGCCTGTTCGGCCAGGCGAGCAGCCTCGTAGCGGTCGCCCGCATTGCCCGTCTCGCGCGCCAGCCGGATCAATGCCCGCGCTCTGCCAAGCGGGTCGCGGCTCGTGAGCAGGGTGGAGAGCTCGCGTCCGGCTGCCGTATCAAAGTCAGCCGAGCGCCGTTCCGCCAGGTCGCGCAGGCGTTCACGGCAGTCGTTGGCCGCCTGTGCGTCCGCAGCCTGGGTGTAGTGCGCCGCGGCGCGTTCGTAGGCATGGCGGCCTTCGTCCTGCTGCCCCAGCTCCAGTGCCGCGCGCCCGGCGGCCCACCAGGCCAGGCCCAGCCACCAGGCCTGCTCGCGCGCGATGTCGTCGCTGGCATTGGCGCCTGCGGCGTCAAAGACGGCAATGGCTGCCTGCAGCTGCGCCAGCCCTTGCGGTGTGGCGCGAGCAACGTCGCAGGCGTGCATAGCCTCGGTCAAGGCGGGTGTGCGGGCGAGCAGTTCCTCGCGCTGCACGTCCAACGGCGCGGGCGGAAGTGCGGCGTCGGGAAAGCGCTCGCCCACCAGCTGGCCGATGGCCAGCAAGGCACCCAGGCGGTGCGACAGCGCAAGCTCGGCAGCGCTTGCCTGCCCTGTTGCCACGGCGTCAAAACGGGCCACCGGCACTGCGCTGTCGTCGGGGGCCATACCTGCCTCGCGTAACAGCCTGAGTCGTATGAAGGGCAGGGCCTGCAGCTGCCAGCGCGCGGCCTCTTCGTTGCGGATGGTGTCCGCTATCCGGCGCGCGCAGTCCTCTGCCGGCAGCTCCAGCCAGGCCCAAGCGCGCTCGCAGGCGACGAGGATTTCGCCCTGCATGGTGCCCGAGACGATGGCGGCGTGAAAGCGCCCCCAGTCGGGTGCAAATGCTTGCTGGCTTGCCATGTGCATCTCCTCTTGCGGCTGCTTCACGCCAGCAGTGGCACGGTGATACCTGCCGTGCCCCGCGCCGGGTAGCGCGTCGCGTAGGCCGCGTTGGGCGCCTGAGAAGCGGCTTCCCAGCGTTCGTTGAAGCCGCTGCGGTAGTTGAACCACAGCGTTGGCTTGCGCCGGGCGCCGTGGATCACGGCCTCGACCGCCTGCCTGTCCGGATGCTTGAACTTGTCGCCGTTGCTGCTGAACAGGAAATGCTCGGCATCCACCAGCTGCATGAACTCCGGCGTCAGATTGTTTCTGCTGCCGTGGTGTGCCATCTTCACCGCGTCCACGCGCAGACAGTCCTGGCCCGGCGCAAGCAGACGGCGGATGGAGGCGCACACGGTCTTCATGTGCGCGTCGGCCAGGAACAGGCAGGACTTGCCCGCGTATTCGGCCAGGAAGGCAATGCTGCTGCCGTTGGCTGCCGATGCGTCTGCACCCTTGAGCTGGGCGCGCAACTGGGCCGTCAAATCCTCAGGCCCCAGGGTCAGCTCGGCGCCGGGGTGAAATTTGGCTTCATCGACCAATTGCGCCCAGGCGGCGTCCAGATCCCCCGGGTCCAGCTCCCACTGCGCCACATCCTTGCGCCAGCGCTTTCCCATGGCGGTCAGCTTGGCCTTGTCGGGCGACAGCAGCGTGAGCACCATGCCGTCCTTGTCCGGCAGGGCAATGCGTGGCAGTGGCCCCTTGCCCGGCACGACCACGGCATTGCGACCAAAGGCCCGGTTCCACTCGTCAAAGGCACGCCGGTGGATGAGGGCGCTGAGGAACTCGCCCTCGCGCCCGCCCAAATCCTTTTGCGCCTCGATCTGCCGGTAGCCGTTGAACCAGATGTCCATGGGCTCCAGCGGCCACTTGGCACGCGGCAGTGCCAGCAGGCGGATGATGCCCTCGATATGGTCAGTGTCCACATGCGTGATCACCAGCAGCTCGATACGCTGGTCACCCGCGGGGAGCTTGCCGATGCGCGCCGCAAAGTCCGGCCAGGCGTGCAGCGGGCCGCCGTCGATCAGGATGCGGCGCGTGCGGCGCTCGTCGCCATACTCGATCCACAGCGCGTCGCCGTGCCTGGCTGGCAGCATCTCTACCGTGAAGAATGGCTGGGTCATGGTCATCCTCCTGCAACTTCACGCACCAGCCGCCAGTCGGCATCGCCATAGGCGACCACGCACAGCGGCATGAGCAGGTCTTCAAGCAGTGCCCGGCGCTTGAGCGCGCGCATGGCCTCGCCCAGGCGTTGCGGCGGCGCGCCGTTGGGCAGCAGCTCCTGCGCCAACAGCACTCCCACGCGGGCCGCATGCTCGCCAAACACGGTGGCGATGGTGCCTATCACTACGGCGGCGCCGCGATCGCGGAACACCGCCACATGCTCGGCGTATTCGTTGGCGGTGCCGGCGGTGTCGCAGCCTAGCAGGGCGACCAGCGGGCGTGCGTCGTCCTTGGCCGGGTGCACATGCGCCGGCTTGACCTGGATGGTGCCTATGGTGGTGCCGCCTATCTCCAGCGTGACGTTGGCGCCGGTGCCGTCGGTGTGCGGCAGTGCCAGCAGGAAATGCGGCCTGGCCTGGCCGACCATGGTGGCCCAGTCGGACCAGTTGGTTGCCTGCATGGGCGCCAGGCCCAGCTTTTGTGTGAGTGCCGCCGTCACGGTGTTCTGCGCCGCATTGGGTACCTTCTGGCTGCTGGCAAACAAGGCCGTGCCGCCCAGGGGTAGGTCCGTCGTATCCCGCCCCGGCTCCGACTGCAGGAAAAGCTCCCGTCCCGGGGCCGCGAGTTCGGGGCTTACCTGGTGGCGCTCTATCACCTTGCGCAGGCCCCAGAACCCCAGGGGGCAGACCCGCCTGGGGTCGCCACCATTGCATCCTTGCGCACAGTTGCCGTGCTCCAGCGCATCGCGCCACTGCGGGCAGATGGCTGCATCGTCGTCCGGCACCTCATGGTCGTAGATGAACTCGAAGGGCACGATGGCATCGCTGCGCGTGCTGACGATCTGGATGTATTCCTGCTCGGCCACATCGGGCCGGTTGCCGGGGCGCTGAATCTGGTTGCTTACCAGGTACAGCTGCAGCCAGGCGCCTTTCTTGGCCAGATCCACGAACAGTGCGCGCCCCTTCTCGCCAGAGAGCCCGTCGGTGTAGTCGGCCACCGACTTGGCCACCTTGGAGAGCGCGGTGTTGATGTCCTGCGTGACCGCCAGGCTCTTGGTGACATCGGAAATCCACGCGTGATCGGCCGAAAGGGCGACCGCACGCGGCTCGCCCGCACTCGTGTGGTTGGTGACAAACGCCAGGTCGAACTGGCGCCGGCCCTCCAGGTCGCCCAGGCGATGGCGCACCGGCACGATGTCAGCGAGCACCGGCATGGCCTTGGCATCCGCGGTTGCGCCGTCGGCGATGACGCCGCCACGCAGCGCGGCGGTCTGCAGCACGCGCCCGCGGTGCAGCACGCTGATGCGGCCGTCGAAGGGGCCGGCGCTGCGGGGAGTGAAGCGGAACTCACATTCGGTGCTGGCACCATCGATTGGCAGGGTGATGGTCTTGCGCAAGGGTTCATCCAGCTGCCTGGCTTCGGTCAGCCAGACGGTGAGCCGCCATTGCTGGTAGCCCGGCGGCAGCGCCTCTGCCGGAAACTCCGCCGGGGCGGACTGCCATTTGCCCTGGGGCGGGCCTATGCGCACGCGCACCAGCGCGGGTGCGCCGGCGACAAAGCCGCCGGCCGCCGCGGCATATCGGCCGCGCCGGCGCACAAAGGACTGCTGCTGCAGGTAGCGCGCGGCGCGGTGCGTCTCGGCCTTGGTCGTGGTGCGTGCATTCGCCAGCGCGTCGCCCAGGGTCGCAAGCTCGGAGGCGCCATGGGATTCGCCAAGGTAGTCCAGCTGACTGGTGTCTAGTTGCACCGTGTCCACGTCCTCATAGCCCTCCGGCATGGCCTTGGACGCACCGGCAAAACCGCCCGCGCGCGTTGTGACAGGCGCCATGCGTTTTACCCAATGCGCGCTCAAATCTTTAACCTTGATGGCGGTGCCGGCGGGCAGCGCCTGCGCACGCGCCACCAGCGTGTCGGCCAGCGCATGCAGATGCAGGCCGGCAACAGCATCGGTGAGCCAGCCGCTCGCCTCGCCTACGGGTTCGCGCTGGGCGGCGGCATGCAGAGCCTGATCCAGCGGCAGGTCGTGCGAGAACTCATTGATGAAGGCATTCAGCGCCAACCCGCTGGCGCGGGCATCGGCGGGCTGCGTCCACAGCACGACGCCGCTGGCATTGGTCTTCTGCGCAATGGCGCGGATTTGTTTTAGCACTGCTGCGCCACCCGCGTCGCTGGCGGAGGCGACCAGTACCAGGTTGGCCTTGCAATGAAACGGCTGCGCCGCAAGGGCGGAGAGCAGCGTAGCCAAGGTGCCGCTGTGTACCAGCACATCGCAGTTGGCGTTGTCGCGGTCTATGCCGACGCGCCGGGTCAGTCGATCGCTGGGCCATTGCTCCCGCGCGGCGGCGATTACGGCCTCGCCCTCGGCAGACACGGCGCCCAGGCGCAGCGGCCAGGCCAGCACCAGTTGGGGGTTGGGTGCCTGCCAGGCCATGGAGACGGCGGCAACCTTGGGGCGGGCCTCGGACAGCAGGCGCAGCCAGGGCAGGTATGGCTCGTCTTCCGGCGCGTTGGTCACGCGCAGGCGGGGTGCTGGCGCCTGGCCTGCTGCTGCACCCCAGGCCTGGGCCCAGGCCGCCGGGGCGATGCGGCTCAGGGGCAGGCGGCCATCGGCATCCACGCAGTCGTCAGGATCAGGGAAGCGCCAGGTCACGCCTTGGTCCTGTTCGGCGGCAACCGATAGCGCACCGGTCAGCGCGTCGCGCGCAATCGCCAGCCCATCGTCCGGCGTGGCGGGGGCGGCCCGCGCCCGCGCCAAGTCACCCTTCGCGGCAGGCGGCTTGCGGGCGGCGCCAGCGGCAATGCCCAGTGCCAGCCAGGCCGCGGCAAAGTCGGCGTCGGACAGGTTCACGCCCCAGCGGACCCAGAAATCGAACTTCATGGTCGGTCTCCAGTGGTGGATTGGGTGCCCCGCGTGCCGGGGGAGTCATGCGCCTATCAGCTCGGGCGCGTAGCGGCGGATGCGTGCCTCCACCAGCGCGCCGCCATGGCGCGTCAGTACGTCCATCTCCTCGCGGCCCAGCCGCGTCAGGTTGGTCTTGATGGAGGAGGCGAATGCCGCATCGCCGGCCTGCGCCTCGCCCTCGCGGCTGTCTATCGAAAACCATAGCGCCTGCGGGCCTTTCAGCGCCGCGTGCCGGTGTTGCAGCCGGTCAAACTCCAGGCCACGGATCTGCTCCATCATGATGTCCAGCGCCGCCTTCAAGACGATGGCGCCGGACTCGGTGGGGCGCTCGTCCAGGGCAAAGGGCTTGCCGCCGTCGCTGACGATGACGTAGTCGAGCGCATTGCGTGCGCGCACCAGGGGGTTGATGCCCATGTTGTCGTACACGCCGCCGTCGGTGAGCGTGACGTACTCCACGCTGCTGGCGTGCGCATAGCTGCTGGCATCCAGGCGCAGCGGCGGAAACACCGGCGGAAACGCCGACGACGCCGCCACCGCCCGGCACACCGGAAAGCCGGGCGCGCCCACCACGCCCAGTTCATGCTCGCCCATCTCGGCCGGTTTGCCGCCGCCGGTGACAAAGAAGAACAGGTTGCCGGTGGCCAGGTTGGTGGCGTTGACGTACAGGCGCGGCCCGCCGCCCAGTCCATCCAGGGTTGCGCCGTCAAAGAGGTCGCGGTCGTAGCTTGCGGCCAGCTTGTCCAGGCGATCCTCGAATGGGTCGAGCACGCCGCCGATCACCGACGACACGGCGATAGATCGGGTGCGCAGGTAGCGATCGAGGATGTCCAGCCGGGCCGGGTCGGCCCAATGCTTGATCACGGTGGCGCCGGCAATGCTGCCGCCGGAGACGCAGGTGAACAGGTCGACATGCTCCAGAATGCCCAGCGCCGCCAGCCTGCGCATGACCCCCAGGTGGAACGCCGCGGCGCGAAAACCGCCGCCCGACAATGCCAGGCCAATGCGCCTGGCGGTACCGCCAATCGTCAAAGCCATGCCAGCCTCCTTGGCCGCGCCGGGCAGCCGGTTGGTTGCGCCGCGACGCTTGAATCATCATAGTTCTGTCGCCTGCGTGACGCCAGACGCACGACCGCGCGCGATGGGCTGGGCCATGCCTTTATTGGGTATCGTCGGGTACCAACGATAAGGAGTCTCGAACATGAAATTTTTCTGGCCTACAGGGGTGGTTTGCGTGGTTCTCCTGGCCGGTTGTGCCGGCCAGCAAACCCTGGTGCCCCAGGTACGGCAAGCCGTGGCCGATGGCGGCGCCAAGACCGTGACCGTGGCGCCCGAACCCCTGGCTTGCACACGCACGCAATGCCCGGTGCTGGCCGGCGCCTGGAGCAGTGCCAAGACTGGCCTGGCGGTGCTCACGATCGGCCTGCCGCACCAGTCGGCCGAGGTCACGGGGGCGGACTTCCACTTTGGCAGCAGCCAGGTGGTGCGCGTGCGTTCGCGCTCGCAGGCGCCAGCGCCGACGCTGGGCTTTCCGGGCACGGCTTTTGACGTGCCCATGACCCTGGTGGGCCAGATCGCCTACGCGCCACGCAGCTGGATGCGGGTGTACACGGCCGATGGCCGCAGCGTGGACGAGACCATCAACAGCGGCGAGCAGCGCAGCCGCGTGGTAGACGCCATGCACCATTTCTTCACCACCATCGAGGCCGCCGGCGGCAACACGGGCACGGAGCCGGCCAACCGGGGCGGGTTGTTTGATCGACTTGGGTTTGAGAAGAAATAGGCTACAAGCGCCATTAATAAAGCGCAAACAGCTATTAATTTAATAGTTATTTGCTGGCCTGCCGCGCCGTCCCAGAGGCGGTGATGCGCCCCAGATGCTGCGCCAGCGTGGCGGCCGACAGCTCGCCCGCGCGCACGGCCTGCAGCCGGCCCTGGGCGTCGTAGAACAGCGTGGTCGGCAGGGCCTTGCTGTCCAGATCGCGGCCCAGCTGCGATGCCGTGTCCAGCAGCACATCGGCCGCGGGCAGGCCCTGCTGGCTGGCGTAGCGCAGCGCCGTCTCGGGCGGCTCGCCCTGGTTGATCCAGAGAAAGCGCACCTCGGGGTGCGCACGGCTGGCCTGCAGCAGCACCGGCATCTCGCGCCGGCAGGGTGGGCACCAGCTGGCCCACAGGTTGATCACCACGCTCTGGCCGCGCAGCTCGGGCAGGGCCACGCCGCGTGCGTCCAGCGCCACGCCGCGCCAGTCGGGCAGCTCGGTCGGGCGCTGGGGTGCCATGGCCTGCAGCAGGGCCAGGCCCGCCAGCCAGATGGTGGCAAACACCGCCACGCCGGCCAGTGCCGGCTGGCGCCAGGGGCTGCGCCGCAGCCACAGCAGGCCCACGTAGAGCAGGGCGGCCGCCAGGCCGGCCCAGGGCTGCCAGCCGCCGTCGCGTATGTCCAGCACCGACCAGGGCGCGGCGCCATATTCAGCCCGGTACTGCAGCACAAAGCCCAGGCGCGCGGCCAGCAGGGCTGCCAGCGTCAGGCGCCAGGCATGCGGGCCGGGCGTCAGACCGCTGCGCCTGGCCAACCGTTCGTGTACCCAGTGGCCCAACTGCCAGCCAACCAGCAGGATGATCAGCGCCCAGGGCAGCACCAGGGGGCCGAGCTGCAACACGCTATCCATGGCCCACCTCGGTGGCGGGCGCCAGCGTGGGCAGCTGCAGCCGGGCCAGCAGGCCGGGCTGGGCCGGCGCCAGGTGCAGGCTGCCGCCGGCGCTTTCGGCAATGCGGCGTGCAATGGTCAGGCCCAGGCCGCTGCCCGGGCCGCTGCCGCCCTTGCGCCAAAAGCGCTGCAGCGCCTGCGTGCATTCCTGCTCGGTCAGGCCCGGGCCATGGTCGCGTACGCTGATGTCCACACTGGCGCCCTCGCACAGCCGCAGCGCGATGGTTATCGCCGTGCTGCCCCGGTGGTGGCGCAGGGCGTTGTCCAGCAGGTTGGTGACGGCGCAGGTCAGCAGCGCCGGGGGCAGGGCGATGGCAATGTGCTGCCAGGCGCCCATGTCGGCGGGCGTTTGCACCAGCTGCACCGGGGCGTGCGCCCCCTGTTCGGTCTGGGCGCACTGTTGCGACTGCTGCAGCGCCAGGCGCACGGCCTGGGCGATGGCCGCGCCCTGGGTCTCCGGCGTCTCGGCGCTGCTGGCGCTCTCCACGCGCGCCAACTGCAGCAGCTGCATGCCGTCGCCGTCCGGCAGGCCCAGGTCAAGCACGCAGGCGTCGTAGCTGCGCGCCGCCAGATGGGCCTCGGCCTGGGCCACGCTGGCCGCCGTGTCGCTGGCAAAACCATGCAGCTCCAGCCCGACCCGGATACCGCTGGCCACCAGGGTGTTGTCTTCGACGATCAGGATGTGCATGCGCGATGGCTTGGGCAAAGCCGGTATTCTAGAAACGGCACGTCATACTGTATTGTGGTGCGGCGGGTGGGCAGGAAGTGCCGGCAGCTGGAAGAAGGGGGCGGGCATTGACGGGCGGTATGCACCAGATACCAGCCGTCGGCCTTCAGGCCCTGGGTGATTTCTGCGTCAGGCGCGGCGGTCTCAACTCCGAAGTGCAACACCCCTGGCTGCGCTGATTCAGGCAGATTGAGACTACATGAGCTACCTTGATGGCTCTGGCGCAGCCGGCATTGGGCTGGCCGATTGAAATGAGCGGCTGCGCCTGCAACGACTTGTTGGCCCCCACTCTGGAACCCCGATGAATCACGCTGCCAATCAGTCCCGCATCGCCAGCCGCGCTGCATCGGCCAGAAAGCCGCTGCGCGTTGCACCGTGGCTCTTGGCGTAGGAGTCGATCTTGGCCAGCAGGTTGCGCGGCACGGTGATATTGATTTTCTCGGCCCGCCCATCGAAGCGCGACACATCTACATCCACCGCCGCCCACACGCCATCGGCATAGTCGGGATTGGTGCGGTGTTCGCCAATGGCGCGCGGCACGGGAATATCGCCGCCGTCTTCGGTGACACCCTCCAGATGCAGGTCGATGGCTTCCACCACCGAGGCCAACGCATCATCGAACGTATCGCCTGCCGAAAAGCAACCGGGCAAATCGGGCACGGTGACGCCGTAGCGGACGCCATCGTCGGAATGAAGAACAACCGGAAAGCGCATGGCGTATTACCTCCAACCCGCCTGTTTCTCGATGCTCCTAAGCGTACCGGCGGGAATGTCGCTGTCGGGGTGCTTGACCGTCACCAAGCCGGGCTTGGACGGATGCTTGAACTGGTGATGCGAGCCTTTCACGCGCGCCAGAAACCAGCCTTCTGCTTCCAATCGCTTTATGACTTGCTTGCTGTTCATGGTGGTTGCTATACCCACCATTATAAAGCTGTCAACACCATAACCACCAGCTATCTACGCTTGACCCCATCGAGCAACCGGTAATTACGGCTAACGCCGGAAATCAGCGGCCATGGTGACGGGATTTTTCAGCTTGGAGGCATATGGGTTTTTGCGAGATTTCAACTTGGCGAGGTCGCATTCAGTCTTCATGTCTAGCCACCTTGTAAAACGTGCTTTCCAGGGCTAAGCGGAATTTCTGCTAGTGCAGCTGCGAACTCCGAAATGGGTTTTATGACGGTGTGAACCATGTCATTAGCTTGAGAGATCTAACTTGCATCTGCGGTCTAAATTGCCGCGCAAAAAAGGCTGCAAGGGGCTTGCAGCCTGACTTGGCAGTCGGAATACTGCACAAAAATACAGCACTCAATTCAGCCATGAAACCCGCTACTCCTTCCCCGGTGTTACGCACTACACGGTTGCTGGATCAAGTCCGTGAGCGAATTCGTTACAAACACGATAGCCTGCGTACCGAGGAAGCCTATGTGCAATGGGTGCGCAAGGTTGTGAAGTGGCATGGTTTGCGGCATCCGCGCGACATGGGGTGGGAGGAGGTCGAGGGTTTTCTGGCCATGCTGGCCAATGAGCGGCGGGTGGCGGCGTCCACGCACAACCAGGCGCTGAGTGCATTGCTGGGTGACTCAACACAATTCAATGCCGGACCGCAGCCCCGGCACCATTTGTTTTTCGCCGTGCTGCCCGATGCCGCGGTGGTGCAGGCGGCCAACGCCCTGGGCCAGTCGCTGATTGCGCGCCACGGCCTCCAGGCCCAGGTGCGCGCCGAGCGTTTGCATGTAACGCTGATGTCGCTGGGCTGGGCGCATGCGCTGTCAGCCGAGCAACTGGCATGGGCGCGCGGCACGGCGGCGCGTGTCTCGGTGGCGCCGTTCACGTTGCGCCTGGATCGCGCCTTGAGCTTTGACCGTCCGGCGCGCGCCAAGCGCCCCTGCGTGCTGTGCGGGCCGGGTGACGCGCATGCCGGGTTTCATGCGCTGCATGTAGCCTTGCACGCGGCGCTGTGGCCCGCCAGGCCGGTACCAGCCGTCATGCCGCACATGACGTTGTGCTACAGCCACCAGGCCGTACCCGCGCAAGCCGTGGCGCCACTGGAATGGACGGTGCGCCGCTTTGCGTTGCTGCACAACCTGCGCGGCTCAAGCGGCCCCTATGAGGTGCTGGGCGAGTGGCCGCTGGATGCAGCAGGCACTGGGCAATAATCGCCCCTGAACAGACTACGGGAAGGTAGCCAACCATGACAGCCATTCGCCTGGCCGCGACCGCCGCGGCAGCCCTGGTGGCCGGCCTGTTTGCCCAGGGCAGCTGGGCCGCCTGTTACATCGTCTATGGGGCAGACAAGCAGATCATCTACCGCTCGCAGCTGCCGCCGGTGGACATGTCGCGCCCGCTGCACGAGACCGTGCCGCGCATTGCGCCCGGGGGCACGCTGGTGTTTTCGCTGGACTCCAACGGCTGCGAGCTGGAGATCCACAACCTGCCCCGCGCGGCCAGCAAGCCAGCACGGCGCGACGCTGGTGAGCGCCGCTGAAAATCACGGCCCCACGCCCGTAGGGAAGGGGCGAGCCTGAGACAATTGCGGGCATGAGTGAGCCCACAGACAACTTTCCCGCACCCCAAGAACCCTCCTGCGACCTGCCGCCCGGCTGGCTCGAAGTCACCTCCATGGACATGGACGCCCAGGGCGTGGCGCGCCGTCCGGACGGCAAGGTGGTGTTCATCGACGGCGCCCTGCCCACCGAGCTGGTCAGCGCCAACACCCACCGCAAGAAGAACAACTGGGAGCAGGCCAGCCTGACCGCCATCCACCGCGAGTCGAGCCAGCGCGTGCGCCCCGGCTGCCCGCATTTCGGCCTGCACGCGGGCGCCTGCGGCGGCTGCAAGATGCAGCACCTCGATGCCAGTGCCCAGGTGGCCATGAAGCAGCGCGTGCTGGAGGACAACCTCTGGCACCTGGCCAAGGTCAAGGCCGAGACGATATTGCGCCCCATCCAGGGCCCGACCTGGGGCTACCGCTACCGCGCGCGCTTGTCGGTGCGCTACGTGGCCAAGAAGGGCGTGGTGCTGGTCGGCTTTCACGAGCGCAAGAGCCGCTATATCGCCGACATGCAGACCTGCAAGATTTTGCCGCCGCATGTGGATGCCATGCTGATGCCGCTGCGCGCCCTGATCGGCAGCATGGCGGCGCGCGACACCTGCCCGCAGATCGAGCTGGCCTGCGGCGACAGTGTCACGGCCCTGGTGCTGCGCCACCTGGAGCCCCTGTGCGACGCCGACAAGGATCAGCTGCGCGCCTTCGCCGCCCAGCACGGCGTGCAATGGTGGCTGCAGCCCAAGGGGCCGGACACCGTGCACCTGCTGGACGAGGGGGGCGAGCAACTGGCCTATGGCCTGCCGGACTTCGGCATCAACATGCCGTTCAGGCCCACGGACTTCACTCAGGTCAATCCGCACATCAACCGCGTGCTGGTGACGCGCGCGCTGCGCCTGCTGGACGCGCAAAAGCATGAGCGCGTGATCGACTGGTTCTGCGGCCTGGGCAATTTCACGCTGCCCATTGCCACGCAGACGCGCGAGGTGCTGGGCGTGGAGGGCAGTGAGGCACTGGTCGCACGATCGCGTGAGAATTACAAGCTGAATCAGGCGCAAAGGCCGCAGGGGCAAGCGCTGGCAACTACTGATTTTGTAGCGCGCAACCTGTTCGAGATGACGCCGGAGACGCTGATCGCCGACGGCGTGGCCGACAAATGGCTGGTCGATCCGCCGCGCGAGGGTGCCTTTGCCCTGTCCAAGGCCCTGGCCGACATCCACCAGGCGCGCCTGGGCGCCGAGGACGCGCCCGCGCTGCCCGCCGGCCACGAGGGCTGGCAGCCGCCCGGGCGCATCGTCTACGTGAGCTGCAACCCGGCCACCCTGGCGCGCGACGCCGGCCTGCTGGTGCACCAGGCGGGCTACCGCTGCACGGCGGCGGGGGTGGTCAACATGTTCCCGCACACGGCCCATGTGGAGAGCATGGCGGTGTTCGAGCGGGCCGTTTGACGCGTTTGACGGTGGCCGTTTGTTTGCCTGAGGGTGGCATGCTCAGCACATGTCGCTGCTCAGGCATTTTTTCCTGACTATGTACATGTCGCAGATGCCCCTCACCCCTCCCTCTCCCCAAAGGGGCGAGGGCGACCGGTTGCGCCGGCTTTACTCCCTCTCCGTCTGGGAGAGGGTGGGGGTGAGGGTTCGCGGCCCAGTTTGAGGTATGTGCCTAGTCAGGCATTATTTGGCCTTGGCGCTTTACAGGTAAGCGCGGATAGCTATTTTTACAATAGCATCAACCACGCTTGCGCGAGCTGCGCGGTGGGTCTTCTTCATCACCCTCGGGGCTGCGGGCAGGGGCGGCGGCCGGCTTTTGCTCCAGCTGCGTGAGCACCGAGGGTGCGCCCTCGAGCTTGTTCTCGCGCATGTACTGGTCCATCTCCTTCCAGCCGGCAAATACCTGGGCCTTGGCCGCCTTGGGGTTTAGGGTGAAGCAGTCCTCCAGCCCGCGCAGCGCATGGCGGCAGGCGCCGCCAACGGCCTTGGCCTCGGCCTCGCGCTGAACCACGCGCGGATCCTGGGGCAGGCTGGGGATCTCGCAGCCCGCCAGTGGCAGCAGCACCAGGGCGAGCAGGGCGATGCGGGCAAGACGGTGGGTGGGGTTAAGGGGTGGCATGTATGCCTGATATCGGCAGCCTGGGCCATAAGTTGAGGGCGCGAAGAAAAAGCCCCGGTGCGCAGCCGGGGCCTTTCTTGGCTGGAAGAGCGCTGTCGGTCAGTCGCGCTCGCCGCCCATGATGCCCAGCAGGGCCAGCAGGCTCTGGAACACGTTGAACAAGTCCAGGTACAGGGCCAGCGTGGCGCTGATGTAGTTGGTCTCGCCGCCGTCCAGGATCTGCTTCAGGTCATACAGCATGTAGGCACTGAAGATGCCGATGGCGGCCACCGAGATGGCCATCATGCCTGCCGACGAGCCGACGAATACGTTGACGATGGCGCCCACCATCAGCACCAGCGCGCCCACGAACAGCCACTTGCCCATGCCCGAGAGGTCGCGCTTGATCACCGTGGCCAGGCTGGCCATGACGAAGAACACGCCGGCCGTGCCGGCAAAGGCGGTCATGATCAGGTCGGTGCCGTTCTTGAAGCCCAGCACCATGCCGATCATGCGCGAGAGCATCAGGCCCATGAAGAAGGTGAAGCCCAGCAGCACGGCCACGCCGGCGGCCGAGTTCTTGGTCTTCTCGATGGCGAACATGAAGCCGAAGGCGCCGCCAAGGAAGACGATCAGCCCCAGCCCGCCGCGCAGCGACTCGGTGATGCCCGTGGCCACGCCCAGCCATGCGCCGAGCACGGTGGGCAGCAGGCTCAGCGCCAGCAGCCAGTAGGTGTTGCGCAGCACGCGGTTGCGCTCTTCTTGCGATATGCCATAGCCGCCGGTGCGGATCTGGGTGACTTGTGTGTTCATAGCTTGGTGTTCTCCTGCAATGGGCTGCGACGGTGGCGGCACGGCGCATTCTAGTGGCGCGCCGCGGCATGCGGGTGTCATCCCACCAGATACCCGGCACGGCGCCTTTTCTGCGCCGGGCAGTCTGGTACTAAAAGGTCGGATTCATTTGCCTTGCATTGGTTCATTGTGCTGGGCTTGCGGCGCTATGCTCCCCACACGCTGCGCGCCTGCCGTGGGCTGGCGCGCGTCCCTCATTGATCTCTACAGGATTTTTCTCATGAAAACCAAGCCCGAGCTTGAACTCGCCGACCTGAAGCTCATCGCCGCTGCCGCAGAGGCCGAGGCGCTGAAGAACCACTGGGCCGTGACCATTGCCATCGTGGACGATGGCGGCCACCTGCTGTGGCTGCAGCGCCTGGATGGTGCGCCCGCCATTTCCGCCCACATCGCGCCGGCCAAGGCGCACACGGCCGCCCTGGGCCGCCGCGAGAGCAAGGGCTACGAGGATGTGATCAATGGTGGCCGTACCTCGTTTCTGAGCGCGCCCACGGTGCAGGGCATGCTCGAGGGCGGCGTGCCCATCATGAAGGACGGTCAGTGCCTGGGCGCCGTGGGCGTGAGCGGCGTCAAGTCCAGCGAGGACGCGCAGATTGCACGCGCCGGCATCGCGGCCATCGCTCTGTAAACAACTTCGCCCCATGAAAAAGCCGGCTGGATGCCGGCTTTTTTGTCTGTCTCAGCGTGTGAAAAAAGGCTTGGCTATGCGGGCATGCCCCTTGGCTCGCCAAAAACGACCCTTGAACCGAAGTCCCCGAGTCGCCCCACGATGAAAACTATTTGGTCAGTATCAGCTTGCCCAGCTTGGTGGCCTGCAGACGGTAGCTGGCGCCGTTGTGCACTATGGTCACCGCCTTGCGGCCGCGCAGCAGGTTGTTGCTGTCCAGTGCTGTGACAACTGCCGGCAGATGTTCCGAGGCTTCGGATCGACCCACGTCACCATGGGCAAAGAGGCGTGAGCGCGGTGCTGTGGTGTGTGCGGTCAGGCTGAGCTGCATGGACTGTCTCGTTGTGTTGCGATTATTGAATGATAATGATTCGTAATTACATGTCAAGCATTGTTTGTACCGAATTTCGTATCTTCTTGCTTCAAACGGATGCCTGCTGCCGCGCTTATTCCGCCGGGTCGGTCACGAAGCCGATCTTGCGCACGCCGGCGCGCTGCGCGGCCGACATGGCCTGGGCCACGCGTTCATAGCGCACGTCCTTGTCGCCGCGAATGTGCAGGTCCGGCTGTGGGTCTTTCTGCGCCTCGGCCTGCAGGCGTGGCTCCAGCTCCTCGTCGCTGATGGTGGTTTCGTTCCAGTGGTACTTGCCGTCCGCCGTCACCGACAGGCGTATGGTCTCGGGCTTGATCACCTCGCGCTCGTTGCTGGCGCGTGGCAGATCGACCGGCACGGCGTGTTTCATGACGGGCACGGTGATGATGAAGATGATGAGCAGCACCAGCATGACGTCCACCAGCGGCGTCATGTTGATCTCGTTCATCACCTCATCGGCGTCGTCCTGGGTACCGAAGGCCATGGCGCATCAGCCTTTCTTGATGGGCAGCACGCGGGCCGCGCCTTCGCCTTGCACGGTCACGCGTGCGCCAGTCACGAAATAGGCGTGCAGGTCGTGCGCAAAGCTGTTCAGGCTGCCCAGAATGGTCTTGTTGCCGCGCACCAGGGCGTTGTAGCCCAGTACCGCCGGGATGGCCACGGCCAGGCCCAGGGCGGTCATGATCAGCGCCTCGCCAATCGGGCCGGCTACCTTGTCAATGGTGGACTGGCCCGAGGCGCCAATGGCCACCAGCGCGTGGTAGATGCCCCAGACGGTGCCGAACAGGCCAATGAAGGGTGCGGTGGAGCCCACCGACGCCAGGATGGCCAGGCCCGATTGCAGACGGGCGGTGAACTCGTCGATGCAGTTGCGCAGGCAGCGCGTCACCCAGTCGCTCACGTCCAGGCTGTCGTGCAGGTGCGCCTGGGTGTTGCGGTGGTGTGCCGTGGCCTCGCGCCCCTCCAGTGCCAGGTGGCGAAACGGGTTGCTCGGGTCGGCGCCCAGCTTGGTCAGGCCGGCGGCAAAGTCCTCGCTGTGCCAGAAGTCGCGCGCCAGGCGGGCGTGCTTCTGGTATTTGATGATGTCCAGCGCCTTAATGAGGATGACGATCCACGAGGCCAGCGACATGCCCAGCAGCAGCAGTGCGACGGCGCGGGTGACCAAATCCCCCTGTATCCAGACGTTGGCGATGCCAAATTGCGATTCCATGAAAACTCCCGGGGGCTATTGTTGGAGAACGAAGTTGATGGGTTGCAGGTACCACATGGCCTCGGGCACGCCGTTGCGCGTGCCGGGCACGAAGCGCCAGCGCGTGACCGTGTCCACGGCCTGGCGGTCCAGGCGCTCGAAGCCGCTGGACTGCTTGATCTCGACCTTTTGCGGAATGCCGTCGGCACCGATCAGCACGCGCAGCACGATCTTGCCCTGTTCGCCCAGGCGCTTGCTCACGGCGGGGTAGACCGGCTTGGGGTTGTTCAGGTGGCTGGCGTCGCTGCTGGGCTGAACGATGGCCGGAGCGGGCGGGGCCGCGGGCGCCGGGGCGGCGGCCACGGGCGCCTCGACGGGCTTTGCCGCAGGTTGTGGCTCGACCACGCCCACGGGGGCGGCGGGTGCCGGCGTGGGGTCGGCAATGGCCACCGGCATGGGCTCGGGCGCGGGTGTCGGCTTGGCCACGCGCGGCTTGGGCGGCGTCGGTGACGGCTTCGGGGGCGCGGGCTTGGGCGGGGGCGGCGCAGGTGGTGTCGGTGGCGCGGGCGGGGCTGGCGGCTGGGGCGTGAGGAATTCGCTCAAGACCTCGGCCGGGATGATGATCTCCGCCGCCTTGCGCATCAGGCCGGACTGCAAGGCCCATAGCGCCGCCACATGCAGGGTCACGACGGACAGCGCAATCACGGCGTTGCGGCTCAGTCCGGTGGACGGGGCATAGCGATCTGAAAGCGACATAAATGGATAGCTGCAGGCGCTTGCCCAGCAAGGGCTACAGGCCTAAAAGACGTGAAACTCTGCGCCGGCTTGTGCAGGGCGCACCGGGCCGAGCATATAACGACAGCCCGCTGGCAAACGGACTCAGGCGCAGCCGCATGCCGCGCCTTGCTGGCCGCAGCAGCCCGCGCCAGTGGCGCCCGGCAGGCCTTCCTTGTACAAGGCCGCCACCGGTTGCGAGGAGCAGCACTGCGCCACGACGTCGCGTGCGCAGTCTTCGCAGCGCCCGCATTGCGTGGCCACGCCGAGCTCGAACTGGATCTCATCGAAGCTCATGCCCGCGCGCGCATGGCGTGCAATCTCACGGTCGGATACGCGGCGGCAAACACAGACGATCATGGTGCAGGCTGTTCTGGCAGGCTATGAAAGCGATGGGCGGATTATAAATACGAATCCATCGCATTCTCGATCTGTATCCCTGCTGTGATGTCGGACAACACGCTGGCCGTGCGGGGACGAAAAAAAACCGACCCATTGCGAGGTCGGTTTTTTTGCAGCTCGGTCGCCTTGGCGCCGCTGCGGCCTGGTGCCCGGGCCTTACTTGACGTGCTTGCCGATCAGGCCGGCCATCTCGAACATCGAGACCTGGGGCTTGCCGAACACTTCCTTGAGCTTGGCGTCGGCGTTGATCATGCGCTTGTTGGCCGCGTCCTGCAGGTTGTGGGCCTTGATGTAAACCCACAGCTTGCTGATGATTTCCGTGCGCGGCAGGGGCGTGGCGCCGACCACGGCAGCCAGGGCGGGGCTGGGGGTCAGGGGCTTCATGAAAGCGGCGTTGGGGGTGCGCTTCTTTGCCGGGGCTGCGGGGGCGGTCTTAGCAGTTGCCATGTCGTACGGTCCTCTTGGAAATGAATAAGTATTGCCAGCGAAAGTCTGCTGCTTTACTGGTTCGCGCGATGCTACTGGGAAAAAAACGCCGCTCCAAGGGAAATCGTTTCTTTTTTGCCTCGATTTGTTGCGTGTCACCGCCGGCGGCCACGCCCGATAATGCGCGCGCGGCCCGCCGCAGCCCCTTCATCATCAGAGAGACCTTGCCCCATGACGACCTCAGCAGCCTTCAGTACCTGTGACATGTGCGACGCCCACAAGGGCGACGACAGCGGCAGCTTCTGGGTGCTGCCGCCCGTATTCCAATGCTTTGGTGGCGTGGCGGCCTTCAGCGGGCCGGTCAGCACCGTGAAATGCTTCGAGGACAACACCCTGGTGAAGGCCGCGGTGGACAGCCCGGGCCAGGGCCGCGTGCTGGTGGTGGACGGCGGCGGCTCCCTGCGCCGGGCACTGGTGGGCGGCAACCTGGCGGCCAGCGCCGCGAGCAACGGCTGGGCCGGCATCGTGGTCAATGGCTGCGTGCGCGACGTGGCCGAGCTCAATGCCGAGCAGGTGGGCATACGCGCGCTGGCGCTGATGCCCCTGCCTACCGAAAAGCGCGGCGAAGGCCTGGCCGAGGTGGCGGTGCAGATCCAGGGTGTGTGGGTGCGCCCGGGCGACTGGCTGTATGCCGACGCCGACGGCATCGTGGTCAGCTCGCAGGCGTTGTGAAACCCGTTGGCAGTCCGCCGGCCAGCAGGGTTCAGGCCTCTTTCTTCGGGTAGCTCACGCCCATGCCGGCCCTGGCGTCCTGCTGGATGCCATAACTGGCAAACGGGTAGCGCAGGCCGTTCCTGGCCAGCGCCTGCATGCCGGCGAGCGATCTGGCGATATCGGCAGGCTTGAGCGCCATCAGCATCTCGTCGTCCAGCACGCCGCCATAGCGGCGCTCGGCAAAGCAGGGGATGGACAGGCTGGGTTTGCCGGTCTTCAGGGCGCGGCCCCAGGAGTCGGCACAGGAGGATTCGCCGACGACGCTCCAGTCAAAGCGCTCATAGCCCGACCACTGCAGGCCGTTGATGAAGTAGATCATGGCGCCTGGCGTGGCGTAGAACAGCGCGATGTCGGGTTCGTCGGCGCCCGCGCCAAAGTCCGGCCAGCGCTGCAGCGGCGCCACCACCAGCGCCTGGTAGCGGCCCACGGGCACCACGTCCATCGCGGCCTGGTGGCGCGCGGAGTCCTCCACGGTGGCAAACCAGACGCCGGTCATGGCCTGGCCCGAATACCAGTCGGCATCCTGTCCGCCCAGGCCGACGACGGCGCGGCATTGCTCACCCACCAGGTCAGCGGCCTGCACGCCCATGGTCCAGCCCAGGCGCGCGGCCTGGCCGACGATCTGGTCCATGGTGTGGATGGCCTGCGGGCGCCGCAGCTTGGGGATCTGCCGCAGCGTCTCGGCGGACTCCAGCAGTTTCATGCCGATGGGCGGAGTGCGCAGCTTGAGCATGCGCTCCAGATCGGCGGCCAGCGTGACGAGTTCATGTGCGTTGCTCATGGGGTCTCCTGGTGTTGTGATGGGGCAAGGAACAGTCAGTCATCCGGCCGGGCCGCGCCGCGCCCCACGCGCAGCGCCAGCCGCGAGGGCAGGGTGGCCAGCACCACGCTGGCCAGGGCCAGGCCAAAGGCCAGCAGCTGCAGCGGCGTGAAGCGCTCGCCCAGCACCAGCACGCCGACCAGCGCGGCGCTGACCGGCAGCAGCACGGTGAACACGCCGCCCTGCGCCGCGGGCACGGCGCGCAGGCCGGTCATCCACAGCCACACCGTCCACATGCAGGCGGCCAGGGCGTAGAACAGCAGCAGCAGCCAGATGCTCCAGGGCACGGCCGCAAAGTCAAAACCCCACGCAAGGTACAGGCCGAACGGCATGGACAGCAAGAACCCCCACAGGTTGATCAGCGACGTGATGCGCTTGGGGCCCATGGCGCCCGTGAGCTTCTTGCCAATCACCGAATAGGCCCCCTCGCACACCGAGGCGCACAGCAGCAGGGCGTAGCCCAGCCACTGCAGATATATGGCGTTATCTGGCTCCAGCGCCGATCCAGATTGCGCAGGGTGCTCTGGTTTGGATAGTGAAAACAGCGCAATGCCAATGACCGCACAGGCCACGGCCACCCAGGTGCGCCGCGCCACGCGCTCGCGCAGGAACAGCCAGCTCATCACCGCCACGCAGGCGGGGATGCAGGCCATGATCACCCCGGCCGAGGTGGCGCTGGTCAGGCTGACCCCGTAGATCATGCACACGGTGAACAAAAAATTGCCCAGCAGCGATTGCAGAAACAGCAGGCCGCGTGTCTGCGGCGTCAGGGGCGGCTCGTCGGCAGGTTTTTTCAGCCAGGTCAGCATCGCCAGGGCGCCAATGCCAAAGCGCATCCAGGCCAGCAGCAGTACCGGGAACGCGGCCGCCAGGGGTTTGGACAATGCCACATAACTGCCCACCAGCGACATGCTGAGAGCGAGACACAGATAGGCGATGGGGCGGCTGGGGGCGTTCACTTCGGGTCACTGATGCACAAAGACGCGCATCATGCACAAGCCAGGGCGTGCCGCGATGGAGTGGGGCTGCATGGATTGCGACGGCTTGTCAGCCTTATTTTGCAATGCGGAAGTTTGATTTTGCATTGTGAAGTTTCGCGCTTGCTGCAGCGCAGAATTTTTTCTCAATATGAGAAATAAAATTTTACATTGAGATATTTGTGATCTATATGGTTGATTTATAAAGAAAAAATTTATCTCTTATATAAGACATAAGAGCAAATTTTGGTCTTATAGAAGACATAGAATTGCGTCCAAGGGCCGCGCATAGCAGCCCGCCGATTCCTCAAGCTTTTTTTGGAGAGCAACCATGTCGAACTCGCTGAACTCGCAACTGAGCCGTGAACAACAAATCGCCGCCCTGGAGAAGGACTGGGCCACCAACCCGCGCTGGAAGGGTGTCAAGCGCGGCTACAGCGCCGCTGACGTGGTGCGCCTGCGTGGCAGCCTGCAGCCCGAGTACACGCTGGCCAAGCGCGGCGCCGAGAAGCTGTGGGAGAAGGTCAACGGCGGCGCCAAGAAGGGCTATGTGAACGCCTTCGGCGCCATCACCGCCGGCCAGGCCATGCAGCAGGCCAAGGCAGGTCTGGAGGCCGTCTACCTGTCGGGCTGGCAGGTCGCAGCCGACGGCAACACGTCGGAAACCATGTACCCCGACCAGTCCCTGTACGCCTATGACTCGGTGCCGACCATGGTGCGCCGCATCAACAACACCTTCAAGCGCGCCGACGAGATCCAGTGGGGCCGCGGCATCAACCCCGGCGACAAGGAATTCATCGACTACTTCCTGCCCATCGTGGCCGACGCCGAAGCCGGTTTCGGTGGCGTGCTCAACGCCTTCGAGCTGATGAAGAACATGATTGCCGCAGGCGCTGCCGGCGTGCACTTCGAAGACCAGCTGGCCGCCGTGAAGAAGTGCGGCCACATGGGCGGCAAGGTGCTGGTGCCCACGCAAGAAGCCTGCGAAAAGCTGATCGCCGCGCGCTTTGCCGCCGACGTGATGGGCGTGTCCACCATCGTGCTGGCACGTACCGACGCCGAAGCCGCCAACCTGATCACCAGCGACCACGACGCCAACGACAAGCCCTTCCTGACCGGCGAGCGCACGCAAGAAGGCTTCTACCGCGTGCGCAACGGCCTGGAGCAGTCCATCAGCCGCGGCGTGGCCTACGCCCCCTACGCCGACCTGGTGTGGTGCGAGACCGGCGTGCCGGACATCGGCTTCGCCCGCGAGTTCGCCCAGGCCGTGCACGCCGCCTGCCCCGGCAAGCTGCTGTCGTACAACTGCTCGCCGTCGTTCAACTGGAAGAAGAACCTCAACGACAAGCAGATCGCTTCCTTCCAGGAAGACCTGGCGGCGCTGGGCTACAAGTACCAGTTCATCACGCTGGCCGGCATCCACAGCAACTGGTACAACACCTTCAAGTTCGCCCACGCCTACGCCCGTGGCGAAGGCATGCGTCACTACGTGGAAATGATCCAGGAACCCGAATTCGCCGCACGCGACCTGGGCTACACCTTCGTGTCGCACCAGCAGGAAGTGGGCGCGGGTTACTTCGACGACGTGACCACCGTGATCCAGGGTGGCTCGTCCAGCGTCAAGGCGCTGACCGGCTCCACCGAAGAAGAGCAGTTCCACTGATCTGTCGGCCGACGGCCGGACTGAAACAACAAAGCGCCCGCGAGGGCGCTTTGTTGTTTATGGATAAAAAATGGCTTTAGCGCTTATGTATCAAGCGCATAAAGCTATTGTTTTGATAGTAATCAGCGCAACACCACCACCGGCACCGAGCACAGCCGCAGCAGCGCCGTGGTGGTGCTGCCCACGATCAGCTGGCGGATGCGCGAATGCCCGTAGGCGCCCAGCACCAGCAGCATGTTGCCCAGCGATTGCAGCAGGGCCGGCAGGGCCTCTTCGGGCAGGCCGGGCACGACCCGGGTGTCGATGGCAAAGCCTGCCTGCTGCAGCTGCGCCTGGGCGCCGTGCAGCTGCTCCAGCATCTCCGGCGTGGGCTCGCCGGCCATGGCCAGCAGGCCGGGCATGCCGCGCAGCAGCGGACTGCGCGCCACGGCCTCCACGGCGCGGCGGGCGGTGGTGCTGCCGTCGAAGGCGACGACGAAGCCCTCGGGCGGCGTGAACTCGGGCGTGGTCATCACCATCACCGGCTGGCGCACGTTGCGGATCACGCTTTCCACGCGGTGATCCAGGCGCAGCTTGCGCGCCGCCGTGGCGCGGTGCTGGCGCCCGAGCACGAACAGGCGCGCGCCATCCTCGTGCTCCAGCAGCACATCCGTCAGCTCGCCATGGCGCAGCAGCACCTGCAGCGACGGTATGCGCGTCTGATCCACGCGCGCCTGGGCCTCGTCCAGCATGCGCCGAGCGGCCTCCTGCGCGACATGGGTGCGCTCTTCGTCCAGGGTGTTCAGGCGCTCGAGCAGCATGTCCTGCGCGCCCATGCCGATGACGCCGCTGTAGTCGCCCACCGGCGGCATGGGCTCGGGCCGCTCCAGCGCGTGCAGCAGGGCCATCGGGGCCTGCAGGCGCTCCGCCGCCCAGAAGGCGCCATCCACCACGGCACGGGTGGTGGCCAGCCCGTCGATGCAGGCGAAAACGGTGTCTTGGTGGTTCATGGGGCTCCTTCCTGGCGACCTGACCATGGGTTGAGTGTGGCACCGTGGCGCAGGCTGTGCCAATCCACTCTCCAATGTGGGGTTGGTTTTAGGTGAAATATGCCATCAACGCAATACAGGCGTGCGCTATAAGCTATAGTTTTTGTAGTTCATGCTGCATCTTGTGGCCGTTGCAGCAGCATCAGCTGGTACAGCGCCTGCGCCGCCACCGACAGGCTGCGGTCGCGCCGGCGCACCAGGTAGATCTGCCGCATCAGGCCGGGCAGGGCCAGCGGCCGCGTGAGCAGATCGGGCTGCTGGAAGTGAAACAGCGTCAGGCTGGGCACGACGCTGATGCCCAGTCCGGCGCGCACCATGCCCATCACGGTGGCCAGCTGCTCCACCTCCATCAAGGTGTTCATGGCCTGGGGGTGGAAGGCCGCCTCCAGGTACTGACGCACGCTGCTGTGGCGTGCCAGGTGAATGAAGGGCCATTCGGCCAGCACGCGCAGCTGCGCCGGGCCGGCGGGCAGGGTGCGGGTGGCAAGCGGGTGATCCGCGCGGCAGACCAGGTGAAAACCGTCCTGGCAGAAGGGTTCGGCCTGCAGTTCGGGCGTGTCGGCGCGAATGGCCGCCAGGGCAAAGTCGGCCCGGCCGCTGGCCACGCGCTCCATGCAGGGCTCGGACAGCACATCCGCAATGTCCAGCTCCACGCCCGGGTGGCGCGCGTGGAAATCGGCCAGCACCCCCGGCAGCCAGCCCGCGGCCAGCGAGGGCAGCAGCGCGATGGCCACGCGCCCGCGCCGCAGCTGGGCCGCATCGCGCATGCCGGCCAGGGCCGCGTCCACCTCGGCGCGTATGCGCAGTGCGCTGGCGTGGAAATTCTCGCCCTCGGCCGTCAGAGCTACATGGCGCGTGCTGCGGTCAAACAGGCGCAGGCCCAGGGCGTCCTCCAGCGCACGGATGAGCGCGCTGAAGGCCGGCTGCGACAAATGGCACTGCGCCGCCGCGCGCGTGAAGTTGCGCTGCGCGGCCAGGGCCAGGAAGGCGTCGATCTGGCGGCTGGAGATATTCATTTGAATTACCGATGAATTGATATTGACAATCTATTTCACAGAATAACCCGGGCCGCCTACAGTACACGCCAGAGACAACGCGAAGGACAGGCCATGGCGAATCACTCCCCCCTGCTGGTAGGCTGCGCGGCCGGTTTTTCCGGCGACCGCACCGACGCCGCCGCGCCCGTGGTGCAGGCCCTGGTGGACAGCGGCCGGCCCGCTGTGCTGATCTTCGAGACCCTGGCCGAGCGCACGCTGGCGCTGGCCCAGCTCGCCCGCCGCGGCAACCCCGAAGCCGGCTACGAACCGCTGCTGGACGACCTGCTGCGCCCCGTGCTGGCGCAATGCCTGCGCCATGGCGTGCGCATCGTGAGCAACTTTGGCGCGGCCAACCCGCATGGCGCGGCGCTGCGCATTCAGCAGCTGGCGCGGGAGCTGGGCGCGCGCCGCCCGCGCGTGGCCGTGGTGCATGGCGACGACCTGAGCGGCCCCGAGCACCGCGCCCTGCTGGCGCAGGCCCTGGGCGCCGACATGCCCACCCAGCCCATCGTCAGCGCCAACGCCTACATAGGCGCGCAACCCATTGCCGACGCGCTGCGCGCGGGCGCCGACATCGTGGTCTGCGGCCGCGTGGCCGACCCGTCCCTGGTGGTCGGCCCGGCGCTGGCGCACTACGGCTGGCAGCTGGACGACTGGGACCGCCTGGCGCGCGCCACCATGGCCGGCCATCTGCTCGAATGCGGCGCCCAGGTCACGGGCGGCTACTTTGCCGACCCCGGCTACAAGGACGTGGCAGGCCTGGCGCGCCTGGGCTACCCCATTGCCGAGATCGACGCCGACGGCCACTGCAGCATCACCAAGCCGGCCAGCACGGGCGGGCGCGTGGACGAGCGCACCGTCAAGGAGCAGCTGCTGTATGAGCTGCACGACCCGGCCGCCTACCTGACGCCCGACGTGGTGGCCGACATCACCGGCGCCCGCGTGGCGCAGGCCGGCACCGACCGCGTGCGCCTGGACGGCGTGCGCGGCCATGCGCGCACGCCCACGCTCAAGGTGAATGTGTGCTTCGAGTCCGGCTGGTTCGCCGAGGGCGAAATCTCCTACGCCGGCGCCCGCGCCGAGGCCCGCGCCCGCCTGGCCGGCGAGGTGCTGCGCGAGCGCCTGGCGGGCGTAGCGCCGCTGCGCATCGACCTGATAGGCGTGGCCAGCGTGTTCGGCGACGACGCCGGGCGCTGGCTGGCTGCCCAGGCGCCCGGCGATGCGCGCGACGTGCGCCTGCGCGTGGCGCTGCAACACCCCGAGCACGCCAGCGCCCAGCGCCTGGTGCGCGAGGTGACGGCGCTGTACTGCTGCGGCCCGGCCGGCGGTGGGGGGGTGCGCACCGCCATGCGGCCGCGCCTGGGCACGGTGTCCTGCCTGGTGCCGCGCGCGGCCGTTGCCACGGGTTTCACGCTGCTGGATTGAAAGGTGCAATAACCATGACCGATACCGTTCTCACCGTTCCCCTGCACCGCCTGGCCCACGGCCGCACGGGCGACAAGGGCAATCGCTCCAACATCAGCGTCATCGCCTGGCACCCCGCGCTCTGGGATGTGCTGGTCGATCAAGTCACCGAAGAGGCCGTGGCGCGCCAGTTTGCAGAGCGACGGCCCAGCCAGGTCACGCGCCATGTGTTGCCCAAGCTGCAGGCCATGAACTTCGTGCTCGACGGCGTGCTCGACGGCGGCGTCAACGACGCGCTGAACCTCGACAGCCATGGCAAGGCCCTGTCCTTCTTGCTGCTCGATCTGCCGGTGCAGGTGCCAGCGGCGCTGGCGCAGCACCTGGCTGGCCCCCGGTAAGCCATTTTTCGATTTTCAACACAGCAAACCCAGGAGACAAACATGAACCCATCCATGCACCGCCGCCGCGCACTGGCTATCGTTGCCGCCACGCTGGCATGCGCCGCGGCCGGCCCGGCCAGCGCGCAGGCACCGGCCTATCCGGCCAAGGCCATCACCTTCATCGTGCCGTTTGCCGCCGGCAGCGCCACCGACCAGCTGGCGCGCGCCCTGGGCCAGTCGGTCACCACCGACACCAAGCAGCCCGTGGTGGTGGACAACAAGGCCGGCGCCAGCGGCATGATCGCCGCCCAGGCGGCGGCCAAGGCGCCAGCCGACGGCTACACCGTGCTCATCACCACCAACACCACGCACGCCGCCAACGAGCATCTGTACAAGAAGCTGTCCTACGACCCGGTGAAGGACTTCGCGCCCGTCACCGGCCTGGGCAAGGGTGGGCAGGTGCTGGTGGTGAATGCTGGCGCGCCCTACAAAAGCGTGGCCGAGCTGCTGGCCTTTGCCAAGAAGAACCCCGGCAAGCTCAGCTTTGGCAGCGGCAGCTCATCGAGCCGCATGGCCGGCGAGATGCTCAAGCAGCTGGCCGATGTGGACATCCTGCATGTGCCCTACAAGAGCAACCCGCTGGCGATTACCGACCTGCTGGGCGGGCAGATCGACATGATGATCACCGACACCTCTACCGGCGTGCCGCAGATCAAGGCCGGCAAGCTGCGCGCCCTGGGCTACTCCACGCAAAAGCGCGGCGCCCAGCTGCCCGACGTACCCACCATCGCCGAGGCTGGCGTGAAGGGCTACGACATGGGCTACTGGTTCGCCGCCTACGTGCCCGCCGGCACGCCCGCGCCGGTGGTGGCGCGCCTGAACGAGCTGCTGGCCCACGCCACGAAAAGCGAGGCCGCTAGGTTGTTCTTCACCAACGCCGGCTCCGAAGCCTGGACCACCACGCCCGAGGAGCTCGCCAAATTCCAGGCCGCCGAGACCCAGAAATGGGGCAAGGTCATCAAGGCCGCGGGCATAGAGCCCGAATGAGTGGGCGATGAATTTTGAATATTTTTGGCCTCAAGCGCTTTATGGATAAGCGCGAGTAGCTCTACTTTTGGGAGCTATGTGAATCCCCGACGGGGGCAAACAAGCCCCAGGTGGCCATGAACAGGGCGGCAATCACGGGGCCGATGACGAAGCCGGTCAGGCCAAACAGCGCCATGCCGCCCAGCGTGGAGATCAGTACCACGTAGTCCGGCATCTTGGTGTCCTTGCCCACCAGCAGCGGGCGCAGCAGGTTGTCCACCAGGCCGATGACGCCGATGCCGTAGGCCGTGAGGATGGCGGCCTGGCCGGTGGCGCCGGTGGCCAGGAAGTAGATGGCGACCGGGCCCCAGATCAGGCTGGCGCCCACGGCCGGCAGCAGCGACAGAAAGGCCATCAGCACGCCCCACATCACCGGCCCCTGTATGTCCAGCAGCCAGAAGATCAGTCCGCCCAGCGCGCCCTGCGAGGCGGCGACGACGATGTTGCCCTTGACCGTGGCACGGATCACGGTGGTGAACTTCTGCGCCAGCTGATCCTTGTGCTCGGCGTCCAGCGGAATCGCCTCGCGGATGCGCGCCGCCAGTGCCCGCCCGTCGCGCAGCAGAAAGAACAGCAGGTACAGCATGACGCCAAAGCTGACGACGAACTGCAGCGTGTTCTGCCCCAGGTCCAGCGCCTTGGTGGCCAGGAACTGGCTGGCCTGGGCGCCAAAGGCCGTCAGGCGCGCCTGCAGCTCGGCCATGGAGGTGAGGTGGAAGCGGTCCAGCAGCTCCAGCACCCAGGCGGGCAGGGCGGCCAGCATCTGCTGCAGGTAGGCGCCGTAATTCAGCTGCCCGGAGCGCACCCGCTCATAGGCCACGCTGGCCTCCTGCACCAGCGACAGTCCTATGAGCGCCATGGGCAGGATGACGATCACCAGGCAGATGCACAGCGTGACGAAGGCCGCCAGGTTGCGCCGCCGTGGCATGCGCCGCTGCAAGCGGCGGTGCAACGGGCTGAACAGAATGGCCAGCACCACTCCCCAGAAAATGGCGCCATTGAGCGGCCAGAGGATGGTGCCAAAGGCCAGCGTGACGATGGTGAGCAACAGCAGCAGGGTGCGGTTCTGGAGCAATGGCGGGTGCATGTGGGGCGGCGGGGGTCGCAAACACGCTCCAAAGTGAGCGGGCTCACAATGTAATTCCATTTCTAAATCACCCGTGTCGTTGTTGCTTCGCCTTGCCGTGCTGCAGCACTGTCTGCGGCTTCGCGCCCAGACACGAATGATTTGGAAATGGAATAAGCCAAGCCGGCCCGGCGATTGCAAGGCAGCTGCAAGGCGTTCAATGGCACAATAGCGCCCGCATTCAGGCCCTTCCAAGCCACAGTCGCATCCGCCAACCGGTTCAGCCGTGACGCGGAAGGTTTCTCAACCAGCTAAAGCCTCCTGCAGGGAGTCGAAGGTCAGCGCCAACATGAGTGAGACAACGTCCGTTTACCAAGCCTACCAAGGCAACACCTATCTCTTCGGCGGCAACGCGCCCTATGTCGAGGAGATGTACGAAAACTACCTGGCCAATCCGGGTAGCGTGCCAGATTCCTGGCGCGAATACTTTGACGCACTGCAACATGTGCCCGCCGCCGACGGCAGCGACGCGCGCGATGTACCGCACCTGCCCGTCATCAACGCCTTTGCCGAGCGTGCCAAGCAAGGCGGCACCCAGGTCGTGGTGGCCACCGGCGCCGACACCGAAATGGGCCGCAAGCGCGTAGCCGTGCAGCAGCTCATTGCCGCCTACCGCAACGTGGGCCAGCGCTGGGCCGATCTCGACCCCCTGAAGCGTACCGAGCGTCCGAACATCCCCGAGCTGGAGCCCTCGTTCTACGGTTTCACGGATGCTGACCAGGAAACCGTTTTCAACGTTGGCAACACCTTCTTCGGCAAGGAAAGCCTGTCGCTGCGCGAGCTGATCAACGCGCTGCGCGAAACCTATTGCGGCACGATTGGCTCGGAGTACATGTACGCTTCCGACCAGAACCAGAAACGCTGGTGGCAGCAAAAGCTGGAGTCGATCCGCAGCAAGCCGGCCTTCAATGCCGAGAAGAAGAAGCGCATCCTGGACCGCCTCACCGCTGCCGAAGGCCTGGAGCGTTTCCTGCACACCAAATACGTCGGCCAGAAACGGTTTTCGCTCGAGGGCGGGGAGTCCTTCATCGCCGCCATGGACGAGCTGATCAACGCTGCCGGTGCCAAGGGCGTGCAGGAAGTGGTGATCGGCATGGCCCACCGCGGCCGCCTGAACGTGCTGGTCAACACCTTGGGCAAGATGCCCGCCGATCTGTTCGCCGAGTTCGAGCACACCGCGCCCGAGGACCTGCCCGCCGGTGACGTGAAGTACCACCAGGGCTTTTCGTCGGACGTCTCCACCCCCGGTGGCCCGGTGCACCTGTCGCTGGCCTTCAACCCCTCGCACCTGGAAATCGTCAACCCCGTGGTTGAGGGCTCGGTGCGCTCGCGCATGGATCGCCGCGATGACCCCAAGGGCAAGCAGGTGCTGCCGGTGCTGGTGCATGGCGACTCGGCCTTTGGCGGCCAGGGCGTGAACCAGGAAACGTTGGCCCTGTCAGAGACCCGCGGCTACGCCACGGGCGGCACGGTGCACCTGATCATCAACAACCAGATCGGTTTCACCACCAGCGACCCGCGCGACCTGCGCTCCACGCTGTACTGCACCGACATCGTGAAGATGATCGAGTCGCCCGTGCTGCACGTGAATGGCGACGACCCTGAGGCCGTGTGCCTGGCCGTGCAGCTGGCCCTGGAATTCCGCATGGAGTTCTCCAAGGACGTGGTGATTGACATCATCTGCTACCGCAAGCTGGGCCACAACGAGCAGGACACGCCCATGCTCACCCAGCCGCTGATGTACAAGAAGATTGCCCAGCACCCCGGCACGCGCAAGCTCTACGCCGACAAGCTGGCCGCGCAGGGCTTCGGTGAGAGCCTGGGCGACGACATGGTGAAGGCCTATCGCGCCGCTATGGACGCGGGCAAGCACACGGTCGATCCGGTGCTGACCAATTTCAAGAGCAAGTACGCCGTCGACTGGAGCCCCTTCCTGGGCAAGGCCTGGACCGACGCGGGCGACACCGCCATTCCGCTGACCGAGTGGAAGCGTCTGGCCGAGCGCATCACCACCATCCCCGACAGCGTCACGCCGCACATGCTGGTGAAGAAGGTCTACGACGATCGCGCCGCCATGGGCCGGGGCGAGATGAATGTGGACTGGGGCATGGGCGAGCACATGGCCTTCGCCTCGCTGGTCGCCTCGGGCTACCCCGTGCGCCTGTCGGGCGAGGACTGCGGCCGCGGCACCTTCACGCACCGCCACGCCGTGATCCACGACCAGAAGCGCGAGAAGTGGGACGAGGGCACCTATATCCCACTGCAAAATGTGGCCGAGAACCAGGCGCCTTTCGTCGTCATCGACTCCATCCTGTCGGAAGAGGCGGTGCTGGCGTTCGAGTATGGCTACGCTTCCAACGACCCCAACACGCTGGTGATCTGGGAGGCGCAGTTCGGCGACTTCGCCAACGGTGCGCAGGTGGTGATCGACCAGTTCATCGCCTCCGGCGAGGTGAAATGGGGTCGCATCAACGGCCTGACGCTGATGCTGCCGCATGGCTACGAGGGCCAGGGCCCCGAGCATTCCTCGGCACGCCTGGAGCGCTTCATGCAGCTGGCAGCCGACGCCAACATGCAGATCGTGCAGCCGACCACGGCCAGCCAGATCTTCCACGTGCTGCGCCGCCAGATGGTGCGCAACCTGCGCAAGCCCCTGGTCATCATGACGCCCAAGAGCCTGCTGCGTAACAAGGACGCGACCTCGCCGCTGTCGGAGTTCACCAAGGGCGGTTTCCAGACCGTGCTGGTTGAGCAGGATGCGAACATTGCCAAGAAGGCCGACAAGGTCAAGCGCGTCATTGCCTGCTCTGGCAAGGTGTACTACGACCTGGTGAAGAAGCGCACAGAGGCTGAGCGCAGTGATGTGGCCATCATCCGCGTCGAGCAGCTCTACCCCTTCCCGCACAAGGCCTTTGCCGCCGAGCTCAAGAAGTACCCCAACGCCACTGACATCGTGTGGTGCCAGGACGAGCCGCAGAACCAGGGCGCCTGGTTCTTCATCCAGCACAACATCCACGAGAACATGCAAGACGGCCAGAAGCTCGGCTACGCCGGCCGCGCCGCTTCGGCCTCGCCGGCCGTGGGTTACGCGCACCTGCACCAGGATCAGCAAAAGAGCCTGATCGAGGCGGCCTTCGCCAAGCTCAAGGGGTTCGTTCTGACCAAGTAAGGCTCACAGGTTGAGCGTTGTGCGATGGGCGTTGTGCGCAACGCCGGCACAACGCTCATCCACCGTACAACGCACAACACATAACGGAATTCAAAATGGCAATCGTAGAAGTGAAGGTTCCCCAGCTGTCCGAATCCGTGGCCGAGGCCACGCTGCTGCAGTGGAAGAAAAAGCCCGGCGAGGCCGTCGCCCAGGATGAGATCCTGATCGAGATCGAGACCGACAAGGTGGTGCTCGAAGTGCCCGCCCCGGCCGCCGGCGTGATGGCCGAGCATGTGGTCGGCGATGGTGGCACGGTGGTCTCCGAGCAGGTCATCGCCAAGATCGATACCGAAGGCAAGGCCGGCGCAGCCGCTGCGGCCCCTGCTGCCGCTCCTGCCGCAGCCGCAGCACCCGCGGCCGCCGCAGCGCCGGCTGCCGCTGGCGGCAACAAGGGCGACGTGGCCATGCCCGCCGCCGCCAAGATCCTGGCCGAGGCCAATCTGTCTGCCGCCCAGGTGGCAGGCTCCGGCAAGGATGGCCGCGTGACCAAGGGCGACGCCCTGGCCGCCGTCGCCGGTGGCGTCAAGTCCACCGCCGCCGTCATCCCCACCGGCGTGCCCACCAAGGCACTGCCGCAGGTGGCAGCGCCTGCTGGCGGCCTGAACCTGGGCGATCGCCCAGAGCAGCGCGTGCCCATGAGCCGCCTGCGCGCCCGCGTGGCCGAGCGCCTGCTGCAGTCGCAGTCCACCAACGCCATCCTGACCACCTTCAACGAAGTGAACATGGCCCCGGTGATGGAGATGCGCAAGAAGTTCCAGGACGCCTTCACCAAGGAACACGGCGTGAAGATCGGCTTCATGTCCTTCTTCGTCAAGGCCGCCGTGCACGCCCTGAAGAAATTCCCGGTGCTGAACGCTTCCGTTGACGGCAACGACATCGTCTATCACGGCTACTTCGACATCGGCATCGCCGTGGGCAGCCCGCGCGGCCTGGTGGTGCCGATTCTGCGCAATGCTGACCAGATGAGCTTTGCCGACATTGAGAAGAAGATTGCCGAATTCGGCAAGAAGGCCGCCGAGGGCAAGCTGGGCATCGAGGAGATGACCGGCGGCACCTTCTCGATTTCCAACGGCGGCACCTTCGGCTCGATGATGTCCACGCCCATCATCAACCCGCCGCAGTCGGCCATCCTGGGCGTGCATGCCACCAAGGATCGCGCCGTGGTCGAAAACGGCCAGGTCGTGGTGCGCCCGATGAACTACCTGGCCATGTCGTATGACCACCGCATCATCGACGGCCGCGAGGCCGTGCTGGGCCTGGTGGCGATGAAGGACGCGCTGGAAGACCCCTCGCGTCTCTTGTTCGACCTGTAATTCAAGGCCTCCTGAAACCCACCCTCGGCCCAGCCCAGCGGTGGGTTTTTTCAACTCTTTTTCAAGAATTCACACCATGAGCAAACAATTTGACGTTGTCGTCATCGGCGCCGGTCCCGGCGGCTATATCGCTGCCATCCGCGCCGCCCAGCTGGGCATGAACGTCGCCTGTATCGACGCCTGGACCAACGACAAGGGCGGTCCCGCGCCCGGTGGCACCTGCACCAACGTGGGCTGCATCCCGTCCAAGGCGCTGCTGCAGTCGAGCGAGCATTTCGAGCACGCCAACAAGCATTTTTCCGAGCACGGTATCAGCACCGGCAAGGTGACGATGGACGTGGCCACCATGATCGGCCGCAAGGACACCGTGGTGAAGCAGAACAACGACGGCATCCTCTACCTGTTCAAGAAGAACAAGGTCAGCTTCTTCCACGGCCGCGGCTCGTTCGTCAAGGCCGTTGAAGGCGGCTACGAGATCAAGGTGGCCGGCAAGACCGAAGATCTGCTGACCGCCAAGCAGATCATCGTCGCCACCGGCTCCAACGCCCGTGCGCTGCCCGGCGTGGAGTTCGACGAGGTCAACGTGCTGTCCAACGACGGCGCGCTGGCTATTGGCGCCGTGCCCAAGAAGCTCGGCGTGGTGGGTTCGGGCGTCATCGGCCTGGAGATGGGCAGCGTCTGGCGCCGCCTGGGCGCCGACGTGACGGTGCTCGAAGGCCTGCCGACCTTCCTGGGCGCGGTCGACGAGCAGGTCGCCAAGGAGGCCAAGAAGGCTTTCGACAAGCAGGGGCTGAAGATCGAGCTGGGCGTGCAGATCGGCGACATCAAGAACGGCAAGAAGGGCGTGTCGGTGGCCTACACCAACGCCAAGGGCGAAGCACAGAAGCTCGACGTGGACAAGCTCATCGTCTCCATTGGCCGCGTACCCAACACGATCGGCCTGAATGCCGAGGCCGTGGGCCTGCAGCTGGACGAGCGCGGCGCGATCGTGGTCGATGGCGATTGCCGGACGAATCTGCCCGGCGTCTGGGCCGTGGGCGACGTGGTGCGTGGCCCCATGCTGGCGCACAAGGCCGAGGAAGAAGGCGTGGCCGTGGCCGAGCGCATGGCGGGCCAGCACGGCCATGTCAACTTCAACACCATCCCCTGGGTCATCTACACCAGCCCTGAGATCGCCTGGGTCGGCCGCACGGAGCAGCAACTCAAAGCCGACGGCGTCAAGTACAAGGCCGGCAGCTTTCCCTTCCTGGCCAACGGCCGCGCGCGCGCCCTGGGCGACACCACCGGTTTCGTCAAGTTCCTGGCCGATGCGGCGACCGACGAAATCCTCGGCGTGCACATCGTCGGCCCCATGGCGTCCGAGCTGATCGCCGAGGCCGTGGTGGCGATGGAGTTCAAGGCCAGCGCCGAGGACATCGCCCGCATTTGCCACGCCCACCCCTCTTTGAGCGAGGCCACCAAGGAAGCCGCCCTGGCGGTGGACAAGCGCACCCTGAATTTCTAAGTAAAATTTAGGTGAAAATAGCTGCTAGCGCTTAACTATCAAGCGCTAGCAGCTATTATTTTTGCAGTATACGGAGAATGCGGTGACAGTCAGGCAGGCGTACGAGGCGGAGCTGGCCGCCAAGGGATTTGCAAGCGACCCGGCGCAGCTGCGCGCCATCGATGCGCTGGAGCGCTGCGCCGACGAATGGAGCCGCTACAAGGCCAAGCGCTCCAACAGTTTGAAGAAGCTCATCAACCACCCCGACATTCCCAAGGGCGTCTACATGTACGGCGGCGTCGGGCGGGGCAAGAGCTTTCTCATGGATTGCTTCTTCAACGCGGTGCCCCTGAAACGCAAGGTGCGCCTGCACTTTCACGAGTTCATGCGCGAGGTGCACCGCGAGCTCGCCAGCCTGCAGGGCACGCAAAACCCGCTGGACGCCCTGGGCGCCAACATCGCCAAGCGCTACAAGCTGATTTGCTTCGATGAATTTCACGTAGCGGACGTGACCGACGCCATGATCCTGCATCGCCTGCTGGTGGCGTTGTTCGAAAACGGCGTGGGCTTTGTCACCACCTCCAACTTCAAGCCGGACGAGCTCTACCCCGACGGCCTGCACCGCGACCGCATCCTGCCGGCGATTGCGCTCTTGAACGAGCGCATGGAGGTGGTGAATGTCGACAACGGTACCGACTACCGCCGCCGCACGCTGGAGAACGCCAGGCTCTACCACTGCCCGCTGGGGCCGCAGGCCGACGCCGAGATGGCGCAAACCTTCGACCAGCTGGCGGAGGTGCATGACGAAGATCCGGTGCTGCGCATAGAGGCGCGCGAGATCCACGCCCTGCGCAAGGCCGGCGGCGTGGTGTGGTTCGACTTTCGCGAACTGTGCATGGGCCCGCGCTCGCAGAACGACTATCTGGAGCTGGCCAGCCAGTTCCACACCGTGCTGCTGTCGAACGTGCCGCATATGCCGGTCAACATGGCCTCGCCGGCAAGGCGCTTCACCTGGCTGGTGGACGTGTTGTACGACAGACGCGTCAAGCTCATCATTTCGGCGGCGGTGCCGCCCGAGGACTTGTATACCGACGGCCCGCTGGCGCACGAGTTTCCGCGCACGGTCTCGCGCCTCAACGAGATGCAGTCCAAGGAATACCTGCAGCTTGAGCGGCGTGTCGTCGATACCGGACTGACCTGATGCCCATCCATGCCCGTCATTCCCTGAGGGTGCTTCTGTGCCTGGCCGCGCTGCTGGCATTGCCCGGCCTCACTCTGGCGCAGGATGCGGCTTCCGGCACTGCCGCCGGGCCACAGCAGCAGCGCGAATTGCGGCGCGCGCAGATACAGGCCGAGCGCCAGGCCCTGCAGGCCGGGCGCAGCAGCGATGAGGCGGCCTGCTACCAGCAGTTTGCCGTGCATGACTGCCTGAACCAGGTCCGCGCCAGGGTGCGCGAGGCCGAGAATCGGCTGCGCCGCCAGGAGCTGCAAATCAACGACGAAGAGCGCCGGGAAAAGGCCGCCGAGCGGCGCCGCTCCATCGAGGAGCGGCAGCAGGAGCAGCGGCAGAACCTGCAGTCGGGAGAAAAACCGCCGCCGATGCGCGCCACGGAGCGCGGCAATGCGCAAACGCGCGCGCAGCAGGCCCAGCAGCGCGCCGCCGAGCAGCAGCACCGCGCCGCGCAGCAGGCGCAAGAGCAGCAGGAGCGCCAGCAGGCCGAGGCGCAGCGCGCATCGGAATCACGCGCACGCTACGACGCGAAGCAGCAAAAGGCGCGTGAGCGGCGCGAGCAGCATGAGCGCGACAAGGCCCAGGCACAGGCATCGGGGCGCAAGCCACCGGCCCCGCTGCCTGCCCCCTGATCAGGCCGAGAGCGTCAGCGGCGCCACCAGGGGGGGAAGCTTCTTCTCGTCTGCCAGGGCCTCGATCCTCACCACCACCAGCGACAGGTTGTCGCCACCGCCACGCGCGCGGGAGCGGGCCTTGTCGATCAGGAACTCGGTGGCCTCGCGCGGTGTCAGCGACTCCAGCACCGAGGCCAGTTCGGCCGGCGAAAAGTAATGCCACACGCCATCGCTGCAGGCCAGCAGCACATCGCCCGGCTGCAGCTGGGAGATCAGATGCTTGGTCACGGGCGGGTCGCTTTCCGAGCCCAGGCAGCCTATGAGGATGTTGGAGTGCGGGTGGTTGCTGGCCTCGGCCTCGCTCAGCTCGCCGCGATCGACCAGGGCTTGCACATAGGAGTGATCCGCCGTGCGGTAGAGCAGCCGCCCGCCCTGGAAGTGGTAAATGCGTGAATCCCCGGCATGCGCCCAATGGCAGTCTCCGCGCGGGTTGATCAAAAAGGCGGCCACCGTGCTGTGCGGCTCCTGCTCGGCCGATATGGCCGTGAGGCGAATGACGATATGCGACTCGTGCACGATGTGCTCAAGCAGGCTGCTGGCGTCGTCGGTGTCGGGGCAATAGCGCTCGAACAGCTGGCGCGCGGTCATCATCACCTGATCCGAGGCCTTGCGCCCGCCGCTGCGTCCACCCATGCCATCGGCCACCACCGCCAGCACACAGCCGTTGTAGCGCGGATGCGAGAGCAGGGCGACCTGATCCTGCTGGTAGTCGCGGTCACCCTTGTGGATGCCGGTCGAAGCAATGAGGCGGAACGCTTTGGTCATGGGCTGCGGTTGGGCGCTGGGGCGCCCGCGGGGGGCGGTGGCGGCTGGGAGCCCATTATTATCAACGCCATGCCGTCCGGGTTCCGTTTCTCGCATGTCCTTGAGTGATCTCGTCGCCGGCGCGTTCGCGGCCGATGGGCCGCTGGCGCGCGCGCAGCCGCATTTTCGGCCGCGCGCCGAGCAGACGGCCATGGCGCAGGCGGTGGCAGAGGCCATCGAAGACCACGCCCCGCTGGTGGTGGAGGCCGGCACCGGCGTCGGCAAGACCTTTGCCTACCTGGTGCCTGCCCTGCTCAGCGGTGAGCGGGTGGTGGTCTCCACGGCCACCAAGGCGCTGCAGGATCAGCTGTATGGCCGTGACCTGCCGCTGTTGCTGCGCGCCCTGGCACTTCCGCTGTGTACGGCCTTGCTCAAGGGGCGGGCCAGCTACCTGTGCCACCAACGCCTGCAGCAGGCACGATACAACCCGGTGCTGGCCCCGGCCCAGGCGCAAGAATTGGCGCGCATCGAGCTGTGGGCCCAGGGCACGCAGAGCGGCGACCTCGCGGAGTTGCCCGGGCTGGATGAGCGCTCGCCGCTCCTGGGGCTGGTTACGTCAACGCGCGACAACTGTCTGGGCCAGGACTGCCCACGCTTTGCCGACTGCCATGTGTACCAGGCGCGACGCACGGCCCTGGCGGCCGATGTGCTGGTGATCAACCACCACCTGTTCTTTGCCGACCAGGCCGTGCGCGAATCGGGCGTGGCGCAACTGTTGCCCAACTCGGGTGTGGTGGTTTTTGACGAGGCCCATCAACTGGCCGAGACCGCCAGCCAGTTCCTGGGCGCACAGTTGGGCACCGGCCAGCTGCACGATCTGGCGCAGGACCTGCTCGTCAGCGGCCTGCGCCATGCGCGGGGATTGGCGGACTGGCAGGGGCTCGGCGCCTTGCTGCGCCAGGCGACGCGAGAGTTGCACCTGCTTGTGGCCGATAGTGCTGCGGGTGTCGTGCCCGGGCGGGTGGCCTGGGTGGGTGCGGCGCCCGATGGCGTGGATGCCACGGCGTGGGATGGCGCAATGGCGCGTGCAGTGGGCGTCCTGCGCGGCATCCTGGCGGGGCTGGATGGCGTGACGGCGCTGGCTCCCGACCTGGAACATCTGCATGAACGCACGGTGGGCTTGCTGGCACGGCTGGCGCAGTTTTCCGCTCCAAGCACTGCCGATGGCGTGCGCTGGCTGGATTGGGCGGGCCAGCTGCGGTTGAGCGAGGTGCCGCTGGATGTCGCCCCCGCGCTGCGCGCCCTGTGGCAAGGCCCGTCGGCCGAGCCGGGTGCCTGGGACGATCATTCACCGCCATCGGCGGTGCACAGGCGTACCTGGGTGTTCACGTCGGCCACGCTGGGTGATGACGCACAACTGAGCTGGTTCACCGAGGCCTGCGGCATGGATGGCGCACGCACGCTGCGTCTGGACAGCCCGTTCGACTATGCGCGCCAGGCCGCGCTCTATGTGCCGCCCCAGCTGCCCGCCGCCACGGATCCCGCGCACAGCGAGCAGCTGGCCCATTGGGTGGCGGATGCGGCGACGCGCCTGGGCGGGCGCACGCTGGTGCTGACCACCAGCCTGCGTGCGCTGCAGGTCATGGCCGGCGTGCTGCAGCAGCGCCTGGCGGTCGGTGGTGGCATCGAGGTGCTGGTGCAGGGCCAGGCGCCCAAGCGGCAGATCATGGAATGCTTTCGTGCGCCGGCGGATGCTGTGGGCCATGTGCTGGTTGGCTCGGCCAGCTTCTGGGAGGGGTTTGACGTGCCGGGCCAGGCGCTGCAGCTTCTGGTGATCGACAAGCTGCCGTTCCCGTCCTCCGGTGATCCGCTGGTGCAGGCGCGGGGGCGGCGCCTCAAACAGCAGGGGCGCAGCCCATTTCGTGACGATGCCTTGCCTGCGGCGGCGCTGGCCCTCAAGCAGGGCGCCGGCCGCCTGATACGCAGCGAAAGCGATACCGGTGTGCTGGTTGTGGCCGACCAGCGGCTGCTGCGCATGGGTTATGGCAAGCGCCTGCTGCGGGCCCTGCCCGCCATGCGCAGGCTGCGGTCGCAAGAAGAGTTTGATGCGGCGCTGGCGGTGTTTACCAGAACTTCCACCACGGGTTGTCCGTGCCCTTGAAGCCTGCCTTGGGCAGGCTGCTGTTCGGGTACGAGGCTTCCAGCACACGGCGCGCGTCGTCGCGCAACTGCGTCATGCCCAGGGCGTCGTAGGAACGCACCAGGATGTACAGCGCCTCCTCGGTCGCGGGCACGTCCTTGTAGTCCGCAATCGCGCTTTGCGCCCGGCCCACGGCCGCCACATAGGCGCCGCGCTCGTAGTAGTAGCGGGCGACATGCACCTCGTACTGCGCCAGCGAGTTGATGATGTAGGTCATGCGCAGGCGCGCATCCGGCGTGTAGCGCGACTCGGGAAAGCGCGTCGCCAGCTCGCGGAAGGATTCGAACGAATCCTTGGCAGCCTTCTGGTCGCGCTCGGACAGGTCCTGGCGTGACAGCCAGGAGAACAGACCCAGGTTTTCATTGAAGTTGACCAGACCCTTCAGGTACAGCGCGTAGTCGAAGGCGGGGCTTGCCGGGTGCAGCTTCATGAAGCGATCCAGCGTGGCCACGGCCTGGGCCTTTTCGCCACCCTTGTACTGGGCGTAGGCTTTTTCCAGCTGCGCCTGCTGGGCCAGTGGCGTTCCGGCGGCGCGGCCTTCGAGCTTTTCCAGCAGCGGCACGGCCTTGTCATACGCGCCGCCGTTGAGTTCATCGCGCGCCTCGGCGTAGATTTTGTCCGTGCTCCAGCCGGCGGTTTTGTCTTCGTTGGGGCTGGCGCAGGCGGCCAAAAGGCCGGCGGCCAGCAGGGCAGACAACAAAGATAGAGGAAAACGCGGCATGACGGCAGCTCTCGGGATGAATGAATGGCATGGGTGGCAACCCTGTCGGGAGACAAGACCGCGCGGTACCCGCAACCCGGCATTGTAAGTAAGCCGCCCGACCTGCCGGAGCACGAGGCCAAGCCCGCATTCCTACAATGCCGGCATGTTTGTTCACCTGCGCCTGCATACCGAATTTTCCGTCGTGGACGGAACCACCCGCATCGACGAGGTCGTCAAGGCCGCTGCCAAGGATGGGCAGCCCGCCCTGGCGATTACCGACCTGAACAACCTCTTTGGCGCCATCAAGTTCTACAAGGAAGGGCGTGGCAAGGGGGTCAAGCCCATTCTGGGCGCCGAGGTCTACTTGGAAGGCGAGGCCGGCGCGCCGCCCGCGCGCCTGCTGCTGCTGGTGCAGAACCGCCAGGGCTACCTGAACCTGTCCGAGCTGCTGGCACGCGCCTGGACGCGGGGTGTCGTGAAGAACCTGCCGCTGTGTACCTGGGACTGGCTGCAGGAGCTCCATGCCGGCCTGATCGCGCTGGCCGGCGCCCAGGCCGGCCCCGTGGGCCAGGCGCTGATGCGTGGCGACGAAGCCGGCGCGGCGGCGCTGGCCCTGCGCCTGGCGGGTGTTTTTCCACATCGTTTTTACATCGAGTTGCAGCGCGCCGGCCGTGCCGATGACGAGGCCCATGTCACCGCCGCCGTGCAGCTGGCGGCGCGGCTGCAGCTGCCGGTGGTGGCCACGCACCCAGTGCAGTTTGGCCAGGCCGATGGTTACGAGGCGCATGAGGCGCGCGTGTGCATCGCCGAGGGCGAGATCCTGGCCAACCAGCGGCGCGTGCGCCGTTTCACGCGCGAGCAGTACTTCAAGAGCAGCGCCGAGATGCAGGCGCTGTTTGCCGACCTGCCCTCGGCCATTGCCAACACCCTGGAGATCGCCAAGCGCTGCAACCTGACGCTGGTGCTGGGCAAGCCGCAGCTGCCCGACTTTCCCACGCCCAATGGCATGCCGATCGATGAGTATTTCCGCTACGCCTCGTTCGAGGGCCTCAAGGAGCGCCTGCTGCACCTTTTCCCCCAGGAGGCCGAGCGCGAAAAGCAGCGTCCGCGCTACGAGGAACGGCTGGAGTTCGAGCTGGGCACCATTCTGAAGATGGGCTTTCCGGGCTACTTCCTCATCGTGGGCGACTTCATCCAGTGGGCCAAGGCCAACGGCTGCCCGGTGGGCCCCGGCCGTGGCTCGGGCGCGGGCTCGCTGGTGGCCTATGCGCTGAAGATCACGGATCTGGACCCGCTGCAGTACAACCTGCTGTTCGAGCGGTTTTTGAACCCCGAGCGGGTGTCCATGCCCGACTTCGACATCGACTTCTGCCAGTCCAACCGCGACCGGGTGATCGACTATGTGAAGGACAAGTACGGCAAGAATGCCGTGAGCCAGATCGCCACCTTTGGCACCATGGCCGCCAAGGCGGCCATCCGCGACGTGGGCCGCGTCATGGACATGAGCTACACCTTCTGCGACGGCATTTCAAAATTGGTGCCCGGCAAGCCTGGTCAGACCTACACCCTGGCCTACCCGCCCGAGCCCAAGAAGGAAGGCGACAAGAACAACTACGCGCTGGAGCTCGAACCCCAGCTGTATGAGCGCGTGCGCAACGAGGAGGATGTGCGCACCATCATCGAGATGGCGCAGCAGCTCGAGGGCATGACGCGCAACATCGGCATGCACGCCGGCGGCGTGCTGATTGCACCGGGCAAGCTGACCGATTTTTGCCCGCTCTACCAGCAGCCAGGCAGCGAGTCGGCCGTGAGCCAGTACGACAAGGACGATGTCGAGGCCATAGGCCTGGTCAAGTTCGACTTTCTGGGCCTGGCGACGCTCACCATCCTGGAGATTGCACGCGAATTCATACAGCAGCGCCACAAAGGCCAGGAGAACTTTGCCTTCGAGGACATCCCGCTGGATGACGCGCCCACCTACCGGCTGTTCTCCGACGGCAAGACCGAGGCGGTGTTCCAGTTTGAAAGCCGCGGCATGCAGGGCATGCTGAAAGAGGCCCGCCCCAGCCGCCTGGAAGACCTGATTGCCCTGAACGCCCTGTACCGCCCGGGCCCCATGGACCTGATTCCCAGCTTCGTGAACCGCAAGCACGGCAAGGAGGTGGTGGAGTACCCGCACCCGCTGGTCGAGCCCGTGCTGGCCGAGACCTACGGCATCATGGTCTACCAGGAGCAGGTGATGCAGACCGCCCAGGTGCTGGGCGGCTACAGCCTGGGCGGCGCCGACATGTTGCGCCGCGCCATGGGCAAGAAAAAGCCCGAGGAAATGGCCGAGCACCGCATCATCTTCCGCAAGGGCGCGGCAGAGAAGGGCATCAGCCAGGACAAGGCCGACGAGGTCTTCGACCTGATGGAGAAGTTTGCCGGCTACGGCTTCAACAAGTCGCATGCCGCCGCCTATTCGCTGCTGGCCTACCACACGGGCTGGCTCAAGGTGCACTTCACGGCCGAGTTCTTCTGCGCCAACATGACGGTGGAAATGGACGACACCGACAAGCTCAAGGTGCTGTACGAGGATGCGGTCAAGCATTTCGGCATCAGCTTCGAGCCGCCGGACATCAACCGCGGCAGGTACCGCTTCGAGCCCGTGACCGACAAGGTCATCCGCTACGGCCTGGGCGCCGTCAAGGGCACGGGCCAGCAGGCCATAGAGGCCATCATTGCCGCGCGTGAGGGCCGTGGCGAGGGGCCGCGCGGCGGCGACCACGGGCCGTTCAAGAGCCTGTTCGACTTCTGCGTGCGCGTGGACAGGGCGCGCATCAACAAACGCACGGTGGAGGCGCTGATCAAGGCCGGCGCCTTCGACGCGCTGCAGCTCAACCGCGCGGCGCTCGTGGCGTCCATAGACCGCGCATTTGACTTTGCCGCGGCGCAACTGGCCAACGCCAACCAGGGCGGGCTGTTCGACATGATGGGCGAGGACGCCGTGGGCTCCAGCACCCAGGAGCCCGATCTGGCCGACGCCACGCCCTGGGGCATCAAGGAGCGCCTGATGCAGGAAAAGACGGCGGTCGGCTTCTACCTCTCGGGCCATCTGTTCGACGAGGTGCAGCAGGAGGTGCGGCGCTTCGTGCGCACGCCGATTGCCGAGCTGGGCGACAGCCGCGAGACCCAGGTGCTGGCCGGCATCGTCAGCGACTCGCGCCAGATCAATGGCCAGCGCGGCAAGCTGGCGCTGTTCAAGATCGACGACAAGTCGGCGGTGATCGAGGCCTCGGCGGACGAGGCGGTGATCGCCGCCAGCGGCGCCATGCTCAAGGACGACGAGTTTGTGGTCTTGAGCGGGCGGCTGCAGCTCGATCACTTCAGCGGCGGGCTGCGCCTGAAGGTGCAGCAGGTCTGGGACCTGGGCGCGGCGCGCGCACGCTTTGGCCGCTACCTGCTGGTGGGCGCCAATGGCGGCACCAGGCCCGACGTGGCGGCCCTGGTGCGTGAATTTCCCCCGCGACGCGAGGAAACCGACCAAGGCGAGATGCTGGTGCATGGCCTGCGCGTGCGCATGGGCGTGCATTGCCAGGGGGCGAGTGGTGCCGCGGACGCCGAGTTGCAACTGGGCGAGGCCAGCCGCTTCTTTCCCAGCGACGCGGCTCTGGCCGCCTGGGGCGCGCAGGCCGGTAGCAGCAATATCAGCGTGGTGTACGAGAGCGCTTGAAAAGGCCGGCTTTGGTACCAGTTACTGGGACTGCTGCGCGAACACATGGCGCACTAGAATGAAACACATGGCAACCAAACCCCCTAAGTCCGCGCCCGCGCCACGTCTGCCCGCCAGGGACGACGGCGGTTCGGTCGTGCTCGAGCGGCGTACCCAGAAGACCAAGCCGCCACAGATGTACCAGGTGGTCATGCTCAACGACGACTACACGCCGATGGAGTTCGTGGTCGTCGTGCTGCAGGAGTTTTTCAACAAGGATCGCGAGGCCGCCACGCAGATCATGCTCAAGATCCACCTGGACGGCAAAGGCATCTGCGGCGTGTATACGCGCGACGTGGCCGCCACCAAGGTGGAGCAGGTGCTGGACGCGGCGCACAAGGCTGGCCACCCGCTGCAATGCCTGAGCGAGCCGATTGAATAGCCTGTTGAATAAATGGCCTTTGCCCCCGATCTAAAGTCACCCTTACCACGCAAGCACATAGGAGTTCTCACATGATTGCCCAAGAACTGGAAGTCAGCTTGCACATGGCCTTCGTCGAGGCCCGCCAGCAGCGCCACGAGTTCATTACCGTGGAGCACCTGCTGCTGGCGCTGCTGGACAACCCCAGCGCCGCCGAGGTGCTGCGCGCCTGCGCGGCCAACATCGATGACCTGCGTGCATCGCTGACGAATTTCATCAAGGACAACACCCCCCAGGTGGCCGGCACCGACGAGGTGGACACCCAGCCCACGCTGGGTTTCCAGCGCGTCATCCAGCGCGCCATCATGCACGTGCAGTCCACCGGCAACGGCAAGAAGGAAGTCACGGGCGCCAACGTGCTCGTGGCCATCTTTGGCGAGAAGGATTCGCACGCCGTGTACTACTTGCACCAGCAGGGTGTGACGCGCCTGGATGTAGTGAACTACATCGCCCACGGCATCAAGAAGGGCGAGCCGCCCGAGCCGCCCAAGCCCGAGGGACAGGCCGAGAGCGAAGAGGCGGCCCAGGGCGAGCGCGGCGAGAAGGCCTCGCCGCTGGAGCAGTACACGCAAAACCTCAACCAGGCCGCGAAAGACGGCAGGATCGACCCGCTGATCGGGCGCGACTACGAGGTCGAGCGCACCATCCAGATCCTGTGCCGCCGGCGCAAGAACAACCCGCTGCTGGTAGGTGAAGCCGGCGTGGGCAAGACGGCCATTGCGGAAGGCCTGGCCTGGCGCATCACCGAAGGCACGGTGCCCGAGATCCTGGCCGAGGCCATCGTGTATTCGCTGGACATGGGCGCGCTGCTGGCGGGCACCAAGTACCGTGGCGACTTCGAGCAGCGCCTGAAAGGCGTGCTCAAGAGCCTCAAGGACAAGCCCAACGCCATCTTGTTCATCGACGAGATTCACACGCTGATCGGCGCGGGCGCCGCGTCGGGCGGAACCCTGGACGCGAGCAACCTGCTCAAGCCGGCACTCAGCTCGGGCACGCTCAAGTGCATTGGCGCAACCACCTTCACCGAATACCGAGGCATTTTCGAAAAAGACGCAGCGTTGTCGCGGCGTTTCCAGAAGATCGACGTGGTCGAACCCACGGTGGCCGAGACCATCGACATCCTCAAGGGCCTGAAAACCCGCTTTGAGGAGCACCACAGCGTGAAGTACGCCGCTGCCGCGCTGCAGGCCGCGGCCGAGCTGTCGGCCAAGTACATCAACGACCGGCACCTACCCGACAAGGCCATCGACGTCATCGACGAGGCTGGCGCGGCGCAGCGCATTCTTGCGCCATCCAAGCGCAAGAAAACCATCGGCAAGAGCGAGATCGAGGAAATCGTTGCAAAAATAGCCCGCATCCCGCCCGCCAACGTCAGCAACGACGACCGCGGCAAGCTGCAGACGCTGGAGCGCGACCTGAAGAGCGTGGTGTTTGGCCAGGACAAGGCACTGGAGGTGCTGGCCGCCAGCGTGAAGATGGCGCGCTCGGGCCTGGGCAAGGGCGACAAGCCGATCGGCAGCTTTTTGTTCAGCGGCCCCACCGGTGTGGGCAAGACCGAGGCCGCCAAGCAGCTGGCCTACATCATGGGCGTGGATCTGATCCGCTTCGACATGTCGGAGTACATGGAGCGCCATGCCGTGAGCCGCCTGATCGGGGCGCCTCCGGGCTACGTGGGCTTCGACCAGGGTGGCCTCCTGACCGAGGCCATCACCAAGAAGCCGCATTCCGTGCTGCTGCTCGACGAGATCGAGAAGGCCCACCCGGACATCTTCAACGTGCTGCTGCAGGTCATGGACCACGGCACGCTGACGGACAACAACGGGCGCAAGGCGGATTTTCGCAACGTCATCGTCATCATGACGACGAATGCCGGCGCCGAGACCATGAACAAGGCCACCATCGGTTTCACCAACCCGCGCCAGGCGGGCGATGAGATGGGTGACATCAAGCGATTGTTCACGCCCGAGTTCCGCAACCGGCTGGACGCCATCGTCAGCTTCAAGCCGCTGGACGAGCAGGTCATCCTGCGCGTGGTGGACAAGTTCTTGCTGCAGCTGGAGACGCAGCTGGCCGAGAAGAAGGTCGAGGTCGCCTTCAACGACCAACTGCGCAAGCACCTGGCCAAGAAGGGCTTCGATCCCCTCATGGGCGCACGCCCCATGCAGCGCCTTATCCAGGACATGATACGCAAGGCCCTGGCCGACGAGCTGCTGTTCGGCCGCCTGACCGAGGGCGGGCGCCTGACGGTCGACATAGAGCACAAGACGGACGAGCAGGGCGTGCAGACCGACGAGGTGCTGCTGGACATCCAGCCGCTGCCCAAGCGCGATCGCGGCGCGAAGTCCGAACCGGCCGAGCCCGAAGAAGCGACGGCGGATTGACCCTCCGCCCCGGCCTTGCCCCAAAAAAAGCCCGCAGCCAGGCCCTGCGGGTTTTTTCATGGCTGCATCTCGGATTTTGATCAAATATGGCTCAAGCGCCCGTAGTATATGCGCCAGCAGCTATTAAAAATATAGTAATCAAGACAACCTGCTGGCCAGTTCTTGCGCCCACACCCTGGCCAGTTTCCTCCAGCCCGACTTGTTCGGGTGTATCTCGTTGGCCCAGTCGCCCCTGCTGCCCGAGGTGGCGGGTGGCGCGGCCGGCGCGTTGCGCGCCGTCGGCGTGTCGTAGCTGTTGAGGAAAATCGGCGTGGCCGCATTCAGCGGGTGGCTGCGGATGGCGCCGTAGACGGTGGCAAAGTTCGGCTTCAGGTAGCGACCGATCAGCTTGGCCAGCGCCTGCTGGTTCACGCAGTCATAGCCATCGCCGGGCAGAGCCTGGCCCGCCATGTCGCGCAGGATGCCCCGGCCCGGGTCGGGGTCGCGCGCCGCGTCGATGAAATCGTTGCCGCCAGCACTCAACAGAATGCCGTCGTAGCGGAACTGATCCAGCCACCAGCCGAACTCGCCTTGCATCACATGCGTGATGCGGCGCAGGGTGTCGCCCGCCGTGGAGATGTTGATGATGAGCACGGACTGCCTTTGCCGGTTCATCTCCTCGGCCAAAAACTGGGGCAGGGCGCCCAGGGCCGGCCCGCTCTTGTCCATCCATGAATCGCTCTCGGCCAGCAGCCGGTAGCGAAACGGCCCCTGGCCCTCGACATCGGGCGGGTTCTGCCGGTACTGGAGGGCTGTGACGGCAAGGGAGGTCATGGCAAGCCTCTTTGGTGATGTGCGCGAATCTGCATCATGGTTGCATCGCACGGTTTTGTCGATAAGATAGTAATAAATTACTTTCTTTCGCTGAGCGATCATGAACGAACAAGCCAAATACCTGCCGGCCGATGAGCGGCGCAGCGCCACGGTGGAGGCGGTGGTCGATCTGGCTGCGCAGCAAAACCCCAGCGACATCACGACCACGGCCATCGCCCAGCACATGGGGTTGACGCAGGGCGCGCTGTTCCGGCATTTCCCGAGCAAGGACGCCATCCTGCAGGCGGTGATGACCTGGGTGGCCGAGCGCCTGCTGCTGCGCCTGGACAAGGCGGCCGGGCAGGCGGCGTCGCCCACGGCGGCCTTGCAGGCGGTGTTCATGGCGCATATCGGCTTCGTCAGCGAGCGCCCGGGCGTGCCGCGCCTGATCTTTGGCGAACTGCAGCGGCCGGGCCAGACGGTAGCCAAGCAGATGGTGCAGACGCTGATTCAGCAGTACGGCGAGCGCCTGCGCCGGCTGCTGGAGGCCGGCAAGGCCCAGGGCGAGCTGGACGCGGCGCTGGACGTGCCGGCCGCCGCCGTGCTCTTCATAGGCACGGTGCAGGGGCTGGTGATGCAGTCGCTGCTGGCCGGGGACGTGGCGCGCATGCGCCAGGACGCGCCGGGGGTCTTCGCCATCTACCTGCGCGGCATCAGGAGGCAGCCATGAAGCTGCCCAGCCTGCAGCGCCGCACGCTGGCGTTGATTGCCGTCATCGTGCCTTTGCTGCTGCTGTTTGTGTATGTGGCGCTGCGCTCCGGGCCGCTGGCGCCCGTGGCCGTGACGCTGACCACGGTGCAGTCGCGCGCCGTGGCGCCGGCGCTGGCGGGCATAGGCACGGTGCAGGTGCGCTACCTCTACAAGATAGGCCCGACGGTGGCCGGGCGCCTGCAGCGCCTGGACGTGCATGTGGGCGACCGGGTGCGCGCCGGCCAGCTGCTGGGAGAGATGGACGCGGTGGACTTGGACGAGCGCATGCGCGCCGCCCAGGCCGCCATCCTGAGCGCCGAGGCCGGCCTGCGCCAGGCCCAGGCCCGGCAAATCTTTGCGCAGAGCCAGGCGCGGCGCTACGAGCAGCTGGTGTCGGTGCGTGTGTCCAGCGAGGAAAGCTACGCCACGCGCCAGCAGGAGCTGGCCGTGGCCGATGCCGCCCTGGCCGGCGCGCGCGAGGACGCCAGCCGCCTGCGCGCCGAGTTGCAGGCGCTGCGCGCCCAGCGCGGCAACCTGCGCCTGCTGGCCCCCGTGGCCGGCCTGGTGGCCGCGCGCGACGCTGACCCCGGCACCACGGTGGTGGCGGGCCAGGCGGTGGTCAGGCTCATCGACCCGGCCAGCCTGTGGGTGGACGCGCGCTTTGACCAGATCAGCGCCCAGGGCCTGGCGGCGGGCCTGCCGGCCGAGGTGGCGCTGCGCTCGCGCCCCGGCCAGCCGCTGGCCGCGCGCGTGCTGCGCACCGAACCGTTGGCCGATGCCGTGACCGAGGAGCTGTTGGCAAAAATCGTCTTTGATGCGCTGCCCGAGCCGCTGCCGCCGATTGGCGAGCTGGCCGAGCTCACCGTGCGCCTGCCGGCCCTGCCCGAATCGCCCACCATCCCCAATGCCGCCCTGCGCACCGTGGCCGGCCAGCGCGGCGTGTGGAAGATCACTGATGGCGCGCTGGCCTTTGCCCCCGTGCGCCTGGGCCGCGCCGACCTGGACGGCCAGGTGCAGGTGCTGGACGGCCTCGCCGTGGGCGATTCCATCGTGCTCTACAGCGAAAAGGCCCTCACCACCAAGAGCCGCGTGCATGTGGTCGAGCGCATTGCCGGGGTGGCGCCATGATCAGCCTGGCCGGGCGCGACATCCTGCACACCTGGGGCAAGTTCGTCTTCACCGGCATAGGCCTGGGCCTCTTGATCGGCGTGACGCTGACCATGGCCGGCGTCTACCGCGGCATGGTGGAAGACGGCCGGGTACTGCTGGACAACAGCGGCGCCGACCTGTGGGTGGTGCAAAGGGATACCCTGGGCCCGTATGCCGAATCGTCCAGCGTGCCCGACGACCTGTGGCGTGGTATACGCGCCATGCCCGGCGTGGTGCAGGCGGCCAACATCACCTACCTGACCATGCAGGTGGGCCTGGGCGAGCAGGACGTGCGCGCCATGGTGGTGGGCATCAGTGCCGGCGGCTCCGGCGAGCCCGGCTGGCCGCCGCAGCTGGTGGCCGGGCGGCAGATCACGCGCGGCCATTACGAGGCCGTGGCCGACCTGGCCAGCGGCGCGCGCCTGGGCGACGTGCTGAGGATCCGCCGCAACCATTACCGGGTGGTGGGGCTCACGCGGCGCATGGTGTCCTCCAGCGGCGACCCGATGGTGTTCATACCGCTGAAGGACGCACAGGAGGCGCAGTTTCTGAAGGACAACGACGCCATCCTGATGCAGCGCCGCCGCACCGAGGCCAACCCGGCCTTCAACCGCCCGGCCGTGCCGGACTTGCTGGACGCGGTGATTGCCTCGCAGACCAGCAACAGCTATGTCAACGCCGTGCTGGTGCGCATAGCGCCCGAATTCACGGCGCAGCAGGTGGCCGAGCCTATCCGTCGCTGGAAGCGCCTCACCGTGTACGACCGCGCGCAGATGGAGGGCATTCTGGTGGGCAAGCTGATCGCCACCTCGGCCCGGCAGATCGGCATGTTTCTGGTGATATTGGCGCTGGTCAGCGCGGCCATCGTGGCGTTTCTGATCTACACGCTGACCATGGACAAGATCCGCGAGATCGCCGTGCTCAAGCTGATCGGCACGAAGAACCGCACCATTGCCGCGATGATCGTGCAGCAGGCGCTGGTACTGGGCCTGATCGGTTTTGTCGTGGGCAAGATCACGGCCACCTTTGCTGCGCCGCTGTTCCCCAAATATGTGCTGCTGGTGCCGTTCGACACGGCCGCGGGCTTTGCCGCTGTGCTGGCGATCTGCGTGCTGGCCAGCGTGGTGGCGATACGCGTGGCGCTGCGGGTTGACCCTGCCGAGGCCATAGGGTGACGCCATGAGCCGGCAGGGCATACGCATAGAGCGCCTGAGCAAGCGCTATGGCTCGGGCGACACGGCATTTTGGGCGCTCAAGGACGTGAACATGCAGGTCGCGCCCGGCGAGGTGGTGGGGCTGATCGGCCCCTCGGGCTCGGGCAAGAGCACGCTGCTCAAATGCCTGGGCGCGGTCATAGACCCCACATCGGGGCGCATGACGCTGGACGACCAGGTGATTTACGACGAGGGCTGGCGGGTACGCGACCTGGGCGCGTTGCGCCGCGACCAGATCGGCTTCGTGTTCCAGGCGCCCTACCTGATCCCGTTCCTGGACGCCACCGACAACGTGGCCCTGCTGCCCATGCTGGCCGGCGTGCCCAACGACGAGGCGCGCCGGCGCGCGCTGGAGCTGCTCACCGCGCTGGACGTGCAGCACCGCGCGCGCGCCATGCCGTCGCAGCTGTCGGGCGGCGAGCAGCAGCGCGTGGCCATCGCGCGCGGCCTGGTCAATCGCCCGCCGGTCATCCTGGCCGATGAGCCCACGGCGCCGCTGGATTCACAGCGCGCCATGGCGGTGATCCGCATCCTGAACGACATGGCACAGCAGCTGCAGACGGCCGTGATCGTGGTCACGCACGATGAAAAAATCATCCCCACCTTCAAGCGCATCTACCACATACGCGACGGCGTCACCCATGAGGAGGCGGGCGAGGGACGCGGCCTTGGATGATGTTTTCTTGAAAGAAATATGCCTCTGGCGCTTTATGGACAAGCGCAAGTAGCTATCAAAAAAATAGTATTTTCGGTTGCTGCTCACGGCGCCTGCAGGCGTTCGAGCAGCTGCGGCGTGGCAAAGCCATCGGCCGGCAGGCCCAGGCTTTGCTGCAGGCGGCGCACGCCCGCGCGCGTGGCCGGGCCCAGCACGCCGTCGACCGCGCCGGCGCCAAAACCGCGGTCGTTCAATGCCTGCTGCAGCACCTTGATCTCGCCGCGCGAGAGCGCGGGCAGGTCGCGCGGCCAGGGCGTGAGCAGGCCGTCCCCGCCGTCGATCTGGCGCGCCAGCAGGCCCACGGCCAGCGCGTAGTTGACCGAGTTGTTGTAGCGCAGCAGGGCGCCAAAGTTGGGCCCCACCAGGATGGCCGGGCCGCTGGCGCCGGCGGGCGTGACGATGGCGGCATTGGGCAGCGCGGGCAGCGGCTGGCCGTCCACGGCGCGCACGCCATCAAGAGCCCAGGCCTGGCTGTCCTGGCGCACGTTCAGCTCGGTGCGCGCGTAGTCAAAGCCCGGTGGCAGGCGCACCTCCACACCCCAGGGCTGGCCTGCCTGCCAGCCCGAGTGCGCCAGAAAGTTGGCCGTGGAGGCCAGCACATCCGGCACGCTGCCCCAGATGTCGCGCCGCCCGTCGCCGTCGGCATCCACCGCATGGGCCAGGTACACCGAGGGCAGGAACTGCGTGTGGCCCATGGCGCCGGCCCAGGAGCCGACGAGCGCATCGGCCGCGATGTCGCCCCGGTCCACGATGCGCAGGGCGGCCAGCAGTTCGCCGCGTGCCCAGTCGCGGCGCCGGCCGTCATAGGCCAGCGTGGCCAGCGCATCCACGGCCGAGAAGCTGCCGAAGTTGCCGCCGTAGTTGCTCTCCATGCCCCAGATGGCCGTGATGATGCCGGCGGGCACGCCGTGGCGCTGCTCGGCGGCGTCCAGCGCCGCGGCATGCAGGCGGCGCTGCTCGCGCCCCTGGGCCACGCGCTGGGGCGATACCGCGCTGTCGAGGTAGGCCCAGGGCGTGCGCGTGAATTCGGGCTGGGCTCGGTCGAGCTCCACCACGCGCGGCTGCCACCGGGCCTGGGCCAGCGTGGCGTCCACGGTCTGCTGGCTGATGCCGGCGGCCCGGGCCTCCTGGGCGAAGCTGCGCAGCCAGGCGTGAAAACCGGCGATGGTGCGCGCCAGGTCGCTGGTGCCGGCGGTGGCGGGCGTGGCATCAGGCGTCGGCACGACGGGTGGCGTCGGGGGCGCGGGGACGGCGGCGGGGGCGGAAGCGGAGGGCTGATTGGGGGCCGTGGTGCTGGCACAGCCAGTGATCAACGCCAGGCTGATGGCGGCGGGAAGAAACAGAAAACGCATGCGGCGATTGTGCCGCCGCGGGCCATGCATACTCCGGGCATTGTTTCCGCCTGCAACCCCCAAGCCTCATGCACACCTTCGTCTGGCACGACTACGAAACCTTTGGCACCGACACGCGCCGCGACCGCCCGGCGCAGTTTGCCGCCATTCGCACCGATGCCGACCTGAACGAGATCGGCGCTCCGCTGATGATTTACTGCCGGCCGGCGAACGACTACCTGCCCGACCCGCAGTCGTGCCTGATCACCGGCATCACGCCCCAGCTGTGCCTGCAAAAGGGCCTGCCAGAGCATGAGTTTGCTGAGCGCATCGAGGCCGAGCTGGCCCTGCCCGGCACCATAGGCGTGGGCTACAACACCATACGCTTTGACGATGAGATCACGCGCCACATGTTCTGGCGCAACCTCATCGACCCCTATGCGCGCGAATGGCAGAACCAGTGCGGACGCTGGGATCTGCTCGATGTCGTGCGCATGACCTACGCGCTGCGCCCGGACGGCATCCACTGGCCCATGGTCGATGGCAAACCCAGCTTCAGGCTGGAGCATCTGACGAAGGCCAACGGCCTGGCGCATGAGGCCGCGCACGATGCGCTGTCCGACGTGCGGGCAACGATTGCTCTGGCGCGGCTCGTGCGCCAGCACAACCCCAAGTTGTTCGACTTTGCCCTGTCGCTGCACAAGAAGGAGCGCGTGGCCGCCGAGTTGCGCCTGCCGGCCACGGCGCAGACGGCGCGGCCGTTTTTGCATGTCTCGGGCATGTTCCCGGCCGAGCGCGGCTGCCTGGCCGTGATGTGGCCGCTGGCCAGCCACCCGACCAACAAAAACGAGCTGCTGGCCTGGGATTTGGCGCAGGACCCGGCCGAGCTGGCGGCGCTCAAGCCCGACGAGATCCGCCAGCGCCTGTTCACGCGCCAGGCCGACCTGCCCGAGGGCGTGACGCGCCTGCCGCTCAAGAGCGTGCACCTGAATAAGTCGCCCATGGTGGTGGGCAATCTGAACACGCTGTCCCCGGCCATGGCCGAGCGCTGGCGCATGGATCTGGCGCAGGCCGCGCGCCACGCCCAGGCCGCGCGCGAGCTGCCCGACATGAGCGCCATCTGGGCCGAGGTCTTCCAGCGGCCGCGCGAGGCCACGTCCGACGTGGAGCAGGATCTGTACGGTGGCTTCGTGGGCAACGAGGACAGACGCCGCCTGAATCGCCTGCGCGCGCTGCCGCCCGAGGAGCTGGCGCGCGATGGCACCGGCTTTGACGATGGCCGCCTGGCCGAGCTGGTCTGGCGCTACCGGGCGCGCAACTTTCCGCAGACCCTGACGCCCGAAGACCATGACCGCTGGGAGGCGCACCGCCAGGCCCGGCTGGTGGAGGGCGAGGGCGGCGGCCTGAGCTTTGATGCGCTGTTCGAGCGCCTGGACCAGCTCGGCGCCGAGGCCGACGAGCGCGGCCAGCAGATCCTGGAGGCCGTGTACGACTATGCCGAAAGCATCGCCCCCGGCATGGAGTGAGGGCGGCGCGCCGCTGCAGGCGCTGCACGCCTTCGTGCAACGCCACCCGCGCCTGTTCGTGATCACCGGCGCGGGCTGCAGCACGGCGGCCGGCATTCCCGACTACCGCGATGCCAATGGCGACTGGAAGCGCCCGCAGCCCGTCAACTACCAGGCCTTCATGGGCGACGCGGCCACGCGCCGGCGCTACTGGGCGCGCAGCCTGCTGGGCTGGCCGGTGATGGCTGGCGCGCGGCCCGGTGCGGCGCACCAGGCGCTGGCGGCCCTTGAGGGCGCGGGCCGCGTCGAGCTGCTGCTGACCCAGAACGTGGATGGCCTGCACCATGCAGCGGGCAGCCAGCGCACGCTGGATCTGCATGGCCGCATCGACACCGTGCGCTGCATGCATTGCCATGCGCGCAGTCCACGCGCTGCCCTGCAGGCCGAGCTGCTGCGGCGCAACCCCGCCTGGGCGGCGCTGCGCGCGGGGGCCGCGCCCGATGGCGACGCCGATTTGGAGGGGCGCGACTTTTCCGGCTTCGACGTGCCAGATTGCGCGCAATGCGGCACCGGTTTGCTCAAGCCCGACGTGGTGTTCTTTGGCGAGAACGTGCCGCGCGAGCGTGTCGAAGCGGCCCATGCGGCGCTGGCGCGAGCCGACGCCGTGCTCGTCGCCGGGTCGTCGCTGATGGTGTATTCGGGCTTTCGCTTCGTGCAGGCGGCGGTCGATCGCGGCCTGCCGGTGGTGGCCATCAACCAGGGCCGCACACGCGCCGATGGCCTGCTGGCGCTGAAGCTGCAGCAGGATGTCGGCCAGACCCTGGTGGACTTGGCGCATCAACTGGGGGTGGCGGTGAGCCGTTGGCAGTCGCCGGTGATTTCGGGCTCTTGATACTTTCTTGATGCCCACCCCACGAATCTTTGCCACGCCTTGAAGCGCCCATTTCTACGATGCCTTCATTGACTTGAAGGAGGTGGAAATGACGAATGCAAAGCCCTGCCAACGGGGCCGCGGGGAGGGCGCATGACCGGCCTGACCCTGATCCATGCCCTGGCCGGCGCCTTGGCGCTGGGGCTCTTCGTGTACCTGGGCTACGCCTTGCTGCGGCCCGAGAACTTTTGAACCGGAGGCGCCCTGTGCAAGACCTTCTGTTCATCGGCCTGTCGGCCCTGTTCTTCTGCGCCACGGCGGCACTGGTGCTCGCCCTGCGGCGGCTGTGAGGGGGAGCCATGGAACTCATAGCCCTCGAATTCATCCTGGTGCTGGCCGTCATGACGGGCCTGGCCTGGCCCATGGGTCGCTGGCTGGCGCGCTGCTTTGACGGCGGCACCGACGACACCCACTGGGCGCCGGAGCGCCTGTCCTACCGCGCGCTGGGCGTTGATCCGTCCGAGCGCATGGGCTGGGCGCGCTACGGCCTGGCGCTGCTCTTGTCCAACGCGGCGATGATGGCGCTCGCCTATCTGCTCTTGCGCCTGCAAGGCTGGTTGCCGCTGAACGGCCTGGGCAACGCGGCGCAGGCGCCCGACCTGGCCTTCAACACGGCGGCCTCCTTCATCACCAACACCAACTGGCAGGCCTATGGTGGCGAGGGCAGCCTGTCCAACGCCACGCAGATGGTGGCCATCACCTTTTTGATGTTCTGCGGCGCCACGGCGGGCGTGGCGGCGGCCGGCGGCTTCATCCGGGCGCTGTCGCGCGCCAGCAGCCAGGACATGGGCAACTACTGGGTGGACTTCATGCGCGTGCTCTGGCGCGTGATGCTGCCGCTGTGCTTCGTGCTGGCGCTGGTTTACGTGTGGCAGGGCATGCCGCAGACCTTGAGCAGCGAGGCGGTGGCGACCACGGTGGAGGGCGCGCGCCAGCAGCTCATCCTGGGCCCGGTGGCCAGCTTCGAGAGCATCAAGCACATAGGCACCAACGGCGGCGGTTTCTTCAATGTGAACGCCGCGCACCCGTTCGAGAACCCCACGCCTTTGAGCAATGTGCTGCACATCCTGTCCATGCTCTTGATTCCCTCGGCGCTCACCGTGACCTTCGGCACCATGCTGGCCAAGACCAGGCAGGGCTGGGTGTTCTTTGGCTCCTTCGTGGTGATGTTCATAGGCTTTCTGGCGCTGGTCTTCAGTGCCGAGCAGGCGGGCAACCCGCTGCTGGCGCGCGCCGGGGCCGACCAACAGCTGTCGGCCACGCAAGGCGGCGGCAATATGGAGGGCAAGGAGCTGCGCTTTGGTATCGCCGACACGGCGTTGTTCGTGTCCACTACCACGGCGGCGACGACGGGATCCGTCAACGCCATGCACGATTCGCTCACGCCCATGGGCGGCTTCGTGCCGCTGGCGCAGATGATGCTCAACAGCGTGTTCGGCGGCGACGGCGTGGGCTTCATCAACCTGATCCAGTACGCCATCCTCACCGTCTTCCTGGCCGGCATGATGATCGGGCGCACGCCCGAATTCTTGGGCAAGAAGATCGAGGCGCGCGAGATCAAGCTGGTGATGCTGTCGGTGCTGGCGCACCCCGCGTCCATCCTGGGCTTTACCGCGCTGGCCTGCCTGTGGCCCGATACGGCGGCGAGCCTCTCCAACCCCGGCGCCCATGGTTTTGCCGAGGTGCTGTACGCCTACACCTCGGGCACGGCCAACAACGGCTCGGCCTTCGCGGGGCTGAACGCCAACACGCCGTTCTTCAACACCACCATCGGTCTGGCGATGTTGATCGGCCGTTTCTTCACGTTGCTGCCCATGCTGGCCATGGCCGGCTCGCTGGCGGCCAAGAAGACGGTGGCGGCCGGCCCGGGCACCTTTCCCACGGCCACGCCGCTGTTCATGGGCCTGTTGGTGTTCGTGGTGCTGGTGGTCGGTGGCCTGACGTTTTTGCCGGCTCTGGCGCTGGGCCCGGTGGTCGAGCAGCTGCAGATGCTGCAGCCGTAATCAGGGAGAAACGCAATGAATACCTTGAATATCCCCGCCCCGCTGGCGCCGGCCACGGCCTCGCCGCTCCAGGGCTTGCTGGGGCCCTGCGTGCGCGGCGCCTTGTTCGTGCTGCTGATCACCGGCGTGGCCTACCCCTTGGTGACGACCGGCATGGCGCAGCTGGTGCTGCCGCACCAGGCCAATGGCAGCTTGATACGCCAGGGCGCTGTCGTGGTGGGCTCCGAACATATTGGCCAGTGGTTCGAGGGCGCGGCCTACTTTCATCCGCGCCCCAGCGCCACCCGCACGCCAGACCCTCGGGACGCCAGCCAGACCGTGGCCGCGCCCTACAACGCTGCTGCCTCGTCGGGCAGCAACCTGGGGCCCACCAACCCGGCGCTGATCGCCAGCGTGCAAGAGCGCGTGGCTGCCTACCGCCAGGCCAACGGCCTGGCTGCGGACGCCGCCGTGCCGGTGGATGCGGTCACGGCCTCGGCCTCGGGGCTGGATCCGCATATCTCGGTGGCCAATGCGCAGTTGCAAGCCGTGCGCGTGGCGCAGGCACGTGGCCTGTCGCTGGCGCTGGCGCGTCAGCTGGTGCAGCAGCACACCGAAGGGCGCGTGCTGGGCCTGCTGGGCGAGCCGCGCGTGAACGTGCTGCGCCTGAACATCGCCCTCGATGCCCTCAAGGCCGGCAAGGAGTGAACATGACAGACAAAAAAGCTCTCCCCCTGTTTGACCGCGCGCTGGCCGGCCAGGCCCTGCGCGATGCCGTGCGCAAGCTCGATCCCCGGGCGCAGTGGCGCAACCCGGTGATGTTCGTGGTCTACCTGGGCTCCATCCTCACCAGCGTGTTGTTCGTGCAAGCGCTGGGCGGGCAGGGCGAGGCGCCGGCGGGTTTCATCCTGGCGATCGCGCTGTGGCTGTGGTTCACGGTGCTGTTCGCCAATTTCGCCGAGGCCCTGGCCGAGGGGCGCAGCAAGGCGCAGGCCGCGTCTTTGCGCGGACTCAAGAAACAAACTTGGGCCAAGAAGCTCAAGGCTGGGCCGTACGAAGCCGCGCACGCGCGCAGCGAACTGAGCTGGACGCCGCTGGAGGCCGACAGCCTGCGCAAGGGCGACATCGTGCTCGTCGAGGCCGGTGACGTGATCCCGGCCGATGGCGAGGTGATCGACGGCGTGGCCTCGGTCGATGAGTCGGCCATCACCGGCGAATCGGCGCCGGTGATCCGCGAATCGGGCGGGGATTTTTCTGCCGTGACCGGCGGCACGCGCGTGCTCTCGGACTGGATCGTGGTGCGCGTGGCGGTGAACCCGGGCGAGACCTTCGTCGATCGCATGATCGCCATGGTGGAGAACGCCAGCCGCAAGAAGACGCCCAACGAGGTGGCGCTCACCATCCTGCTGGTGGGGCTGACGCTGGTGTTCCTGCTGGTCATCGTCACGCTGTGGCCGTTCTCGCACTTTGCCGTGGCGCAGGCCGGCTCGGGCAGCGTGGTCAGCATGACGGTGCTGGTGGCGCTGCTGGTGTGCCTGATACCGACGACCATCGGCGGCCTGCTGTCGGCCATCGGCGTGGCCGGCATGAGCCGCATGATGCAGGCCAATGTCATCGCCACCTCCGGCCGCGCGGTGGAGGCCGCCGGCGACGTGGACGTGCTGCTCTTGGACAAGACCGGCACCATCACCCTGGGCAACCGCCAGGCGAGCAGCTTTATCCCGGCGCGCGGCGTGAGCGAGCAGCAGCTGGCCGACGCGGCGCAGCTGGCCTCGCTGGCCGACGAGACGCCCGAGGGGCGCAGCATCGTGGTGCTGGCCAAGCAGCAGTTCAACCTGCGCGAACGCGATGTGGAGAAGCTGGGCGCGCATTTCGTGCATTTCACGGCGCAGACGCGCATGAGCGGCGTCGATTTGGGTGATGGCCGCTGCATCCGCAAGGGCGCGGCGGAGGCGGTGCGCCGGCATGTCGAGTCGCTGGGCGGCAGCTTTCCCGCCGAGCTGCAGCAGGCCGTCGATGAGGTCTCGCGCCGGGGCGCCACGCCGCTGGTGGTGGCAGAAGGCGCGCGCGCGCTCGGCGTGGTGGAGTTGAAAGACATCGTCAAGGGCGGCATCAAGGAGCGCTTTGCCGAGCTGCGCCGCATGGGCATCAAGACGGTGATGATCACCGGCGACAACCGCCTGACGGCAGCGGCCATCGCCGCCGAGGCCGGTGTCGATGACTTCCTGGCCGAGGCCACGCCCGAGGCCAAGCTGGCGCTGATCCGCGACTACCAGGCGCGGGGCCAGCTGGTGGCCATGACGGGCGACGGCACCAACGACGCCCCGGCCCTGGCCCAGGCCGACGTGGCCGTGGCCATGAACACCGGCACCCAGGCCGCGAAAGAGGCCGGCAACATGGTGGACCTGGACAGCAACCCCACCAAGCTGATCGAGATCGTCGAGACCGGCAAGCAGATGCTGATGACGCGCCGCTCGCTCACCACCTTCAGCATCGCCAACGACGTCGCCAAGTACTTCGCCATCATCCCGGCGGCCTTCATCGGCACCTACCCGCAGCTGGGCGCGCTCAACGTCATGGGGCTGGCCAGCCCGTCCTCGGCGATTCTGTCGGCGGTGATCTTCAACGCGCTGATCATCGTCTTTCTGATCCCGCTGGCGCTCAAGGGCGTGAAGTACCACGCCGTGGGCGCGGCGGCGCTGTTGCGGCGCAACCTGTTGCTCTATGGCCTGGGCGGGCTGGCAGTGCCCTTTGTCGGCATCAAGCTGATTGATGTGATTTTTTTGGCTCTAGGCCTTGTGTAGCAAGCGCAAGCAGCTATTAAAACAATAGTAAACAAGGCCTGGCCATGGATATGCAGAGCTGGCGTGACATCCTTGCCGCCGCGCTGGCACTGGCGGTGGTCGTGCTGCCGCTGGCGCTGGCGCGCTAGCTGGTGCGCAGGCGCAGCGATGCCCGCGCAGGCAATGAAGTCGCGCATACCATAGACCATGACCAGCACCCACCCCGTTGACGCCGACGACCTGCGCCCCGACCCCGACGCACTGCTGGCGCGCGTGCAGCAGCAGGAGGCGCAGGCGCGGCGCGGGCGTTTGAAGATTTTCTTTGGCGCATCGGCCGGTGTGGGCAAGACCTACGCCATGCTCAGCGCCGCCCACGCGGCGCGGGCGCAGGGGAGCAGCCTGGTCGTCGGCCTGGTGGAAACCCATGGCCGCGCCGAGACCGAGGCGCTGCTGGCCGGTCTGCCGCTGTTGGCGCTCAAGGAGGTGCCCTACCGCGATCGCGTGCTCAAGGAGTTCGACCTGGACGCGGCGCTGGCCTTTGGCGCCGCGCACGCGGGTGGTGCAGGTGGTGCCGAGGCCGAGGCGCCGCTGGTGCTGCTCGACGAGCTGGCGCACAGCAACGCCCCGGGCTCGCGCCACCCCAAGCGCTGGCAGGATGTGGAGGAGCTGCTGGCCGCCGGCATCGACGTCTGGAGCACGATGAACGTGCAGCACCTGGAGAGCCTGAACGACGTGGTCGGCGGCATCACCGGCGTGCGCGTCTGGGAGACGGTGCCCGACACCCTGTTCGACGCCGCCGAGGAGGTGGTGGTGGTGGTGGATCTGCCGCCCGATGAGCTGCTGGCGCGCCTGGCCGCGGGCAAGGTCTATATCCTGGAGCAGGCGCAGCAGGCGGCGGCCAATTTCTTTCGCAAGGGCAATTTGATCGCGCTGCGCGAGCTGGCGCTGCGCCGCGCGGCCGACCGGGTGGACACGCAGATGCAGGACTGGCGCCGCGCGGCCCAGGGCGGCGCGCTGGGCCAGCCGGTATGGGCCACGCGCGATGCGCTGCTGGCCTGCATCGGCCCGGGTGAAGGCGGCGAGGCGGTGGTGCGCAGCACGGCGCGCCTGGCCACGCAGTCCGATCTGCCCTGGCATGCGGTGTTCGTCGATGCGCCGGCGCAGCAGCGGGTCGATCCGGCGGCGCGCCAGCAGGCGCTGCGCGCGCTCAAGCTGGCGCAAGACCTGGGCGCCATGACGGCCACGCCGACGGGCATCGGCGTGGCGCAGGCGCTGGTGCGCTATGCGCGCGAGCACAACCTCTCGCGCCTGGTGCTGGGGCGGCGCCAGGGGCGCAGGCGCTGGCGCCTGTCGATGACCGAGCGCCTGGCCGACCTGACCCCGGACATGGATGTGTTGCAGGTGCCGCTGCCCCCCAAAGCGCATGGGCGCCAGCGCCCTGCCGACGCGCGGGCCAAGAAGCCGTACTGGCCGGGTTACCTCGCCGCCACCGGTGCCTGCGCCCTGGTGGCGCTGCTGGCCGGGGCGCTGCACGGCGTGCTGGAGCTGACCAACATCGTCATGCTGTTCCTGCTGTCGGTGGTGGGCGTGGCGCTGCTCTTTGGACGCGGGCCGGCCACGCTGAAGGCGCTGCTGGGCGTGGCCATGTTCGACTTTTTCTTCGTGCCGCCGCGCATGTCCTTTAACGTCAGCGACGTGCAATACCTCATCACCTTTGCCGTGATGCTGGTGGTGGCGCTGGTGATAGGGCAGCTCACCGCCGGCCTGCGCGCCGAGTTTGCAGGGCCGCGACGTGGCGGTGCGCCTGGCCCCCGAGGTGCCGCTGCTGCACCTGGACGCGGCCCTGTTCGAGTGCGTGCTGGTGAACTTGCTGGAAAACGCCGTCAAGTACACGCCGGCGGCCACGCCGCTGCAGATCGCCGCCGAGCCGCAGGGCGAGGCCGTGCGCATCACCGTGGACGACGAGGGCCCCGGCCTGCCGCCCGGCAGGGAGGAGGCGGTGTTTGAAAAGTTTGAGCGCGGCAGCAAGGAGGCGGCCGCGCCCGGCGTGGGCCTGGCGATCTGCCGCGCCATCGTGCAGGCCCACGGCGGCCGCATGCATGGCGAGAACCGCGTCGTCGCTGGGCGCGTGGCGGGCGCGCGCTTCGTCATCACCTTGCCGCGCGGCGAGCCGCCGCAGGACGATGGCAGCCAGGCGGCAGTGCTGCCCGACAATGCCATGCCATGCCATGAACGAACCACGCATCCTGATCGTCGAGGACGAGGCCAATATCCGCCGCTTCGTGCGCCTGACCCTGGCCGCCGAGGGCTACGAGGTGTTCGAGGCCGCCAGCCTTGAGCGTGGCCTGATCGAGGCCGGCACGCGCCGCCCCGACATGCTGGTGCTGGACCTGGGCCTGCCCGATGGCGACGGCATCGACCTGATCCGCGACCTGCGCGCCTGGTCACAGGCGCCGGTGATCGTGCTGTCGGCGCGCAGCCGCGAGGACGACAAGATCGCTGCCCTGGACGCCGGGGCCGACGACTACCTGGTCAAGCCCTTTGGCGCCGGCGAGCTGCTGGCGCGCGTGCGCGCGCAGCTGCGCCGCTGGCAGGATCGCACCGCCGATGGCGCGCCGCGCATTGCCTTTGGCGACGTGGTGGTGGATCTGGTCAAGCGCAGCGTCACCCACGCCGGCGACGCACTGCACCTGACACCCATCGAATACCGCCTGCTGGTGCATCTGGCGCAGCATGGCGGGCGCGTGCTGGCGCATTTGCAACTGCTGCAGGCCATCTGGGGCCCGGGCCACAGCGAAGACACGCACTACGTGCGCGTGCACATGGCCAATCTGCGTAAGAAGATCGAGGCCGACCCGTCGTGCCCGCGCCACCTGCTGACCGAAGCCGGCGTGGGCTACCGCTTTGTCATGTCCGAGTAGCCCGGGTCAATTGGGCGCCAATGCCCGGGAGCGACGTCAGAAATCGGCCACCAGCGATACGCGCGCGTTGCGCCCTGGCTGGGTGTAGGCGTCGATGGTGGTGGACGCGGCCGGCTGGCCATAGACGTCGGGCCAGATCCAGTGTTTGCGGTTGGTGAGGTTGTTCAGTGCCAGGTTGACGCGCACGGCCTTGGTGATGCGCCATTGCGCACCCAGGTCGAGCGTGGTGGCAGATGGCGTGGCAAATTGGGTGGTGCCGGCCTTGTTGTTGCCGATGGAGACCAGGTCGATGTCCTTGTCCTTCTTGGCCGCGTAGTGGCGCAGGTCGGCGTACACGCTCCAGGGCGCGGTGTCGTAGCGCAGGCCCAGGGCAATCTGCATCGGGGTGATGGAGTTCAGCGGCTGGTCGGTGGTCTTGTCGGTACCCCGTGCCTGGCCATAGGCGAAGGTGTTGTGCAGTCGCCCGGGGCCGACGCTGCCCCAGTCGTAGCCGCCCTTGAGCTCGAAACCGTGGATGCGCGCGCGCGCGATGTTCACGGCCTGGAAGGTCTGCTGCGTGGCGGTTTTCTGGATCAGGCGGGCGTCTTCGATGAGGTTGGAGTAGCGGTTGGCAAAGCCCACCAGATCCACGCTCAGGCGGTCGAAGCGCCCGCGCACGCCCAGCTCAACCCCGCGGCTGCGCTCGGGCTTGAGGTCGGGGTTGGCGATGATGATGTTGGTCACGCCCAGGGCCACGGCCTCGAAGCGGTCATTCACCTGGCCCGCGTCGGGCGCGCGGTAGCCCGTGGCGTACTGGCCAAAAACACTCCATGCGGGAGTGGCACGGTACAGCACGCCCAGCTTGGGCAGGGCTGCGGAGCCCGACAGCGACTTGCCGGGCTGGGGGGCAGGCGGGTAGTACAGGTTCTGGCTGGTCACGTCGATGGCGAAGTGGTCTATGCGCAGGCCGGGGGTGATGGTCCAGTCGCCATACACCGTCTCGTCCTGCAGGTACAGCCCGCTGCTGGTCTGGCGCGTGTCGGGAAAGCGCTTGAGCGGAAAGCTCTCGGGTGGCAGCGGGGCCTGGCCGTCGTACAGGTTGGTGATTTTGCTGCGCACATGGTCCAGGCCATAGACGATGCGGTGTGACCAGTCGCCGTGACGCAGTACCTTGTCGGCCTGCAGGCCTAGTTGCCAGCTATGCTCTTTGTAGCGGTTGTCGCGCACCCGGTGTACGCCGTTGCGCAAAAAGCTGTTGCCCACGCGGCGGGAGCTGGAGTCCTGCATGGCCACCACGGTGCGCAGGTGGTCGGCCCAGTCGGTGTTGATGCCAAAGCGTGCGTCCCAGGTCAGGCGGTCGCGCTCGATGCGCGTGTCGGCGTACTCGTCGAGGACATCGGTGGGCCTGGCTGGCGCGCCGGCGGCGCGGCTGGAGAGCAGGTCGATGTCCGATGTCTTGCGCGTGTGCTCGAAGGTGAGGACATGGCGCTGCAGCTTGCTCGGGCGCAGCACCACCTTGCCGAGCACCGATGCGTCGCGGTTGTCCGTGGGGTCTGGGCGGGTGCGGGTGCTGTTGGGCGCGTCGTTGCTGCCCATGTTGTCCAGTGCGTGGGACTGGCGGCCCGTAGCCGTCAGCATCCATTGCAGGCTGTCGCTGGCCTTGGCGGCAACGGTGCCGGCGGCGTAGTAGCCATGGTCATCCTCGCTCCAGCCTGCGGCCACGCGTCCGCCCAGGGTCTTGGGCGTCTGGCCTTCCTCGGTCTTGAGAAAGTCCATCGGGTCGTGCGTGACGAAGTTCACCACCCCGGCCATGCCGTCGCCGCCATACTGGGCCGAGGCCGGGCCGCGGATCACGTCCACGCGCTTGAACAGCTCCAGCGACAGGTATTCGCGGTCGAACATGGCGGCGCGCGACACATAGCTGCGCGGCATGCGTATGCCGTCCACCGTCATCAACACCCGGTTGCCGCCCAGGCCGCGGATGTTGATGCCCATGTTGCCGTCGCGCGCAAATGCCGCCGAGCCGGCGCTGACGGCCAGGCGCGTGGGCGAGCTGCGCACCGCGGTGTTGGGCAGATCCTGCAGCGCCTGGCGCAGGGTGCGGGTCTGCTGGTCGCTCAGGTTCTGGCCCTCGATGACGTCGGCGCTCAGCGGCAGGTCGTCGGCCAGCAGGTTGTTCTGGGTGCTGCTGACCACCACCGTCGGTAGCGTGGCATGGGCCTGCGGCCCTGGCTGCGCCTGCGCAGCGCCCAGCATGCCCAGGCAGGCGAGCGACACAAGAAGGGGCAGGGTGCGCGGGGCAGGGTGGTCGGGGCAGTGGGTGTTCATGGGCTGGTGACTATGGGGGGATGCGGGGTGGCTGGCGTCCCGTGGGCCGGGTTGAAAGACTTTGGTGTGCCGGGCTCAGGGGCGGTTCTTTTGTGCCTTGGTCAAGGCGCTCTGGGCGCGCGCGTCGTCCAGGTTCTCCTGGGTCATCTTCGCGTCCTCCGAGCCGGGCTCCAGCAGGGCCAGGAGCTTTTCCCAGTCCCGGACGGCGCCGTCGAAGTCGCTGCGCTGGTAGGCCACGACGCCGGACATCATCAGCGCGCTGGGATGCTCCGGGTCTATGGCCAGCGCCTGACGCACCAGCTCTTCGGGACGGCCGTCCATGCGGTGCTGGGCCTTCATGGCCAGCAGTTCGGCAAAGTCCACCAGCAGGTCGGGGTGGGTGCGAATGGCGTCGGTGGCCTTCTCGTAGGCCTGCTCGGCCTCGTCCAGGCGGCCCATGACCTTGTACGAGCGCGCCAGCATGGCCCAGCCCTGCGGGTTGTTGGGCTCGGCCTTGAGCTTGGCTTCGAGCGACTCGACCATTTGCGTGATCTGCAGCCGCGCGGCCTCCTGCGTCGCGCCAGGGGTGAGTGCCGCCGGGTCACCGATCCAGCGGTAGGTGCCCACGGAGAGCAGTGGCAGCAGGACGGCGATCAGGGCCGCCGTGCGGCGCCCGCTCCAGAAGCCTGTGCCAGGGTTGCCGGCGGGTGCGTCGGGCGCGGCGGTGTCGTCGAGCAAACGCAATTGCAGCTCGTCGCGCGTGGTCTCATGGTCGGCGGGGTTGATGGCGCCGCTGGCCAGGTCGCGGTCGAGCGCGGCGAGCTGATCCTTGTAGATGGTGGCGTTCAGGCGCTGGCTGGAAACACTTTCGTATGACCTGGGCCGCAGCAAGGGGCGTACCAGCGCCAGCACGGCCAGCAGGGTCAGGGCCGCAATGATGGCAATGAAGATGGTCATGGAAGCTTGTCTGTGTCCTGGAGAAGAGACTGCGCCTTGGCGCGCTGGGCCTCATCGAGTGTGGGTGTGGTGGCGCTGGCGCGCTGGTTGCTGCGCACCATGCGCACCAGGCCGTAGGCAGCGCCTGCCAGCAGCACGAAGGGGCCAAACCACAGCAGCCAGGTGACGGGGTTGACGGGCGGGCGGTAGCGCACGAAGTCGCCATAGCGGCTGACCATGAAGTCCATGATCTCGGCATCGCTCTTGCCGGCCTTGATCAGGCCGCGGATCTCGCGTTTCAAGTCCAGCGCCAGGTCGGCGCGCGAGCCGGCCAGCGATTCGTTCTGGCATACCAGGCAGCGCAGCTCTTCGGAGATGGCGACCATGCGCTTTTCCACCACCGGGTCTTCGGCCAGGGGCTGGGCTTCGTTGGCCTGCGCGGCAAGGCCGGCAAGGGCGCATTGCAGCGCCAGCAGCAGGGCGAGCCAGAGTCTCATTTCTGCAGCTCCCGGATCAGGGGCAGGATTTGCTTCTCCAGAGCCTCCACGGTCACCGGGCCGATCTGCTTGAAGCGGATCTTGCCGGCCTGGTCGATCAGAAAGGTCTCGGGCACGCCGTAGACGCCGAAGTCGATGCCGATGCGGCCGTCCTGGTCTACAACCGTGAAGTCGTAGGGGTCACCCTTGCGCTGCAGCCACTTGATGCTGTCGGCCGGCTTGTCCTTATAGGCCAGGCCGACGAGGGGGATGTCCTTGCGCCTGGCGTAGTCCACCAGCACCGGGTGCTCCTGCAAGCAGGCCGTGCACCAGGACGCCCAGACGTTGAGCAGCCAGACCTTGCCGCGCATGTCCTGCAGGGCAAAGGTTTTCTCGGGGCTGGCCAGGACGGGGGCCGTGAACTGGGGTGCGTCCTTGCCGATCAGTGGCGAGGGCACGACCCGGGGGTCGCGTGTCAGGCCAATCGCCAGAAACACCGCCAGCACCAGAAACAGGGCCAGCGGGATGAGCGCCTTTTTCTTCATGCCGTGGCTCCTCCGATGCCGGCGCCCGCGGTGGCGCGGACGCGCTTGCTGCGGTAACGGCGATCCAGCGCCGCCAGCGTGCCGCCCAGGGCCATCAGCAGACCGCCGCCCCAGATCCAGCTGACAAAGGGCTTGTAGTACACGCGCACGGCCCAGGCGGGGTGCTCGCCGCCCTCCAGGCGCTCGCCCAGCGATACATAGACGTCGCGCGTCAGGCCGGTGTCAATGGCCGCTTCGGTCATGGGCATGGCAGAGGAGAAATAGGTGCGCTTTTCGGGGTGCAGCGTGCGCAGCAGCTGGCCGTCACGCATCAGCTGTACATCGCCGACATCAGCGCGGTAGTTCGGGCCCTCGGCCTCGCGGATGCCCGTGAGCCTGAAGGTGTAGCCGCCCACGGCGACGGTGTCGCCCAGGCCCATGCGCACGTCTTTCTCGGTTTCGTAGCTCGTGACCATGGTCACGCCAATCACGCTGACGGCGATACCGATATGCGCCATGTGCATGCCCCAGAAGGACCAGGGCGTGGCGCGCCAGTTGGCCGTGCCGCGCAACTGCCGGTAGATCTGCTGCAGCGAGGACAGAACGATCCACAGCGCCAGGCTCAGGCCCAGCGCCGCCGGGGCCGACCAGGGGCCGGCCAGCAGCGGCAGGCTGCAGCCCAGCACCAGAGCCGCCAGGGCGCTGATGCCAAGTTTGCGCGCCAGATCCATGAGGTCGTCGCTTTTCCAGCGCGCAGCGGTGCCCACCACCATGAACAGCAGCACCGGCACCATGATGGGCACGAAGACTGCGTTGAAATAGGGCGGGCCCACGGAAAGCTTGCCCAGGTTGAGCGCATCCACGATCAGCGGATACAGCGTGCCCAGCAAAACCGAGGCCGCGGCGGTGGTCAGCAGCACGTTGTTGAACAGCAAAAAGGTCTCGCGCGACATCAGCGTGAACGTGCCTCCCGAGCGCACCTTGCCCGCGCGCATGGCAAACAGCGTGAGCGAGCCGCCCACCACGACGCACAGGAAGATCAGGATGAACACGCCGCGTCGCGGATCCGTGGCGAAGGCATGCACCGAGGTCAGCACCCCCGAACGCACCAGGAAGGTGCCCAGCAGGCTCAACGAGAAGGCCGTGATCGCCAGCACGATGGTCCAGTTGCGAAACAGGCCGCGCTTTTCCGTCACCGCCAGGGAGTGGATCAGCGCCGCACTCACCAGCCAGGGCAGGAAGGAGGCGTTCTCCACCGGATCCCAGAACCACCAGCCGCCCCAGCCCAGCTCGTAGTAGGCCCACCAGGAACCCAGGGCTATGCCCAGCGTGAGGAAAATCCAGGCCGCCGTGGCCCAGGGGCGCGACCAGCGCGCCCAGGCGGCGTCCAGACGGCCATTGAGCAGCGCGGCGATGGCAAAGGCGAAGGGAATGGCCAGGCCGACGTAACCCATGTAGAGCATGGGCGGGTGGAACACCAGGCCCGGGTCTTGCAGCAGCGGGTTCAGGTCACGCCCGTCGGCGGGCGCGTCGGCCAGCCGCAGGAAGGGGTTGGAGGTGAACAGCATGAACACCAGGAAGCCCACCGCCACCAGGCCGAGCACACCCAGCACCCGCGCCACCATGGCATCGGGCAGCTGGCGCGAGAACAGCGACACCGCCAGCATCCAGCTGGTCAGCATGAAATGCCACAGCAGCAGCGAACCCTCATGCCCGCCCCAGACGCCGGCGATGCGGTAGATGTCCGGCAGTTGGGAGTTGGAATGCTGCACCACATACACGACCGAGAAGTCGTTGCTGTAGAAGGCGTAGGTCAGGCAGCCATAGGCAAGGGCCGTGAGCAGCCACAGCGCCTGCGTTGCGGGCCGTGCCAGCACAACCCAGTCACGGCGCCCCTGGTGAGCGCCGATGAGGCTCAACAGCCCCAGCACCAGCGCCACGAAAAGGGAAAGGATGAGCGAGAAATGCCCTAGTTCTGGAATCATGGTTACTGCAGCGTCTTGATGGTCTTCTGGGCCTCGTCAACCGCGTGCTGTGCCTCGGGCGGCATGTAGTTCTCATCATGCTTGGCCAGTACCTCGGAAGCCGTGAACAGGCCGTCCTCACTCAGCTTGCCCTGTGCCACCACGCCCTTGCCCTCGCGGAACAGATCCGGAAGGATGCCGGTGTAGCTGACCTTCATTTCCTGGGCCGTGTCGGTGACGATGAAGGAAACGGTCAAGTCCTTGCGATCAATCGAACCCTCCTTGACCATGCCGCCCACGCGGAAGGTGCGGTTCTTGGGCGCCTCGCCCGCGGCCACCTGGCTGGGGCTGAAGAAGAACACCAGGTTGCTTTCAAAGGCGTTGAGCACCAGGAAAGCAGCCAGCGAGATGGCGGCCAGGCCACCGGCAATGATGGCGGCGCGTTTGTGACGGGGTTTCATGTGTGCAACTCGGTGGGGTGATGAAGTTCGGCGCGCAGGCTTTGCTGCATCTGCTTGCGCCGGCCGCGGATCAGCAGTGACTCCACGGCCATCACCAGGGCCGTGGCGCCGAAGCTGCCCCAGACATAAAAGGCGTAGCCGCCCATGGCAAAAAATTCCGAAACACTATTCCACTGCATGTCGTACCCACTCGGTATGTCGTTCCCGCTCAAGAATGATGTTGCGCACCCGCGCCAGGGCGGCGGCGACTGCGTACATCCAGAAGGCCACCACCATGATCAGCATGCCCCAGAGCATGGGGGCCGCCATCGAGGGCGCGCGGGTCATGGATACTGATGCGCCCTGGTGCAAAGTGTTCCACCAGACGACAGAGAAATAGATGATGGGCACGTTCACCACGCCTACCAGCGCCAGCACGGCGCAGGCCTTGTCGGCACGGCGCGGGTCGTCGATGCTGGACTGCAGCGCCAGAAAACCCAGGTACAGGAACAGCAGGATCAGTTCCGACGTGAGTCGTGCATCCCATACCCACCAGGTACCCCACATCGGCTTGCCCCACAGCGAGCCCGTTACCAGCGACAGGAATGCGAACAGGGCACCCGTGGGCGCCAGGGCGCTGGCCATCATGCCCGACAGGCGCGTATTGAACGCCAGGCCGATGGCCGCCCAGCCGGCCATGACGATGTAGATGAACATCGACATCTGCGATGTCGGCACATGCACGAAGATGATGCGATAGCCCTGTCCCTGCTGTGCATCGGTGGGTGCGACAAAGAAGGCGATCCACAGGCCGACCAGGGTCAGTACGGCGGCCAGGCCCGCGAACCAGGGCCAGAGCTTGCCGGCCAGAAAGTAAAAGTTCTGCGGCGAGGCGTACTTGAACCATTGAATGCCAGGTGTTTTCATTCGAGGGAAATTTTCAGGGCGGCCGTGGTGGCGAGGGGGGCAAAGAACAGCGCGAGCACCAGCAGCGCCGCAAGCAGGGACAGGTGTCCGCCAGATCCCAGGCCGGAGGCGTAGGCCTCCACGGCACCTGCACCAAAGATCAGCACGGGGATGTAGAGCGGCAATATTAGCAACGACAACAGTACCCCTGCGCCGCGCACACCCAAGGTCAGCGACGCTCCTATGCTGCCAATCAGGCTCAGCGTCGGCGTGCCCAGCAGCAGGGACAGCATCAGAATGCCCAGTGCCGGGCCGTCCAGCCCAAACTGCAGTCCCAATACCGGTGCCACCAGCACCAGCGGCAAGCCGGACAGCAAAAAATGCGACAGTGCCTTGGCCGCGACCAGCAGGGCCAGCGGGGTGGACGACAGCAGCATTTGCTCCAGCGAACCATCGGCGTAGTCGCTGGCAAACATGCGCTGCAGCGACAACATGGCTGCCAGCAGCGCGCTGACCCACAGCACGCCCGGCGCCATGCGCAGCAACAGCGCCGATTCTGGCCCCACGCCCAGCGGAAACAGGCTGGCAATGACGATGAAAAACACCAGCGGCGTCAGCACCTCGCCCTTTTGTCGCATGGCCAGGGCAATTTCGCGGCGCAGTACCGCCAGCATGATGGCGCCCAACCCCAACGGCTTGGGGACAGGGGAAGGGGGGGGCTTCATGCGCGCAACTCCAGGATCTGGGCCGGCACCTGGCCTATGTCCACCCTTTGGTGGCTGGTCAGCACGGTGATGCCGCCCTGCGCCAGGTGCCCGGCTATCAGGTCGGAGAGCATGCTGATGCCCGAGTCATCCATGGCCACAAAGGGCTCGTCGAGCACCCACAGGCGTGCCGGGCTCAGGGACAGTCGCGCCAGCGCTACGCGGCGCTTTTGCCCCTGTGACAGATGGCGCACCAGTTGCCCGCCACGTCCGCCGACACCGAAGCGCGCGAGCGTCGCAGCGACTGCCTTGACGTCGGGGGCGTGCCCGCGCAAGGCGGTGGCGAATGCCAGGTTTTCCTGCACGGTCATTGATTCCTGCAGGCCGTTGAGATGCCCCAGGTAGCTCAGATCGCGTTGAAAGCTGCCGCGTCGCATGCGTATGGACTGCCCGTTCCAGAGGATGTCGCCCGATTCAATGGGGGACAGCCCGCACAGCATGCGCAGCAAGCTGGTCTTGCCTATGCCATTGGCTCCTGCCACATGCAGCCAGCGCCCTGCCGGAACTGTGCAATGGACGCCCTTGAACAGCTGCCGCCCCCCCTTGCTGCAACCGAGGTCAGTAAAGGCAAGAATCGAACCTGATTTCAATTTGTTGTTTCCACGTCACAAGCACGCATCTTACGTGAATGGCTGCGCATGACTGATGCGCATATCACCAAGTTTTGGCTATGCCTGAATTGTGTGCACATTCGTCAACGTTTTGATGCATACCACATGCTCTTTTGGCTTAGGTCAAGGATTTAAGTAACTGCACAAACATAATGGGCTTACTCGGATCGACTTGTTGTGGCCGTCGCCGGGTTTCAAAACTGCCTGAGAGGGTGGATTGGCTGCAAGAAACCAATGGAGTAAAGAAGATGAAATTTCCCCGCCTGTCGAGCATCGCAGCTGCAGTGATGCTCTCCGGCCTTGCAGTACCTGCAATGGCTCAAGACGCCAAGATCGAAGCGCCTGCCATGACGGCCGCTGAGAAAGAGGCGGCCAAGAAGATCTACTTCGAGCGTTGCGCCGGCTGCCACGGCGTGTTGCGCAAGGGGGCTACGGGCAAGAACCTTGAGCCGCATTGGTCCAAGGTCGAAAAGGACGGCAAGAAGACCGAGGGCGGCACTCTCGCACTGGGCACGGGTCGCCTGGAGCGGATCATCGGCTACGGAACCGATGGCGGCATGGTCAACTTCGACGACATCCTGACCAAGGAAGAGCTGAACCTGATGGCACGGTATATCCAGAACACTCCGGACGTGCCGCCCGAGTTCAGCCTGAAGGATCAGCTTGACAGCTGGAACGTCATCGTGCCGGTCGACAAGCGTCCGACCAAGCAGATGAACAAGATCAACCTGAGCAATGTCTTCTCGGTCACGCTGCGCGACACCGGTGAGGTGGCTCTGATTGACGGGGACACCAAGGAAATCAAGAGCATCGTCAAGACCGGCTACGCGGTGCATATCTCGCGTCTGTCGGCTTCCGGGCGCTACGTTTATGTGATCGGCCGTGATGGCCGTGTGTCCCTGATCGACCTGTGGATGGAAACGCCGGCGGTCGTGGCCGAGGTCAAGATCGCCTTTGATGCACGCTCCATCGATACCTCCAAGTTCAAGGGCTTCGAGGACAAGTATGCAATCGCCGGTGGCTACTGGCCGCCTCAGTACACCATCATGGAAGGCGACACCCTGAAGCCGCTGAAGGTCGTCTCCACCCGCGGCGTGACGGTTGACGGCGACTACCACCCGGAACCGCGTGTGGCGTCCATCGTGTCCTCGTTCATCAAGCCGGAATGGGTGGTGAACATCAAGGAAACCGGCCAGATCCTGCTGGTGGACTACACGGACATCGAGAACCTGAAGACGACCACCATTGGTTCTGCCAAGTTCCTGCATGACGGTGGTTGGGATGCGAGCAAGCGCTACTTCCTGGTGGCTGCCAACGCATCGAACAAGATTGCCGCGGTGGACACCAAGAAGGGCACGCTGGCTGCCCTGGTCGATGTGGCCAAGATTCCCCACCCGGGTCGCGGCGCCAACTTCACGCACCCGAAGTACGGCCCCGTCTGGGCTACCGGTCACCTGGGCGCAGATGTCGTGACGCTGATCTCCACGCCTTCGGAGAATGCCAAGCACAAGCAGTTCAAGCAGTACAACTGGAAGGTTGTGCAGGAAGTCAAGCATGTGCCGGGTAACCTGTTCGTGAAGACCCATCCCGTGTCCAAGCACCTGTGGGCCGACTCGGCGCAGAACCCTGAAAAGGATCTGGCCGAATCCGTGACGGTGTGGGATCTGGCCGACCTGTCCAAGCCGAAGGCGGTTCTGCATGTTGCCAAGGACGCCGGCCTGCCGGAGACCAAGGCGGTCAAGCGCGCCGTGCACCCCGAGTACTCCAAGGATGGCAAGGAAGTCTGGATCTCCCTGTGGGGCGGCAAGACCGACCAGTCGGCCATCGTGGTGTACGACGATGCGACTCTGAAGGTGAAGAAGGTGATCACCGATCCCAAGATGATCACGCCCACCGGCAAGTTCAACGTGTACAACACGCAGCACGACATCTATTGATGCAGAAGCCTTGATCTGAGGCAACAATCGAGGGGCGAAAGCCCCTCGATTTACGCGTCTCCAATGCAAAAATAATCAAGTGCGGAGAGTTTGATGGCTGGAAAACTTGCAAGCCTGTGGGCCAAACTGAAAAAACCGAGTGCCAAATACTCGCTGATCGGGTTGTTGGCGACGGGTTTTATCTCTGGCATTCTGTTCTGGGGTGGTTTCAACACCGGGATGGAGGCGACCAACACGATGGATTTCTGTATCTCTTGCCATGAGATGCATGACAACGTCTATCAGGAATACAAAAAGACCATTCACTACAGCAACCGCACCGGCGTGCGTGCCATGTGTTCGGACTGTCATGTGCCCAAGGACTGGACGCACAAGATGATCCGCAAGATCCAGGCCAGCCGCGAGGTGTGGGGCAAGCTCACCGGAACCATCGACACGCCGGAGAAGTTTGAGGCGAAACGCCTGGTCTTGGCCGAACGAGAATGGGCGCGCATGAAGGCGGCCGACTCGCGCGAATGCCGCAACTGCCACAGCTTCGAGGGCATGGACACCGACAAGCAGAAGGCACGCGGGGCCAAGATGCACAAGATCGCGCAGGATGAAAAGCAGACCTGCATCGACTGCCATAAGGGGATTGCGCATAACAAGCCCAAGGGCATGAAGGAAGACGAGGACGAAGATCTGTAAGCTTGGATGGCGGCCAGTTCCGGTGGGGGGCGGCCGCCTGCAGAACATCTACTAGGAGTGACCGATGAAAAAATCTACCCTTTCGATGATGCTTTTGGGTTCGCTGCTGGCTGTGGGTACACAGGCAGCCTTTGCCGCACCTGACTGGGGCAAGGTGCCCAAGCGCGATGTCAACGTGTTCCACCCTGCGGTTTCGCCAATGGAGTGGGTGGGCAAGAAGTCTGACCACAGCGGCACGGCCGGCCTGAAGAAGGGCGAAACCTGCGTTGGCTGCCACGAGGAAAAGGGCACGCTGAACTTCGACATGAAGCGTCTGGCTGGCAAGGACATGGAGCCCAAGGGCGCCCCCAAGACCATGATGTATCCGGTGGCCGTGCAGGCCGCCTATGACGCCAGCAACCTCTACATCCGTCTGACCTTCAAGGCGCCCGGCGGCGGTGCCGACCAGAGCGACAAGGACAACGAGGTCAAGGCCACCATGATGTTCCCGGATGCGCAGGTGCAGCTGGCCAACCAGGCCGGCTGCTGGGCTTCCTGCCACAACGATGCGCGCACCATGCCTGGCGCAGACGACAAGAAGACCAAGTACACCAAGAGCGGTGCCTATGAGCTGATGCAGTGGAAGAGCGCCAAGGGCGCCAAGGTGGCCAACGGCACCGTGACCACGGAGCGCAAGATGGAAGGCGGCTCGCTGGGCGCGACGGCCGAGGGCGGCAAGAGCGGTGACACCTACACCGTCACCTTCACGCGCAAGAACCCCGGCGAGGGCAAGACGGTGCCGTTCGGCCTGGCCATCCACGCCGACCACTCCACCGGACGCTTCCACCATGTCTCCCTGGGCTACACCCTGGGCGTGGGCGCTGACGGCGACGTGAAGGCTGTCAAGCAGTAAGCAACGCCCCATGGCTTGAGAGCATGCGCTTCTCGGTCAGCACAACCAGAAGGCAGGTGCCGTCACGCGCGGCGCTTGCCTTTTTTGTCGTTGCCGCCATGCCTTTGTCCCTGTCTGCGCACCAGACTGTGGATGTGATTATTCAGAACTACCGTTTTGAGCCGGCAGAGGTTCGGATTCGCTCCGGGGATACGGTGCGTTGGACGAATCAGGAAAAGCGCACCAGCCATTCGGTGCTGTTTTCTGCCGAGCAGGGTGGTGAGTCCGAACGGCTCTTCCCCCAGGATGTCTGGCAGCGCCGATTCGAGGCACCCGGACGGTATCCATATTCCTGCGGGCCGCACCCGGAAATGAAGGGTGTGGTGGAGGTGGTGGCGCCGTAGCCACAGCGCAGTTTTTGCATACTGCCTCTGGCCGCTACAGGCGCAGGCGGCAAAAGTCTTCAGGACGCACAGTTGTTTTTCCGGGTTGATGCAGGTCAGCCTGCGATGTCCTGGCCTTCCTATATTGGCAAGGGTCTGGTGGCCGGCGATGACGGCACGCGAGACCTTGGCCTTGTCAGGGGCCGATCACACAACATCATCCGTGGAGACATTACATAAAAAGCCATCGACTCACGCGTGTCGCGGCAGTCCTGCTATCGAGTCGGCCCTGCAAAATTCACCGCAACATCCAACCCAGCAATCCACAGCGGGTTCTGCGCGCCTGCGTGGCCATAGCCAGCGCCGCAGCCCAGATCCACAGTCGTGCGAGCAGGGGC